>Ga0070689_100000028_pt1 | contig 98346 bp, 87 predicted proteins | sample KBSS23HmetaG_FD_64669 | JGI IMG/M metagenome (GOLD analysis project Ga0070689, IMG submission 64669) | Switchgrass rhizosphere microbial communities from Kellogg Biological Station, Michigan, USA - KBS S2-3H metaG | ecosystem: Host-associated > Plants > Roots > Rhizosphere ...
CCGCCGAGGTTCCTCCACCCGCCCCACCCGGTGGCTTGGTGATGCCCCTGTCGCAGGCGGTGGTCAGCGCCACCAACCCCAGCAGAGCGATGCCCACCGAAGCGGCTCCAGAATTGACTTTCAGCGACGACCAACCGAACCGATCACGTCTTTCGTTTGCCACTACAGGACTCCTGGCGGCGCTCAGCGCCGGCGAACTGACATCGCGCGATCCATCTCGCGCTGGCTCTCACGTTTCTTCGAATCCTCGCGCTTATCCCACTGTTGCTTGCCGTGCACCAGCGCCAGCTCGGCCTTCACCCGTCCCTGCTTCTCGTACAGCGACAGGGGGACCAGCGTGTAGCCCTTCTCGCGAATCTTCCCCGACAGGCGATCGATTTCGCGCCGGTTCAACAGCAGCTTGCGGCGCCGACGCGGATCGTGATTGCGCTGATGCGCGAACGCGTACACCCCCACGTCCATCTGGTGCAGCCAAGCCTCGCCCTTGTCGATGTCGGCGAACGCATCCACCAGGGTCACCTTGCCGTCGCGGATCGATTTTACCTCCGAGCCCGCCAGTACCAGCCCCGCCTCGATGACCTCGTCGACGTGATACTCGTGCCGCGCGCGCCGGTTGCGCGCTAGCACCTTGGGCGCTTCCGTCGTCTGTCCTGCCGTCTTCGTCACCGGGCGAAGGTTGCGGCCCGTCTGGCCCCGAATCAAGGCGTCAGCGGCGAAACCCGCGCCCGAACGTCAAACAGCCAGGCCCACCGGAACACGCGGCACGGTCGCGAACCGATTCATCGCGCTCAGAATCGCCATCAGGGAAGCGCCGTCGGCGCTGGCGTCGATGCCCGCCCCCAGCACCGGCGCGCCACCGGCGGCCCGCAGCTCGACATAGGCGGCGGTGCCCGCCCCGGCGCGCGCGACGGCGTGGCGCTGATGGTCCAGCAGCGTCAGCTCGACCCCCAGCGCATGACTGGCCACCGCCACCGCGGCTTCGACGACATCCAGCCCTCCCCCGGTCCACTTTTGTCGGGTCCCCTGGGTTTCGACCTCGACCGCCAGATCGACCGACCGTCCGTCCGCGGCGCGCTCCACCTGGTGACCGAGGTAGCGGTGAGGTGTCTCCAGGTTCAGATAGGCGCGGCGAAACAGCCCGTGGATCTCGCCGGCGGTCACTTCCTTGCCCGAGACATCCGTCAACTCTTGCACCAGGTGGGACAGCTCGATCTGCAGGCGCCGGGGCGGCTCCAGCCCCAGCTCGTTGGCCAGCAAGTAGGCGACTCCGCCCTTGCCGGACTGGCTGTTGACGCGAATGACAGCGTCATAGCCCCGCCCCACATCGACGGGATCGATCGGCAAGTACGGCATGTCCCAGCGCGGCTGCCCGCTCTGCGCCGCGAATCCCTTCTTGATCGCATCCTGGTGGGATCCCGAAAATGCCGTGAAGACCAGATCCCCCACATACGGATGCCGCGGATGCACCGGCAGCTGATTGCACAGCTCGACGTCGCGCCGAATCTGATCGATGTCCGACAGATCCAGCTCGGGATCCACCCCTTGCGTGTACAGGTTCAGCGCCAGCGTCACCAGATCCACGTTGCCGGTGCGTTCGCCGTTGCCGAACAGGCAGCCCTCGATGCGATCGGCGCCGGCCATGACGGCCAGCTCGGCGGCGGCCACCGCCGTGCCGCGATCGTTGTGGGGGTGCACGCTCAGCACGACCGAGTCGCGTCGCGCCAGGTGGCGGTGCATCCATTCAATCTGATCGGCGTAGACGTTGGGCGTGGCGATCTCGACGGTGGCGGGCAGGTTGATGATCGCCTTGCGCTCCGGCGTGGGCTGCCAGATCTCGGTGACGGCATCACAGATGGTCTTGGCGAAATCCAGCTCGGTCGCGGTGAAGGTCTCGGGGCTGTACTCGAAGCGCCAGTCGGTCTGGGCCTGGGCCTCCGCTTGCTGACGGATCTGGCGTGCGGCGGTGGCGGCGATCTCGATGATGCCGTCGGTGTCCTTGCGAAACACCACCCGCCGGAACAGCGGCGAGGTGGCGTTGTAAAAGTGCATGGTGGCCCGCTTGGCCCCGCGCAAAGACTCGAAGCTCCGCGCGATCAGGTCCTCGCGTGCCTGGGTCAGCACCTGGATCCGCACGTCGTCGGGGACCAGGTCCTCCTCGATCAGGCTGCGCACGAAGTCGAACTCGGTCTGGGACGCGGCCGGGAATGCGACCTCGATCTCCTTGAAGCCCATCGCGACCAGCCGGTCGAACATGCGCCGCTTGCGTATGCGGTCCATCGGTTCGATCAAGGCCTGGTTGCCGTCCCGCAGATCCGAGCTGCACCACAGGGGCGCCTTGGTGATGACCCGGCCCGGCCAGGTGCGATCGGCCAGCGCGACGACGGGAGAGGGGCGGTACTTGCGTTCGGGGTGACGGGACATGGGCATGGCGGCGAACCTCTCGGGTGGGAACTGGGTCAGTCTTGGCCCGAGGAAGGCCATAAGTACAATGAATAATGATCTAAGTTGGCATTAGAATTAGTTATCCATGCCCAGAGGCGCGCGGGCCGAACTCAGGCGGCTGCCAGCTGCTCGGCGAACGACTCGCCCAGCATGCCGCGCAGGCGCTTGGTGGCCTCACCGTGAAGCTGGCAGACGCGGGATTCGGTCACGCCCAGCACCTGGCCAATCTCGCGCAGGTTCAGGTCCTCGCAGTAGTAGAGCGCCAGCACCTGCTGCATCTTCTCGGGCAGAAGCTCGATCTGATCGATCATCTGGTTGAACAGCTCGCGCTCGGACGTCACCTGACAGGGATCGGGCGCATTCTCGTCGGCGGTGCGCTCCATGAACGACGGACCCACGTCGTCGAGCCCCACCACCGACCAGCCGGACAGCTTGGCCTGGCGCTCGCGGACATCGGACAGCGAGATGCTCAGCTTGGCGGCCAGCTCGGCCTCGGTGGGCGTGCGGCCCAGCTGGTTGGCCAGCGCCGCGGTGGCGTCGCGCAGCTGCGTGCACACCCGGCGCATGTCGCGCGACAGCGAATCGCGCGAACGAAGGTCGTCCAGCATGGCGCCCCGGATGCGGAACTCGGCGAAGGATTCGAACTTCTCCTGGCGCGTCGGATCGAAGCGCTCGGCGGCTTCCAGCAGGCCAATCATGCCGGCCGACCGCAAGTCATCCTGGTCGACGTGGCGCGGAAGCTTGCGTCCCAGCCGGCGGGCGACCTTGTCGACCAGCCCGAAATGGCGGGTCACAAGCTCGTCCCGGCGAGCCGTGGACCGCGACGACTTCGACGATGATTTTCCCCCCGACCGGATGGCGCTGATGTTCGTTTCCATGACCTCGAACATCAGCAGGGACCGTGCCACGTTCGTGGCGCGCCAAAAGTTCGAAGTCCGCGCTCAGAACGCCCGGAAAATGGCGTCGCTCGATCGGCATCGGCGCCAGCCGAAGCCCGGACCGTCAGTCCGATGACGGTCTTGTCATCCGACCCACCGTCATCGCTTTGACGACCTACACCGGCGCTCAGGTCAACACCCGACGCGACGTCGGGAGGTGCGGATTCCCGCTCGTAAGGTGCGGATTCCTGTGCCGCGGGCTTCAGCCACCGGGTGCTCTGTCGCCGCTTTGGGGACCATGATGCGACGCCTCCTTTAGTAGAGCGTTCGCGCCAGCGCCGCCACCCGCACCTCTCGGGCTCCCGCGCGCCTCAACGCCTCGGCGCATTCGTTGAAGGTCGCGCCGGTGGTCATCACGTCATCGATGATCAGGAAGCGCCGCCCCACCACGCGCGCGCGGTCGGCCACGGCGAACGCGCCGTGAAGTTCTTCGCGACGCGCACCCGGGCCCGATCGACCCAGCTCGCGCGTCTCCTTCACCCGCACCAGCAAGTGTCGTTCGAGGCGCGGCGGCACCACGGGCGAGAAGGACCGCGCGCGGCTCAGCGCCGCCAGTGACAGCTCGAGCGCCTGGTTGAAGCCGCGCCTTCGCAGCTTCCGCGCGTGCAACGGCACCGGTACCACCGCATCCAGGGGCGGGCCGCTTTCCGAAGCGATGGCGCGAGTGACTGCGCCCGACAGGAGGCGCCCCAGCCGTCGCGCCAACTCGGGCCGATCGCCGTGCTTCATGCGCACGATCGCATCCGCCAGGGGTCCGCCGTACTCGAAGGCGGCGAACGCGCGCGAGAATTCGAAGTCCAACCGCACGCACCCGGGGCACCGGTCGCGCCACAGCGGACCGAACTGAGGCAGCGCGCAGCCCGCGCAGGCAGCTCCGATCGGCAGAGTGGCTTGCGCGCAGGGCCCGCAAAACACAGCGTCGTCACTGGCCAGGATGCCGTCGCAACCCGCGCAACGGGCAGGCCAGAACAGTTGCAGGCAGGATGTCACCATCGCGTGGCCGAACGTCATGTCGGCTTATCGCCACCGCGTGCCGGCGGTTGCGCACGTTTTTGGTTACTCGCGAATCGAAGTTGCGGGTCGGGTCGCGTCGGGGGGAAGCGACGAGCAGCTACCGGCACGACAACTCCCTCCGAGGCAGTCCGAGTCGAAGTTGCAGCCCGGCGGGATGGCCCAGCAGCGACTCCCATGACAGCTCCCACCGAAACAGTCCGCGTCGAAGTTACAGCTGAGCGTGTCCGGCGGAAGTGACGAGCAGGTACCGGCACGACAGCTTCCGCCGCCGCATTGTTCGTCGAATGTGCACGTGCGGGCCGGCTCGGGTGCGGTAGTTGGTGGGGCGGACCATCTTTGCGATGCGGTTCCGCAGCCGACCAAAGCCACTACCACCACGGTCGCCAGGAATGATCGGGGTGTCCACATGCTTCGCCTCCGCACGATGCCGGCTTTCGGAGAGGTCAAGGATTCGCGACGAGGCTGTCAGGAGTGTGTCCCGAACGTGTCCAAACATGTCTGTACGAAAGGGGGCCGTCGGCTTCCCCGGGCGTGTCAAGCACGCCGCGGCAGCCCGGCGGCGATTCTCGAGCCTGCGCGGGCGACGCCTGCGGTCGCCGCGTTAGCTGCGCTTGAAGTTCAGCTCCGAGCCCAAGCTGAGGAAGGAGTCGCGGCCGACGGACTTACCTTCGGGCGTGAAGTACTTGGGCCAGGCGTTGAGGGGGTAGGTGTCCTCGACGCAGTTCCACGGGGGCGTTCGATCGGGTGTATCGAACGAATTGGCGACCACGTAGCACCCCGACCGGCGCGCCATCTCCTTCAGCCATGCATCGCCCGGATCCTCGGTGGCGAGACTGCACGCGGTGACCCAGATGATCCGCAGGTCCAGGATCGACATCAGCACGTCGAAAGCGCCGACGTTCCCCGCGTGGAGCACGGTCCCGATGCTCATGTGGACGACCGGGAAGTCCGGTTTCTTTCCGGTATGAAACCCATGACACGAGAACACCAGGTGATTCGCCGTGCGTGGCGTGCACATCAACCCTTAACGTCGGCCTCTCGACGTTGTCAACGCGCGTCGCGCGACGCCAAGGAAATGCACCAAGGTTGGGTGCGCGGACGTCGGAGAGGCGGAGGACCAACCTTGGTGTGGCGTTGGGGAGGAAGATGCGGCCGGTGTGCGTGACCCTGTAGCTTCTGTGGACGGCAGGTCGCCACCAGGTTGCCGATCAAGTTTCGGGCAGCGTGACGTCGACGGACGTCAGCACCAGCGTGCCGCGCGGCAGGTCGCCCGCACCCAAGGCGGCCGGGCAAGCGGGCGCTGCGCGCGCGCTCGCCGAGAACCCGTGCGGGAGCATGGCGGGCGGCGCCTCGAACATGTCGCTGGCGCTCTCGTCGACCGACACGACCGACAGGTGGACGCCGCCCACCCCCAGGTCGTCCAGGTTTACCCCCACCACAAAGTCACCTTTACGATCGGTCACCACCGGCGCCCGCACCTGGGCCGCGCAAGGCCCCTCCGCCCGCGCAACCAGCCACAGCGGACGCGTGATGGCGTCGATCGCCACATGGCCGCGCACCACCACCCGCCGTGGGACAGCGGCCCCGGCGCCCGGAAATTGGATGGTCGCCATGGTTCGCGCGGCACGAAGCTGGGCCCGCGCGACGTGGCTCACATAGCCGGCGCTCAACGCCAGGCCCACGAACAGGAGCGACCACCTTCTCAAGGACCGTCGACGATCCCCGCGGGTTTTCGCGCGGACGCCAACGGGAAGCGGCCCGTTCGAACGCGTGGCCTGCAGGCATGTCTCACAGACGATCGCCGCGACGGCGGTGTACAAGATGTCCCCTGGCAGCAGGGCCTTGCCGCAATCCACGCACGAGGTCGCCGGTTCACGCACGCTTCATCTGCTCCGCGGCCGACTCTAGCACCAGAGCCGCGGTGGGTGGACGCCCCCCATCCGCGCCGATTCAACCGAACCGTTGCGCGACCAACACACCCGGCGCAGCAACACCTCATCGCGCGGCCGGCCCGTGTCCAGAACGCGGTCCTGGGGGCGCAATCGCGCGATCGCGGTCACGGCGATCTTGTCGCCCGGCTGGCATTGGCTTTGAACTGCTCGTCGGCCGATGAGTGGCACGACACGACTGGGGTGGTGGCTGGCGGCGGCCGTGGCAATCACTTGCGCCAGCTGCGCGTCGAGCAGCTACCGGATCCCAGGCGCCGAGATGCAGCGCCTGGCCCAGCTGAACCCTGCCGATCGCGGTGCCCTGGTGCGGGTCGTGCCACCGGACGAGTCGACAACGTATCTGGCGGCGGTCCCCGAACCGCTCCCTGAACCAGTCCAGCCCGAGATTGACGCGCCGACCGACCCGCCGCTCGCCGAAGATGTTGTCGTGGCGGGGCAGGAGACACCGGACGTGATCATCGATCCCGGCCCGATTACCGGCAACGTCATCGTCGACGTCACGCCTTCCCCGCGGCCCCTGCCCCGCGTCCCGGACCGCCGGACCGTTCCCACCGTGCGAAGCACGGGGTCGCCCCGGCTCACGGGCGGTTCCCACTTCTCTCCGCCCGTGATCACCCCGGTCATCCGCGCGGCCCCCATCGGCGGCGGTGGTCCTTCCGTCATGCGCGCCGGGCTCGGCGGAACCCTGGGGCGAGCGTCCTCGCCAGGCGTTGCGCGCATTCCGGCGCCGCGCCCCCATGTCGGCGGCGGCCACTCGGGCGGAGGTCATTCGGGCGGTGGTCATTCGGGCGGGGGAATCTCGGGCGGTGACGCCTTTGCGGTGGTGCTGGCAGCGGTGGTGGTGGTCGGCCTGATCGCGCTCGTCGCCGAGGCCGCGTCGGAGGAAGAGCCGCCCTTCGATGGATGGGCCAGGATCGCGCCGGACCAACCGCTGCACCTCCGCTACGCCAATAGCGTCGAGCGCACCGTCAAGCTGCGCGACCTTCGGCCCGCCGATCTGGTCGGCCTCCGCGACACTGTCGTCAAGGACGAGGATGGCCGGGTCACCCGCCTGCCCGCCGACGCCGATCAGCGGGTCGCGCGCAGCCAGCCCCCGCAATACGCCCAGCGCCCAGGCGGCGCCCACTGACCGACGCCCGCCGGCTCAACTCAGGTGTCGTTCATCCCCCACCTCGATGGCGCCCGCGATGGCCCCGTGCAACCACGCCTTGGCGAAGGCGACCGCGCGCTCGAGAGTCAGCCCGCGCGCCAGCGCCACCGCGATGGCCGTACCCAATGCGCAGCCGGTTCCACGCACCGACAGTCCGGGCAAGCGCGGCGCTTCGAAGCGGCGCACCCCCGCCGTGCTGACCAGCAGGTCCACCGCCAGCGCGCCCCGGACGTGGCCGCCCTTGACCAGCACCGCGGGCACCCCTTGGCGAACCAGCGCGTGTCCGGCCCGCTCGGCCTCCACCAGGTCGACGGGTTCTGCAACGTCCCGCTTGCTCAATCGCCCCGCCTCGAGGGCATTGGGCGTGAACACTGATGCCCGCTGCCCCAGCTCGAGCAATACCGCCGGATCTCCTCGGTACAGCGCCCCCCCACTGCTGGCGCCGAGCACCGGGTCGAATACCACCGGCCCGGCGAAGGTCCGCAGCGCGCGGACAACCGCGTCCACGGCGGCAGCATTCGGCAACATCCCCACTTTCACTGCCATCTCCGTCACCGACGGGCCCGGCTGGGGGGTCAAAGCCGCGCGCAGGGCGGCCTCGAGGGCGCTGGGATCGCGGGGCTCGACCGATGAAATGCCGCGCGCGGCCGACTGCTCCGTCCAGGCGCTCGGCACCAGACGCACGCGCGCCCTCAGGGTGCGCGCTGTAAGAAAGTCTCGCACCACACCCGCGCCGCCGGTCGGGTCCAGGCCCCCCACCGCCACCACCAACACGTCGACGTCGGGTCCGGGCAAGTCGGCGAAATCCCCCTGTTCCGGCGGGGATTCGCCCCTCGTTTTCGACGCGACCACGTTGCCTCCCTGTTTCCGCATCGCTATCATACGCCGGCCAACGTCGGAAGATTCTTGCGACGGTAGCTCGGCGTGTTGGGTCGCGCCCCCCGCGGCCTGTCCGTCGGTGATTCGTTCAGCGCGCCAATCGACCGACGCCCAGCACCCAACGTGAGCCAGCCACTTCAAGCACCGATCCAATTCGGTAAGTACTCGCTCTACGAACGTATCGGTCGCGGCGGCATGGCCGACGTCTTCAAGGGCCGCATCCAGGGCCCGGCCGGCTTCGAGCGCGTCTTCGTGGTGAAGCGCATCCTGCCTCATCTGTCGGGCGATCCGACGTTCATCCGCATGTTCGTCGACGAAGCCAAACTGTCGGCGCGCCTGAACCACCCGAACATCGTGCAGATCTTCGAACTGGGTTCGGTCGAGGACGAGTACTTCATTTCCATGGAGTACGTGCCGGGGCATGATCTGGCCGAGACGACGCGCGCGCTGTGGAAGAATTCCGGGCCCCCGCGCGTGGAGATGGTCGCCTACGTGGGCCGCGAGATCTGCCGGGCCCTTTCGTACGCACACGGCCTGACCGACGAGCAGGGGCAGGCGCTGGGGATGATCCACCGCGACGTCTCACCGTCGAACGTGATGCTGTCCTACGAAGGTGCCGTCAAGCTGCTGGACTTCGGCATCGCCAAGGCGCTGGGCGATTCGCCCGAGACCACCAAGAGCGAAACGCTGAAGGGCAAGTATGCGTACATGGCCCCCGAGCAGACCGAGGGCGAGGACGTCGATCACCGGATCGACATCTTCGCCGCGGGCATCGTCCTTTACGAGGTGTTGACCGGTCGTCGGCTGTTCAAGGGTGCAAACGATCTTCAGACCATCGAACGCGTGCGCCGCTGCGAGGTGCGCCCCCCTTCCCAGGCTAACCCCGCCTGCCCTCCCGAGATGGATGCGATCCTGCTGAAGGCGTTGTCGCGGGATCGCGACGATCGCTACCAGGACGCCAGCGAGATGGCCGACGCGCTGGATGAGATCGTGCATGCCGCGCGCTTCACGGCGCCGCGCCTGAGCGCCATCTTGCGCGAGACGTTTGGAGCGGACATCTCGAGTACGGGCAGTTTTTCCGCGGACCGGCGCCCGGCCGCGTCGTCGTCGACCAGCCGCTCGGCGACGATTCCACCGGTATCCGTGTCGCAGCCGCGCTCTACGGGACAGTTCGCGGCGAACACCTCCCAAAGCTTTGCTGCGACGGCCACCGCGGTGACGCCGCGGCCGGTGTGGAAACGCGGATCGTTCTGGGCCCTGGCGGTGGTGTGCGCGGTGGGGGTGGGCGTGGGCGTCACGAAGGGCGTGCTTCCGGGCGGCTTGTCCGCGGTCACGACGACGACGCGGCCCGATCCCGCGCCTGTCGCGGCAACGTCGCCCGGACCGGCGTCGGCGGCGAAGATCAAACGAATCCCCATCTTGTTGCAAAGCGAGCCGGAGGGCGCCGACATCTATGTCTCCGGCAAGCTGGAATCACTGGGTGTGACGCCCAAGTGGGTCAACCTGGACATCGATCCGCAGAGCACGACGCGCGTGATGTTTCGGAAGAACGGGTTTCAAGACAAGGCGGTCGCGATCGAGAGTGAGCGACCGCCGATGGTTCATCTGATTCCGACCAAAGGCGAGGCCAGCCCCGAGTCGGCCGCGGACAAGGCCGCGGCCGCCGCACGCGCGCGAGCGCACGCCGCAGCGGCGGCATGGCGCCGGAGGAAGGCGGGAGAAAGCGCGCCCGCGGCGCCCGAAGACAAGCCGCCCACCGACTCCGACCGTCCCTGAGCCGGAAGCCGCGGTGAGCGGTACGGCGCGACCGCAGGGCCGAAGGGCCGGCGCATGAACGGTTGAGTCTTCTTCGTCCTGGACTATCTTACCGCCGCATGATGAAGCCCCCCTTCGGTTCCCGCCTATCCCTTGCCTTGCTGTCGTGCTCCCTCCTGTTGCCGTCGGTGGTCGCGCGCGCGCAGAACATCGCGTTCGACTTTCAGAAGCCGCCCGCACCCGCCGCACCCGAGAAGCCCCCGGTCGAATGGAAGGTCCAGTCGAAGGGCGGCTTCCTGCTGACCTCCGGCAACTCGCAGATGGGAACGGCGACGCTGGGCCTGGACAGCTCGCGGCTGTCGGGCGCCAACAAGCTGTCGCTGAACGGGAACATTGCCTACGGGCGCACGCGCCTGCTGACGCCCCTCGTGGAGAACGATGTCACCATCGGGTACGCGCGGCAGACGCGCACGACCACCAACCAGTGGAAGACCCGCGCCCGCTACGACCGCTTCGTTACCGGAAACAACTCGGTGTACGGATTGGGCCAGGTCGGTGCCGACAAGGTCGCCGGCAAGAAGCTGACGGGCGGCGGACAGGTCGGTTACAGCCGACAGCTCCTGAAGAACGAACAACACACCCTGGTGGCCGAGCTTGGCTATGACGTCTCGTTCGAAAGCTACGTGGTCACCCCCGGCACCGTCACCATTCACTCGGCGCGCGCCTTCGTGGGCGAGCTCTATACCTTGACCAAGGAGACCGGCTTCTCGGGCAGCGTCGAGGCGCTGTTCAACCTGAACAAGGAAAATGCGCTGAACGCGGCCGCGAAAGACGGTAGCAAGGGCGTGGGCGCCTTCAAGGACACGCGCATCATCGGCAAGCTGGGTCTAACCACGACGTTGCGCAAGAGCCTGAGCCTTGGCATCGGCTTCACCGTGAAGTACGACCAGAACCCGGCGCTGTGGCCGCCCATCAGCGGCGCCCCCGCCCTGGACCCGACCTTCCTGCCCTTCGCCGACAAGGTCGACACCCTGACCGACGCGACGCTGATCTACACGTTTCTGTAGGCGGTGGGAGCTAACCCCTCCCCCCTCGCTTTTGCCGCCCCGCCAGGGAAATTTCGGCCTAGGCTATGCGGGGAGGAATTGCGATGACCGAATCTCTGCCCGCGACCGCAGTCGTCCGCGCCTCGCGCGCCACGTTCGACCCCAGCCGGTTCGCCGAGGTCGACGCCATGAACACGAAGACCTCGGCGTACCTGATCCCCGCCGTCAAGCAACTGCCGGGGCTCATCCACTTCTACGCGGGTGTCTCGCGCGACGGCACGATGCTGCAGGTAAGCGTCTGGGACTCCGAAGAGCATTCGTCGCAGCTGAATCACCTCAAGGAGATGATCGTCGTCGCGCGGGGGGAGCTGGAGGCGGTCGGTGTGAAGTTCACCCCGATCACCACCTGCTCCGTCAGCTGGAGCCTCTGAACATCTCGCCGTCCTGGCGGCTATCGGCGGGCACTTCGCTGAGGCTCCGCACGTACGTTCAAGCGCTCGCGCTCGTGAGCGGGTAGTGTCGCATGCATGACTCCTCGAGTTGCCCTCGTCACCTGCGGAGCGTTTCCCACGCTCTACGAGGATGACCTCCTGCTGATTCCGGCGCTCGCCGCGCTCGGGCTTGTCGGGGAGCCGCGCGTTTGGAACGACCCTGCGGTCGACTGGTCGTCGTTCGACGCCATCGTCATACGCTCTCCGTGGGACTACTTCGAGCATGTCGCGGAGTTTCGCGGGTGGTTGCAGGCGCGCGTCGCCGGCCGCGCGCTGTTGTGCAACTCGGGCGACGTGCTCGCGTGGAACTTCGACAAGCGCTACCTGGAAGAGCTCGCGAGCGCGGGGGTCTCGGTCGTGCCGACCGTTTACGTCGCTCGCGGCGAGAGGCCTGATGTCGCCGCCCTGGCCGGCGCGCGTGGGTGGAAGGAGATCGTCATCAAGCCGTCGATTTCCGGAGGCGGGTATCGAACGCATCGCCTCCGCGTCGATGCCGCAGGAGCTCACGCAGCGGAGGTCGAGGGCATCCTCCACGATCGGGGGCTGCTGATACAGCCTTTCCTGCCCGAGATCGCCGAGGGAGAGCTTTCGCTGATGTTCTTTGACGGAGTCTTCAGCCACGCCGTTCGCAAGCGGCCTGTGCCAGGCGAGTATCGCGTGCAGTCTCACTTCGACGGTACGACCGAGACGGTCGACGTCGACTCGACGTTGGTCGAGCAGGCACGTGTCTGCGTGCTCGCGGCGCCGTCGCTGCCGGTCTACGCGCGCGTCGACGGAGTGATCAAAGACGGCCAGTTTCTGTTGATGGAGCTCGAGGTGTTCGAGCCCTTGATGTTCCTCTCTTCGCATCCGGAGGCCCCCGCGCGATTCGCGCGCGCTGTGCACACGCGATGGGCGGCGAGACTCTGACAAGAGAACCCCTCGAGACGATCGTCGCCGACCGACGTAGCTATGCGCGAGTTGCGCCGTCCAGCATCTTTGCTTGCTCGAAGTTGTAACCTTCGGTACGTTGTTCCGGGCCGCAAAGGGGCGGGCTTCTCGAACGAGAGGGAGGGCACATGAATGAAGGCAAGCTGAGCTTCTGGCGGGTATTGCTGGGCCTGGCGGTGGTCGGGTTCGGTTGCGCCAAGCACGAGGCCGCCTCCGCTCGCCGGGAGGCCTTGATCTCTGACCAGCTTCACGGCGCGGTGGGGACCCAGGGCTTCTTCTTTCTGGCGCCCATCGTCCCGGATCCACCCCGGATCTTCACGGGGACCTTCGAGCCGCGGCTGCGTCCCATCGTTCGTATCGATCGGGTCGACAAGAACACGGGCGCGACCATCGCGACGGTCGCCCGTCTGACGAGCGAGACCGCCGACCCGGTCCGACGACACCCGAGGCGCGAGTTCTACATCGTTCGGTGGCGAACCGGTCTCTATGACCTCGATCCCGCAGAGGCCTATCGTCTGACGGTCCTCGTTGCACAGAAGGAGCTCGGGAGAGCCGACGTTCGCGTCGCGAAGCGGGCGGCCGACCTGCAGGGCCTGAACCGACACGAAACGGTCGGCGTGCGGATCGGCGACATCCTCCCCATCAAGTTTCGGATCGAGCGCGCGGCCGTGGACCAGGACGGCGATGGCGTCTTCGACTGGCAGGACAACTGCCCGACCGTGGCCAACCCGCCTCCCTCGCTGCCCGTCGATGTCGTCCCGGTGAAGCCGACCCCTTCGGGTTGTGACTACGATCAAAGCGACTGTGATTCGCAGGAAGTGGACTGCGTGAAGGCCCAGCCGGCCCCGCAGGTCGACAGCGACGGGGATGGCGTGGGGGACGCCTGCGAATGTCTGAACGTCACCTGCGCGGCCGTCGACGCCTGCCACGGCGTCGGTCGCTGCGAAAAGCCGACGGGAACCTGCACCGTTCCCGCGTTGCCCGATCAGGATGCGGACGGCTCGTGCGACGCGATCGACGGATGTCCGTCGGATCCCGCCAAGACCGCGCCCGGGGACTGCGGCTGCGGTCTGGCCGAGACCGACTCGGACGCCGATGGCGCGCCAGACTGCGTGGACACGTGTCCATTCGACGCGAACAAGACGGCGCCCGGCGCGTGCTCCTGTGGCGTCGCGGACACGGACACCGATCAGGACGGCACTCCGGACTGCAACGACGCCTGTCCGGGCGACTTCACGAAGGTGGGGGCCGGGACGTGTGGATGTGGGACGCCCGATATCGACAGCGACGGTGATCTGATCGCCGATTGCGCCGACCTGTGCCCGTTCGATCCGGCCAAGACATCGCCGGGCGCATGCGGTTGCGGCACCAGCGACGTCGACACGGACGGTGACAAGGTGCCCGACTGCAACGACGCCTGTATCACCGACCCTGGCAAGGTGAGCCCGGGGGTTTGTGGATGCTTCATCCGCGACGACGACGGTGATGGCGACGGCGTATTGGATTGCAACGATCGTTGTCCAGCCGACCCTGGAAAGGCGGCGCCCGGCGTTTGCTCGTGCGGAGTTTCGGATATTGACCGGGACTTCGACGGAGTCGCCGACTGCAATGATCTGTGCCCCGACGACGCCGCCAAGATCGTGCCTGGCGCTTGTGGTTGTGGAAAGACAGAGGTCGACATCGACGGTGACACCATCCCCGATTGCGTCGATGCTTGCCCGCAAGACCCCTTGAAAGCCGCCGCGGGAGCATGTGGCTGCGGGGTCCCGGACATCGACGGCGATGGAGACGGGGTCGCCGATTGCGTCGATCGGTGCCCGGCAGACCCCGGCAAGGTCGAACCCGGTGTGTGCGGTTGCGGCAAGGCCGAGGACCTCACCGATGCGGACCAGGACGGCACCGTCGATTGCGCGGGTGACGGCTGTCCTCACGACGCAGGAAAGGTGGTCCCCGGACTGTGTGGTTGCGGTGTCTCGGATGTCGACACCGACGGTGACACGACGCCCGATTGCTCGGATCTTTGCCCGGCGGACCCGCTGAAGGTCGCCCCCGGTCTCTGCGATTGCGGCAAGCCCGAAGGGGACAGCGACGGGGACGGCGCACCCAATTGTCACGACGATTGCCCGACGGATCCGACGCGGACCGTGGCCCCGTGCGGGCCCGGGCCGGCGCACGTGGACCTCACCTGGATGACGGTGTCGAACATCTACGCCCAAAGTGGACCGCTGAACATCCTCATCGACGGATACATCACGCGAATTCCCGCCTCGAACTTTCACGGAGGCGGCGGGGGGCTGATGAACACCACTGTCGCCAACGTGCCCGATGTCGCCGCCGTGACCCGGGTGTTGAATGCGCTCGGAGGCCCGTCGCAGGTGAACCTGCTCTTGACCGGACACAGCCACTTCGATCATTCGTTCGATACGGCGACCTGGTCGGCCCTGACGAACGCTCCGATCATCGGGGCCAGGACCACCTGCTTTCAGGCGCAAGCGCAACACATCCCCGCCGACCGCTGCACCGAGGTCGTCGGAGGCGAGAAGATCGTGCTGGCGGACGGCGTGACCATGCGGGTCATTCGTTGGAACCACAGCGGGGATTCCAGCAATCCAGAGCAGCACGACCCCGTGGAGCTCGACACGATCCCGACTCTGGATCCGGTGAACGGCGGTCTTCACGCGGGCGTCGCGGAGGATTTTCCCAACGGCGGGGGTGGCCGGGCGTTCCTGTTCACCATCGATGGCGCCGATGGACCGTACAGCTGGTTCTTCCAGAACTCAGCCAGCGCGACCGACATCGACGTCCCCATCGTGGTCGGCGGAACCAGCTATGGCGCTCCGATCGAGAATCTCCGGGCTGCGCTGGCAGATGCCGGGTTGACGTCGGTGGATCTGTGGGTCGGATCGGTCAATGCGCCGGTGGCCAGACTGCTGCCGATCATCAAACCCAAGGCGTTTCTGCCGGTGCACTGGGACAGCTTCTCGGCACCGTTTCTCAACGGCTCCGGCCCGTTTCGAGACGCGACGAAGATCGTGCCCATCCTCTCAGCCGCCGGGGTGAAGTTTCTGGCGCCGGCCCAGACGATGGACAAGTGGCGCCTCAGCCGCGACGGCGTGGCCTCGGTGCCGAATACCACCGTCAAGCAGCTACTCGGATTCAAGTAGCCGGCCTTGGTCGCAAGCTGCTGCAACAAGGTTGTCGTAGATTCTCACCTGCGCCGTTAGCGCAGGTGAGTTCACCGCAACCTCAGTCGGAAGGTCCGAGCCAGCCCTCTTCGGCTAGAGAAGCGGCGGGTTCGCCAGCTGCGCCAGCTGCAAGGCCTGCTGCGGAAACCAGGCGCCCGCGACTGGATCCACGATGCCCCCCCACTCCGGATCGATCGTCGAGCCCGCGACACCCCGGTTGCAGGAGCCATCGGATTCGCCGGGGACCTTGATCCAGAGGTACGCGTCGGCCAGGGCCTTGCCCGTGGTGGTGGTCGGCCGCGGACCGACGCCGCGACCGGGAGCATTGCACCAGACCTGCGCGTCCGGGTAGGAGGCTGCCGGCGCCCAGGCCCCCTGGCCGTTGCGGCCGGTGTCGACCACGAAGGGCAGTTTCGCGACGGCGGCGCCCATCAGTCCCTGGATCTGTGCCGTCACGGACGCGGCGTACGCCGGGGTGTAGTCGACGCCGTGTCCGCTGGCCGGGTTGTACTGACTGGCACACCAGCCGAAGTTGCCCAGCCGCCATCCGCCCTCGTCGGGATTGGTGGCGAACGCCGTGCACATCGAGACCCAGGTGCCGTACTGGATGGCCTCGTCGGTCGTCCGGTAGTTCGAGGCGTTGAGGAAGAATCCGCGACCGAGCGCGGCGCCCGTCGCCGGATCATGGGTCGCCCGGTGAAGGCGGTAGGCCGCCTCGCCCACGCCCAGCCACGCGCTGTTCGTGGAGTCGAAGTAGACGGTCGCGTTCGGAGCCTTCGTGCCGAGGACACCACCGGCATATTGAAGTTGCGCATAACGCTCGTCCGGGTTGGCCCCCGGCGCTGGAACCTGAGTCCCGTCCGCCGCCGTGACGGTCGGCTTGCACCACTCCGCGGCGCCGAAGATGTCCGTGTTGTACGGGATCAGTCCCAGACCGTCCGGTTCCAGGATCACGATCGCCTTGTCCTTGCCGATCCCCTTGGCGAAGCCGTCGATCCATGCCTTGTAGGCCGCCGTGTCGGTGGCGCCGCCCGCGGAATATTGCGCGCAGTCGCGATAGGGAAGGTTGTACGCGACCAGGACCGGCACGCGGTGCTCGCAGGCCGCAGCCGCCATCGTCTTGCGAACCGCCTTCTCGACGTCCCGCGGGCCACCGTCGGTGAACCAGACCGCGCGCGGCGTCGCTTCCAGGGCCGTCAGGCGGGCGGCGTTCTTGAAGTCGTGGGCTTTGATGAGCGACGCGATCTGCTTGACGGCTCCCGGATTCGGCGGCGGAACGAAGAGCTTGGTGGCTCCCGCGGTCGCGAAGGTCAACGGGTCGTCTGTCGCACTGACCTCGACCGCCGCGCCGTCGGCCCCTTCGCCGCCGCATCCGAGCAACGCCAAGGAGCCGCCCAGAAACGCAGCCCACCCAATGGCCATCCGTCTCGACTGCGTCGTCTCGCCCTTTTCAGTCCCTCGCCAGGAACGATGGACACTGCCGTTGAATTGATCCGTTGCGGTCTCCGCGTTTCGCTGCGCTGTTGATCTCATGTCTGTCCCCTTGTCTGTGATGGCCTTGACTTCAGGCGGACAGGGCTTCAGCAACGTCGAGGCCAGCGGGTTCGAGGCAAAGAATCAACTTTGCGTGGTGCTCGGCTGCGCAGATCCTGCTCGGCTGCGCCGTTCGTGCTCAGCGGCCGAGTCAGGTCGTGTTTGAAAGAGGACGCGCGCCGGTCTCGTCGCGTCCGCTTGTCATCAGAACTCTCCCTGGACTCCACCGAAGCAGGCGCCGGGCGCGCTCGCCACCATGAATCGCGTCTGCGCCTGCTGTTGTGGAGCGCTCGTTCGACGTCCCAGGAAAAACGAGACAGTGCCGGCCCCGACCAGCACGGCGCCGCTGATGCCGAGCACGGTTGCCAGATTTCCCCGCGAGGCGGCGAGGTTGCGTTTCTCCGTGCCGAAGTCGTCGCAGCCGTCCGGGAAGCAATGCGGGGGCGGACCATTCGAGGCGTTCTTCGCGCTGATGGCCGTCGCCAGCGCGTAGCCGGCGGCGCCCAGCAGGGCCACCCCGACGCCGGCCGCGGCGATCCCCGCCGTGCGCAGGCGGGTCGGGGTGATCACCGGCGCGGCCGGTGCGGGCGGGATCTCCGGCGAGGAGACCCGGGCCGGTGGCACCACCACCATCGGCGTCGCCAGGACGGGGATCTCGACGGTTTGCGCGTCGGACTCCTTGCCCACGGCGACGGTCGTGCTGAACGGCTCTTTGCCGAGCGCGGTCGCTCGCACGACGTGCTCGCCGCCATCGATGGGAATCGGCATCGACCAGGCGCCCGGTCCGACTTCGTGTCCGTCGCGTTCGATGACCAGGCCCTCGACGCGGGTGCTGGCCGGGACCACGATGGTCAACCGCGAAAGGCGCGGCTCGAGAGCCTGGACGTGTTTGGCGGCCTCGTCCTCGCGATCCCGTCGTCCATCGGTGCGCGCCACCAGTGCGGCCTCCTTGAACTCGCTCCAGGAACGGGCCAGCCGACCTTCCTGCTCATGGCACAGGGCGAGGTTCAGGATGGTCCCGCCGCTCGGGTCGAGGCGCTGGCTCTCTTGCAGCTTCAGGCAGGCTTCGGAGATCCGCCCCGCCGCCAGCAACGTTCGCCCCGCCTGAAACAAGATGGTGGCCAGCGCTTTGTCGTCCGCGGTGGGACCGGCGCCCTGTGCGCGCCGGGCGCCGCCATATGAGCCGGCGATCGCCAGCAGAGCAACAATCAGGCGCCCGTAAGCAGAACGAAACATGTACGCCATCCTTCGCGTCGCGGGGAGGCGTGTCAATGCGGGCGCCGGGCGGTGGAATGAGCCGAGAGACGCTTGGTCCATCGATCGATCCCACTCAGCAACAACGAAGCCAACCCTGGGGTGCTCGCGGTTCGCCGGATTCAGCCGCGTCTACTTCTGTTCGGCGTAGGGATCGGCCAGCTCTGTCTTGGCCGCGTCTACGGGGGGGGCCGACCCGCCGGGGGTGACCGAACCGGCCGCCAACGCCGCGTCTCCGGCGCGACGGGGGGAGCTACGCGGCCTGTCGATGCTCCGTCCTGGTAGCTTCGCCAGGCGACTCCCGTCGACGGACGGGTCACTCGCCGGCGGTGGCACTGGCGGCGGGGACGGTGCCGGCAGCGGGGACGGTGGCGATACGGGAACCGCCGGTGGCGATACAGGAAGCGCCGGCGGCGCGGACGGCGTGGACGTGTTCGCCGTCTCTCCTGTCTCGCTCGGGCCGCGACGACGGGTGAGCATCCACCCCGAGAGCGAGACGACGGTGAGCCCCACCGCCACCGAGATCGCGATGGCGACGGGCCGGCGCGATGAGGATCGCCTGGGATCCGGCGTGGGATCGGTCGTCGCCGCGGTGGCCCGGGCGGCGGGGTTGTTCGCCGCGCTCGCAAGCGTCACTTCGCTCGCGGTGCTGGGCAGACCCAGGGCCTCGGCCAGCGCCTCGATCTGCTCCGACGCCGACGGGAAGCGCCGTGCCGGTTCACGATGGCAGGCCTTCAGGAACCAGGCGTCGAACGCGGCCCCATAGCGAGCGGCACGCTCCGATGGTGGCTGCAGGTCGCCGTGCAGGATCTGCGCGAGAATGCCGAGCGCGCCACCCTGGTAATAGCTCTCACCCATCAGCAGGCGGTAGGCGATGAGCCCCAACGCGCAGCGATCGGTGGCCGGCGTGACCGGCGCAGAAGGGGAGGCCTGCTCGGGCGACATGTACCTCGGCGTTCCGAGCATTTGCCCGCTCCCCGTCACCCCCGTCCCATCCTCGATCATCTTCGCGATCCCGAAGTCGAGAACCTTCACGATCGAGCGGCGGCCATCGACGGTGGCGAGGAAGAGGTTCTCGGGTTTCAGATCGCGGTGGATGATGCCCAGCCGATGGGCCTTGTCGATGGCCTGCGCCACCTGTCTCAGCCACGTCACCACGGTCTCTGGCGGCGGGGGAACCACTGCGGCGGCCTGTTCGAGGTCCATGCCGTCGAGGAGCTCCATCACCAGAAACGGCGCGCCCTCGAGCTCGGGCGCGACATCCGCATCGGTCACCCGGACGACGTGCTCGCTCTTGATCCGGGCAGACGCGCGCGCTTCGCGCTTGAACCGCTCGATGGCCTCGTACGAGGAGCCCACGCCGGCGAGCAACACCTTGAGCGCCAGGCGTTCACCCGTCCGCGCGTGCTCGACCTCGTAAACCGCACCCATTCCTCCTTTTCCGATGAGGCGAACCGGGATGTACCGGGACGCAATGAGCGGTGGAAGGTTCGGCGCCGTGTCCATTCGAGCGACCGGGACCACCCTAACATGCGCGATGGCGGGCGCGCGGCCTGCCCGCAAACGACCGGACCAGGTGCCGGCGGCTCCCAGAGGCCGCCGCCGGTTGGGCAGGACCGGCGCAGGTGAGCAGATCCTGCGCGGACACCGGCAGCGCGCGCGTATACTCGGCCCGGTGGAGCCCGGATATCAGCTGGTGGTGTTCTCGCGCGAGGAGATTCGGGCGGTCACCTTGCCTCCCGCCGGTGAGGTGACGATCGGTCGTGATGAGGCGAGCACCATTCACATCGTCGATCCCGCCGTGTCGCGCCACCACGCGGTCCTGCGCGTAGGTGAAGCCCTGGAGATCGAGGATCTGGGTGGCGCCAACGGAACCCTCGTCCGCCACACGCCGACCGGCGGCGGCACGGGCAACGAGACGGTTCAGGTCAGCATCCGGCAACTCGTCGGCCGCAAGGCCACTCTGGTGGTGGGGGACTGCCTGCTGTTCGGGACGGCCTGCGTGGTGCTCCGGCACGTGCCTCGGGTCGAGCTTCCCGATCTCGCGCCCGGGGTGCTGGTGCGCGATCCCGCCATGCGAACGCTGTACGCCGAGGCGGCCCGGGTCGCGCGGGCCAACATCAATGTCCTGTTGCTGGGCGAGACGGGAGTCGGCAAAGAGGTGCTGGCGCGCGCCATCCACGCGCACTCGCCGCGGGCGCGCGGACCGTTCATGGGCATCAACTGTGGGGCGCTGGCCGAGTCGATCCTGGAGAGCGAGCTCTTCGGGAGCGAGAAGGGCGCCTTCACCGGCGCGCTGGCGCGGGCCGGCCTGTTCGAGGCCGCGGAGGGCGGCACGGTGTTTCTCGACGAGGTCGGCGAGCTTCCGCTCGCAACGCAGGTCAAGCTGCTGCGCGTTCTGGAGGAGCGGGTCGTGACCCGGGTGGGCTCGACGCGCCCGCGTCCCATCGACGTGCGAATCCTGGCCGCCACCAACCGGGACGTCGAGGCCGACAGCCGCCAAGGTCGCCTGCGCCCCGATCTCTACTTCCGGCTGAACGGCGTTGCGCTCCTGATCCCGCCGCTGCGCGAGCGGCCGCAGGAGATCGAAGCGCTGGCCGCATCGTTCCTGTTGGCGGCCTGCCGGGACCTCGAACGCACTCCCGTTCTGGCTTTCTCCGCCGCGGCGCTGGAGCTCCTCCGGCGACATGCGTGGCCTGGCAACGTCCGCGAGCTTCGCAACGCCGTCGAGCGCGCGGCCGTGATGTGCACCGAGAGCACGATCCTGCCCGAGCATCTGCCGCCCTCTCTGCTTGCGGCGGTTCGGGCCGCGCCAGCGCCGGTAGCCGGGTCGTCAGCCTTATCGACCTTGCGGGGACCAGACCCGGCTCCGAGCCTTCAGACTGAATTGAGGGCCCTCGAGCGCAGCAAGATCCTGGCGGCCCTCGAACGCTGCGGGGGCAATCAAAGCGAGGCCGCCCGACAACTCGGCATGCCCCGGCGGACCCTCGTGTCTCGCCTGACGGAACTGGGTGTCAGGCGTCGCCAGCCCGCCGACGGCGAAGGCTGAGTGATTGGCTTTTCCGGACAGCGCCGGCTTGGCGTCATCATTGCTTTGCGATGACCGAATGAAGAAACCGGGCGCATGGGGGGGTTCTGATGGCACGTCGCACGCTTCACTTGGCTTTCATCGCGGCCACGCTGGCCACCGGGTGCAACTCCATCTTCGGAATCAGCGAAGGGACGCCGCGGCCGATCTGCGCCGACGGACTGATGATCGACGACATGGAAGACGGGGAGAATGACATCTGCCCTTCGGACGGGCGGAGTGGATTCTGGTACACCGCCTCGGATAACACCAGCAGCGATCTGACGCCTGGCGCAGAGTTCAAGCCAAGCCCGATCAAGGACGGCTCGCGGGGCACCAGCCAATATGCCGCTCGGATGACCGGTTCCGGCTTTACGCTCTGGGGCGCGCTGATGGGGTTCAACCTGAATGCCCCAAGCCTTGGGACCGGAACCATCGACGTCAGCGCGATCCACGGGATCAAGTTCTGGATGCGGAGCAACGCACCCGTTCGCGTTGACTTCCAAACTCCGGAGACCATCGCGGCGGACTTCGGAGGTGAGTGCGTGGGAGGCAATTGCAACAACCACCTCGGCTTCCAGATCACCGCGCCCGGCAGCGGTTGGGTGGAGTACGAGGTGCCGTTTTCTGCGCTCACGCAACGGCCTGGTGGTTCCGTGAAGTGGAATCGGCGCACTCTCGTCGGTATTCAGTTCCAGGTACCAGAGAAGGTCGCTTTCGACGTTTGGGTGGACGATGTCCGGTTCCTTCCCGCCTGCGGCGTCTTGGGCTGCAGTCCGACCTGTACCGATCCGGCGTTCCCGGTAAGCTGCCCCGCGACTGATCGCAATCCGGCTATCTGTCGCCGGCCGGTGACCGATTGCTCCGTTGCCGAAACGTGGTGCACGGATTCGCTGATGATCGACGATATGGAGGACGGCGATGGCTGGATCTGCCCCACCGGTGGGCGCCAAAGCCAATGGTCCAACAACGGCTACGACACCATGGCTCCCAGCCCGGACAACAATGTGGCCATCGTGAGGCAGACCATCATCCCGGGCGGCCGGGGCGAAAGTCAGTACGCGGCTCACATGGCGGCCACCGGCGTCACGGGGCTGTCGCGGATGGGGTTCTCGTTTGACGTCACGGCGGTGGTGGACTACGACGGGAGCAAGTACGACGGAATTCGATTTTGGCTGAAGAGTGACGTTCCCATGTTTGTCGGGTTCAAGTCACCCGACACGTTGCCAGTCAGCGAGAACGGCACCTGCGACCTCTCCCCGGCCCAAGAGAATTGCAACTATCACTTCGAATTCGAAATGACGGCGACCGGAGGTGAATGGCGCGATACCAAGGTGCCCTTCTCGGCCCTCCGACTGACCGCTGACCACGCGACGCCCCCCGTCAACATGGCGCCACCAACCGCGAGATGGGACGCGGCTCGCCTGCGCTCGATAGCCTTTGGGATAACGTACGGTGACTTCGACGTGTGGATCGACGACATTGCCTTTTACACGTCCCTCCCCGGTCTCGGGCCCTGAGCTGAGCAGCTCCTGCTCGCCTGCGCGGCTTTCGCTCAATGAGCGGACCACGCACGCATCTGGATGCTGAGCGGTCAGGCCTTTCTCTCTTGGTCCTCCGCTTGCTGAGAGTTGGGCAAGGAGGATCGGATCATGGAGAACAGGCGTCTCGGCATCTTGTTTTTGGTGAGCTTGGGTCTTTGCGGAGCGTGTTCGGAAAACCCGGAGAGCATGGCGGTGCCTGCTTCGGGAGGGCGAGAGCACATTCCCACCCAGAGCACGAGCGACGCGGGCGCACCGTCCAAGAAATATGTAGCCCTGGGCAGCTCCTTTGCCGCCGGCCCGAAGATTCCGGATGCGGTCCCGGATCAATCTTGCGGACGGTCCACCGGAAACTATGCCCACCTCGTTGCGGCCGACCTCGGCCTCGATCTGACCGACGCCTCGTGCATCGGCGCGACGATTGACAATATCGCCACGACACCCCAGTCGATGAACCCGCTGCAGCTCGCGGCGGTGACGCCGGACACGGCGGTCATCACCATCACAATCGGCGGCAATGACGTCTCTTACTCCACCTCGCTGAACGCGTGCGGCCTCGCCGGCATGAACGGGATGTCATGTCTGGAGACCCGCGCCGGCGCGGCGGCTCCCGACGTCGATTCCGCTGACATCGACAATCGCCTGGCTCAGGAGGCGGACAAGCTGGTCGCGATGTTGAGCCAGTTGAAACAGGCCGCGCCCGCGGCGCGCGTCTACCTGGTCGCGTATCCCCAGATTCTTCCGGATCCCGCGGTGGTGTGCCCACCTGACGTGCCGATGCAGGTGGCCGACGCCACCTTCTTGGGTAAGGTGGGCATGAAGCTTCAAGCAACGTTCACCTCGGCGGCGGCAGTAGCGGGCGTGACGTTTGTCGACCTTTACGCCGCCAGCCACGGGCACGATGCCTGCGCTCCAGCCGACCAGCGCTGGGTCGAAGGTCAGGCCAACGCCTCCGTCGCCGCCTACCACCCCAACCCGGCCGGAATGAGGGCCGCGGCCGACCTGATCGTCGCAGCGATCCAGAAGGACGCGCGGTGAGTGGGATGACCAGGATGAGCGTCGGGATCTCTTGCTTCATGTGTCGGTCGTGGACGGAAGAAACAGTCATGACGAAGGTCATTTTCATCGGCGCGTTGTTGGGAGGTCTTGGTTTCAACGGAGCGTGTGGCTCGGGCGAGCACGGACAGAGCACGGTCCCAGGTTGCGTCGACCCGACCGGTCCCGATTGCAGCATCATCGTGAACGAGCGCTCGTTCGTGCACTGGACGGGAGCCGCCACGGACGGCCTGGAGGGGGGGCGCTCGACAGCGGTCGTCGAGCACACGCCTAACAGGTTCTGCATGTCGGGCACGGTCGATGCGAGTCAAAATGGCGCCGGGTGGGGGGCGTTCCTCGTGCTCGGGCTGACCGACGGGACCCCGAAGACGGGGCGAACGATCTCGCCGTTCGATGCCGCCGCAAGAGGGATCACGCGGATCCAGTTCACCGTCGATAGCCCTCCGTCGCCGGGCGTCCTTCCTCAGATCACCGAGCTCGAGAGCGCCACCTGCACGCTGGCCCCAGACTGCTTCTCGACGTTCGGCCGGGCCGTCCCGGTGAGCGAATCGGCGACCGTGACGATGGCGCTCGCCGATTTCCTGACCCCTGATGGCAACCATCCCAACGCGACGCTCGACCCGGCGCTCCTCACCGGCCTGCACTTCTATGTCGGCCCGCCGCCGGGCACCGCGCTCGCCTATGCGTTCTGCATTCGTGACCTCGCCTTTCTCGACGCCAGCGGCAAGGAGATCTTGCCGTGACGCCCCGGTGGCGATCGCTCCCGCCTCCCGCCCACGCCGGCAGCGAGATGGCACGAGCCGCTCCCGGAACCGAGCGATGAAAGGAAGGTTGCGTTGACACACCTACGCTCGACGCGGAGGATACGGCGCATGCATCACCTTCTTCGCCGACCGCTGATTGTCGGCGTGCTGGTGACGGTTGCGCCGCTTGTCTTTCTGATGGTACGCCGGTCGCTTCATCTGGCTTTCGCCGCTGCCATCCTGGCCACCGGTTGCAACTCGCTGTTCGGCATCCATGAGGGACATCCGCGGCCCATATGCGTCGCCGGCGATGACGCGTTGGAGCCGATGATCGACGACATGGAGGACGGCGACGGCTTCATCTGCGAATTGAACGGGCGGAATGGACATTGGTACTCGTTCTCGGATGGCACGAGCACCGAACTGACGCCGCCCGGAGATTTCGACCCGACGTTGATCCCCGGGGGGCGGGGGAGCAGCCGCTATGCCGCCCACCTTGCGGGCTCCGGTTTCACCGAGTGGGGCGCCGCGATGGGACTCAACATGCACGGCGTTCGACAGCCCTATGACGCGACCACGGCCGAAGGCATCAAGTTCTGGCTGAAGAGCACGGTGCCGGTCGACGTGCTCCTCCAAACTCTAGAGACCTACGACGCGAGCTTCGGCGGCCACTGCGAGGACACCCCCTCACCGTTGAATTGCAACAATCCATTTGCGTTCTCGATCACGACGCCGGGGTCTGACTGGGTGGAGTACGAGGTGCCGTTCACGGCGTTCGGTCAATATGCCGGCGGCACCCTGAGGTGGAATCCGCGCGACCTCGTCGCTATCCAGTTCTCCGTGCCGCCTGGCGCGACCTTCGACGTCTGGGTTGACGATCTCCGGTTCTATCGTTGCCCAGGGACCGGCTGCCTTCCGACCTGCAGCGACCCCGCCGTCCCCGTTTCCTGCCCCGCATCGGCGAACTTTCGCCCCGCTTGTGTGGCGACGGCGGCGGATTGCGTCCGTGGATGTAGCGCCAGCAACACCGTGGCCGCCCCGGCCGGCGGGCTGGTCACCAGCTTCGACGGCGCAGGGGGCGGCGCGAACATCACGACTGTCCGCGGGGATGCCATCGTCGGCCCCCCGGGAGCGGCTCCCGCGATCACCACCAATGGAGCGCTGCACATCACCGTGGACGCGCCCGTGCTTTCGACAGCCCAGGTGCTGGCCGCCCACTTCCTGTTCCAGGACTGCGTCGACGCGAGCGCATTCACCGGGGTGCAGTTCTCGATCAGCGGCTCAGTGTCTGGGTGCGCGCTCGTCCAGGTGACTCAAGACAGCGCGCACCTCCCCTACGACCCGTCGTCGGCAGAACCTACCAGGCATGGCACGGCCGCGGCGGGAGGCCGTCCCCACACGACCCGCTTGACGGCCGACCAGATCACGTCCGCGCCCCAGACGTTGAGGATGCCCTTCGCCGGCCAATCGGGCGGCGTCCCCGCGACGCCGATCGACACATCCAAGCTCACCCGGATGGCCTGGGCGTTCGTCGTCGATCCCGCCAGCGTCGGTGGGCCGACCTCCTGTACCGCCGACGTCGTCGTCGACGACGTCAGGTTTTACTAGCCGTCGAGCGCGGCCCGACCTGCGCAGCTGCTGCTCAACTTCTCGCACAGACAGCTCGAGAGCCGCGCCAACGCTGCTCACCTGCGGGTCAATGGCGCCCGGCGCGCAGCGGATCCCGAGATCGGCATCGCCCTTGCTCAGCCAGTGGGCAAGGAGACCACTCAAATGAAGATCATGTTTCACGCGCTCACTCTGGGATGGATGGTTTTCGCCGCGGCCGCAACCCTGCTCGGGTGTGGGTCGGGGGAGTCCTCGTCGATGGGCGCAGATCCGCTCGCGGGCGCAGCCCTCTTCCATGATCGCGCCCCGGCCGGTCTGGAGGGCAACGGCCGCGCCTGTTCCGATTGCCACATCGACGGAAGCGGCTTCCAGCTCGCGCCGGCGGACGTCGAGGCGCGCTTCCAGCAGATGACGGCCACCGGCATCGACGATCCGCTGTTCCGGCCCATCGACGCCGACGACTTCACCACCCACGGCAACGCCGCAACGGACTAAAGCACCCTCCGCCAGTTCGGCCTGATTCGGGTCCGCTTCCCCTTGCCACCCAACATCAAGCTGGTCGATCCGTCAACCGGCGCCGTGACGGACGAGACCTTCACCGACGTGTGGCGCGCCGTGCCCAGCGTCGTGAACGTGGACCTCTCGGGCGCCGACCCAAAGGCCCTGGCCTGGCCCCGCGGCCCCAACCGGCAAGGCGGCTATCAGCTCGATGGACGCGTCGGTACCCTGGAGGAGCAAGCCGGCGCGGCGTTCCTGGGTCACGCGCAGGCGGGCAACGTCCCTGCTGCCGCGATGCTGGACGACATCGCCGCCTACGAGCGCACGCTGCACTCGGCTCCGACTCCCCCCCTCGACGAGCTGCAGGCCAAGGGCAAGACGGTCTTCGACCGCGCGTGCGCGGTGTGCCACGGCGGCCCCGTCAACGACCTGTCGGAACAGTTCAGCCTGCTCCACGACGTCCGCACGAATTGTCCCCAGGAGGTCGACACCGTCGTCCCCGCGCGCTGGAGCTTTGCCGGCTGCTCGCCGGGTAAGGCCCGCCATGTGCGGACCTACGAGATCTCGTTTGCCGACGGCTTCACCATGCGCCGAGAGAGCTCCGATCCGGGTCGCGCTCTCCTCAGCGGGTACGTGGCATCAGCCCCTCCGACCGACAGCGGGGCCTGCGCGCATCCCCCGTGCGGTCAGCCCTTCGAGGACGACTGGCAGAAACTGGAGACGCCACCGCTGCTCGGGATCGCCAGGACGGCGCCCTACTTTCACAACAACAGCGCGGCGACGCTCGAGGACGTCGTCATCCACTACGAGGAGTTCTACAAGCGCGCGAACGCCCTCAACACGGGGCCCGAGCTGCCGCTCATCCTGACCACCGACGGCGTTCATCGCGACCGGCCCAATGTCGAATCCGAGCGCCCCGCGCTGGTCGCCTATCTGCAAGCGTTGTAGCTCGAGTCGACGATCCGGACGTCCGCGCGGCCGAGGTTGAGCAGGCCCCCACCCACTGCTAGAACCACGTCCGTCTGTAACTCAACCGAGGAGGCGATCATGCGAGCCAAGCGTGAGCAGACCGGGTTCCCGACAATCAGGGAGCGCAGACGCGAGATTGAAGCCAAGGCGCTGAGCATCGAAGATGTACGGCGGGAGGTCGCTGGGTTGATCGAGGCGAAGCAGGACCTCAATGCCTTCATCTCGGTCATGCTCAAGGATGCCAGCCAGGGGAATGAGGCACTTCCGCTGGCCGGCGTCCCGATCGGCCTCAAGGACTTCTTCGACACGGCGGGGGTGCGCACCACCGCGGGCAGCCCGCAGTTTGCTGACCGGGTTCCGACGGAAGACGCCGAGGTGGTGCGCGCGTTGAAATCCTTGGGCGCCCTGCTCGTCGGCAAGACCAACATGCACACCTTGGGGATGGGCACCACCAGCCTGGAAAGCCATTTTGGTCCGGTTCGAAATCCTCGGCTGCGCGATCGCGTGGCCGGTGGTTCGTCAGGCGGCTCGGCGGCAGCGGTGGCCAGCGGCATCTGCTTTGCGACCATCGACACCGACGCCGTGGGCTCGGCCCGGCTACCGGCTGCCTGCTGCGCCGTCACCGGGTTCAAACCGAGCCACGGCAGACTCTCCGCGGACGGGATCCTCAAAGGTGAGCCCGCAGATGCCACCATCATCGCCTTGAATCACACCTCGATGATTGCGAGGAGCGCCGAGGATGCCGCGCTGCTGTTTTCCCTGCTGACCTCCACGTCGGTCACGGCCGAGACGACTCCGCCGCGCCTGGGATTGGTCGCAAACCACGCGACGACTGATCCAATGAAACGGAAGTTTGAAGGGTCACTGCCCGCCGTCGTGAAACTGGCGGCTTCCACCACGGAGGTGACGGTGCCCTTCTCCGAGGCGCGGTTCGACGCCACGGGGGTAGCGGCGGCCCGCGCGGCCATCAATCAGCGGATGTTCACCGCGGTCGATTTGCTCGTGCTGCCGACCCTGGCCGGTCCCGTTCCGACCATCGAGGACGCGCGGCGCGCGGGCGCGCAAGCCGTTTCGCCGGCAAACACCTTCTTTGCCAATTACTTTGGCCTTCCGGCCATCAGCATTCCCATCGAGAAGGACGAGGAACTGGGTCCGATTGCTTTGCAGATCGTCGGGCCGGTGGGGGGAGACGCGCGGGTCTTGGGGTTCGCCCGACAAGTGCAGGAGCGTTTTCCGCCCCCGCCCCCCGGCAGCTAACGGCCGAGCGCACCGCGCGTGATGCGTGGGGTAACATGCGTGGCCGTGCACCCCGCCCCGCTGATCAGCGTCATCACGATCGTGAAGAACGATCGCGCGGGCCTGGTCGCCACCCTGGACAGCGTGCGGGCGCAAAGCTTCGCGGACTTCGAGCACGTGATCATCGATGGCGCGTCCAGCGACGGAAGCGTCGAGGTCGTGCGCGCGCAGACGGCCCCCAACCTGCGCTACGTCAGCGAACCGGACGGGGGGATCTCCGACGCGTTCAACAAGGGCCTGCGGCTGGCTCGTGGCACCTGGCTGAACTTTCTCAACGCGGGCGACGCCTTCTTGGACCCAGGTGTCCTCGGGCGCGTGGCGGCCCGCTTGGCGGACGCCGCCGCCATCGTGACCGGCTACAGCGTGACCGACGGAATCCAGTCGCCGCCTTACCGGGTGAGCAACCAGGACCGATTGGCGCGACGTGCGTGGATTTCCCATCAAGCCTCGTTCATCCACCGACGGGTCTTCGATGAATGCGGCGCCTTCAACCCACGCTTCAAAGTGCGGATGGACTACGAATTCTGGTTGCGCGCGTTGCCCCGGTTTCCATTCGAATTCATGGACGAGCCGCTGGTCAGCTTCGCCCCGGGTGGGGTCAGCACCCGCGCGCGGCGGGCCTTCTTCGAGGAAGAGTTCGCGGCCAACCGCCTGCACCTCCCGTTGCCCGCGCTGGCCAACCTGCGCGTGCGAGCGCGCGAGCGGTTCCACGGGGTGCTGCGAACCACCGGCCTCTTCAAGGCCTATCGCGCGCTTCGCCTGCGGTAGCAGACACGCGTGCCGAGGACGCCAATGCCGCGGTTCACGTCAGCGACGCTGTCGCCGCGCCCGCCGTCGGCCGAAGCCGATCGCGGCGATCGCCATCCCGAAGGCCGAGAGCAACGACGCGCCCCTTGGACCTTCTTCGACCGCGCACGCGCACCCAGCCGTCCCGTCGCCACCCGTCGCCGAGGATCCACTTCCGCCCGATCCACTGCCCCCTGGGCTACCGCCGCTGGCCGAGGTGCCACCACTGCTGGTCGCGCCACCACTGCTGGTCGCGCCACCGCTGCTGGTCGCGCCACCACTGCTGGTCGCGCCACCGCTGCTGGTCATGCCACCACTGCTGGTCGCGCCACCGCTGCTGGTCACGCCGCCGCTGCCGTTCTCGCCACCGCTATTGCCGCCCACACCGCGCCCGGCCACCCCCGCTCCGGCTCCGCCGCCTGCCCCGGTTCGACCACCGGGCCCGCCGCCTCCGGCTCCGCCACTTCCATTGCCCGCGCCGCCCGCGCCCGTCGACGGTGAGTCCTGGAAGATGCGCATCGCGAAGTTATAGAAGCTGCGGTCCCAGACGATTTTTTCATGGCCCAGACCCTGCTCGATCTGCCAGATGTGAGTCACGTTATTCTTGTCGAAGTAGTCGTGATACATCTGGCCGTAGGTAACCAGGCCGTCGTTGCTGCCGTACGAGATGTAGATGACCTTCACATTCTGCTTCACTGCAGCGAGGTTGGTGACGGTCTGGGTGGGGGGCAACGTATCTGGCGCAGCCGAATAAGGCCCGATGTAATGGAAAAGGTCGGTATTGGGAAACCCGATGTTGAAGGTCTGCCCGCCGCCCATCGACAAACCCGCGATCGCCCGCGAATCGGCATCGGTCGCCACGGAATAGTGGCTTTCGACCCAGGGAATCAGGTCTTTGAGTAGAACGTCGCCGAACGCCCCGAATGCGTCCGAAGCGGTTTTCACGTTGCCATCGGGCATGACGACAATCATGGGCTTGGCCAACTGCTTCGAGAGCAGATAATCCATGACGTAGTCGGCATTGCCTTCGTTGCTTCCCATGCCAACCCAAGAGACCTCGTTCCCGCCGATGCCATGGTGCAGGTAAACGACCGGGTACTTCTGGCTGCTCGAATATCCGGGCGGGGTATAGATTGTCACCTTCCGCATCCCGTAATTTCGGGTCGGATAACTGAGAGAGAGCTCCACCTTTCCATGGACCGTGCTGCCGTTCTTCGAATCGAACCCCTGGGGAGGTGCTGGAAGTTTGGCAGGATCGCTCGCATAAGCGAGGGAGGGCAGGATGACCAATCCAACGGCGAATGTCTTCAAGAACATGGACGTCCCTCCTCGAATGGGCCTTCTCCACCATACTTTCCGGGAGCAAGAATGGAGCAAGAATGGAGCAAGAAGGCTTATCAAAGAAAGAGCGTCTACAACAGCCGCTGGCCCAAGAGGGCGCGCGTCCGTGTGGCGGCATGCATCATCAATTGAGCACCCCGGCGTCTGGCGCTCGACGATTTGCCGATCTTGCCGGGAGTGGGAAATAGTCCAGGCGTTCCTGCTTTCGCAGGGCCGCTGCATTGACGAGATTTGACGATGAGTGCACGCATCAAGAAAGCGGTCGCCTATCTGAAGCCTGCGCTTACCGACAGCGATCCGGCGCCCGTGGTCACGCTGGGCCCCGATGATGCGCCGGTCGCGCGCGCGTTCGCCGCGGGATTGCTGACGACCTATCTGATCGACGATGGCGACTGCTTTTCCTACGTTCAAGAGCGTGAGCTTCGGGAAGCCGGCGTCGGTGAAGAGGACCTGCACCGCCTGGCCATCGCGAATCTGGCGGCGCTGGCCGAGGGCAAGGTGACCGTTCGACAGAGTGGGGCCGTCTGGGCGCTCATCTTCGACGGAAACTTCGAAACCAGTCTGATGTTGCTCGACGAGCTTTGGACCTCCCGCTTGCGCGGGTACGCACGTGATCCGGTGGTCGCGATTCCGGCTCGGGACGTCCTGGCATTCTGCGACGCCGAGTCCGCCGCGGGCGTGTCAGAGCTGCGGGCCGTCGTGAAGCGGACGTGGCCGTCGGGTGATCATCTGCTGTCCGAGAGCCTCTACCACCGCGTCGACGGCGTGTGGCGGGTGCTGGGGTACGGCACGCATTAACGCGCGGAGGGCACGACCTTCATGGCGCGCCGATTGGGGTACCGCCCTCATGGATTGAAGTCGGGATCGTTTGCCATCCGCTTGAAGGCGTCCTGGGAGGCGGTGGAAGAATTGATCCGCCAGTCCGTTTCTTTGTTGACGTCGAACCACACCAGCGCCCTGAACAGGGGGAACTGGCTGCGCATCGCCGGCAGGATGCCGTCGATCCACTGAGCCTTGTTGCCACCGAGCTCGGTAGACGCCATCTCGGCTATCATGATGGGCTTCCCCTTGCCCGCCAGCTTCGGATAGATGTTGGCAAAGACCGTCTGGAAACTCTGCCAACCACCGCCGTTCGTGTTGCCCCAGTTGTATCCGTCGACGCACATCCAGTCGACGTAGCTGTCTCCGGGGTAGTAGTTGATCGCCTGATTCCACGCGGCACTTGGTTCGTCCGTGACGTTGGGGCACCAGGCCCAAACCACGTTGGTCGCCCCGTCGCCAACAAAAATGTCGTGGATGTGCCGGTACGCGGCCACGTAGGTATCGGCGCTGTTGCCGTAGTTGGCGCCACTCCACGCCGACCAGTCGCCGTTCATCTCGGCCCCCCAGTCGAGGAAGAGTCTGCCGCCAAGAGCCCTGGCGGACTGCGCCCTCTGGTGAAGCATCGTGTCGTATACGCCCCCGACGATGTCCGTGAGCTTGGGCGCGGAGGGCTCCCAGTTGATCAACGGAATTCGCCCCGCGCTGAGATCGGTGCGTGCTCCCGCTGTCCAGTCGTCCGCCCACGCGTAGTAGACGAGGTGCACAGTCGCCTTGCGGCCAATGCGCGTCTCTGTCGAAGCGATGGTGCCGTCGCCGTAGTACAGGCCGAGCAACGCGCCCTGGGCGGGAACGAGACGATCGTCGGCCGGGCCCCCGCCAGGGACGCCGCCCATACCGGTTGTACCGCCTGCGCCGGCCTTGCCGCCTGCGCCGGCCCTGCCGCCCGAGCCGGCCTTGCCGCCCGAGCTGGTCCCCATGCCCGAACCCGCGTCACCGCCCGAAGCGGTAGCACCGCCCGAGCCAGGCGCACCGCCCGAGCCGGCAAACCCGCCCGAGCCGGTAGCACCGCCCGAGCTGGTAGCACCACCCGCCGAGCCTGCGCCGGCGCCTCCAGAAGAAGCGCTGGCACCTCCTGATCCGGCGCCGGCCGCGCCATCGCTGCCTCCCGAACCACCGCTCGAGGACGGGGCGCTCGTGCACCCGATGGAGATGGCCAGCGTCACCATGACGGTCGACGCCCCGACGTGTCGCTGTCTCATCGAACCCCCCTATCCCCTTAGAGGGAGGACCACGGAAAGTTTGGGGACAATTCTGCTTCGTGAAAGGTCTTCGCGGCGAATACCATCGAGGGGTGAGGTTCTCCGTTGGGGTGAGCGCGGCCGTCCTCGCGGTGTCGCGAGCCGCGCTGGCGGCTCCGCTTTCCGCCGAGATCGCGGTCGAGCGGTCCCCGGGAGCGGTGGATTGCCCGGACGAAGGGGAGCTCGCGACGATGATCGACCGGATCTTGACCGGCGCTGACGGGCGAGGCGTGGTGGGTCCTGCGGGCGCCATCCGGGCCCAGGTCCAGTTCGCCCACACGCCCCTCGGCTACCAGGTGGTCCTTCGTTTTCATGGAACGAAGGAGGGGGAGCGAACGCTGACCGACACCGGACCGACCTGCACGGCCCTCGGCCGGGCCGTCAGCATCACCATGGCGCTGGTCCTCGATCCCCGGCAGGCATCGCCGCCGGAGGATCCGCGTTCCGCCGCGATGGCGATTTCGCCGCCGCCGCCTGTGATCGCCCCCGCGGTACCCCCATCCGAGACCGTGACCTCTGGCTTCCTGTCGATCTCAGGAGGAGCGGCGCTCGGCCTCGTCGGCGCCGCTTCCGCTGCGTCCGGTCTCGAATTCGATCTCCGGTTGTGGCGTCGCCTCTGGTTGCAAGCAGCCGGGCGGTATGTGGCGGCTCGTTCGTTGTCCTTCGACACGGGCAGCGTCGGCGTGGCGCTGGTGGCCGCGCGGTTGAGGCTCTGCTGGGCGCTCAATGGCGCCGACGCACCCGTCCAGGTGGCACCCTGCCTGGCGGGCGAGGCCGGCCAGCTGCGCGGGGAAGGGAGGGGATATCCGTCGTCGAATGCCGCCGAGATGGCCTGGTTGGGCGCTGGTGGCGGCGCTGTTGTGAGCGCCGTTCTCCGCAATCGCTGGCTGGTTGGCGCCGGTGCCGATCTGATCGCGCCCTTGCACCACTACACGTTTTCCGTGGAAAATCGCGGGATCGCCTACCGATCGAGCGCCGTTTCGGCGATGTTGCAGCTCAGCATCGGGATCAAGGTTTGGTGAGGCCGCATGATGATCTCATGGGAGAGGGGCCGTCCCGGCCCCTCTAAGAGGTGAGGGGTTGATGAGATTGGAGGACATCTACGAGAGCCACGTCGATTTCGTGTGGCGCTGTCTGCGCCGCCAGGGGGTGCCCGAGGAGGACGCGGCCGATGCCATCCAGGAGGTCTTCCTCACGGTCCACCGGACGTTGCCAGGATTCGAAGGGCGATCGTCGTTCTCCACGTGGCTCTACACGATCTGCCGGAGCATCGCGCGCGATCGACGGGAGCGGGCTCACCGTCGCTTCGAGGTCGCCCGATCCGATCTCCTGCATGACGACGTCGACCAGGGCGCCAACGCAGCGGCACGGGCGGAACATAACGATCGGCTGTCTCTGCTGGAGACGATCCTGAGTGGTATGGAAGCCGAACTTCGCGACGTCTTCGTCTTGTTCGAGATCGAGGACATGACAGGCGAGGAGATCAGCGGCGCCCTGTCGATTCCGTTGGGGACCGTGTACTCACGCCTGCAGTCGGCGCGTAAGGAGTTCAAACGGGCGGTGGTGCGTAGGGAGGCGGGGAGTGCAGGCGCTCCCGTTCGCGCCGGAGGCAAAGCATGAAGGATCCGACGCGGATGACGGAGAGGGAGACCGACGTGACGCCGCTCGAGTTGGAGCTGGTTCTGGCCGGCCGGGAGGCAAGGCTTTCGTCGCGGGACAAGCGGCAGATCTGGATGGGAATCTCCGCACAAACCATGTCGGGGCCGGTGGCTCCGGACATTTCGCGGGCGACGCCGCGTCCGGAAGCGGGCGCTGCCGCCACCTCCGGTGGCGCGGGGCTGATTGCAGTCAAGGCAACAATCCTGGCGGTCGCCATCGGGGGTGGATCGATCCTTGGCGTCCAGGCCTGGCAACACCGCGGCGGGCCCGCCGCCCCGACGCCGCCCGCCACAGCGACCGTGGCGCCGGCCGCGACGCCAACGCAACACGCGACGCAAGACGTACCCGCGCCGCGATCAGCCACGGCAGTTCCCGCCGTGGGGCCCCGTTCGCCCGCAGCTGCCGCCGCCGCCGCTGCAAGGAAGGCGCAGCAAAGCCGCCTCGGCGCTGAGGGCCAAGTCGTCCTCGACGCGCGCAGAGACTTGCGGGAGGGACGGCCGAAGGACGCCCTTCGGCTGCTGGATGCGGCGAGGACCAAGTTCGCCGCGGGAACCTTGGTGCAGGAGCGCGAGGCGCTCAGCATCGAGGCCCTGTTCCATTCCGGCCAACACGAAGCGGCCGGCAGGAGGGCCGCCGCCTTCCTGCGCGCCTATCCCGGGAGCCCGCATGTGGCGAGCGTCAAGACTTTTGCGCGGCCCTAGGGCGCGGCTGCTGGCGGCAGGGGCCGTCGTTGGTTGCATGGTGTGCCTGGGGTGCGCGCCGCGAGATGCCCGCGTCGGCTCCTTTCCTGCGCCGGACGCCGCGCGGCCCGCTCTCGACGCCGCCAACGACGGACCGACGCTGCTGTTCGCTTCCGAGTTCGAATCAAGCGGCGGGCTGTGGAATGTCCAGACGATCCTCGACCGGGCGAGCGTCGTGTTTGGCGCGAGCCACGCGAATGCGGGCGACGGCCAGGTGGCGGAGCTGGTGTTTCCCGGTGACCCCAGCCTGGTCTCCACCGACGCCGCTGGCCCCGGCGCGGCCACCGAGATTGCGAGCAGACAGTATTTTCGTTTCGGGACGTTCCGCACGCGCGTCCAGTTCGCGACCTGCGCGCCGGGCGAGGAGATCGCGAGTGCCGTGTTCATGTACTTCAACGACGGTCGCGACGCGGACGGAAACGGCGTCACCGACAGTCCAGAGCTGGACTTTCAGGTGTTCTGCGGGACGCCCACGTTCATCGTGCTGACGGCGTGGTCCGATTTCCAGCGGGAGACCGGTGGCCAGGAGACCTTCGCCAAGTCGAGCCGGGCCATCGACACAGCGACCGGCGACGTCTACGACGCGGTCTCGCCAACCGAGCGTGGCTTTGCCAGGACCGGCAATTCTTCGGCTCTGGTTCGCGGCGGGTTCCCGTCTCCAGGCGCCTTCTACGAGCTTGGTATCGAGTGGACCTCGACGCATGTCCGCTTCTTCATCGTGCTCGACGGCGCGGAAGTGACTCTTTGGGACATGACCGACATCCATTACGTGCCGCAGGTGCCGCTTCCGCTCATGTACAACCTGTGGCATCCCCAAACACACTGGGTGCCGCAGATGACTGTCGCTGACTATCCGACAAATGACGGGGTCATGCGGATCGACTGGGTCCGGTTCTTCGCGCCCTGACTTTGCCGGATCCCTCTGGTCCCGCTTCCGACGACCGCCGCGGTTCACCAGATCGCTTCGACGCCGAACTCCAGGATCTTGGCGTCGTTGGTGGCAAGAGTAATTCCCTCGATGGCGCTTTGAGCAGCAAGCATTCGATCAAACGGATCGCCGTGAAGGTGCGGCCAGGACCCGGCTCTTTCGGCGTGCGCAAAGGTCACGGAAAGAATTTCAAAGCGCTGCTCCGCGCAATAGGCCTCCAGGGACCCTCGATCCGTCCAGGTGAGTTTCCCCAACCGGACCTTGGTAGCAATCTCCCAAGCTGTCGCCGCGCTCACCACCACCGTGGTCGCCTCGTTCTCGATCAGACGCCGCACCTTCTTGCTGAGCCGCTTGTCGGCGATCGCCCACCAGATCAGCGCATGCGTGTCCAGCAGGATCCTAGCTTCAGCCACGTCAATCCTCGCCGGTCCAACCCGCGGGCAGATCGTCGAAGAAATTTTCTTCGATGGTGACTTGGTTCTTCAGCGTTCCCGCCTCCCGTTTCGGGGCGCGCCCGGCCAGCGGAAGCAAACGCGCGTAGGGCTCGCCGCTCTTGGCGATGATGATTTCCTCACCGTCATGAGCCCGATCGAGCAACCGCGAAAGATGGGTTTTGGCCTCATGAACGTTGACCGTCTTCATCGCTCAACCATGACTAAGTCACATGACTAAGTCAAGAACGCCGCATGGTCGGCGCTTACCACCACGCTGCGCGAGAGCCTGAGCCTGAGCATCGGCTTCACCGTGAAGAACGACCAGAACCCGGCGCTGTGGCCGTCCATCAGCGGCGCGCCGGGCCGGGTTCCGGGCCACCGTTGCTCGGATCTTCGGGGTCGCCCATGATGGAAGCCCAAGGAGGCTTCCATGGCTGGTCAGCCCAATCCGTATGTTCCCCCGGGTGCGTTGCTCGAACCGCCCGAGCCAACGGCCGCGCCGGCCAGCCAGCGCGGGTATCGAGCGCCGATCCTGATGGCGATGTCCTTCGGGCTGGCGGTGGTTGGCGCGGTGATACCGAGGGCCGGGCTCATCTTCTTCGCCCTGGCGACCATCGCCGCCGTGGTGGGCGTGGTCAGCGGCATCGTCTCTCTGGGGCGAGCGCGGGGACGCAGTCTTGGGTGGCGCCTGGGGATAATCCTCGCCAGCGTCGGAAACCTGGCGATGACAGCCATCGGTGCGCTGGCGGCGCTCATTTCGCTCACGGGATTCTCGCGCGGGCGTCAGCTGCGCCGATTCGGTCGCGTGATTCTGCCGCCCGTCGAGGCCAATCAAGCGTGGAGCGGCACGTCCATGCAACTCGGGGTTCCGGAATCCGCGCGCGCGGGCCTGGCGGCCGCCTGGCGCGAAAACGCGCGGACCGAACATGCGTCGGTCGCGGCGTTCGCGCGGCTGACGCTGGATCTCATGGCGCTGGGCGCTCCGCCCGAGCTGGTCGCGTCCGCCAATCGCGATGCGCTGGATGAAATCCGGCACACCGAGCTTTGTTTCTCGCTGGCGCGGGCGCTCGACGGAGCCAGCCAGGGCCCCGGCCCTTTCCCGGAGCCGCGACGGGCGCGCACCCTTTCACGCATCCGGACGTTGGCCCTGGCCCAGCTGGCGGTGGATTCGTTGATCGACGGCGCGCTTCACGAGGGCGTGTCAGCGCGCGTGATCGCCAAGCTGGCGCGGCGCTGCGGCGAGCCGGCGATTCGTTCGGTTCTGAAGGAGATCGCGGCAGACGAAGGCCGCCACACGGCCCACGGCTGGGACGTGGTCGAATGGTGTCTGGCCGAAGGCGGCACCAGCGTTGCCCAGGCCTTGCTGGGGGCGACGGGCGTGCTCTCGCGCCGGCCCGCTCCCAATTCTCCGCGAGACGACGTGGCCGACGGTTCCTGGGAACGCTGGGGAATCCACGGCCAGGCGCTGGCAGCCGAGGAGTACCAAGCGGCGCGCGACGAAATCACCCAACGCGTCCTGGAGTTAACGACCCGAGTTCTGCCGCCGCCGGGGCTCCCGCATGGAGGCCCCGAAGCCTACTTTCGTTCGACGTATGGAACCCAATAGAAGGTGTTGCCCAGGACGGTCTGATACGCGGTGAAGCCCGACCCGGGCGATCCGTGGCCCGCTGTTCGCCAACCCGTCAGATCGCCGGGCGAAGGATCGTCGACCTCGGAGGCATTGGCGCGTTCGATCGCGGCGTTGATGTGATCGGCATAGGCCGCGCTCCGCTTGTCCTTCGCGGCGTTGGTGATGTCCATCGCCTCTTGAATCCGCTTGATGATGGACGCCGAATAGCTGGGATAGTTCTGGAAGCCCGCAAACTGTCCCGGCGCCTTGATGATGTCGACCAAGCCCGCTCCGCGCTTGGCGCCGTATGCGGTCGGCTTCTTGGTTCGGTTCCACAGCACGGCGTCCATGTATTGCATCGCGGTTTTGGCCAGCGCCAGCGTGTATCCCGCCGCGCTCGGCATCGGGACCTCCGCCAGCAGAACCCGCGTCTCGGCCCCCGCATCTGTCGCTGCATCCGGCAGTGAGATCGCCATCAGTCCTTCCTTTTTCCTGCATTCGGTTTGGTCGAGACGGGGTGGCCGAAACATCGACACCCGGTCGTCAGGCGATCGACCCACTCTCTGGTAACGAGATAGGTGCTCCCGTGCAAGTCGCTCTCCGACGCGACGACGTCCGTGGACAGGTCCAAGTCGCGAGGCTGTCCCACCTCGGCATCGCCCCCCGACCACACGGCGATGTGACCACCCCCCAGCACCCAGGCCAGACGCCAGTCCGTTCCACTCGCGAACCCGACGACGCAATAGTCCTCGGCCTGCCCGGGCGAAGTCCGCGCGGCAAAATTGCGGACAGCCCGTTCGTACCCGGCGAAGTCGGCGTTGGCGGCGAGATCGAACGGTCTGGCACCGTCGGTCTGGTCGGGCGACGCGGCCTCCGCGCTCGGGCAAGCGGCGGCCGGCGGCTCCCCCCGCGTAGCGCCCGATCGGGTCGCGCACGCGATACCGGTCGCAAGAGTGAGGACAACGATCGCGGTACCGACCGGACGACCGCCACGCCGGCGCGGCTTCCAGCTCACATCCCCACGGTAGGGCAAGGCCCCCTGCCGTCTCTTAGTCGTAGTACTCGTTGCCCAGGTGCGTGATCATCTCTTCGCCTTTGAGATGGCGAAGGGTGTTCTTCAGCTTCATGAGCTGGATGAACAGATCGTGCTCGGGGTAGAGGCCCGGCGCGGCCATCGGGCTCTTCCAGTAGAAGGACAGCCATTCCTGGATGCCGCTCATGCCGCACCGCTGAGCCAGGTCCATGAACAGCGCCAGATCCAGGACGATCGGCGCCGCGAGGATCGAGTCGCGACACAGAAAGTCGATCTTGATCTGCATCTTGTAGCCCATCCACCCGAAGATATCGATGTTGTCCCAGCCCTCTTTGTTGTCGCCGCGCGGAGGGTAGTAATTGATGCGCACGACATGGCACATGTCGCCGTAGAGGTCGGGATAGAGGTGCGGCTGCAGGATGTGCTCGAGCACGCCCAGCTTCGAGACTTCCTTGCTCTTGAAGGACTCCGGATCGTCCAGAACCTCGCCGTCGCGGTTGCCCAGGATGTTGGTCGAGTACCAACCCTCGACGCCCAGCAGACGCGCCTTGAAGCCAGGCGCCAGGATGGTCTTCATCAAGGTCTGGCCGGTCTTGAAGTCCTTGCCGCCGACCGGCACGGAGTTCTTCTTCGCCAGCTCCATCAGCGCCGGCGTGTCCACCGTAAGATTGGGCGCTCCGTTGCCGTAGGGAACACCGCTCTTCAGCGCTGCGTACGCATAGATCTGCGACGGCGCGATCTCGGGATCGCTTTCCTCCAGGCCCTTCTCGAACGCCGCCAGGCTCATGTGAACGGCGCTCTCCTTGCGATAGACCTCGGTCGAGCCACACCAGATCATGACCAGACGATCACAGCCGTTCTGCTTCTTGAAGTTCTTGATGTCCTCGATGACCTGATCCGCCAGATCCTTCTTGGACTTGCCCTTCTTGGCGTGGGTGGCGGTCAGCTTCTTCACGTAAGACTGATCGAAGACGGCCGGCATCGGCTTCACCGTCGACAAGAAGTCCTTCAGCTCGGCCAGGTGCTCCTTCGACAGGACGCCCGCCTTGGAAGCCGCCTGGTACGCGTCGTCGGGAAACAGATCCCAGCCGCCGAAGACGATGTCCTCCAGCTTGGCCAGCGAGACGAAGTCCTTGATCAAGGGCGTACGGGAATCCGTGCGCTTGCCCAGGCGAATGGTGCCCATCTGGGTCAACGAGCCGATCGGCTTGGAAATCCCGCGGCGAATCGCTTCGACACCGGCAACGAAGGTGGTGGCCACCGCGCCCATCCCGGGCAGCAGAATGCCCAGCTTGCCGCTGGCAGGGCGAATATCGACGATTTTTCCCGCGGTTCCCGAGGTGCTTTGTGACATGAGGGCTCCTTCTATAACCGAGCTTGGCAAACCCGCAACCGGCCTAACCGACGCGAACGGTGAAATATTGTGAAGGTCTGACGGGGGGTCGTGGGCGGATGCTGCAACCCAGGTGCCCGCCCGAACGGGGCCGGCGCCACGCCTAACCCTGCGAATTTGCGTGGCGGTGCCTGTCGGACGGTGGTAAGAAACGCACCCTTTCAACACCACACGTTCGTCGAGGGGGTCGTGCGTGCTCGGGCTGGCGTCAACGTCGGTCCCGGGTTTCGACCCCCGGTGAAGCGAGCGGAGGAAACCAACGCGAGGAAATGAACATGGAACCAGAGACCCAGACCGCATCCGCACCTGCCATCGTCCCGAATGAAATGGCCTCGTTCGACACGCCGATCACCATCCGCGACATGATGGAAGCCGGCGTTCACTTCGGTCACCAGACCAAGCGCTGGAACCCGAAGATGAAGAGCTACATCTTCGGCGCCCGCAACGGCATCCACATCATCGATCTGCAGCAGACCGTTCGCGCGTTCACCCGCGCGTTCAACTTCCTGGTCCAGACCGTCGGCGCCGGGCGCCCGGTGCTGTTCGTGGGAACCAAGAAGCAGGCCCAGGAGATCATTCGCGACGAGGCTGCGCGCTGCAATCAGTTCTGCGTCACCAACCGCTGGCTGGGTGGCACGCTGACCAACTTCCACACGGTGAAGGGCTCGATCGATCGTCTGCACAGCATCGAGAAGATGGCGGCGGACGGCACCTTCGATCGCATGACCAAGAAGGAGGTCCTCGGCATCTCTCGCGAGCGCGAGAAGCTGGAGAAGGCGCTGGGCGGCATCAAGGAGATGAGCGAGCTTCCGGGCGCGGTCTTCATGGTCGACGTGGTCAAGGAGCACATCGCTGTCACCGAGGCGCGCCGGCTGGAGATTCCGATCGTGGCCGTGGTCGACACCAATTGCGATCCGGACCTGATCGACTACCCGATCCCCGGCAATGACGACGCACTTCGCTCGATCAAGCTGTTCGCGTCGAAGGTCGCCGATGCTTGCATCCTGGGTCAGCGCGCCGGGCGCGAGCGTGCCACCCAGGCCCGCAACCGCAACACCGAGGCTGACACCGAGACCCAGACCATTCGGGTCTCGTCCGGTGGCGAGGGTCCGCGCGTCGAGGTGGTTTCGCGCCGCCGCAGCGATCTGCCGGAGCCCGAGGCTGCGGCGACTCCGGAAGACCAAGTTAGCTAGCGCTAACTTGCGCGGGCGGGGACTTCGTCCCCCCCGCGTGCCCCCCCCGGAAACTTGCGGCGGAACGTGGTTCTTCTGCGGGTGCTTCCGGGTGATCTCAGACCGGCGCCGGCGCGGCTAAGCCGCGCCTCCCGATGGCTTGGACCCGCTCCCTTCGGTCGCTCTGATGCCCACCAGGCAACGGAGACAATACGGGGCGCGTGGTCGAGCGGTTTTGAACTACGTTTGGACGGATTTTTGAACACGAGGGAATGAACATGGCTGATGTCACGGCACAGATGATCAAGGATTTGCGCGAACGGACCGGCGCGGGAATGGCCGACTGCAAGAAGGCGCTGGTCGAGACCGACGCCGACATGGACAAGGCGATCGAGTACCTGCGCAAGAAGGGCATTGCGTCGGCCGCCAAGAAGGCGACCCGCATTGCCTCCGAGGGCACCGTGGTCAGCTACCTGCACGGCAGCCGGATCGGCGTGATGGTCGAGGTCAACTGCGAGACCGACTTCGTCGCCCGCAACCCTGACTTCGTTGGCTTCGCGAGGGAGCTGGCGATGCAGGTCGCCGCCATGAACCCGCAGTACGTCTCGCAGGACGAGATCCCGCCGGCGCTGGTCGAGAAGGAAAAGGAAATTCGCGTCGAGCTGGCCAAGAAGTCGGGCAAGCCGGACTCGGTCATTCCGAAGATCATCGAAGGCCAGCTGGCGAAGTGGGCCAAGGAGATCTGTCTGCTGGATCAGGTGTGGGTGAAGGACCCCGAAGGCAAGAAGGACGTCCGTTCGCTGCTGACCGATCTGGTCGCGAAGACCGGCGAGAACGTGCGGGTACGCCGCTTCGTTCGCTTCGAGGTCGGCGAGGGCCTGGAGAAGCGCGCCGACGACTTCGTTGCCGAAGTGCAGAAGCAAGCCGGCGTCTAGCCGAACAGCCGTCACGACGGCCTGATGGGCTCGTACGCCTTGGACCGTCGTGACCTGCGCCGCACCCCCGGGGATACCGGGCGTCCGTCACAGCGCGAAATCGACCCGCGTGTATGATCGTCTCCCAGACGGGAGGGCTTGGTGGGACGTACGGTGATCGCAGGCAGCACGCTCGCTATTCTTGTTTCGATCCTCGGGTGTTCCGGGAACGAATCCTGCCCCGCGGTTTGCGAGCGGTCGACGCTGACCAGCCGACTCGTCTCGGGCCAGGTAACGTTCGCGACAGGCGATGAATCGCCCCAGACCCGGACGCTCGTGTACGACGAATTTGGAAGTGGGGGGCCCGACGCCTGTTCAGTGGGATACTTGCGCGCGGAGGTGTTTCGAAGCGAATTCGTCAACGCCGTCGGTCCCTCGGTTCATTGCAATCTCGACGCCGGCTACCTGTCGGTGAACCTTCACGCCGTGGGCGATCCCCGATCGCTGGCAGTCGGCCGTCACGCGCTTGCGCCGGCGCGGGAAAGGGGGTTCGTCGAGGTCCGGCGCTCAACCTGCTTGTCGAGAGGGGCCGACGGACTTTTCGCCGTGGACGTCGCGAACGCCACGGGCGAAGCGGCGCCCTATCCGATGCTGGTTACTGGCGACTACGCGCGTGACTTCACCATGCATGTCGAAGCGGTCGCGGACACGATAGTCGCTGGGACCGCCTGCGCGCCGACGTCCGTGGTCCTTGATCTGTCACTGACGCAGACAGCGTCGGACGCCGTCTTCGACGCGATGGCTCGATGTCCCTGCGAATGATCAGCGCGGGGCGCGCACCAGCAACCTCGGGTATGAAGCGCGCACGCGCGGCCGTCACGGTCGCCGCCCTCGGCATGGCGTTGACACCGCAAGCACGCGGATCGATGTGCGTCATCGACGGCATGTTCGTCGAAGTCAGCCCGGCGACCGGCGCGGTGGTGCCGCGCAACGCTCGGGTCCGCGTTCGGTTGACGAAGGCGCCACACGGAAAGACACCGCCAGGCCGGCTCCACCTCGACGGGCCAGACTGGTCGGGGCCGATCGACGCGGTCACCGTCTTGGTGCGCGCGGTGGGTGCGCGCGGAGGAGAACCTGCGCTGGTCGCCAATGTGACGTCGTTCGGAATGGAGCAAGAACGGATCGTCGAGCTGGTCCCGCGCGAACTGCTAGCGCGCCACCGGCGCTTCGAGATCATGCTATCGGCCTCCAACGGCCCACCTCGCTCGATCGGTACCTTCAACGTGGGCGCCGAGATCGATGCCAGGGCGCCGGTCTGGAAGGGCCTCACGCGCGCGGAGATTTTGGGACGACGCCCGCAATCCTCGGGGAAGGATGCAGGGGGCGTCATCGTCGAATCGTCGGCATCGCGCGACCGTCCGTGGTTGATCGCCGAAGCGCCGGCCGCGACAGACGGTGCGACCACCGGCTCGACGCCCGCCGCGGCGATGGCCTATGGCCTCTGGGTCGCGTCCACGCCAGGCGCGACCATTGACTACACGCGCCCGCCGGTCAGCTACGTTTCCCGGCGCAAGGGCGTAATCTTGGCAGGGCGAGATGCCGCTTACCCCGAGAACGACCTGTGCGATCTGCCCTTGCTACCGCTGCCGTCGGGGCAGACGACATTGCGCGTGGGTATCCGCGCCGTGGACTGGGCGGGCAATGCCAGTCCTCCCAGTGAAGTCACCGTGAACGTCGACACGCCCGCGACGAAGACGCCCTGACCCAAGAGGTTCGACCATGGCCCTGCAATCGAAGATCTTTCGCGACGCCCCGCAGCTGCGGGCGTGCTTGACGCTGGACTCGGGATCGTAGTGCCCGCCACCCCCGTGGCCTCCAGCCCCAGACGCCCGCTGGGGAACGGCGTCAAGCTGTGCATCGGCGTGCGCGACTGGTTCACGCCGCCGGTCTCAGCAACGCCGAACACGGCCAGGACGACATCTTCTTCGGCTTCCCTCAGCTCCGGACCGGCGCTCAGACCATCGCCCGTATCCGCGACAACTGGGGAGCGCGCATCGGGCCGCTCCAGCCAACCAGTTTCGAAGGCGTCAGCGGATGACGACGTCCTTCAAGTGGAAGGTGGACGGGCGCGCGATGCGCAACCGCACGTAGCGGGTTTTGCGCGGCGCGATCTTCAGCGTCCACTCCGAGAACTCTTCGATCCGGCGCGCGATCTCGGTCCAATGCACGCGATCCTGGCTGAACTCGACAACCAGCGGCACAGTCCGGTCCTTGCAGCAGTCCTGGCGGTTGATCACGTCGATGCGCTTGACGGTTTGTGAGGTCAGCAGATCGAACTCGACCCACGGATGATCGTTTTCCGGGTTGGTGTGAAACAGCAGGATGCCGTCGCACATCGGATCGCTCGGGCAGCCCGGCCATGACGAACTGGTCCGCATGGGCTTGCCGGCCGCCAGGTTGGTGCCCAGGGTCAGCGCCCGCACGCCGAGCACCAGCAACCCCGCGACCACCGCGATCGCGACTAGCCCGACGAAGCGACGCACCAGCAGGCGTTCGACCCGCCGACGAGGCGCATCGGCGTTCCACAGCAGCCGTTCGAGAAACGCGCGGGCCGCAGCGGCGTCCTCGGCGCGCACCGACATCTCCGACCCGGCGGTCCCGACCAGCAGGGCGCGCAGGGTCGACAGCGACCCACCATCGGGCACCGCCTCGCCCAGCACCGCCTCGGGCGTCGCATCCCACAACGACGCGAGATCCCGCGTGACCGGGACCGCGGCCGCGGGATCGGGCACGACAACGTCCGGCGCCACGACGTCCCCTCCCTCACCGGGCGCGGTTGCGGTCGCCTGCGCGGACAGCACCTGGAACACCGCCTCGCGGGTCAACATCAGGATGATCGGCGCGCGATCGCCGGCGGGCAAGGGCTGAGACGGATCGGCGATGCGGCGGATGATCTCGCCCAGGAGCCGGGCCTGCTGCAACCTGGTCCCCGCGCCGCCCTCGTCGGTGGCGGCTTGTGCCGCCAGTTGCCGTCGAGCGGCGGCCAGCGCATCTCGGGCCAGCAGCGCGTCGAGCATCTTCCCGAGCATGGGCTGCTTTATGGCGCAGACGACGCCCCCAAGTCCAGCCGGTCGCCGGGCGTCCCGGTTCCTTCCCGTCGGGATTCGGCAAATGACCGCGACGAACGACCGGGGCTTTCCGCCAGCGGCGCGGACGACTAGAGTGCGTCCCGATGGCGAAGCCCAAGTCCGCTCCGAAAACCGCGAACAAGCCCTCGAAGAAGTCCGCCGCAGCCGTGAAGCCACCCTCGACCGGCCTGGACACGACGTCCTCCGAGGATTCCGAGCGGCCGCCGCTGGCGCCCGGCGTGAAGTACCGCCGCATCTTGCTGAAGCTTTCCGGCGAGGCGCTGATGGGCGAGCAAGGCTTCGGCATCGAGGCGGCCACGCTGTCCCAGATCGCCGACGAGCTGATCGACATCCACGGTCTGGGTGTCGAGCTGGGCGTGGTCATCGGCGGCGGCAACATCTTCCGGGGCCTGAAGGCCAGCTCGCGGGGGATGGATCGCGCCAGCGCCGACTACATGGGCATGCTGGCCACGGTCATCAATTCGCTGGCACTGCAAGACGCGCTGGAGACGCGGGGCCTGCGCACGCGCGTGATGTCCGCGCTGGAGATGGAACGCCTGGCCGAGCCGTACATTCGCCGCCGTGCGATTCGCCATCTGGAAAAGGGCCGGCTGGTGATCTTCGCCGCCGGCACCGGCAACCCGTACTTCACCACCGACACCGCCGCGTCGCTGCGCGCGATGGAGATCGGCGCCGAGATCGTCATGAAGGCCACCCGCGTGGACGGCGTGTACGACAAGGATCCGCACAAGCACAAGGACGCCCGCCAGTACCGCCGGCTGTCGTATCTGGACGTGTTGAACCGCAGCCTGGCGGTCATGGACTCGACGGCGATCTCGCTTTGCCGGGACAACAACCTGCCTATCCTCGTGTTCAACATGACCAAGCCGGGGAATATCCGGCGCGTGGTGCTGGGCGAACCGCTGGGCACGCTGGTGCTGGACGATCGCGCCGAAGCGCGTCCGACCAGTGCCAGCGGCTGATCTTGCGTTATCCTTCGCCGCTCTACGCCGCAACCGAAAGGTGGCGGTCCGACGCGTATCGAAGTAAGGAGCCAACCCGATGTTGAATGACGTCCTGAAAGATCTGCAAGCCAACCTCGACAAAGGCATCGAGGCTTTCAAGCGTGACCTGACCAAGGTCCGGACCGGGCGCGCCAACCTGGCCATTCTCGACGGCGTTCGCGTGGATTACTACGGCACCCCGACGCCGCTCAATCAGGTGGCGTCGCTAAACGTCGCCGACCCGCGCTTGATCACCATCAAGCCGTGGGAACGCAACCTGATCCCGGAGATCGAGAAGGCGGTGCGCTCGGCGCAGCTGGGCCTGAACCCGTCGTCTGACGGCGAGATTGTCCGGCTGCCGATGCCGGCGCTGACCCAGGAACGCCGCCAAGAGCTGGTCAAGCTGGTGAAGAAGATGGCGGAAGAAGGCAAGGTCGCCTTGCGCGCCGCTCGCCGCGACTCGAACGAGATGTTGAAGGAGCTTCTGAAGGACGGCGGCATCACCGAGGACGACGAGCGCAACGGCCTGAAGAAGGTTCAGGAGACGACGGACAAAGCCGTCGCAAAAATCGACGAGATTCTGGCCAAGAAAGAGGGCGAGATTCTCGAAGTCTGAGTCACGAACAATCGCCGGCACGCGGCACTTTATCGACGCGCCGAACTGGCGACGAGGAGACAGTCAAATGGGTCTTATGTTCCGCGAGGCGCACGCCGCGCCCGAGAAAAAACTGATCAACGAGGAATACTTCATCCTGGAGAACGACGGCGCCGTGTCGATCAGCACCGCGCATCTGCAGGTCATCAGCGGCCGCATCCCGGCGCCCGGGCAGCGGGCGCAGCGTGGGTCGGTCCTGGGCGTCATCGATCCCGGATTCATGTTGCAGCCGGGGGAGAAGATCCTGGTCGTGAGCGGCGTGCCCGGCAAGAAGTCGCACGGCGAGCCGCCCGCGCGCGAGGGACTGCGCACCTACCACCTGTTCCAGAAGGCGCCGCTGCTGTCGGGCCCGGGCACGATCATCAAGCTGGTGATGAACCAGATCGAGGTATCGCGGCTGGTCTACGACCCCAAGGCGCCCAACGGCGTGGTGGCAACCCCTGCGGCGGCCAAAGCCTGATGCCCAAGTTCGACGTCGACATTCCCCACGCCCTGCCGCCCGAGGACGTGAAGGCCCGCCTGAGCAGCGCGACCGGCAAGATCGAATCGAAGTACGGCGCGGCCTGCAAGTGGATCAACGACAAGCAGCTGAGCGTGTCGCGCAAGGGCCTGGACGCCACGGTCACCATCGAGGCAACCCGCGTCCACATCGAGCTGGGCCTGGGGCTCCTGCTGTCGGCGATGGCGCCCGCCATCAAGGCCGGTCTGGTGAAAGAGCTGACCGGGCTGCTGACGCCCGCGCCCAGCTCGACTGGCTGACGAAGGAGGGATCTCGCGCCAGCCGGGCGCCGATACCCAGACGTCGGAACCACCTCACTCGCAAACGAAGGTGGCCGAGGCCGATCGATAGCTGGTGTGATACGTAATGTTGAACGCGGTCAGGATCGACGCCCCTTGCGCCGCCATACTCTTCCGCAGCAGCCCGCCGCGGAGCGTGTTGTCAGCGGCCAGCGCGGGACTCACGGTGACCACCTCACTGACCGGGACCAGATCGACGGGATCGATCAACATCAGGTCGATGCGGTGGTCGGGGATGCAACCAGCGCAGACGTAGATGTGGCTGCCCCGGCTCCACAGCACCGCGACGGAGTCCTGGAATTTGACCAGCGAGGGCTCGATCTCGTCCACGTCGAGCACCGGTGCTCGCAGGGCGGCCGGCGTTCCCAGCCGGGCCCCGTCTGCGGCCAGGCGCACCAGCCGCACCACCGCCGAAGCGCCGGTGTTGTTGTCGATGTTCCCCCGGTCCTGCTCCGGCCAGGCGGCCAAAAACCCGTCCCCATCGGGAAGCAGGGAAATCCCCGCCGACCAGAAGCCCCCGTACCCAACCAAGGTGCCTTCGCGGTCGGTCACGGAGATCGCTCGCGGCGCCACGGTTTCGACGCCCGCCAGGTCTACCTTGGAAAAGTCGATCCGCCCCCGAACCGCGTTCGGGGCGACCGAGATCATCGCATAGCCGCCCGGGACGCCGACGATCTGCGCCTCCACATCGGAGAAGCTGGACGAGCCGGTGGCCAGCAGGCGGGGCGTGCCCCGCAGGGCTCCCTCCGCGCTCAACATCGCCAGACGCAGCTCGCGGACACCATTGATGGTCACCAGCTGGTAGATCAGCGCGAAGCCGCCGTCGCTGCCCGCCGCCAGCTTCACGTTCCCCAGCCTGCGCTCGGCGGTGTCAATGGGGATCGACCGCGCCGCCGTCACCGTCTGCCCCGCGCCGTCGATGCTGGCGAAGGTCAGCGTATCCGTTGCCGTGTCCGCCCAGACCACCGCCGCGCCGTCGGTCCGTGGGGCCACATCCAGGTAGACGCTGGCGCCCGGCGGTAGCGAGGCCAGCCGCGCCGGCGGACCCAGCACGCCGGCAGCGGTGAAGGTCGAAACAGTCACCTGACCGGGCCCAGGGAAGAAAGGATCGGTCATGGTCGACTCCACCCGCGCCAGGTAGGTGTTACCCGCCGCGGTGGTGGTCATCACCGGCCAGGGGCTCCAGAGCAGGGGCGCCGTCTCGGTGAGTCCGCGGTCGACCCGGCAGTGGTAGTGCGAGCGTACCGGGCGTTCGGTGATGGGCGTGACGACCTCACCGCCACCGGGGGGAGTGCCCCCGCCTCCGCAGGCCGACAAGGAGCCCAGGGCCAGCGATAAGAAAAGTGATTGTGAGCCTCTCGAAATCATCGATGTCCTCTCGTCCTTTCATTCACGTCAGGGGTCGTTGCCAACGAACGGTCGCACCTGCTTCACCACCACGTCGCCCTCGGCGCTGTGCTTGATCTCGAAGTCGAGGTGCAACGGAGAAATCTGCGGATAGACGTGGACTGCGAAGTGGTCGTGCACCTGGAACAGCAGCCGCGCCACCTGGTCCAGCTTGTCCGCCGGCCACACGCGCCCGCCCGCCGGCAGCCGGCTCGACGAAAGCTGCACCTGAATGTCGCTGGCCTGGAGTGACGTCCCCACCCTTCGAAAGGTCAGCAGCTCGGCGACGGCGGTCGGGTCCTCGGGACGGACCACGCTCTCGTTGCCCACCTGCGAGTTGAGCCGGTAGAGCGGGCCCCCGCCATCGCCCACGTCGATGTTGGACACGGCGACGGCGTTCGCCTGCTCGGTCATGAACGTGGGATTGACGGCGATCCCCATGTACGCGAGCCGGTGATCGATCCCGTAGTAGGCACGTTCATCGAAGGCGCGCTCGTTCCACAGGCTGGCCCACACCTTCTTCACCGCGTCCGCCACGGTTCGCTCCTTGGCCAGATCGTCCTCGAGATCCTCGATGATCGCGCCCAGCCAGGTCCGCTCCGGGTGTAGCGCCAGCTCGGCCCGATGGGCGTCGAGCTCGGCCTGCAGCGCGGCGCGATCCTCGGGGTGAGCGACGAAACAGGCCGATGGGCCGGCGGTGTCACCGTCGAGGTCGTCGCCCAGGCAGCCTGTCTTCGACTCATAGAGGCCGGCGCCCGTGAAGGCGTCCAGATCCTCGACGTTGGTGCTGGAACGGAAGCGCAGGAAGCGGGTGCGACCGCTAGGCCCCAACTGCTCCACGGCCGCCGCGATCGCCACCGAAAGGTCCTCGGGAAACGCAGCCTGACGATACCGATCGCGCAACGCCTTCAGCCGCTGCGCCTTGTAGGCGGCATCGGTGACCAGGCGGGGCTCGGCCAGCATCGCTTCGATCTCGACATCGAGCCCGTGCTGGTGAACGAAGTCGCGGTACCGGGAAAACGGGATTCCGAAACCGTCGTTGCGGCTGGGAGTTTCCAGGATACGCGCCAGCTCGCCCAGGTTCGCTGCCTTGGCGCCAAACGCCGGCGCATGCTCGGCCCCCAGTGTCCCGAAGGGCAGCAGGGCCGTCGGCGTCAGGTCGGCCGCCGGCGGGCGCACATGCGGTCGGTGCGCCTCCCAGAACGCCTCCGCGTCGGCCAGCCGCGCGGCCTCGAGCGTGAACGTCGTCGAATTCACGACCAGGTGGACCAGCCCGCCATCCAGAGCCTTGATCCAGGCGGCGTCGTAGATGCGCGGCACGGTGACGTTGGGAATCTGCTTCTCGCGCAGCCGCAGGTTCACGTGCCCCAGATCGTTCTGCGGGTTCTTGCTGATGAGACCCGCCACCACCGAGATGTCGTTGGGCGCGCTCTCGACGATCACGACGTCGCGCGGTCCATAGCTGGCGAGGGGTTGGCCGGGCGGTACGATCCGCAACGTCCCGTAGCCTTCGCCCGGGCTGTGGGACAGATGGGAGACGCCGCTCACCAGTTGCTCGGGATACAGGGAGGCCACCCCCTGGGCGGTCAACCCTGCCTGTTCGGTCATGAGCAAGCCGACCTGATCAGGGCTGGAGGGAACGAACACCAGCAACTCCCGCGCGAAGGGCACACACGCCTTGAGGCGGCCATCCACCTCGACGATATCGGCGGCGGACACGGCGCCGGGATCGCCGTAGATCGAGTAGGCGACAATGCCGGGCGCCGCGGTGGTCGGGTGAAGCACCGCCGGCCAGGGTCGAACGGCTCCCCCCCACAATCGGCGCGATGGCGCGCGCAGCACCAGCCCCAGGTACCCGTCGTAGGACAGCGTGGTGAGCTCGGGGAAGCTCTGCAGGAACAGCAGGTGCCACGAGTAGCGCCGCATGTTCTGGAAGTAGCAGGCGGCCGGAAGCCCGGGCAGAGGCGGGCGGCCGACGACGGAAGCCAGGTACTTCACCTCGTCGCCCAGGTCCTTCGCGGTCAACGTTGCCAGATCTTCGGGACTGGCGAGGGCGGTCAGGTACGGCGGCTCAGGAGGGGAACCGCCATCCGGGGGCGGTCGCGTCTTTCCGGCGTCGCAGGCCGCCCCCGCGACGACGAAGATGCCGATGGCCAAGCAGGCGAGCCGGTGCAGTGTCGTGACCAACGGTGGACGCCATCGCAAAGTTCGTTCCAAGCGCCCGCGGCCCGCAGCGACGGCCCGAGCGGCAGCCGGGGCCCGCCAATCGTCTCAATTTTCTGTGGGCACAAGGACCGGCGCTCGGAGAAATCGGGGCGTTCCTCACCGCGTTCCTCGCCGGGAACATGGCCGGGGATTGACATGTCCCTTCGCTGGTCCAACACTCGAATCTCACGCCGGGGCCTCACGCCGGGGCCTCACGCTGGCGCCTCACGCTGGGGCCATCGAGGCCGAAAGGAGTTCGCCGATGACGACAGCCGGGAAGGTGGATCTTGCGGGGGATGGTTTCTTTGTCCTGGTGGACATTCTGGAGGAGGCGAAGGCCGGCCTGCCCCTGGAAGTGCCAGCGCCGCCCGACGAGCGCTTCAGCGCCATCGCGCGCGCCTATCGCAACGCCGAGCCAGCGTTGCGACAACAAGTGCGCGAGCAGATCCCCACCGAGTACTGGTTGCCGCTGCTGCAACTGGGTGACCGGTGTGCGGAGTGGGCGCTGGTCGACAAGGATCCGAAGCACCTCGAGGATGGCCTGACGGCCTACTGCCTGGAGGATTTTCGGTTCGATGCCCAGCAGAACCTGGTGCACCTGAGCCGCCTCTGGTACGCGGGAAAGACGATGCACGCTGACACCACGGCCCTCTTCAATCTGATCGGGCGCTTTGCCTCGCCGCGAGGACTGCAGGAGCTGAGCAACTTCTCGGCGCGCCCCGAGGACGCGAAGTCCCCGTGGAGCATGGGCCTCGAGAAGTATCAGGAAGGGGGCCATACCCGCTTTCGCCCGCGGCGCCCCAAAGGAACCGAGCCGTCTGCGACCTGAAAGACGCCCGGGCCGGCGGGAGCCGTGCCGTTGGGCCCGCCTCCCACCGCCCGGGACTTCGCGCGGCTTACTTCGCGTTCTGGCAGCCGCAACCTCCCGCGCAGTTGCAGCCTCCCGCGCAGGTGCAGTCGTCGCCGCATTTGCAACGCTGGACCTGGGCGCCAGCGCACCCGCATGACGCCTTCTCGCACGGGCAGGACTCCTGATTCGACGTTTCCATGGTGTCTCTCCTTTTGTGATGGGGCCGGCTTCAATGCCTGCCTTCAGAGACACGACGTTGGGCCCGACCGTCCATTACAGGGAAATTCCGAGGTATGCCCAGGCGGCAAGGCCGCCATGCACGAATCCGCCCCGCCTCGTGATCCCTCGAAAGACGAAAACTCCCAGGAGATCGTTGCCCAGCTGGTGGCGAACCACCGCGCGTTCCTCAGGTTCGTCGAGCGACGGGTGGGCAGCCGCGCGATCGCCGAGGAGATCGTCCAGGACGCCTTTGTCCGGAGCCTCGATCGCGGCGATGAGATCCGGGAGTCGGTTGTCGGGTGGTTCTACCGGGTGCTGCGCAACGCCGTCATCGACCACCAGCGGCGTCAGGCCGTCGCGAGCCGCCGGCTGGACGAATTCGCCGCAGAACTCGAGACCACCGGCGACGGCGGAGCCGAGCTGGCGAACGTCGTGTGCCAATGCGTCGGCCAGCTGGCCGACACCCTGAAGCCGGAGTATGCGGATGCCTTGCGGCGGATCGAAGTCGACCAGCTTCCCGTCAAGGACTACGCCAAGGCGGCGGGCATTTCGCCAGGCAACGCGGGCGTGCGTATCTTTCGCGCGCGGGAAGCCCTTCGCAAGCAGGTCGCCCGTTCGTGCGGCACGTGCGCCGAGCACGGATGCGTGGACTGCACGTGCGGCGCGTGACCGCCGAAGCGGGGGGAACGATCACCGAGATCGATATCCTCTCCGATCCCGAGCGGCTCAGCCAGCTCGATCGGACCGCGCTCGGCGCCTAGCGCGATCGCGGTGGTATGTTCGCGGGGTGTCCGCGGCGATGGTCTCCCTTTCCTGACGCGCCCGCCAGTCGCGGGCGCTCGCCGCGGCGAGCGTGCGCGACGCTGTTGGCTTGCCAGCTGGCCGCCGGCTCGGCGGGCTGTGCGCCGGCGACGGCTCCGGCACCCGGGCCTGAGGCGGGTCGCCTGACGCCGCAGATGATCAACGCCTCGCCGCCCGGCGATCCTCTCCCGGAAGGAGAAACCGATGAGGCCTGCTTGCGCGGGCTGGACAGTCAGGGCCTCGCCTACAAGCGCGTCCCGATTGCCGGAGGCATGCGCACACCGGTGGAGATCGCCGGGCCGATCGGCGGGGTTGCCCTGGTGGCGCGTGGACGTCGGAGCGCGGTGATGGATTGTGTTCTGGCGCGGGCGCTCGTGCAGGCGCGTGACATATTCGAGGAGCTCGGGATCACGGAGCTGGCGTTCTCGGCGGCGTTCGATCAGCGCACCCGGCGCGGATCGAGCGAGCTCTCGGCGCACGCCTACGGGCTGGCCATCGACGTCCACCTGATTCGCGGAACGTTTGGAGAGTACGACGTGCGCCAGCGTTTCGAACGCGGCGTGGGGTTGTGGCGCGGGCTCAAGAAGGACCCGGGCCAGCTGGACGCCTGTGTCGGTCAACCTGTCACCAGAGAGGGACGCGTGCTGCGGCGGCTTGCCTGCCGTCTGAAGCTGCACCCGGCCTTTCGGGTGATCGTGACGCCCGATGACGACCTCGACCACCAGGACCACCTGCACCTCGAGGCGGGTTCGACGTTCTATCCACCACCGGCGAATGCGCCGCCGTTGGGCCTCCCGCCGGAAAGCGCGCCGCCCGTCGCCCCGACGGAGGAGCCCAAGCCCGCCGCAGCCCAACGGTCGATCGGCAAACGCAAACACAAACGGACCCCAAAACGAAAGCAGCCTGCGAAGAAGACAAAGCGGCCGGCGACCAAGAAGAAGGCCACCAAGCAAAAGGCCACCAAGAAGACACGACTCGGCTATGGCCGCACCCGACAACAGGACGGTGCGGGTGGCGCGCTGGTGATGGTGAGGTCGCTTGGGTAGCATTTCGTCCGCAATGACGAACGAGATGACCGATCGAAACAACCCCCTGTCGGCCCGCGCGGATCATCGTCCGATCGCGCCGGAGGATCCGCGCTACGCCGACCTCGTCGGGCGAGGATTCAATCGGCGCTTCGTCGGCAGACCCGACTATGTGCGGGTCGTGGGATCGACCGAACAGTTGATCGAGGCCGTGGAAGCAGCGGTGCGCGAGGGCCGCCGTGTGGCGGTGCGCAGCGGCGGCCATTGCCTCGAGGGATTCGTCGGCGATCCGACGGTCAAGGCGCTCATCGATATGTCGGCCATGACCGGCGTGACGTACGATCCGGAGCTGCGGGCGTTCGCCGTCGAGGGGGGCACAACGCTGGGCGAAGTCTACGGTCGTCTTTATCGCGGCTGGGGTGTGCTGATCCCGGCGGGGCAGTACCCGGGTGTCGGCATCGGCGGGCACATGGCGGGGGGCGCGCACGGCTTCTTGCACCGTCAGCATGGCCTGGGCGTCGACCACTTGTATGCCGTCGAGGTCGTCGTCGTCGATGCCGACGGCCGCGCAAGGGCTGTCGTGGCGACCCGCGAAGCAGCCGATCCGAACCGCGATCTCTGGTGGGCGCACACGGGAGCCGGCGGCGGCAACCTCGGCGTGGTCACCCGTTACTGGTTCCGCTCGCCCGACGCGGAAGGGACCGATCCCCGGGCGCTGTTGCCGCGCGCGCCCGAGTCCCTGCTGGTGTTTCGCGCCTCGTGGAATTGGGCGGAGCTCGACGAGCCGAAGCTGGTTCGGCTGGGGCGAAACTTCGGTGAGTGGTGTCGGCACCACAGCGCCCCCGGCGCGCGGGAATCGGCGCTGTTCAGCTTGCTGTCCATGCCGCCACGTCTGGCGGGAATGGTGGACCTGAAAGGGCTCGTGACCACCGACAACGACGCCGAGCGCCTTTTCGAAGAGCATGTCGGTGCGCTGGCAAAGGACGTCGGCGCGCCAGCGACGCGCACGACCCAGCGACTGTCGTGGCTGGGGTTCGCCCTGCGACCGTTCCCGGAGATGTTCGCGTCCGTCGCCGACGGCGCGTTCGTCAAGGCGAAGGACGCGCTCTTGCGGGAGAGCTTTTCGGAACAGCAGCTCGCGGTAGCGCATCGTCATCTCGTCGATCCGACGGCGGCGGGCGCGCTGACCCTGATGAGCTACGGGGGCGCGGTGAACCGGGTCGCGCCGGAAGCGACTGCAAGTGCCGCGCGCGCGGCCGTGATGGACGTCGCGTGTGCCACCGGCTGGGGCGACCCGCGGCACGAAGAACACGCGCTGGCCTGGGTGCGCACGTTCTATCGGGATCTCTTCGCGGAAACCGGCGGCGTGCCGGTGCCGGGCACGATGTACGATGGCGCGCTGATCAATCATCCCGACGTCGATCTGGCGGATCCGGCGTGGAACACCTCCGGGGTCCCATGGTCCACGATCTACTATCAGGCCAACTACGCGCGGCTCCGTGCGATCAAGGCGCGCTTCGATCCCCGCAACATCTTCCACCACGCGTTGTCGATCGAGCCGGCGTGACGTGAAGTACCGGCCCGCCGTCTCGTGCAGTCACCTGGGCGCGGCGCGCCTAGGGAAGTCCGGGGACATTCATGGCCAGCTCGCGCACGGCCTTGCCTGAGCCCACGACCAGGACTGTCTTGCCGTCGGCGCCACCGAACGAAAGGTTGGTGCCGGCGCCGTAGGTTCCCAGCTGCTGATTGGTGGAACTGAAGATCTTGCCCTCGACGTAGAGATTGCCGGCGCAATCGACCGCCATGCCATCGCCGTTGTTGCTGACCATGGCGCGCTTGTTCGACGGCACGCCTTGCGCGTCCAGCGTCCACACGTCGGTGCGGACGACGTACAAGGTCTTCTCGTCGGGGGAAAGGGCGATCCCGTTGAAGTTTCCGTCGGCGATCTTGATGACTGTGCCCGTGGGATCGATGCGCAGGGCGGACTGTCCAGCCCCCGTCGGGCGTCCCGCCAGCTCGTTGAGCGGGTTCGAGAAATAGATGGTGCCGTTCGAGTGCTGGACCAGATCGTTCGGGGTGTCGAGCATCGCGTTCCCCAGCTTGTCGGCCACGACGGTCATCTGCTTGGTCTTCACGTCGAACTTCACGATGGCGCGACTCTGCTGACACGCCGCCAGCAGATTGCCGTCGTTCGAAACCGCCAGTCCGTTGCAACCGACGTCGCGGATGAAGACCTCGCAGTCGCCTCCGGGCGTGTACTTGATGATGTTGCCGCCGCTGGCCGACCCAGCGACGAAGTTGGTGAAGAAGAACGCGCCCTGCCCGGCCACCCAGGTCGGTCCCTCGTTCCAGGTGTACGCGAACGAAAAATTGGCGCACACGTTCTTGGTCGACACCACCATGGGCGTCGGAAACGGGCCACTCGGACACGTCATTCGTCCCGTCGAGCCGCCCGCGGCACCGCCTGCGCCTGTTCTTCCGCCTCCGCCGGCGGCCCCACCCGTGGAGATCACGCCGCCCGTGCCGCGTCCGCCGATCCCTCCCGTTGCGTCCCCGAACCCGCCCTTGCCACCGACGCCCCCGCTTGTGTCACCGGAACCACCGCTCGCATTGGCGCCGCCACTTCCTGCGCCGCCCGTGGCGATGACGCCCCCGGTGCCGTTCGCGCCGCCGCTCCCGGGGCTTCCGGTTGAGCCTCCGCTGGACGGCACGCCGGTCCCCCCGCTGCTCGCGCTACCGCCGGTCCCGCCACTTCCCGGGACGCCCCCCGAGCTCGACGCACCGTCCTGGCCGGAACTCTGGGAAGCGCTGCAGGCCGCGAGCGACAACATCGCGGCGAGAACGCTCCGACGCAAGGGGCTTCGCGCTGGGTTTGGGGTCATGACCAGCCTCGCTGGGAAAAGGAAAGGGAAGAGACGAGGGCCATCGTAGCCCAACCCACCCTATCGTGCCGCTTGAACCGCCTCCGCGCTGGCAGAGGCCTACGCCCTGCGGCGACGTACGACGGCGGCCAGCAACAGAGCGAAGACCGTCGCGCCAGGCCGGCGCTCGTGGCCTGACTCCCGGCCCGTCGCCGACAATGCACACGCACACCCGTGATCCGAGACGGGTCCGGGTCCGGGTCCGCCACCACCGGCACCACCGGCACCACCGGCACCGCTGCTCATCCCGCCCGCCCCGGTTCCATCGGCGCCGGCCGCGCCGGACGCCCCTCCCCCGCCCGCGCCTCCGGTTGCGGTGACCGGCGCGGGATTCACGCACGCGCCCCACCGCCCGCCCGCGCACGCGCGATAGCTCGGCGTTCCCAGGGACTCGCAGGGCGTCGTCGCGCCGTCGGTGCAACCACTCGGGCAGGCCACCCCTTCCGCCTCGATCATCTTCCGCACGGCCTGAATGCGCGCCGGGATCCAGGTCTTCATCCGTTCGACCTCGGCGGCGTAGGTGCCCTCGCTGGTGGCGTCCAGCGGATCACGACCGAGGGGCGCCCAGATCGATTCCACCTCGCTGGCGACGAGCGGGCGGATGCGTGCGTCGAGCGCGACCAGCTCGCCGACGAGCTTGGTTTCCATCGCCACGCCATTGCTGAGCTGGCACATGATTTCCAGGTAGCGCGCCCGAATCTCGAGGTTGTCGCGAATGGAGAGGCCGAGCTGTCTCACGACACAGCCCGCCCCACCGGTGCAATTGCGCACCAGGGGTGTCTCGGGCGCGCGCACCTGGGGAAACGGTCGAAACATGTCGTCGAGGTCCCAGGGCAAGTACCAGCGGCGGTCGGCGTGGAGATCCAGGGCGTAGTAGTTGTTGCGATTGCCAAGCACGGTGTCACCGGCGTTGGCCAGCAACTCGCGCAGGGCTTCCTGGCGCAGCAGCGAATCGAGGTGCAGCGCCTGATCGGTCCGCGCGTACCATGTTCCTGGAAAATCAGCCGGGGTCTCGGCGAGCCAGGCCTGGAACAGGTCGCTGGCGGGGTTGGGCGGTCCGTCGTCGAACTCGACCTGGTCGACGCAGGCCGGATCGGTCGTCTTCAGCAGCAGCCCCTCGTCCTGGCCGAACCGGGCGCGGACGGCCGTGCGGTCGATGTCCTCGATGAGGACATACAGCCCCTGGTCCTTGGTGGTGTTGGTATCGGTGAAGTGCACCGTCAGCCGCGCATAAGCCACACCGCTCGCCTCCGGAAGCTCCTCGCGCATCAAACGCCAGGCCAGGTGCTCGGTCAGGAGGGTGCTCAGCGTGCCCGGATTCGCGCGGCCGCCCGCAACCCGACCCGCGTCATCGGACTGGCCGCTATTCAGGCTCAACTTGCGGTAGCCCCGCTTCTCCCGTGCCGCCGGCCACCGCTGGTCCACCAGGTCGCGGTTGAAGTCCAGCTTGATGGGCAGCTTCTCCTTCGTCTCCGAGCGATCTCGCTTGCGCCGAAACGCGATCGAAAGGTACGGCTCGCTGTCCCCACAGCGAAATTCGGCTGGAAAATAGGGATACTGATCGTCGCAGGCCCGACCCGACTCCTGGGACGCCTGAAACGCAGTCCACGTCGCCGCGGTCGTCCTCAGATGAAAGTCGAGAATGTCGTCGGGATTGCCGAACGGATCGGCGCAATCGGCAAACGCCTGCGGCGTGGCCGTCAACACCAACCAGACCGCTGCAACGATCAAGACCAGGCGTTTCGACACGGGGGGAGATCGACTCTCTCTCGGGGGAGCGAGAGCATAGTCCCGGCCGGCCGCCGCTGACCAGGAAGAGCGGCGGAACGATGAACACTGGACCGGCCTCGTTCAACGTCAGCCGGCCCATCCGGGAAGGGCTGAGGGTCAGGCCGTGGCCGAAACCGGCCAACCACTTGTGGGTCGCTGTCGTTTCGTGAGCGCACGAAAAAATAGATGGCTCGAATTTCATCAAAAAAGGCACTTCTTGGGCATGAGGCCACCTGTCGGACTTGTGGGAACCCGCGTCACGGTTGACTCCATCCGAAGGGCGGGTCGCCACCCGCTTCATCCTCTGGTGCCGCTTCTCCTGCTCGGCGCCGCCACCCTGGCGGGCGTCGGATGTCGCGAGGGCGAACATCCCGGCGCCGTCAGTTCCAGCGGCGGCGCCAGTCCGGCTGGAACGGGTGGCTTACCCGGCAGTGGCGGGACTCCGGTGAGCGGAATCGCGGGAGCCACCGGCGTCGCCACCGTGCCGGGTGCCACCTGCACGAACCTGGGAACGTTCGACATTGAGGCCATCGCGGGGGGCACGCTCTTGAACCTCAGCCCCACCCCGGCCGCGGTGCCGCCGCCCGCCGTCAGCGGGGGAACGCTACGCGTGCTGCGCGATGATCACACCGCCGTAGCGGCCGATCCGGATCGCGACCAGGTGTACATCGTCGATCTCGATGCGACGACGCTCACCGCGACCGTGACGTTGAGTCCGGGCGACGAACCCGGCCGCGTGATCGAGGACGCTGCCGGATATGTCCATGTGGCGCTCCGGCGCGGCGGAGCAGTGGTGACGATCGATCCCGCCACCGGCACCATCCTGGGCCGGCGCTCGGTTTGCGCGGCACCGCGCGGGCTGGTGTACCAGGCGGCGACGGACATGGTGCACGTCGCCTGCGCGGGCGGCGAGCTGGTCAGCTTGCCGGCGGCGGCGGACGGCGCGATCGCGCGCACCGTGCGCCTTGATCCGGATCTGCGGGACATCGTCGTCCAGGGAGATCACCTGTGGGTCAGCCGGTTCCGCGCGGCGGAGATCCTGGACGTCGACGGCAAGGGCGCGCTGGCTCGGCGCATTGGCCTGGGTGACTTCCGCTCGGCTGAGGTTCGGGGCGGCCAGCTCTTCACACCCTCTGTCGCCTGGCGCATGACCGAGATGCCGGGGGGCGGTGTCGCGGTGGCGCACCAGCGGGGCGTCACCGATGAGGTCGAACAGAGCAATAGCCCGGGCGCCTACGGGGGCGGCGGCAAGGGGGATACTTGCAACGCCATCGTCCACTCGGCCCTCACCATGGTGGCCGCGGACGGCACCACCACCAGTGAGACGGCCCTTTCCGGCTTGCCCACGCCGGTCGATCTGGCGGTGTCCGCCGACGCCCTGCAGATCGCGGTCGTGTCCCCCGCGAACGCTCGTTCTTTCTCGTCTCGCGGCAGCGGTCCGGTCATGGTGGGCGACACCGAGACCGTGGCCCACGCCCGGCGGGGTCATTGTCATCACAACTTCGGCGGAGCCTGTTTCGCGGAGAACTTCGAGACCAGCGAGGGGCTCGCCCGCTGCAATCGGCAGGTTCCCACGTCGCTGCTGACACCGCCGCCGAGAGCGTCGGCGACGGCCGCCAATGCGGAGATCACCGCGGTGGCGATTCGCGGAACCGGCGAGCTGGTGCTGCAGGCGCGCCAACCCGCGGAACTTCAGACGCTGAAAGGCACTATCGTCCTGTCCTCGGAGAGCCGGGGTGACCCGGGCCACGAGCTATTCCACATGAACGCGGGCGCGGGCCTGGCGTGTGCGTCTTGCCACGCCGAGGGCAACGATGATGGGCGCGTCTGGAATTTCACGTGCTCCGGTGCCCGCCGGACCCAGTCGCTGCACACGGGCCTCCGGGGTACCGAGCCGTTTCACTGGAACGGTGACGAGAAGGACTTCCCCCAGCTGGTGAAGGACGTTTTCACGGTGCGCATGTCGGGACCGCTGCTGGAAGACCAACAGCCGGAGATGCTGTTGAACTGGATCGATGCGCAGCCGCGGCCCCCCCTGAGCCGGCCGGCGGACACGGCGGCGGTCGCCCGCGGGCGAGCGCTGTTCAACGACGCCTCCCGCGCCGGCTGCGCCACCTGCCATATGGGAAATCGGTTGACGACGGCCCAGACCGTCGACGTGGGCACCGGCGGCAAGTTCCAGGTGCCGTCCCTGGTGGGGGTGGGCAGCCACGCCCCCTTCATGCACAACGGGTGCGCGCGCACGCTGCGCGATCGATTCAACCCGGCCTGCGGCGGGGGAGACAAGCACGGGGTGACCTCGGGATTGAGCGCCGGAGAGATCTCTGATCTGACCACGTTCCTCGAGACGCTGTAAGCTGCGCTCAGGAATCGTGTTCAGGCATCCCCGCCGGTCCGGCTCGTGTACCACCGCGCGTCGGCCGCCCGGTGCGTCGTCGATGCTCGTCCTGGCATTGGTCGGGGCGATGTCCTTGTCCCTTTCCGGCTCCGGCTGCGACAACGGAATCAAGTGCCCGCCAAGCAGCTCAGGACCCGACGGTGGATCTGGCGACGCGCCCGATGCCGACAGTGGCGATGCTGCCGGCGCTGCCGCGGGCGCAGGGTTCGACACCTTTCTCGAACAGGTGGCAAAGGCGGCGTGCAGCTGGCAGTTTCGCTGTTGCAGCCTACCGGAGATCGATGCCCTCGCCGTGTCGAGCTATCTGACCGAGACCGAATGTGTGGCCCAGTCGATCCTTCAGCTGCGGGTGTTCCTGTCCGCCGAGCGCGCCGCCTTGCTGGACGGCCGGCTGACCCTGGATGTCGCGAAGGCGGGGGCCTGTGGCCAGCAGCTGACGGCCCGGGCGTGCAACACCCTCCTGGAGCTCGAGGTGGGGGGGGCGATTGGACTCGGGACGCTGCTGGGCGTGTGCAAGGACCCCTTCGTTGGTCAGACCCCGGTGGGCGCCCGATGCACCAACTTACGCGAGTGCGTGTCCGGCAGCGTCTGCGCGCATTTCGACGGCAGCGACGGACCTCATGGCGTCGACCTAGCGGGCCTCAGCGCCTCGCCGCCCCTGGGTAGCCCGGTTTCCTTCGAAGGCGTCTGCATCGCTGACCAGCAAGAGGGACAGCCCTGCGCACTGACGCAACATTGCCAGGCGGGCCTTTATTGCCGGCGGACGGACTTTGTCTGCGCAGCGCCCGCGCGCGAGGGCGAGCCATGCGTTTCGGTCGCGCCGGGCACCGAGGGGCCGGCGGGACCGCCCATCATTTGTGGAACCGGGGCTACGCCGCTGGTCTGCGTGGCCGACGTGTGCCGACGCCTGCCGCACCAAGGTGAGCCCTGCCTATCCACCATCAGCCCCGACCGGCCCGCGACCACGCGGTGCGATCCCACGCCCGCGCTGGACCTGACATGCGTCGGCTCGGAGCTGGGCGGCGACGGCGTTTGCAAGAAGACCGCCGGGCCGGGCGCCCCGTGCGGCGGATTCGCGATTCCCCCGTGCTCGGTGTCGCTGCAATGTGCGCTGAGCGACGGCGGCGATCTGGGTACGTGTCAGGAGTTGCCCGGCGTGGGGGAGCCCTGCCCTGGCTTCACCTGCCGGGCCCCTGCTGTCTGCTACACCCAGACCATGACGTGCGTCGCTCCGCCCGTCGCGCGCTACGGATCGAAATGTCAGTCGGACCTGGACTGCTCGTCGCTCTCTTGCGCATCCCGCTTCGACGCCGACGACTCGAAGACATGCGCTTTCTCGACGGCGCCGATCCTTTGCACGGGTGCCGGCACAAACCCGATCGATGGCAACAACCCGCCTCCGCGTCCGCCGCCGCCATCGCCGCTGTAGCGGGTGGTGATCCCGAGACGGTCGAGATTCTGAAGCCATCGCTCGGGGCTCCGGTCCGTCGCTTGCGCGCCTACCAAACCGAAACTACCGAGCGTCGCAGAGTGTCGCCGACGTGACGAGGACGCCAAGCGCGAGAGGGCTTTGGTTCAGAAACGCGCAGCCCCATTGGGCGATTGAGGCTGGACCCCGCAGCGGCGGGATGGCATGTGTGGTGCACCAAGATCGCGCATGGTCGTTCGCTGTGCTGACGTCGGGCAAGCGCTGGCCGTCGTCCTGTGCGCGACGCTGGCTTGCAGCTCTGGTTGTTCTGGTTCGATCGGGGGCACGGCCAGTGATGGCTGGGTGAGGCAGGGAGGTTCGAGGGGCCTCGGCGGCACGGACGCCACGCATGACGGAGACGGAGGAGGGGTGGGAAGTCCTTCGATCACCGGTGGGCCGGGAGGTGGCGCCGACGTGCCAGGCGTTTCGGCCGCGGTCTGCTCGCAATTCGGGTCCGGCCAGCAAGTCGGGACGCTTTTCGACGGACCCACCGAAACCTCCGGAATCGTGGCCAGCCGTAAACAAGCCGACGTGCTTTGGGTTCACGAAGACGCCGGCGCGACGCCCGTTCTCTACGCCGTCTCCAAGACAGGGGCACTCCTTGGACAATGGCGAATCCAGACAGACTTTCGCATCTACGATTGGGAGGACCTGGCACTCGAGTCGATGGCGGGTCGCGCCGATCGGATCTGGATTGGCGATACGGGTGACAATGGCGTTCGCGACGGTGAAGCACCACGGGCATCCATTCATGTTGCCCGCGTGGGGGAGCCCACGGTCGATCGCACCGTCGCGCCAACGACGATAGGCCGCCTGACTGCCGAGGACAGCTTCACGTTCACCTACCCCGACACGCCCCACGATGCCGAGGCCATCGCGGTCGATCCGCAAACCGGCGACCTCTACATATTTGCCAAAGTGGGCACCACCCCCGCAGGCGTGTTCCGAGCGCGCGCACCCCTCGCAAGTGGCGTGCTCGAGCTGGTCGCGACCATCGAGGCGGCGTCGCTCAACGCTGCCGACTTCTCGCCGACCGGTGACGAGCTCGTGGTGCGCGACTACGCATCGGCGTTCTATTTTGCTCGCGGTGCCGTCTCCTGGCCCGAGGCACTCACCGCGAAACCGAAGAAGATCCGCCTGCAAAGCGAAGCGGCTGCGGAGGCCATCGGCTTCGCCGGCGACGGCAGCGGGTTCTTCACGATCTCGGAGGGAGCGAACTCACCGATCTGGTTTTACGCCAAGACGTGCCTCTGACGTCGCTTGCCGGCCGCCATTCTGGCAGGGGCTTGGCGAACGCGCTCGGGGATACCACACTGTGACCGTAAGGAGGTCCTCATGGCATACGTGGATGGATTCGTGGTGCCGGTTCCGAAAGCCAACCTCTCGCGCTACCGCGAGTGGGCGCTCTTGGCCGAGAAGCTCTGGAAAGAGTACGGCGCGCTCGAATACAAAGAGTGGGTCGCGGACGACGTCAAACCGGGCAAGGTGACGTCATTTCCCCAAGCTGTGAACCTCAAGGACGACGAAGTGGTCGTCTTCAGCTGGGTCATCTACGAGTCGCGGCAGCAGCGCGACCAAGTCATGGAAAAAGTAATGAAGGATCCGCGCATGCAGACCGATCCCAAAGAGTGGCCCTTCGATGGCCAGCGCATGATCTTCGGCGGCTTCGCGCCCCTCGTGGGCTAAGGCCAGGGCGGTCTCGGGGCCGCCTCTGCTCCCGACACGCGGCGCGATAGGATCCAGGCATGGTCTCGCTCATTTCGGTCACGCAGGCTTCGCGCGTCGCGCTCGACAACCTCATGCAGCTCTACGTTCACGATTGGAGCGAGCTGCTACCGATGGACGTGGGGGCCGACGGGCGGTTCCCGACGCCAGCGCTGGACCCGTACTTCCGGGAAGACGACCACCACGCGTTCATGATCGAGGCTGACGAACAGGTGGCGGGTTTCGTGCTGGTCGTGTCGCGCAGTCGGATCACCGGTACGGCGGGCGTTCACGACATGGCCGAGTTCTTCGTCCTCCGGCGCTACCGGCGGCAGGGGGTGGGTCTGGCGGCGGCCGCTGCGGCGTTCGCGCGGTTCGCAGGCCCGTGGGAAGTGCGCCAGCGCGACGAGAACGTCGCCGCGATTGCGTTCTGGCGGCGCGCCATCGACCGGTTTGCGGCCGGGTGCTTCCAGGAAGCGCGGCAGGACGACGAACGCTGGACCGGCCTTGTGCAGACGTTCTCGTCCGCCGGCCCGGAGTGATCCGGCCGCACTATCGCTCAGCGTTCGGCCGTCTGCTCCGTGTCGGTCGGGTTCTTGGCAGCGTTCGTCCGCCTGCACAACACCCGGGCCCGCCGCACTTCCTCCTCCGTGCTGTCCCCGCGACCGCTGACGACCAGCGCCGCCGATTCAGGACACGCGTCGCGCGACACCACCGCGTCCACGTCTTCGCCCTGCCCGGGCAGATAACCCACGTCGATACCGACCGCCTCGTTCGCGCGCCACACCCGCGCCGCGGCCGCCAGGGACTTGGCCCGTTCGTCCGACGGCGCCGCGCCCAGCCGTCCCAGGACCTGCATCCGGGCCGCGTCCCACACGATCCCCAGGGGCGCCTGACGATATTCGGCCATCAACAGCGAGGCCTCCCGCGGGGTCGGGGCGCCCCACGGACCGGCGGGCAGCTCGATGGCGACGACCGCGCCCCAGCGCTCGGCGGCGGCGACCACCCGATCCAGCGAAGCCCGACAGGCGTCCAAGATGCTCTCGGACCGCGCGCGCCGCTCGGCCAGCACGCGGCCCAGCGCTTCGTCATGCGCCTCGCCCTCGTCCAGCTCGCGCCGGCGGAACCATGCGCCCATGTCGGCGGGCGACACCGACAACGCCACATCACCAAAGGCGATGGTGAAGGTCCGGACGCCCAGCGGGATGGTCGCCTCCACCGACTGCTCGAACAACTGCGCGGCCGCAAGGCGCTCCTCGGGATCCCCCACCGAGCCCAGATAAGGCAGGCGCTTGCCGGCCGCCAGCGGTCGCTCCAGCAAAGGCGCCGCTGCCACCGGCACCGCCAGCCCCGAAGTGGCGGCGTTCGCGATCAATTCGACCGCGTCCGGACGCGTGCACCAGGGGCCCAGCGCCAGCCCATCGAAACCCGTGTCGGCGGCCAGCCGGATCAGCTGTTCCCCGCCGCGTCCGCCCCAAAACCGAATTTCCGAGCCACAGAGGATCACGAACCCACCTCGCGCCGGCCATAGAAATCCGCCGGCGCCCGCCGGGTGGGCGGATTGACAGCGATCATCGCGCTGATATAAATCCCCAGGTTTCTTGACCTTTTTGCTGGAGCTTGCACGATTCGAAGCTCCCTTCCGCCTGGAGGATCGTATGTCCGCTCGCCCTCGGTCTGTCTTGGCCCGATCAGTCGTACGGTCTTTGGGTTGGTCATGGGTCGCGTTGACGCTGGTGTTGGGCCTCACGCTAGCACCCACCTCCGCGCAAGCCCAGCAGCTGAAGCTGGCGCCTGTCGACCTGCAGGTGTTCCGCCCGGCGATGGACTCCAAGGGCTATGTGACGTTGAACTCGTCGCAGGTTCTGGGCCAGGGTGACTTTTCGTTCGGCCTGGTCAGCACCTGGGGCCACAACGTCCTGAACCTGACGGGCAGCAATCCGCAGGCGCGCTTCTCGGTGAACAACATCGTGACGCCCTCGCTGCAGGGCGCGGTCGGCGCGTTCAGCTTGGCTCACGTCGGGATCGAGGTGGGCCTGGTCATCCCCCTGACCATCTTGTCCGGGCGCGCGTACCCGACCGACACCGGCACGTCGATGTCGTCGAACGACGACGATCAGCATTCGATCTCCGAGCAGGGGCTCGGCGACATCATGATCCACCCCAAGATCCGCTTGCTGAACTCCGCGCGAACCCACATGGGCTTCGCGGTGATCCCCAGCATGGTGATCGCCACCGGCGACAAGAACAAGTTCCTGGGCGAGGGACAGTTCATCTTCCAGCCCACCGCGGTGGTCGACGGCGAGTTCGGTTACCTGGGTCGCTTCCGCGTCGCCATCAACGCGGGCGCTCGTTTGCGCGGCAAGGAGTCGGTCTTCATCGACGACGGCAACATGTACACCAACAACCGCCTCACGGCGGGCATGGGCAGCGCGGCGCTGGTCACCAACGCCGGTTTGCGCGTGAAGAACGAATTCATCGGCGGCGTGGGCGTGTCCTTTGGCATCGTCCCGCAGAAGTTCGACCTGGTGGGCGAGGTCTACACCCAGGCCGGCATCGGCGGCGCCAAGCGCATCCAGAACGGCGCGGACGGCCCTAGCCTGCCCCCCATCGTCGAGGCGGTCGGCGGCATCAAGCTGTACCTGGCGCGCAATTCGTTCTTCCTGCTGGGTGGCGGTTACCGGGTCACCGGCAATGGCAACACCTACGGCGCCGCGGCGCCGCGCGCGTTCGTCGGCTTCATCTTCGAACCCAACATCGGCGACCGCGACGGCGACGGTTACAAGGACGACGTCGACGGCTGCCCCGACGATCCGGAAGACTTCGACGACTTCGAGGACAGCGACGGCTGCCCCGATCCCGACAACGACAAGGACAAGATCCTCGACGTCGACGACGACTGCCCGAACGATCCCGAGACCTACAACGGGTTCAAGGACAAGGACGGCTGCCCCGATTCGACCGGCAACGATCGCGACGGCGATGGCATCCCGGACAACGTCGACAAGTGCCCGGACGATCCGGAAGACAAGGATGGCTTCGAGGACGAGGACGGTTGCCCCGATCCCGACAACGACAAGGACGGCATCCTGGACGTCAACGACCTGTGCCCGAACGATCCCGAGGACAAGGACGGCTTCGAGGATCAGGACGGTTGCCCCGATCCCGACAACGATCACGATCGAATCCTGGACGGCAATGACAAGTGCCCGAACGATCCCGAGACCTACAACGGCTTCGAGGACGAGGACGGCTGCCCCGACAAGGGCCGGGTCGTGGTCGGCGTCCACAAGCTCGAGATCATGGACAAGATCTACTTCGAGACCGACAAGGACGAGATCAAGCCCGTGTCGTTCCCGCTGCTGGACGCGATCGCCGCCACCATCAAGGGCAATCCGCAAATTCAGCTGATCGAGATCCAGGGCCACGCCGACGAGCGCGGCGACGACGCCCACAACCTGGATCTGACCGAACGCCGCGCCTCCGCCGTGAAGCGGGCGCTGTACGAACGCAACGTCGAGCCGGGCCGCCTGAAGAGCCACGGCTACGGCGAGACCAAGCCGGTCTGCACGCAGCACAACGAGGACTGCTGGAGCCGCAACCGCCGCTCCGAGTTCATCATCCTGAAGCGCGCCGACGAGGCCGTCCTGCAGGGCGGCGAAGGCCAGTAGATCGAAGGCCAATAGATCGAAGGCAAGTAGATCGAAGGCCAGTAAGATCGAAGGCCAGTAAAAGTCCTCTGCTGCCGCCGACCGCATCACGGTCGGCGGGCAGCGGGGCGGGCGCTCACGCCGCCGCAGTGAAGATCGGCCACGGCGCGTCCCGCATGCCGGCCATCCAGTTGTCGTGGCGGCCGTCCCAGTAGGCCACCTTCAGTTGCGCCGGATCGATGTCGTCCAGCGCGTTGACGTTGACGGAGGCGAAGGCGCCTCCGAGCTCCGCGAGGAAGCCGCGGCTGAAGGTGTGGATCCCGCAGTGCCGGCAGAAGTATCGCCGCGCCACCTTGCCGCCCCATTCGTAGGACGCCAGGTCGGCCTCGGGCGTCAGGCAACGCACCGCCTCGGGCGCGACAGTGATTCCCAGCGATCCCAGCTTGGTGCAGATGGTGCAGTTGCAGCGGGTCGCGCCACCGCTGAGGTCGGCCGTGACCTCGAAGCGGATGGCGCCACAGTGGCAGCTACCCTGGTGCTTGGTGAGGTTGGCGGATTTGGCATTGTCATTGGTCGCGTGGTCCATGGTGCTGTCCTTTCCGGTGAGTGGGTTGATTCGCCCACCTTGCCGCGACCGACTGTCAGCGGTATGTCAGGTATTCGATGCGCCGCACGGAACGGCTGTTTGCCCTGGCGGAATACCTGCGGGGCCGCCGCACCGGGGTGACGGCCGAGGCCCTGGCCGCGCGGTTCGAGGTCACGATCCGCACCATGTATCGAGACCTCGATGCCTTGCGCGCGGCGTCCCTACCCCTCGGCGCCGAACGCGGCCGGGGCGGAGGGTACGCGCTGGACCGCCACTACACCCTGCCGCCCGTGAACTTCACCGCCCGCGAGGCGGCGCTGCTGGTCGCGCTGGGCCGCCATGCGACCGACATGCGGCTGATGCCGTTCACCGAGACGTTGAACTCGGGGCTGGACAAGGTACAGGCGGCTCTGTCGGCCTCGGCGCAGCGCGAGCTCTTGACCCGCCTGCGGGAGATCGCTTTTCACGGCGTGCCAGCGCTGCCCAGCAAGAAGGACGTGCGCGAAGCGCTGGAGCGCGCCTGGTTCGAGCAGCAACCGCTGCGCATCACCTACGTCGACAGCAAGTTCATCGAGACCCGACGAACGATCCGCATCTTGACCGTCTCGATCGATCGACACGAAACCCGCATCGAGGGCGAAGACGTCGACACCGGCGAACGCCGCCCGTTTCGCCTGGACCGCATCCAGCGTGCGGAGGCGGCGACGTCAGGTCAATCCCGGTAGCCGGCCCGCCAGGCGCTTCGCGATGGGGCGTGTCGGTGTCTTGCCCCGCACGCGTGCCTGCAGGTACGCACGCAAATCCGACCAAGGAATCGCCCTTCCGGAAGCCACGATCTCGGCATAGCGATTCTCGGCTACCTGCTCGAAATCAGCGGCCCGGTCTTCCTGCTCTGCGTTCAATTTCGACCTCATCCGCCGGCGCCGAACAGATCGATCTGCCGCGGCGGTCCGAGCACGTAGGCGTCGGCTCCCTTGTCTCGCAGCGCCGCCGCGAAGTCTTCGGCGAAGCCGTTCTTGACCGCGATCTCGCGCGCACCCGTGGCCGCGACGTAGGTCAGCAGGGCCTCGAAGTCCGGGCAGTGCGAATACGGGATCGCCAGATCGACGCCCAGCTGCGCCACCGCCTCGGCGTCGGCGGCCCAGCCTGACACCCAGGCCGTCCGCGCGCCCACCAGTCGTTTGACCTGACCGGACGCGCGCTCCGTGGCGGGCCACAACAGGACTTCGTCCCGCGCCAGCTTGCCGCTGAACCGCGCGATGCTGGCGGCCTCGACACCGGCGCGCTTGTACGCGGCCGCCGCTTCGACCACCGTGCGGTGGCCGCGCAGCTTCCAGCCCCGCGCGGCCAGCGCCAGCGCCAGATCCTGCGCGGGTCCCAGGGCAGTCGCCAGCACGACCGCCTGCCGCCCCGCCTCGCGCGCCTCGGCGGCGAACGCCAGCACGTTGGCGGTGGCCTCCGTCCGCGCGACAAAACGAAAGCGCGGATGACCAAACGTCGCGTCGATGCACAACGCGTGCGCGGCGCGCATCGCCGCCGGCAGCGCCCCGTGGGCTGGCGAGCCCAACCGCGCGATCCCCGCGTACAAGATGCGCCGCTCGCCGTCCTCACAGAACAGCGCGGCCGCGCCGGGCAACACCCCGGACGACAACAGCTCCAGTCGCAACGTGCCCAGGCCGAAGGGCCGTCCGTATCCAATTGTGAGGGCGCGGGGCCGCAGACGATCGCCTTCGGGACCCAGCAGCGCCAGCGTCTCGGCGGTGACCAGGATCTGCGCCCGCGGCGACCGCGCGCGCGGTCGTGGCTCACCCCCGCCCAGATCTCCGAGCGCATTCGACAGGAACAGCAGATCCCCGCCGTTCGACGCGTCGCAGGCCAGCACCGTCCCCGCGACGCGGGTCCCCCCGCGGAAAACGAAGGTGCGGGGCCGCGGCTGGGAGGGGCGTTTGGCCATGCGCGCGCCGGTTATAGAAAAATCCGTCCGAAATTACCAAGGCCGGACCGTCCCGCGCTCCAGTTTCCGGCGCGCCTTCCGATTGAGGGAGGCGGGAGGATCCAAAATGGCGTGGCGATCGAAACCTGAGACCGGTGGCTCTCCTCGGGACGCCATCGAGAACATTCTGGGACGGTCCTGCATCATCTGCGGCGACCTGGCCGCGGATGGTGCCTTTCGCATCGACGGCACCGTCGAAGGTTCGGTGAGGACCCGCGCCGCCGTGGTGATCGGCGAGACCGGCCTGGTGCGCGGCAGCGTCATCGGCAGCGACGTCGTCGTCGCGGGCCAGATTCAGGGCGACGTGACGTGCTCGGGTCACCTGGAAATCCTGGCCAAGGGCAAGGTCGAAGGCGACATCAACGCGCAAAGCGTCCGCATCGAAACCGGCGGCGTGTTCCGCGGAACCAGCCGCATGGGCAAAGAGGTGGCGGCCATCGCCCCCGTGACCGTTGGCGCGGTCACCGTCGGCGCAACCCCGACCGAAGAGCTGTCCGGGCGCAACGCCGAAGCGGCGTAATCAAAGATGGCCTCCAGGTCGAAGCTCGACCCGACCTTCGATCTCGATCGGATCCGGAAGCAGCAGAACAAGACCCATCGCGCGCCCCTGCGCATCATGATCGCGGGCGATCCGCATCGCCCCATCCGCACCATCTCGCTGCCGCGTCACCTTCCGGTGGTGGTGCTGGTGTCGGCGCTGGTGCTGGTGACGGCGACCGTCGTGCTGGCGTGCGGATCGTGGAAATTGAACGGAGCGCTGGGCGCGCTTCAACATCGGGTGCGCGCGATGGTGGCTGCCGTCGACAGCGTGGCGCTTCGGTCGGGCGCGCCGGCTGTGACCGGGGCGGTGACCGGGCCGCTGGGGTTCGTCCCCGCCGCGCGCTCGCCCAAGGGTGACATCGGGACCTTCGTCATCGAATCCGCCAACAATGGCGAGACGGCCACCATTGCCGTCAACCTGAGCACCGGCGAAATCGAGCCCGAGGGCTATCGCCGCTTTCGTCATCTGATGCGCTGCCTGCACACCGGGGCCGAGACTCCGATCGATCCGCGCTTGATCGACCTGCTGTACCGGATCGCACGGCGCACGCGGCAGAAGATCGTCTTGATCTCGGGGTTCCGCGCGCCCATGTATTCGCTGGCGACGCTGAGCTATCACACGCGCGGCATGGCAGCGGACATTCGCATCCCGGGAATGACGCCGATGATGGTGCGCGATCTGGCGCTGGCCATGGGCGTGGGCGGCGTGGGCTACTACCCGGTGTCGCGGTTCGTTCACGTGGACGTGCGCGAGGAAACCTCGCGGTGGATCGACTTCGGAAAGGATCGACAAGACGGCGAGGGCGTCGAACACGGTCCGCAACACGGTGAGCGCGAACATCTGGAGGAGACGGGCGAGGTGGCTGCTACCAGCCCGGCCGGAGGTGCTGAAGCCGAAGCTCGCGAAGCCGAAGGCCCCACCTTGGCGCCGCCCGCGCCATAGGCGCCGCCACGCGGTTTTTCGCTCGGTCGGGAGATCGGTCAGGGGCGAATCGACGCCAGGTTCACGCAACCGGCATTCTCGGCCCGCAGCGGCGCCAGCAAGACGGGATCCACGCGTCGCTTCAACGTGCGGGTGGTGGCGTTCAGCTCGCCGGCCGCGCGGCAGGCGTCGCCGTGACCGGCCAGCGCGTGGGCGAACCGATCGGCGGCGCGCGCCGGATCGCCTGCCAGCTGCGCGCGTAAGCCAGCGACGTAGGCGCGGACAGGATCGTCGCCGGCCGGCGCAGGCGAGCCGGCATCCGCGGAGGACCCCGCTGCGATCAGCGCGCGCAGATCGGCGTCGGGGGCCAGATCTCGGTCCTCACCCAGCGCAGGAACCACCGCCCCCGCGCCCCCGGCCGCCAGCGCCCCGCGCGCGACCAGCAATCGCGCCTCGGGATCGGACGAACGCCCCTCGGGCAGCGACGCGCCCGCCGCGCCCCGTCCCAGCGTCACGGCCGCGCGCGCCCATGCCAGCCACGGCGCCTCGGGCGCGGCGTAGCGACGCGCACGGGTCAAGAGCGCGGCCGCGCGATCGACGGCGCCCAGCTGCGCCAGCGCCAGCGCCGTGCGCGCCAGCAACCGGGGTTCATCGGGCGCTTGTTGCGCCGCGGATGCCGCCCGCGTGCGCGCCTCGTCGCGGGCGCCCGCCCGCCGCGCGCGCCCCGCCCACGCCAGCTGGCAGGCCGCGGTGACGGCCGGAGGGGGCCAGCGTCCCGACGGGCACGCGCCGCCGGGTGGCTCCGCAGCTGCCTGTCCCAGAGCCACCTCGGCCTCGTCCAGCAACGCGCGGGCGCGGAAATCCTGCGGCGTGCCCGCGACCAGCGGCGCCAGGGTGGCGCGGGCCGTGCGCGCGTCGCCGAGATCCAGCTGCGCCTCGGCCCACGCCACGCGCGCCGCGGAAAAGCCTGGGGCGCCGACGATCGCCGCCTCGAAGGCGCGCGCCGCACCGGGCAGGTCGCCTGACAGCGCCCGCGCGCGTCCCAGAGCGTAAAGCGGCGTCGGATCGCCCGGCGCTGCGGCGGCGGCCGCGCTGGCCACGCGCTCGGCGCGAGCGCGATCACCGGCGCGCAGCAACGCCAGCGCGCGCGCGGCGGCCAGCATCGCCATCGCGGGATCAAACGGATCCGTGTCGCCGCTGGCTTCGGCGCGCGACAGCAGTTCCTCTAGTTCGTGCCCCGCTTCGATCCCGTAGTCGACGGCCAGGACCGCACTGGTGAACGCCAGCGCCGCCGCCGCTTCGCGATCGTGCGCGTCCGCGACGACCAGGCGACGTCCGATTCCCTGCGCACGCCCGAGATCCGCCAGCGCTCCCCGCTCGACGGCGAGCGCCAGCTCGGCGCGCAAACGCTGTCCCTCGTTCGTCGCGTGCGAACGCTGGAACCACCAGGCCCCTGCGCCGACCGCCCCGCAGACGACCACCAGCAGAACCAAGACCGCGCCACGCACCCTTGTTTGATATCCCCAAAATCGCCGCCCGTCTAAGCCCGTCCGCGGGCAACCTGACGACGGCCGGGAAACGCCATCGTGTAAGCTGGCCGGACATGCGCGCCGTCCCCCTGCTCGCGCTGGCGTTGATGGCGGCCGGCTTGGCCGCCTGCAGTGGCCCCACCCGCATGGGTGGATTTCGCGAAGAGGACGCGCGCGCGGTGGAACCCGTGGCCTCGGAGGTCATACCCGACGCCTGCGCCGTGCGCAGCGGGCGGCTGGTGGTCGAGGTCGAGCGCGCCGTGATCAACGAGTATCCCAATCGCGACGCTCAGATCGCTCGAAGCGAGCAACCGCTGCTAGTGCGGTCGCTGGCCTTTGCTGAGCCCCCCCTCACCCGAGGCGAGTCCCACGGCGAGGAAGAACGCGACCTTCAATCGTGGATCACGCCGCGCAAGTACCATTCCGGCGAGCGCGTGGACGGCCTCGAAGGACTGCGCGTGCTGGACTTGCCTCTTCGTCGGACCGCAGGACGCTGGTTGATCCTCCGCCTCGCTGAAAACGACCGGACGTTCCCACCGGACTGGGTCACCCGCACGACGCAGGCCACCGGCGCGGTGGGAGGGGCAGCCGCCATCGGCGTCGCCGCGCCGCCGGCCGCGGTGCTGGCCAAAGGCGTCGAAGTCTTCGCGCGCCTGGACCGCGACGATCGCATCCTGGTCTGGACCATCGCGCTGGAACAGCTGATCCGGGACACCACCCCTACCGAACCACCCGAGGCTGGTTCTGCGGGACGGCCGATCCCCACCGCCCGCCGCTACCGCCTGGAAACCGCCCGGCGCCTGCCGGGGGCTGAGGGAGCGCCCTCGCTTCCCGCGGCCCAGCTCACGGTCATTGCCTTCCGTGAGCCCGAGTCGGGCTGCGGGACCTGAGGCCCGTTTCCGACCCGCCCGAGGGACGCCGGCGGCACCATAGGGCATCGCGGCACGGGCGTCCCGGCGAAACCATACTTTGCCAATCGGCGCAACTAGGGTAGACCTCGCACCCCTTGAGCCTTTTTTCCGACCTGAAATTACCCGCGCTGGTGACCCGAGCTTTGACCGAAAGGTCGTACCTGGAGGCGATGCCCGTCCAGGCGGCGGTGCTGGAACCAGCCTGCGCGGGCCGCGATCTGCTGGTGTCATCACAGACCGGATCGGGAAAGACGATCGCGTTCGGCGCGGTGCTCAGCCAGACCCTGCTGGGCGATAGCGACGCCAAGTTCACGCGCAAGCCGCGCCCGTCGGCGCTGGTGATCGTCCCGACCCGCGAGCTGGCGGTGCAGGTGCGCGAGGAGCTGGGCTGGATGTTCAAGCACACCGGCATGCACCTGGCGTCGTTCACCGGTGGCACCGCCGTCAGCGGCGATCTGCAGGCGTTGCGCCGGGGCGTGGACGTCGCGATTGGCACGCCCGGACGTCTGGTGGATCTGGTGCGGCGCGAACGCCTGGATCTGGCGGACGTGGCGGTGCTGGTGCTGGACGAGGCGGACGAGATGCTGGATCTCGGCTTCCGCGAGGATCTGGAGACGCTGCTGAAGGCGGCCCCCGCGACCCGACGGACGGTGATGCTGTCGGCCACGCTGCCGCGCGAAATCCGCGAGATGGCGCGCCAGTTTCAGCGCGATGCCTTGCCCGTGGATCCACGCACCAACGGCACGGCCGGCGGGCCGCCGCAAAAGCAAGCTCACGACGACATCACCTACGTCGCGCACCTGATCGCCGCTGGGGATCGCTTGCCGGCCGTGGTCAACCTGCTGCGCGCGTCCAACGCCGAACGCGCCATCGTGTTTTGCACCACGCGTGAAGCGGTGGGTGTGTTGCACGAGGCGCTGCTGAAGCGCGGGATCACCGCCTCGGCGATCTCGGGCGATCGCGCCCAAGCCGAACGCGATCGCGCGCTGGATCTGGTCCGGCGTGGTGAAGCGCGCGTGCTGGTGGCGACCAACGTCGCGGCGCGGGGCCTGCACTTGCCCGACGTCGATCTGATCATCCACGCGGATTTGCCCCTGAATGCCGAATCGCTCACCCATCGCAGTGGGCGTACCGGCCGCGCCGGACGCAAGGGCACCGCGGTGTTGCTGGCCACCGCCACCGAGCGCCGCAAGGCCGAGCGGTTGCTGGGCATGGCGAACGTGCGGGCAAACTGGACGCCGCCTCCGTCGGCAGAGGCCATCACGCAGGCGGCCTGCGACCGCTTGCTGGAGGACCTGAGCGCCGAGGCCGACGGCAGCATGCCGGCCGCCAAGCTGGAACGTATCGAGGAAGCCCTGGCCCGCCTGAACGGGAAGGTCGCCGACGAGCTGTTGCTGCGACGCCTGATGTTGCGCGAGCTGGATCGCTTGCCGGCGGGTGAGGTGCTGCGGGCACCGTCCAGCGCATCGGCGTTCGCGCGCGACGGCGGTTCGTCGCGCGACGATGCCGATCGGGGCTCGCGGCCGCCGCGCGGTGGGCGCGAGGGCGTCATGTTCCGCGTGAATCTGGGCGTGCGCGACAAAGCCGAGGCGCGCTGGTTGTTGCCGCTCATTTGCCGGCGCGGCGGCATCACCAACCGCGAAGTTGGCGCCATCCGCGTGGGCCCCAGCGAGACCGTGTTCGAGATCGCCCCCTCGGCCGCAGCGGATTTCGCTGCCGCCGCCGCCCAGCCCGACCCGCGCGAGCCGCACATCCGCGTCGAACGGGCGGACGCCCGTGGAGCTGGGCCGGGAAGGCCGGCGCATGCGGCCGGACCGCCCTCGCGCGGTCCGCGTCCGCCGCACGCTCGCCCGACGGCCAGCGCCTCCCCCCGTCCGGCGGCGCCAGCGCGCATGACCCCACCCGCCGAGCGGCCATCGGCCCCCGCCGATCTCGACGCTGGGAGCGACGCCAAGGCGACCGAAACCAAAGCGCCCGCTCCGAAAGCGGCCCACGCCAAACCGATCGAATCGAAGGTAGCGCACGTCAAGGCCGTCCCTGCCACACCGCCTTCCTTTGGCAAGGATCGCGGCCACGCACCGTTGCCCCGCCGCATTCCGCCGGCGCAACCCGTGGAGGCGGAGGCCCCGAAGGAACACCCGACCAAGCCGTTCCAAGCCAAGGCCCCCCGCGCCGTCACGACCGAAGCCGCCGCCACCCCCGCCATCAAGGCCCCCCATCCGAAGGCCCCGCGCGCGGTCGAGACCGAACAGGTCGTGGCCCGCCCGATCAAGGCGCCCCACCCGAGAGCTCCGCGTGCCGTGGAAACCGAACGCATCGCCGCCCGCCCCATCAAGGCAGCAGCACCCAAGGGCCCGCGAAACGACGGCGGCAACACCCCGTTCGCAAGACCGGCGCACGCCGCTCCGGGTGCCCGGTCCTCCGCGGGCGGTAACTCGCCCTTCGCAAGGCCCGCCCGTCCTGCACACGCCGCTCCGGTTGCCCGGTCCTCCGAGGGTGGTAACTCGCCCTTCAGGCGGCCCGACCAGGCGCACCCCCGGTCCACCTCCGGCGGCAACTCGCCCTTCGCCCGCCCCAGCGCCCCCCTGCGGAAAGCCCCGTTCGAAAGACCAACCGGTCCCGCGAAGAGCCACGCCCGCCCTGATAAGCCGTCCTCTGGCTTCGGCCCCCGACGCGAACGGAAGTAACGACCAGAGTCCGGTTTCTGATCGGATTTCGTGTCGCCGTCGGCAATCGACGACCGACCGCGCGTTAGAACCTGCCCCCGAGAACCATGCCCGGGTGTCCCATCGCGTATGTCGGCGCCCAGTCGAGCGACAGCGATCGGCCCCGACGTTCAGCCCAGAGCGATCCGATCCCGTGCGCTCCGAGACCTCCGGTCCATACGGCGATCGGAATCGTCAAGAGCAGTTCCTCTGGTCTTGCCTGAAACGAGTAAGCGATCGCAGCCATCGAGATCGGCACTGCACAGACGATCTCGACAACGCTCCAACGGGGTGAGAGGCGCTGCTTCCGCGCGGCGAGAATGATGTCCGCGAGCGTGAAACCAACGTCCGCCGTGAGCGCACCGATTCCGACCACGGCGGCGGCTGTGTTCAGCTTCTCCGTGATCGGCTCTTGCCCGCGAGCCGCGGAGGGCACCAGTGTCAGAAGCGACAACAGCAGCCCGACCGCGCTGTGGAACCTTGGACAGGCAAACGGCCCAACCAGTACCGTGGCTTTCACGCCACGCCAAGAGAGCAATCGACATACCCAGGGGATGGTGGTGACCGAAGGCCGGCGAGGCGCCCCGAATGTTTTCGGAGCGTGCCTCGCCGGCTCTCGCGGGCGGTGCTACATGCCCCTGGGGCCGGCGTCTACCCGGCCGCTGGACCCGCCGATTCCGATGCCACCATCGGTCGGCGGCGGCGGTACAGGTCCACCTTTGCCTCCCATGCCGCCACTGATGCCGCCGGTCCCACTGCCGCCGAGCGGCGTGGTCTCCGGGGGAAGGGGCGGCAGCGTCTCCTCGGGGCAGACGAGGTCGTGCAGGATGCGGCCGCGCCGACGGAGCTCGTTGAAGTGCCGGACCACCCCGGCCGCGGGGTCGGCCACATCCGCGCCGGTCAGGAACCCGGACAATCGCGATTCCTGGAACGGTTGGCGCGGGTTGACCTGGAACTCGGCTCCGCCGGTCTCGCTGAACGTGTGGCACCCGTTGCAGGTGTTACGCGCGAAGCGATTGCGCGTCTCGGGGCTGACCCCCGGCACCTGCCACGTGAAGAAGTCCGAGGCGTCGACGTTCCCACCCTGGAAGGGCGCGCCTTCGAACAGCGGCGGCACCGCGTGCTTCTCGGCAACGATTATCGGCTCGTTGGCGAGGACAAACCGTCCGAGCCGATCCGACCCATTGAAGCTGCGATCGGGCGTCTGTGCGACCGGCGCCGGCAGCAACATGCCACTCGTCGCGTCGAGATGGAATTCGCGGAACTCCCAGGCAAACGGGGAAAGCGCGAAGAAGTCGTTGGTGCGAATCTGCCCGAGCGCGCTGCCGTTCGGACGTCCGGGCGCCGCGTTGCGCTTCGTGAAGCGCTCCGTGACCGCCTGCAGGGCCGCGTTGTACTCCGGGGACGGGAAGGGAAGCGCGCGAAGGGCGTGCCAGGCCTGCCCCAGCTCCACGATCTCCGCCTTCGAGCTGGCGGGGATCGCGTACTCGAAGATCAGCGTCGCCGAGATCGTCTGACCGAACGGCGCGAAGCCGAACACGAACCGTCCTTCACCGGCCGTGGTCGCGGAGACGTCGTTGAGGTCGATGCGGTTGACGATCGCCAGCAGACGGAACGCCTGCCGCGAAAGGTCGAGCTTCCCGTCCGGTCCCCGCAGGCTGTCGAGAACCTGCTGTGCCCCTTGGCGCGGCGGCAAGACGAAGCCATTGACCGTCTGCTGGGTGAGGAACGACGACAGCATGGTCTCCACCATCGCAGGCGCGGCGGCCGGCGTCGGCGCCATGTCCTGCATGAGCTTGCCGAACGACCACGCGCCCCCCGGGGCCGTGCGGATCGGATCGTCCACGACGCTGACGTCACGGATCTCGATCTCTTGCCGCGGCTTGACGGTGCAAGGAGTCGAGTTGTCGATGACCGAGAAGTTCACGACCTGGTTGAACGACTCGAAGGATGACGAGAAGAGCTGGCCGTTGACGCCGATTTGCGACGTTCCGAACTGATCGACGTCGGACGACGCGGTCACAGCGAACGAAAGGTCCACGGTGGCGTCTGCCAGTACGAAGGCGGAATCGAAGTTCGGGGTCACAGTGATGTTGGGGTCGAAGGAGAACGCAAACGCGTTGAAGTTGAACTGCGCGTCCTCGCACGAGTTGTTCGTGATCTGAACGTCGTAGGTGACGGGTGTTTCCGGCGGCACCGCCGCGGGATCGGTCGGCGTCACGCTCATCACCGAGGGCCGCGGGACGCAGGTCAGCTTCGCGATCTCGGCGGCCGTTGCCGGGACCGTGTCGAAGACCACGCTGTCGATCACACCGTCGATGCGGCGCTTGTTGGCGTCATTGCCCATCAACAGCGGCCCCGCGCCGTCGCTGAGCCGGCCGACCACGCGCTTCGAAGCCGCCACCACGCCGTCGAGGTAGAGCTTCAGGAAGATGCCGTCGTAGGTCGCGGCCACGTGCGTGAACTTGTCGAGCGTCGCCGGGGCCTGCACGTCGGCGGCCTTTCCGTTGGCGAGGTTGATGACGATCTGGAAATTCTGGCCGTTTTCGGCCAGCACGAACGTGCTGGTACCTTCCTGACGCTTGCGGAAGATCGTGCGAACGCCGTTGAGCGCCACCGGCTTGACCCAGGCCGCGACGGTGAAGCCCTCGGAGAACACGAAGTTCGGCTGGTCGGGGACCATCACCAGGTCGTCGTCCTCGTCGAAGCCGATGCCCGAGTTCACGAACCCCGGACGGCAGAAGGCGCTGACCGAGCGGAACGCGGTGTGGCCGAAGAAGGTGCTGTCGCCGAGCTCCGTGCGATCCATGTTGCAATCGTCGAAGCGCCAGAAGCCCTGAGCTTCCGCGGGAAAACGACGGGAACCCGTGCCGCCTGTCCCCCCCATGCCGCTCCCGCCCGAACCGAAGAAACCCCCGATGCCCTTGCCGCCGCTGCCGGTGCCGGTCCTGCCGCCGGAGCTCGTCGAACCGCCAGAGCCGAACCTGCCAGCGGTGCCCGTCGTGCCGCCGGAGCCGGACTTGCCGGCTGAACCCACCCTGCCGCCCATGCCTATCGGGCCAGGCGCGCCTCCCGCTCCGCCGGCGCCGGCGATGGAGCCGCCGGCCCCCGCAGTGCCCCCGCCCTCACCCACGAGCATGCTGCGCGTGATCTGGGTGAGATCGCCATCGTCAAGGATGGCCTGCAGGTCGGCTCGGTCTTCGCCGTGATTGTCACCGCACGCGCTGAGACTCGCCGACACCAATGCGAGTGAGACGAGGCGTGCGCGGCTTCTCGGCCAACGTCTCTCATGAAGGGTTTGGTTCAGACTCATTTTGGGATCTCCTTTATTTGTCCAACGACTTTTGTCCATCGACCCATGGGTGGTGCGCGGAAGCAAAGAAACTCGGTCAGGAATCCTCGCCGCGCGTCGGGCAGCAAGAGGCATACCCACGACGACGCAATACTTTTCTCGGGGCCACACTCGCCATGGCATGCGAGGCGCCGAAAATCCGTCAGTCGACACGACAACCCTGTCGCTATTTCGTCGCGAGTTCGACAGCGGCTTTCGTCACTGCAATGTCTTCAGGGTCCCTGATGTTTCTGCGAGATTGCGGTCGCGCCTCGGCTCGACACAATGGCGATGAAGTTTCGGCACGCTAACCGGTATGTCGGGACATCGCGGTTCGGACAATGACCGCATTGGAAATGCGAGGCCCTTGAAAGGAGACTGCCGTCACAGTGGCCAAGCGCACGAAGGCCACCGACCTTCCAGACAAAGCGGTTTCGAAACCCGCACGCTTAGCGCGCGCCGGAGTTCTCGTACCAGACGACGTTGTTGGTCGGGCTCGATCCGATGGACACGATATCGAGGGCACCATCGCCGTTGAGGTCGCCGACCTCGATGGCGGAGACTGCGACGCCGCCCTTGTCGAGGGAGATCTTTTCCCACATCCGGGAGCTCGGAACGTAGCGATAGATGATCTGCGCGAGAGCGCCCTGGCCGCCGCCGCCGATCACCTCGTCGAACCCGTCGCGGTTGAGGTCGCCGACCGCCATGCCGTGGCCGTGCTCGAAGTCGCCGGCGCCGATCACCTGGCGCGTCCAGGCAGCCGACATCGTGCTGCCCGGCGTGTAGATCACGGCATCAGTCCCGTGCCAGAACTCGATCGACGCGATGAAACGCACACCGGCGAGGGTTCCCAGAACGGCCTCGCTCGAGCCTTTGTCGGGCGCTGTGCCGGCTTTGCCAGGCCCGATGTTCAACGGTGCGTTGGCCGATCCGGGGCGGAACAGATCGACGCCGTCGTTGGCGGCGGTCAGGATGTCCTCCGCCTTGTCGCCGTCCCAATCGACGATGGTCAACGCGTGCGCGACCTCCAGGCGCGTGTCGTCAATGATCTTCGACGTCCACTTGCCGGTCTTCGGATCCGCCGGCATGGTGAACGCGGTCAGCTGAACCGCGCCCGCATGGGCCGTCCCGGTCGACCCCAGGCCGAAAATGGGCAGCGCGAGAAGTTCCTTCTTGCCGTTGCCGTCGATGTCCGCCCAGCGCACGCGATGGGAAGTCGGAATGGCGCCGACGGTGTGCAGCGCCCAGTCTTGCGTCACCGTCGGATCGGCCGGTCCCTCCGCCCATGAGATGGTTCCGCCCGCGGTCGTGTCGTTCATCTGGAAGTCGCTGATGAACGCCAGGTCGAGGTCGCCGTCACCGTCCACATCGTGGGGCGCCATGTGGATCAGGTTCGTCGCCTTGGTGGTGATCGTGTACTTGGTCCACGAGGGGTTCTTGAACCACACCAGCCCGGCTGACGACGAGGACAGGGCGACGACGTCCAGCCGTCCATCGTGGTCGATGTCGGCGATGCACATCGAGTAGCCGCTCGAGAACGTCGCGATGGTGTGTTTGGTGAAAGTGGGAAAGGCGTTGCTCCAGCCGCCGCCGGAAACGCCGGCCTGCCCGGCGGCGCCGCCAGCGCCACGGCCACCCGGGCCACCGCCGTTCCCGGAAGATCCGCCGCTGGATGCACCGCCGCTGGATGATCCGCCGCTGGATACACCGCCGCTGGATGCACCGCCGCTGGATGACCCACCGCTGGATGCACCGCCGCTGGATGATCCGCCGCTGGAGTCGCTCCCCGCAGCGCCGACGCCACCCGCGCCACCGGTCATGGCCCCACCGCCCGTACCCGCCGGCGCTCCGCCGCTGCCGGGACGCGCCGAACCACCGCTTCCCCCACTGCCGGTGCCGGCTCCGCCACCAGGCTTTGCCCCGCTCGAGCACCCGAGGGCCAAAGTCGTGGAGAGCAGCGCGGTGATCACACCCGTGGCGTACCGGAACCAGGGCTGGCTTCCCATGGCGCGAAGTATAGACCCGAGTCCATGGGCGGGATCCAAGCTGGCGGGCGCGCAAATTGTCTCACAACAAGTCGCTGGTCTCGACAGTTCTCCCATGACGCGTGCGTTCGCGCGTTGCCTGGATGTCGTGTTTCGCTGGAGGATCTGATGAGTAGCCCCCGTCGCATCCATTCTCGTCGCCATCAATTGGTCGCTTGTGCCGTGCTGCTGGCCGCTGGTTGCGCCACGTCCGGTAGCGACGGCGGCAGCGGGGGCGCCACGTCCGGCGGGGGAACCGGAGGCAGCACCAGCACCGGAGGCAGCACCAGCACCGGGGGCAGCACCAGCACCGGAGGCGCCACCAGCACCGGAGGCAGCACCAGCACCGGAGGCAGCGCCAGCACCGGAGGCAGCGCCAGCACGGGAGGGACGAGCGCGGGGAGCGGAGGCAGCGCCAGCACCGGAGGCAACGGCGGAAGCGGCGCCTCGGGGGGCAGCTCGGGAATGGGTGGGCAGGCAGGACGCTCGGCGACCGGAGGCGCGGGTCAGGGCGGGACGAACGGCGGTCAAGGTGGGCGGACCAGCAGTGGCGGCGCGGGAGGCGCCCTGGTGAGCAACTGTGTCGGGGCTGCCTGGCCGACCGCCGATCCCAGCGTCGCCGGACCATTCGCGGTCATGACGGAAAAGAACGTTGGACCGTTGGCCGGGGTGGTTCCCGATCCGGTTTACGGGGACATGCAACAGCGATTCAATGTCTACCGGCCCAAGGACCTGGCGCAGGGCGGGTTCTGCCACCCCATCCTGGTGTGGGCGAACGGCCATACCGACAACCCCGAGCCGAATCCTCCGCTGTGTCTCACCGGCAACGGCAAGTACTGCGGCAGCTATCTGATGTTGATGAACCAGCTGGCCTCGCACGGGTTCGTGGTGATCGCGTCGCTCAGCACCATCACGTCGCAGGGCAACCCGCTGCCCACGATCATCGGCCTCGACTGGCTGCTCCAGCAGGCGGAGGATCCCGCCAGCCCCTACTACCATCACCTCGACACCGCCCACATCGGCGCGCTCGGGCACTCTGAAGGGGGAGCCTCGACCTCCAAGGCCGCCTCCGACCCTCGCATCACCGCGATCGCGACCGTCTCGGGTTCATCCATCAACCCGGGGCTGCATGGGCCGTCGCTGTGGATCTGCGGCGGGAAGGACGAGACCGTCAAATGCGAGAGCGTGATGAAGACCTATGCCGCGGCCACCGCCTATCCCTCCATGTTCTTGAACAACCTGGCGGCGGATCACGGTGGTTGGCTGTATCAAAACGGCCCCAAGGGCCCGGACATTTTCGGGTTGACCGCCTGGTTCCGGGTGCACCTGATGAACGACCCAGGCAACCGCAAGATGTTCTACGGGGCCAGCTGCACGCTGTGCACGGACTCCCGCGTGGAGGTCATGCGGAACAGTTTCCTCACGCAGTAGCGCTGTGATGGCAGGGAGACGGAGTTGGGACCGCCCCGGCGCTCGCCTCCGAGACACTCCCTGGCGGGACTCGTCGCGCCGCGCAGGTCTTGTTAAGCTGGGCCCCCATGCCGCCGCGCCTTCGAGATGATCTGGTCGCCGCGACGGTGGAAGAGGGCGGCGTCGCCTATGTCGACGTGTCCGATCCCAACACCGGGATCAACTTTCGCTTCTACGACTTCGAGTACGAGCTGGCGAAGCAGTTCAACGGTCAGGACCTGGAGGCGGTTGCCGCCTGGGGCAGCGCGACCTACGGAATGGAGCTGACCAAGGAGGCGCTCGATCAATTCGTCGAGAAGCTGACCGGGTTGGGCTTTCTGACCGGCACCGGGGCGGGTGGCGCGCAGCCGGCCGTGCTGTCGCCGATCTCGCCGTCGTCGGGCGCGCCCTTCGGCAAGAACCCCGTGGCGTTGCCGGTCGATGCGCAGCCCGAGGAGGTCGAGCTGGCTTCGGCTCCGATGTTCGGCGATGAAGGCGACGTCGCCGAGACGAAGGCCGATGGCAAGGCGCCGCTGATGCGCGCCGTGCCCCCGGCGCCCGCCGCGCTTTCGACCAGCGCGTCGGCGACCGGCGGGGGTCCCTTGCGGCTGGTGCCACCATCGCCTCCCCCGCGCTCGACCGCGGTTCCCACGGCGCCGATTCCCTCCGAGTCGTCGGCCCCTCGGGCGCTGACCGAGGGTGACCCCACCGAATATCGTCTGGGCGACGCGGCGCCGGACACCAAGCCGCCTCCCGCCGAACCGAAGTCCGCGCCCGCGGAGGACAAGCCTTCGGCCATCAAACCCGAGAAGAGCGCAAACCTGGGCCGGGGCCGGACCCTGCACGGAATCAGTCTGGCTCCGTTGCTGCCACAGGCGGCGAGCCCCAGCGATGCCAGCGGTCGTGCCAGCGGTCCTTCCAGTGGTCCTTCCAGTGGTCCTGGCGTGCTTCCCCGGCTGCAGGCGCTGGGATCGCCGTTGCCGCCCTTGTCGTCGCAACCCATCGTGCAGCCGGTCTCGTTGCCGACGCCGGTCGAGCCGAAGCGCCCCGGCGGCGCGGACGAGACCCCGCTGACCTCGATTGCCCACGCGATCGTGGCCGAGGCGGCGATTCCCGCCGGCGCGCCCACGCCCAGCCACGCGCTGGAAGCCGGGGGCAGCGGCGCCAGCGGCGCCAGCGGCGGTCCGTCCCCCGCCGCAGCCAACCTGGCCGCGTTCACGGCGGGCATTGCCACAGCCACCGTCGTCGGCTCGCCGACGGGGATCACGTCGCCGTCGAGCATCGCGGCCCCGCTGGGGGGACGATCAACCGCCGCGGGCGCGCCGGACGACGAACCCGCCGGGGGGGCGTGGGCCAGCGCGCTGGCCAGTGCCATCGAGACCCCGCTGGCCGAACGTCGCCAGCCGCCCAGCCCCGAGATCGTGGTGATGCCGCCCCTGGTCGACAAGGCCGCCATGCCCCCGGTGCCCAAGCGACGCGCCCCATTGGTGGTGGGCACGGTGCTGGTGGCCGGGCTGGCGACCGCCGCCATCTATGCCACGCGCAACGAAGCGGTGCCGGACCGGCCGGCGCAAACGGCGCTGTCGGTTCACGTCGTCGCGCCGCAGCCCAGCACGTATTACCGCTGGTTCTCACCCACGGGTTCTGTGGTGCCCGGCAAGGACGACGAGCTGAGCTTCAAGATCGCGGGGAAGCTTCAGGACGTGATGCCGCCTGGAACCACCTTCTCGGCCGGCGAGGCGGTCGCTCGCCTGCAAGGCGTCGCCGCGCGCGAGCTGGCCGTCAACCACGCTCGTTCTCGCCTGGCCTTCGTCGAGCAGCTGCGTGATTCCAGCCGCGCCGCCGGGAACCTGGGCGCGGCGCGCGCCGCCGAGGTGGGCATCGCGGCCCGCAAGAAGGAGCTGGCCGACGCGCAGACCAAGCTCTCCGAGATGGAGATCCGTCCGCCCACCGCCGGCGTGATCGGCGAGGTGCTGCTGGCGCGCGGCGCACTGGTCAAGGTCGGTGCGCCGGTGTTTCGCATCCGCGCCACCGGTCCGCGGGCCATGTTCGCGCTCTCGGCGGAGGATCGTGCAGCGGCGCGCACGCTGGGCTTCTGTCGGCTGGAGACCATTCCGAGCGCAAGCGGCGATGCCGGGTCCGCCGACAAGGCCCCCCGCGCCATCGACTGCACCGTGGCGCCCGCCTCGCCCGATAGCCGCGATCCGGTGGCCGTCGATGTGGTGGGCGCCCTGGCCCCCGGAACCCAGGTCCGGTTGGCCAGCGCGCGCTTCGACGGCGTGTTCCCCATCCCGCGCTCGGCGGTCACCCACGAAACCGTTGGCGATCGCACACTGGACCGCGTGTGGCTGGCCTCGGGCGCCACGTTGACCGCCGAGAGCCGCGGCGTCGAGCTGGCCGGCACCGTCGGTGACCAGGCGCTGGTATCGCGCGGTCTGGCGGCCGGCGATTCGGTGATCGTCGATCCGCCCGCGGGCCTGATCAACGGCACGTTGTTGAACGTCCTGCGCTGACGCCAGCCAGGGGCGAATCAGATACCGATGCGCGTGACTTCGATCAGCGGCTGATCGTCCTGGCCCGCACGATCGCCCGAGGGATGGTGCGCCAGATCGACGCGCCCTTCGATCACCCAGTCGTCGTTGCCCGCGGGATCGAGCAAGCGCTGGGCGATCCGCCAGGCGTCGACACCGTCGGGAACGATGGTGGTCAAGTGCGGACGCCGCGCTTCGGGCGTCACCAGGATTGACGCGTGTTCGCCCCAATACGGCGCCAGCTCCGACGTCAGGCGCGCCGCTGTCCAGGTCTTGTCGGGATCGTGCATGGCGGCCAGGGCATCCTCGTAGCGACGTACCGCCAGCAGCTTGACCAGACGGTGCAGCTCCATCCGAACCCGGCCGGCCAGCGCCCGCGGATCCTCGCGCAGCGGTCGCACGGTGGCGCGGGCCTCGGTCGCCTCGCGGCGGACCGGCACCGGCGTGGTGCCGGACTCGCGCAGGCTCTCCCATTCTTCCAGCAAGCTGGAGTCGGTCTGCCGCAGCATCGCGCGCAGGTGAACCGCGACGTCATCCACCTCGGGCGTGCGGAAGGCCGGGGGAACGGTCTGCTCCAGCGTGCGATACGCGTCGGCCAGATAGCGCAGCAACACGCCCTCGCCACGTTCCAGGCCCAGGTCGCGCACGTACTCCGAGAACGTCGCCAGCGTCTCGTACATCTCGCGCGCCACCGACTTGGGACGAATGTTCTCGCTGCCCACCCACGGGTGCTTGTCGGCGAACGCGTTGAAGGTCTCGTAAATGAAGTCGCGACACGGCTTCGGGTACTCGATGGTCTCGAGCTCGGCCATGCGCTGGTCGTAGTCCAGCCCGTCGGCCTTCATCTGGGCGATGCGCTCGCCCTTCACGCGATCCAGCTGCTTGAACAGAACCGCGTCGGGATTTTCCAGGATCGACTCGACCAGCGTCAGCACGTCCAGCGCGTAGGTCGGGCTGTCGCGGTCCAGCCCGGGAAGCGTGTCCAGCAGGTAGAGCGACAGCGTGTGGTTCAGCGAGAACTCGCGCTGCAGATCCTGGCTGACCTCGACCACGCGCCCGTTCACCGCCTCGGTGGTCACCACCTGGATCACGCCGGCGGCGCGCAAGGTTCGAAAATACGTGGCCGCACGGCGACGGTGTTCGTGCTTGCGCCGGTCGCTCTCATGGCTGCGCGCGATCAGGTCGACCAGGCCGCGATAGCCCCCACCGCGCTCTTGCCGGCGCCCCGAAAGCAGGTTGATCAGCATGCCGAACGTGATGGTGAACCGCGATTCCAGCGGCTCGGGCGTGCCTTTGATCAAACGTTCGAAGGTGCCCTTGTCCCAGGGGACGTAGCCCTTCTGGGGCGGCTTGCGGGGCACGAACTTCTTGCCGCCGCCGCCCTTGGCCGCCAGGCGCTTGTTCTCGATCACGTGCTCGGGCGCCTGCGCGACCACGCTTCCCTGGGTGTCGAAACCCTTGCGGCCCGCGCGGCCCGCGATCTGCTGGAAGTCGCGCACGCCCAGGATCGCGCTCTTCTCGCCGTTGAACTTGCAAAGCTGCGTGAACAGCACGGTGCGCAGGGGGATGTTCACGCCCACCCCCAAGGTGTCGGTGCCGCTGACGACCTTCAACAGCCCCGACTGCGCCAGCTTCTCGACCAGCAACCGATAACGCGGCAGCAGGCCCGCGTGATGGATGCCGACGCCGTGGCGCAGGAACTTCTGCAGATCCTTGCCGAACGGCGTGGTGAACGGGACGTCGCGCAGGGCCTCTTTCAGCGCTTCCTTTTCAGCCTTGTCGGAGAGCTCCACGCTCATCAGGTTCTGGGCTTGCTCGGCGGCGGCGCGCTGGGTGAAGTTCACCAGGTAAATCGGCACGCGGCGCGAGGCGACCAGCTCGGCGATCGTCTCGTGCAGCGGCGTGTCGCGGTAGTCGTAGTCCAGCGGCACCGGGCGCTCGGTGCCGTGCACGCTGGCGAACGGCCGCCCGGTGCGGGCCTCGACGTGGCGCTCGATGGGCCGCGTGTCGCCCAGCGTGGCCGACATCAGCAAGAACGTCGCGTCGGACAGCGACAGCAGCGGAATTTGCCAGGCAGCGCCGCGATCGCGATCGGCGTAGTAGTGGAACTCGTCCATCACCACGTAGTCGACCCGCGCCGAGCGATCACGGAGCGCCAGGTTCGCCAGGATCTCGGCCGTGCAGCAGATCAGCGTGGCATCACGGTTGATCGTCGCATCGCCCGTCATCAGACCGACGCGGTCAGCACCGAAGACATCGCAGAAGTCGAAGAACTTCTCGTTCACCAGCGCCTTGATCGGGCAGGTGTAAAACGCGCGCTTTCCCTCGCCCAGCGCTTTGAAGAACAGGCCCATCGCGACCAGCGATTTTCCCGATCCGGTGGGGGTGGACAGCACCACGTGCTTGCCGCTCCACAGTTCCAGCAGCGCCTCTTCCTGCGCCGGATACAACGACAACCCCGTCGAAGCCACGTGGTCCAGAAAGCGCGTCAACAGTTCGTCGCCCGACAGACCATGGGACGGCTCGGCCAGTGCCCCCAGCGGAGCGACAGGCGCGGTGGCAGCGGAAACGGGCGCGGTGCTCATGCGTTGCGAGGCATACCACGGGCGGCCGGAGCAGCCCTACGCCGCCTTCCGCCACGCCCCAGCGGTGCCACCCGGCCTACGGGCACGTTGGGTTCGGCGTGCCGGGCGTGCCGAAGCTGGCCGCGTCGCCGAAGGGGGCCGAGGCCGGACAGCGGTGGCCGCCGTCGTCGATCACCAATGCGTGACCGTCGTAGTCGCCTTGCAGGGTGGCGTCCCAGGTCACCCGATCGATCAGGATGCCCGTGGCACACGCTCCCCCGCACACCGAAATGGTGTCGGCGTCGTTGTTCAGAGACACGCGCGTTCCGAAGCTGCCGCCCCCGGTCGCGGTCAGGTTGATGCCGCCGTTCTTTGCGCTGTCGCCCGACTGGATCAGCACCGCCCGCGCGCCTACGCCCAGCACGGGCGAGAGCGAACCGAAGTCGATGGGGGCGTCGTTGGTCGCGTCGGCGACGTGAAGCCCCGACAAATCCAGCGCATGCGACGTCCGGTTCACGACCTCGATCCATTCGCGGCCGGTGTCGGTGCTGGCCGGGTTGATCAACAGCTCGACGATCGCCAGTTCACCGGGTTGAGGCGCGGGCGCGCTGGGGCCCGTTCCACCCGCACCGCCGCCGCCCGCACCGCCACCGCCCGCACCGCCACCGCCCGCACCACCACCGCCCGCCGCCCCACCACCAGCGGCGCCGCCCTTTCCAGGCGCCCCGCCAAACGCTGCCGCTCCGCCCGCGGCCCCGCCACCACCCGTGTTTCCGGCACGCCCACCGCCAGCACTTCCGCCGGACGCCCCGGTTGCCCCACCTCTTGCACCGCCCGTGTTCCCCGCGCCTCCGGTTCCGGCGCTCGGGGTCCCACCGGCTCCGCCCGTCGCCGGGGCCACGGCGTCGCCGCCGGCATCTGTCTTGGCGGCGTCAAGCGGTCGCGCATCCACCCCCGCGTCCGGCTCGCCGGCCGCGCTTCCTCCACCGCCCGCCCCGCCACCCTTCGTTCCCCCGTTGCCATCGACGCCACCGGTCGCTGTGCCGTTGCTGGAATGCGCATTGTTGCAGGCTGGTACCCCACCGATTCCCAGGAGCACCCTGTCGACCGCCGCATCGACGACCACGGGCGACGAAGCCGGATGAGGCGTGGCCGGATCGCACGCCACCAGCGCGCACACGATCAAGCTGACAGAGGGAAGACGAAGACACGCCGGCGAGCACGTACTTGTGAGCATGCCTCCGTCATCGGAGCCGCGGAGAAATTGTTCCCTGCGAAGTTGCCCCCCGGTGCAACGCCCGGAGCGACAAAGGTCCTGCGGCGACGAGATCGGATGGCGGAAGAGGCCGCGCAACCGAAGGACACCGTCGCCGACAAGCTGAAGATCGTGACAGTTTTCGGCCATGGCGGTTCAGATCCTGACGCGAGGCCCGGCCAGGGAAAGCGCACGCCCCCTGGCGCACGGCCCGGCACGCGGGCCCGATGACGGCACGCCGGATGCAGCGTCGAGCGTCATGTGTTCGACGGTCATCAAGCGGTGGGGGGCGAATGCGTCCTGGTCTGGGTTCGTCGCCGGAGTTCTTGCCGCCACCCTGTTGGGGTGCGGTGGCGTCCCTGCCGTGGTCGACGAAGGGCCTGCCGCGGTCTCGACGCCGAATGCCCAGGTCCTGACCATGGTGTGGTCACCCGACTCAGCCCGGCTTGTCTACGTCTGGCTGGAGACCCCACCGGATCTCTCGGCCCGTGTGGGGCTCAAGGCCGGCATCGACACCCTCGATTTGGCGAGCGGGTCGTCCCGCCGATTGGTGGCAGATGACTGTTGCGACGAGCAGCTCCAGCTCACGAACGACGGAAAGTCCCTCTTCTACGCCCATCCCGCCGATGGCGCCCTGCGCCTGCTTCGCATACCGCTGGACGGGAATCCGTCCAGCGGACCGGAGCGGGTGGCCGATCACATAGCGAAGTTCGCGATCGCGCCCGATGGCCACACCGTAGCGACGGGCGACTGGGGCAGCGGGCCGCTCATGTTGCTCGATAACGCGGACGGAACCAGTCGGCCACTCGGTCTGGGATCGCCGATCGCATTTTCGCCTGACCAGAGCCAGCTGGTCGTGGCAGTCACCACCCAAGACCCCGAGGTAGTCCCCGCTCAGACGTACTTCGTCGTCGAGCTGGCGACGAGAGATCGACGACCCATCACGCTGCCGTCGTCCTCAGGCGTCGAAGTGGTCTCGTGGGACGCGATGGGCCCTCGCCTCATCATCCAGGGGCTTGTCCTGATCGACGTCACCACGGGCCGCCAGGAACCGATCGGTCCCGGAACGTCATACGCGGGATTGACCGATCGCACGTTGCCGCTGGTCAAGCCCCGCCTGCTCACGAGCAGCGAGGTGTGTTTGGAGAGGCGAAGCGATATCGCCGAGAAGAATTACTGCGCGACCCGGCAGGACACCCTCTGGAGGATCGATCTTCGATCCGGCGACACCGACGTCGTCGCGCAGACCGCCGGCCCGACGCCCGCGGCGCTATCGCCCGACAACCACCGCCTGGCGATCTTCGACGACGGCGCGATCCACATCAAAGAGCTGCCCTGAGGATCTCGACCGAAATTTCCGTGAGGACCTCGTGCAACGCCGGGCCCAATCGGCGACAATGGGCGCGGCACCCCATGACCGCCTATCCGGACCGTCCCAATCCAACCGTAGCCGCCCTGCGTGAGGGCCTCTTCGAGCTCTTCAAGGCGAAGCGCTTTGACGAAGCGGCCGATTACGCGCTGGCGTTGACGGAGGCGGCCACCCGCTACTCACCCGTGGATTCCATCGCCGATGAAATTTCCCACCAGCGCCCCAAGGATGCCCTGGTACTTTACGAGCGAGCCCTGCTGAGCGCGCAGATCGAGGCCTCGGGGGCGACCTCCGGTGCCGAGGGGATGATGTACATGACCGATGTGCACAAGATGGAGAAGAAGGTCGCCGCCGCCCGCAAGCGATTGGCCACCGACGTCCGCTAGTGACTCAGCCATGGTAGCGTCTCGGACATGGTTATCTTCTCGCGAAGGGCCGCTTGTCGGACTGACCGGTTGAGTGGGGCGCCACTCCTGACAGCGTTGGTCGTCGTCGCGGCTTGCGGCGGACAGGCGGGCCCGCCAGAGCCGGTGGAATACGCCGCTGCGCTGACCTCGCCGGTAATTCAGAATGATAGCTTCTGGCGCGATACCGCCGGGAACGTTCTCTACTCGCAGGGTGGAGGGGTATTCAAGTTCGGCTCCACGTACTACTGGTATGGCGTGAAATACAACGGCGCGGTCACGTACGCGTCCAACCCGACCAAGAGGAACACCGACACGAGCTTCGCCGCCGTGACCTGCTACTCGTCGACCGATCTCATCAATTGGAAGTTCGAGAACAACATACTGACGCCGTCGACACCGGGTCTCGCGGTCGATGCGACAACCTGGATCGGGCGGCTGGGCGTCGCGTACAACGCCAACACCAAGAAGTACGTCCTGGTCTCACAGTACAGCGGCCCGCTTGGCACGGGTGAGCTGTTCGCGACGAGCTCGACCCCCAACGGGAGCTTCGCGTTCCATCACATCCAGACGTCCATCAGCAACGTCGCGTACAACACAACGGGCGATCAGACGATTTTCATCGACGACGACGGCACAGCGTACCTCATCGCCTCCAGCAGCCACGGGCGCGCGAACCTTTACGTTGCGCCGCTGCGCCCTTCCGACTACCTGAACGTCGATCGCGCGACCTTGATCTTCTCCGGCTCGGGGCGGGAGGGGAATGCGATGTTCAAGGTCAATGGACGCTACTACTTTTGCTCTTCCGACCTGCACGGGTGGAATGCGTCCCACACGTACTACATCTCGGCCACCAACATCTTTGGCCCGTACTCGTCCGAGGGGGTGATGGGGAACAGCGACGCTGACTTCAGCCACGTCTCTCAGAACGGCCTCTACGTGACGGTGCGCGGGACGACTCAAACGACGGTTATCTACGCCGGAGATCGCTGGAGCGACTTCGCGGGCAACGGTCTCGGGTACAACCAGTGGGTGCCGCTCACGCTCAATGGCACGACGCCCGTCGTGAATTCCATGAGCGAATGGGCTTTGAACGTCGCGTCTGGCACTTGGAGCGTCGGCGCGAACAACAACTACGTGCTCAATCCGACCTTCGAGGCGGACCGGGTCCTCGTCACCCGCCCCGCGGGGTGGAGCACGTGGACCAACGTCTCTGGCGCCACGCCCTTCGGCAACGTTTCCGGCGGGCACACCGGGAACTTCGCCGGTCATCTCAGTTACAGCGCCGGCGCCTACCAAGCCAGCATGTACCAGAACCTGAGCGGGCTTCCGAACGGGACCTACACCCTCACGTTCTGGGTGAAGAGCAGCGGTGGTCAGGCGACCGCGCAGGTTTACGTCAAGAACTTCGGCAGTGCCGAGATGGACGCCGTCGTCAACACCGCCCTATCAAGCTGGACGCAGCGGTCGATCACCGGCGTCCACGTGAGCAACGGGCAGGCGCAGATTGGTGTCTACACGGTCGCGAGCGCGAACCAGTGGATAGATATCGACGACTACAGCTTCGTTCGCACAGGGTCGTGACGGATCGGACCAACGCACGATCTCCGCGGCCGACTTCTACGCCAGCACTGCCTGCGCGCGCTCGGCGTGACCGCCCTCGCCCCAAGGTCGCGATGACGAGGCCCAGCGCCTCCATCGGATGGGGGCGTCGTCCCTGGTGGGCGCCGCCCGCGCTCCACGCGCTCACCAGGTAGCCAGAGTTCGCTCGCGCGCGGTGCGCCCACCGCGAGCGGCTCGTCCTTCCCGACGGCGCGTTCGAGTGATCGCGCGGGCGTGACACTTTCAGGTCGCTGCGGTGTTTGTCTACCCATGACATCGCAACACCGTCTGCTCCGAATCGGCTGTTCGTTGGCTGTTCTCGTCTGCGCAGCCCAGGCAGGCTGCCACAGACCAGCCCCGGGGCCATCCGTCTCCGAAGATGGGCCGCCCGCAATCTCGGGGACGGTCAAGCAGGAACTTGCGGCCGGGGGCTACACGTACTTCTTGATCCGGACGGCGGAGGGGTCGGAGCGATGGGTGGTGGTCGCCGATCGCCTGCACCGCGGGGTCGGACAGCTCTCCGTGGATGGCTGTCGCAGTCGTCGTGACTTCACCTCCCACCGTCTGGATCGCCGGTTCGCGGTTCTCGACTTCTGTTCTATCGCCAAGACACAAACGCCAGGAGGAGCTTCATGATCAAGACCCCGTCGATCTCGGTCGCATGTGAGACCCATTTCCCCCCGCGCAAGTCGTGGCGTCGGTCGGCGGCGCGCGTCGCTTGCTTCGCGCTGCTCTCCAGCGTCATTGCTGGCTGCGCAAGTAGCTCCGATGGAGCCCAGCCCACGCTCGAGCAACGCATGCAGAAGCTGGGTAGCTGCACGCCGAGGGATCTGGTCACGTTGGTGCCTTGGACGGGACCGGCGTTTGGCGACGACGGCAAGCTGCTGGCGCCATTGCCGGCAGGACACGTGGAGGCCGTGGTGAATGGGTGGGAAAAGCGCGATGCGCAGGCCACCAAGTTGCGCGAGATGCATGGGATGCTCGCCGCCGCCGACGTGTTTACTCGTCCTGGTCTGCTGGGCTTCGAGGCGTTCGAGTCAGTCGAGTGCGACATCGGGATGAGCCACACGCTGTGGCAGGACGAGGCGTCGATGCTGGCTTTCGTCACGGGCCCCGCCCACATCAGCGCGATGTCGATGGCGGCCCAGATGCACCACGCGACCGGCGGCGCCCACTGGTCCGGGCCGGCCCGCACCACGGCGCCGACCTGGCAGGAAGGCATCGCGCGCCTGGTGGCGGAGTACCGTTAGCGCCCGCCGTCAGGGACTGGTTTGCGTCTGGGGGGGCAAGCTCGCCGCCAGCCCGCTGGTAGGCGGCGACCGGCGCTTCCACACCGCGAAGCCGGCCACCTTGGTGCGCTCGTATCCTTGCTCGAGGATGCCCATCAAGGCCGGATACTTCTCCACGGGGAACTTCTGAAACGCCAAGTAGCCCGCCGATGCGGTATCGATGACCAGCTCCGGCGGATGACGTTCCAGGTCCTGAAAAAACAGCTCCCAGGCGCGCGGGAGCTCCAGCGGACGCGACGGATGAAACGGGCTCCACCACGCGGGGGTTCCCTCGACGGCGCCCACCAGATAGGTGACATAAGGGAAGCGCGTGGCCGGCCGGCGCTGAGCCAGGTGATACAGCGCCGACCCGTATCCCCACACCAGGATGCGGGCGTCGGACGACGTGTGTTCCCGGACGTAGCGTGCGAGAGCGCGGGCCTGAGGCGTGGCGTGGGGAATCGACAGGATCTCCGGATTGCGGAAGTGAGACATCTTCGACTCCAGCCGCACGACGACGAGGGCCGCCAGGCCGACCGCAACCACCGTCCGCGCCACCGGCTGCACGGCGGCGCGATCCCAGAGATGAGCCAGCAGTCCCACCGCGAACAGCACCAGCGGCGGATAGAGCTGCAGGAAGTAGTGTGGGAAGAACCGACCACCGAGGAAGATCGGGACGAAGGAACCGAACAACCAAAGCGGCAACAGCGCGTTTCTCGACCGATTCCGCGCCAGCTGAACCACCAGACCGCACGTGCCGGCCACCCACACCACGGGCACGAACGAGGCGAGCATCTGAAGGGAGGATCGAAAGCGTCCCACGCTGTCGCTCACGTTGTTCCCGTTGGCGATGTAGTAGCGGTTGACCTCGAACGTCCAGAAGTAGAACTCGTGCAGCACACCGACGGCCGCCAGCGCGATCAGCGCCGCCAGCCAGATCGCCGCAAAGCCCGCCGACAGCGCCGCGGCGGCGCGCACCTTCGGATGCGACATGAACCAAACCCAGCGACCAGGACGTGACGTCAGGGGGCCCGGCGATCCAGCACTGACGGCTCCTGGACCGGTCACGAGAAACCCGAGCACGATCGGCAGCTGCATTCCCGCCTGTTGCTTGAACAGCGCCGCAAGGCCCAGACAAATTCCCGCCGCGAACAGCCGCGACATCGTCGGCGCCGGATCCTCCGACCGGCGCGAGAGCAACAGCCGCGTCCCTATCACCAGGGGCAGCAGAAAGAAGGTCTCGGGGTTGGCCGCGTGCACATCGAAGGGGGGCCCCGCGGAGACCAAGGCCGCGTAAACAGGGGCCGCGATCCATGCCGCCCGCTCATCGTACAGACGCCGCGCGATGGCCGCGACGACCAGCGCCGTGGCCAAGACGTAGCCGAGCATGAGGAGGCGAACGCCCGGCAGGTTGTAACGCCCCACCAGCGCCAGAGCGCCGGCGTAGGCGGCATAGATCATGGGCGGCTTCTTCTCGACAAAATCGACGTACGGCCTGCCCCCGTCAAGGAGTACCCCCGCCTCGACCGCGAAGTCGGCCTCGTCCACATTGATGATGGGGACGTGAATCGTTGGCAGGCGCAGCGCCAGCAAGACGCCGAGCGACAGCGCCGCCGAGATCACGCGACCGAGGCGGGTGGTGGTCATTCGCAGGCCAGCTGGACCTTGCAGGTGAGCGACGACATCACGCAGTTGACGAGGTGCTTTTTTACTGGCTGCGGCAGCGCGCGGCAGCCAGCGATGCATTGGCTCAACATCGTGCCGCCGTTGCCGCGACCATGAGCGCCGCCGTAGCCCGGCATGCTGCCGTAACCACCGTACGCTTCACCGTAGCCGCCGTACCCTTCGCCGTAGCCGCCGTACCCCTCACCGTAGCCGCCGTACCCTTCACCGTACCCGCCGTACCCT
>Ga0070689_100000031_pt1 | contig 93387 bp, 92 predicted proteins | sample KBSS23HmetaG_FD_64669 | JGI IMG/M metagenome (GOLD analysis project Ga0070689, IMG submission 64669) | Switchgrass rhizosphere microbial communities from Kellogg Biological Station, Michigan, USA - KBS S2-3H metaG | ecosystem: Host-associated > Plants > Roots > Rhizosphere ...
GGCGGGCAATGGGCAAACCCTCCTGAGTACACAGGTGGATCAATTGATCTCCGCGATGGCCTCGTTCAGTCAGCAGACCGGCCTCACCTGGGATCAGGGGATCGATCAACAAGCCCAGCAGGTGCAGGCCGTCTTGGGCGCTAGCTGGCAGTAAAACATGGGGAGAACCCGCCAGAGGAACAACGTGAAGCATGAGGCGCGAGGGGAAAACGTGAAACGTAAAATGTGAAGTGGGAATCCTCGATGTTTGATCATCGAAATCGTTTGGTCCCTTACCATAAGGGGATTAAGATGGTGCATGCCAGATTATGGTGGGGAAATTTCTCCCCGTCACTCCGACCCAGGAGCGACATCAGACAGCACAGGAGCGGTCGATACTGGTCTTACCTGCCTCCTGATTCTCGCCCGGTTTTATGACTTGCCTGCCGATGGCTCGCAACTGCGCCACCAGTTCGCTCAGTCAGGGAAACTTCTGTCCGATACGGATCTGCTTCGTGCAGCTAAGCATCTTGGGCTGAAGGCCGGTTTGGTCAAATCCGAATGGGCCAAGCTTCCTGGGACCCCCTTTCCTGCCGTGGCAAAGCGAACAGACGGGCGGTATGTCGTGCTGGCGAAGATCGATGGCGACAAGGCATTGATTCAAGATCCAGTCGAAGGGCGGCCGCTCGTGCTTGCCCGCCAACAGTTCGAAGCCGCTTGGACAGGTGAATTATTGCTCTTTACCAAGCGAGCGAATCTACGGTTGCAAGACTTGAAGTTCGATTTCACCTGGTTTATTCCCGCTCTCGTCAAATATCGAAGGTTTCTGGGCGAAGTACTCGTGGCGTCCTTCTTTCTCCAACTCTTTGCTCTTCTCACGCCGCTCTTTATGCAAGTCGTCATCGATAAGGTCCTCGTTCATAAAGGCTTTACGACGCTGCATGTACTCGCTATAGGCATGATCGCTCTGGCCCTGTTCGATGCGGTGCTGGGCGGGCTTCGCACCTATCTCTTTTCTCATACAACCAATCGCATCGATGTCGGCCTAGGTGCGCAGTTATTTCGCCACGTTCTGACGCTCCCATTATCCTACTTCGAAGCCAGGCGCGTCGGCGATACCGTGGCGCGCGTCCGTGAGCTGGAACATATCAGACAGTTCCTGACGAGCCATTCGATCACAGTCGTTCTTGATGTGTTGTTCACCGTGGTATTTATCGCCGTCATGTGGTTCTACAGCCCGCTGCTGACCCTTGTGGTTTTGGCTTCGCTGCCCCTCTATGCGATTCTCTCTGTCGTCATCACACCCATGATCCGCGCTCGGTTGCACGAGAAATTCAATCGGGGGGCAGAGAACCAGTCCTTTCTTGTCGAGGCCATCAGCGGGATTCAAACTGTGAAGGCTCTGGCTGTGGAGCCGCCGCTCCTGCGCAAGTGGGAAGAGCAATTGGCCGGGTATGTCCGTGCGAGCTTCCGCACCACCAGCGTGATGACCGTGGCCGGTCAGACTGGGGCTTTTATTCAGAAGGTCACAACGGTGGGCATTTTGTGGGTGGGAGCCTATCGGGTCATCGAAGGAGATCTGAGCATCGGTCAGTTGATCGCCTTCAATATGCTGTCGGCACAGGTAACGGGACCACTGCTGCGGATGGTCAATCTCTGGCAGGAGTTTCAACAGGTCGGTGTATCGGTGGAGCGACTGGGCGATGTGCTCAATACGCAGCCGGAGCCCTCCTACAATCCGAATCGAACAACGCTCCCCCAAGTGGCGGGGCAGGTCATATTTGAAGACGTAACATTTCGTTATCGCCCAGACGCTTCGGAGGTCTTGCGCAAGGTCTCATTTTCCGTGGCCCCGGGAAAGGTGATTGGGATCGTCGGACGCTCTGGTTCCGGCAAGAGTACAATTGCGAAGTTGATTCAGCGGCTATACGTCCCGGAACGGGGGCGCATTCTCGTGGACAGTGTGGATCTTGCCCAAGTTGATCCCGCCTGGTTGCGTCGGCAGGTGGGGGTTGTGCTTCAAGAAAACTTTCTGTTCAATCGATCCGTCCGCGATAACATCTCATTAGCCGATCCCGGGCTGGCGATGGAGCAGGTCATGCAGGCGGCCAAACTGGCCGGCGCACATGAGTTTATTCTCGAATTGCCAGAAGGGTACGACACGCTGGTCGGCGAACACGGGTGTTCACTGTCAGGCGGTCAACGCCAGCGGATCGCAATTGCCAGGGCCTTGGTCGCAAACCCGCGCATTTTGATTTTCGACGAGGCCACGAGCGCGCTGGACTATGAGTCGGAAGCGATTATTCAGAAGAACATGGCACAGATCAGCAGAGGGCGGACGGTATTTATTATTGCTCATCGGCTGACCACGGTACGCCCGGCGAATCAGATTTACGTACTGGAAAAAGGCGAGGTTGTCGAACAGGGCTCACACGAAGAGTTGCTGCGTGTGAAGGGGGTTTATGCACGGCTGCATGCACTTCAGGATGGCTTTGGAGCGGTGAAGCGAGCAGAATCAGAGGTTGCGTAGTAAGAGGCACACATTAGGGGCTGAAGGGAACGAGGGAACTGGGATGGCATTCGGAGCACTCTCACGACACTGGGCAGTCTGGAAGGCAGCCTGGCAGATGGAAAAGGGATCAGGACCCGTTGGTGCAGGGGTCCTCACTCCCTCTTTGTCTGGCGCGCGGGCCACGGAGTTTCTTCCTGCCGTGCTGGAGATTCAGCAGGCGCCGCCCTCGCCCATTGGGCGCGCAATCCTCTGGACCATCATAGCGGTCTTCACTGCTGGGATCTTGTGGGCAACATTCGGGTGGATTGATATTGTTGCGACGGCGCGGGGTAAGATCATTCCGAGCGGTTATTCGAAGGTGATTCAGCCGTATGAAGCGGGAGTAATTGCGGCGATCCATGTGCAGAACGGCCAATCGGTCAGACAGGGCGACGTGCTGATCGATCTGAATCCGACGCTGAACCGGGCCGATCATGATCGGGCATTGAATGAATATCGGGCGGCCAAAGTTGAGGCGGCGCGTCTCCGTGCGCTCATTGTGGGGAACCCTACCTTCGAGGCTCCTCCGGATGGCGACCCGCAATACGTGCTGCTGCAGCGGCAACTCCTCAAGGATCAGTTGGCTGCGTTTCAGGCCCAAGCCGCCTCGGCACAACACCTAATCGATCAGCGGAAGGCAGGGCTCGATCAGACGCGAGAGAATATTCGCCGACTGGAAGCGACAGTCCCTATGGACACGGAACGGGCGGAGGCCATCAAGCAGCTTCTCGACCATCAGGCGGCCTCAAGGATGGATTTTTTGCAAGCCGAGGAGCAACGGATTGACAAAATGCAGGAATTGGCCGGGCAGCGGAAGAAGCTCCTGCAGGATCAATCCGCACTCGCGCAAGCTGAAAAAAACTATAAGGCTCTGGTGTCGGAGTTTCAGCAATCGAAGCAAATGGAACTCTCCACAACTGAGACCAAGGTGGCGTCCCTGGCACAGGATGTGACGAAAGCGGGACAGAGAGCGGACTTTCAGCGGCTGACGGCTCCGATTGACGGGGTGGTTCAGCAGTTGGCCGTCCATACGGTGGGTGGCGTCGTCACGCCGGCACAGGAACTGCTCATTGTGGTCCCGCAGGATCATCCGGTCGAAGTTGAAGCACAGGTAGAAAATAAAGATGTCGGGTTTGTGAAGGCGGGGCAGGTCGTTGAGGTCAAGATTGAAACATTCACCTTCACCCTCTATGGAACGATTCCGGGCAAGGTCTTGAGCATTTCAGACGATGCGGCTCCGATCGAAAAAGTCGGCTTGATCTATCCAACGCGAGTGAGTATGGACCGGGCGACAATCCAGGTGGAGGGCAAGCAGGTGCCTCTCTCTCCAGGGATGGCGGTGACAGTAGAAATCAAAACCGGTAAGCGGCGCGTCATTGAATATCTGCTGAGTCCATTACTGAAGTCGGTGCAGGAAAGTTTGCGGGAGAGATAGCGATCGGTCAGGCTAAAACGCGTCTCTAGCGCAGCGAAAGCCTGTTCCGCTGGGACGACTATCCATTGGACCCCAGTCGCGGTCGCTCGTGCGGAGACTGATCGCAGGCTTGAGCCACGAGCCGCCGCGCATTGCCTTGATTGCGCCGCGCGGAGGTCCTTGAGGGTCTGAGAGGGGCGCCTCTTTGTAGTAATTCGGGTTGTACCAATCCTGCACCCATTCAGCGACGTTGCCTGCCATGTCATGGAGACCGTAGGGACTCATCGATTCGGGAAAGCTTCCGACCGAGGTTGTGAGCACCTCTCCCTTGATGCCCTTCTCTTTTGAAATCTTTGCTCCTTCACCCTTGATCCAGAAACCCTCCCAGTCGGCTCCGCTCTGGAAGTCAACGGTTCTTCCCGCCCAATAGCTGGCGCTGTTGGCCTTCGTGAAATCCCATTCGTTTCCCCAGGGGTAGCGCCGGCCATCGGTGCCGCGGGCTGCCTTTTCCCATTCCGCCTCGGTCGGCAGACGTTTTCCCAGCCAAGCACAGTAGGCTACGACGTCCTCCCAACTAACATTAATCACGGGGTGATTGCCGATGCCGGAGATCGGCATATTGTTTTCCCACAGGGTGGAAGCAGGGTTTGCATTCGCCGGCGCTCGATGCCCGGTCGCCTGGACGAATCGTGCATAGGCCTCGTTCGTGACTTCGAAACGGTCGATCCAAAACGCTGTGGTCGAGATGAGACGTTGTGGCTGTTCGTCGGGAAGGCCGTCGCTGCCGGCCGGGCTCCCCATCAGGAATTCTCCCGCAGGAACCAAGGCCATGTCATCGGAAGGAAGGGCGCTCAGGGCTAATTGTGGATGGCTGATGGTCAGCGCAAGAACTAGGAGTGGGAAGTAGCGAAGCACGGTCAGAATCAGGGCTTTTTTAATCGACAAGCCTTAGCCACTGCGTCGCGATAGGCCTGCCAGAGGGTCAGGCACTTCTTGAGGCAACGGAGTACCGCCTGTTGTTGGGTTTGTGTCGTGGCGTAATTCACCACCATAATATAGGCATCGTGGCGATGGCCGGATTCGACCATCTGATGTGCACGAATCAGATCCATGGAATCGGGGGAGAGGCCATGGTGCTTCACCAGTGAATGACGTTGGACGATGGCTTCGATTTCCTCTCTGGTCTTGGGCTTGGAGGGGTGGGCGATTTCAGCGCGATCCTTCACGCTGCCTTCCACGAAGACGGTGAGGACCGCCGCTCCGATGACCCAGTCGCGGTTCTTCGAGGCGCGGTCCAACCAGGCGCGGTAACGTCGGCCGGCTGGGAGGAGGCGTACGTTTTCGAAGTCATGAGCGGACAATCCAAGTCCTGCCATCATGGTAAGAAACAACTCCGGATGCGATTTTCCCAACGAGAGCCCTCCGGTGTCTTCTTCGTAGATGTTTTCGGCGAGCATACGGCGAACCGGCGCCGGGGGATTCTGTCCGTAAATATGAGCGAGGAATATAGGGAAGTCACGCACGTACACGCCGTATTCTTGTTGAAAATGCCGCGCGAGTTGATCGATGGTAACCGCCCCGTCAGCGAATGCCGGCCAAGCCCAATGGTGCTTGTGGTCCATGATGCACAAGAGTTCTTCTTGGAATCGGCTTTTTGTCATGCGACGGATCATGTCAGTTGCCTTCCTGGTACGAGGCTCGCTACAATTCAAGAGCACGGAGGTCTGTCGATGAATTCTGTGACGGTTCAAAACCCAGAAGACATTTTATCGATGCTAGCCGAAGTATCCCTGCGAGGGTCTGGTTTTGTGACGGATTGTCTCCTCGACTACGTGCTGGAGGAAGGCTTCACCGAGCCGATCTTTCTCAATGCCAGCGGGGAAGACCCGGATGCCTATTTCAAAGGCCAATCTCCTGCTTGGGCGGTGTATCAAGTCCGAGAATGGAAACGCGTATTGACCGTTTCAGGCGGTCCCGGTAAAGAGCGCCGTGTGCAAATTACAGAAACGCCATAACTGTTGGATGAGTCTAAAAGGGATATGGAGAAAAAGCAACGAAATGAGAAATGGCACGTACTGGCGGTCGGTTTGATCCTGGAGGGCACGACATGCCGATGATTCGTCTCACTGAGCCACGGAGTATGGGGGAGCTGGCGATGATCACCAGTTTATTGGAGGGGAGCGGTATCCCCTATGTGGTTCAGAACGAGCATATGAGTAGCCTCTATCCTGGACTCCCCATTCTCAACTCGAGTGTGATGGTGGACGAGCGTGATCAGGACAACGCAAACATGTTGCTGAGCCGATTACGGCTCGAGGTGCGGGATGTCTCATTGTAGCTGTCATTGCGCCCCAGCTCCCATGATTCATGACGACTCGTGGCGAAATTGCGAAGTCGCGTCGTGAGACCGGCGCGGCAGTAGGTCGAAGGTTAGCTCCGTGGTTTTGGGGTATGCGGATTTGATGGAGACTGGGCGGGGAGCCGTTCGTCTGATCCCTGAAACCATCCGCCGATGAGGTTGCCCTCCTCAAAGTACAGATAGCGGTGTTTCACCACTGCGGCATTTTCCCAATCCTCAAAAATCCATTCTTCACGACGTAGACCTTCTTTGGTGAAGGTCGTATTGATCGTTTGTGGTCCTCCCCAAGCCTCTAGGACCTGCTCCTTTGACATGCCGACCATCACGCGATGTTCCGCAATATGTTTCTGAAAATTCGGGTCTCCGAGTTGTGTGATGAGCGGCCAGACTACCATGATGAGCACAAACAGCCCAAGTCCGGTATAGATGATGAGCCTGACAGGACGGCGGCGAATGAAGGGAATCGGCTCTGCCGCCTCAGTTGGAGCGGCACTCATCGATTCATGGGTAACCACGGTAGAGTGAGGCATGACGTAGGTCTATCGTAGCAATGTGAATTAAGAGGAGTCAAGCAAGGCATCAGGTTTTTCCTTATTAATCAGCGAGATAAATCAAATGCGCTATACTGGATACGTATCAGCATCAGGGGATGAGAAGGGGCAGTAAAGTAATATGATTTCTGGATTGAAGCAGGGACATTGTCAGCGGCGATGGATTCTTGTCATGTGGCTCTTTACCATGGGAAGCGGCCTTGTCGTGCCACTGGTTTTCCCAATGGAAACGTTGGCGACCACGATGTATTCCTATATCGATGAGCAGGGCACGCCGGTTATCACAGACGATTTGAATAAGATTCCTGAACGATATCGTGCGAAGGTCAAAACAACCGATCTGACACCGACCACTCCCCAGAGGACTTCAACGGCCAGTGCCATCCATGATCGCATCACGAATTGGGGAAGGCAGCTGAGGGACATGGCGATCGGCGTTGGACCCAATATCTCAGGGCTCTCTCGCACACAGTCGCAGATTTTGACCTACGCCGGTCTAGCGGCGGTCATCTTGCTCATCGCGATGAACATGAGTAAGGGGCAAATGGTCCGTCTTCTGGCCACGTGGTGTTTGCTCATGCTCGCGATCGGGACGCCGGTCTTGCTGTACATCTCCGATGATGGGCCGGCGGACGTGATGAAAAGCAAAGCCAATGCAATTCAAAGTAAACAGGAAGAACGTTTGAAGCAGGCGCAGTAAACCCCCATAGTCTCCCCCCTTCGGAAACTTCCGTGACTACTCAGCGTACTCGGGAATAGGTATCTTCTTCGCCTTGGGCTGCTGAGGCGTGAGCTTGTGCTGGGAGAATTCTTGTGAGTAGGGATTCAGAATAGGGTCATGGGTATGTCGCTGCCGTTGCTTCACGAGGTCGATACTTTGAGCGCTGATTTCTACTCGATCGATAAGCGCTTTGGTCGAGAGTGGATCCGGCAGGCCTTGTAACGAGAATAGCTGGTAGGCCAGTGCCCACTCCAGCTTGTCCTTATTTGCCTCTTTCACAATAAAACGAGCCTGGGATGACGCTGCGCCCTTAAACAGCAATAGCCAGATATTTGATCGGAAAGAGGGGGACGCAGGATCCTCGGAAGGGCGAAATTCTGGGACAAGTGCAGGGATCTGGGCAAGGGAGACCGCAGGGGAGAATTCAATATCGACAAGTTGAACGAATAACGTTCGATCCTCGCTTTCATCCTTGGGATCGGCAACATACGTGAAAGAGTACCGGACATCAATGCCACTGCGGGTAAAGGTATAGACATCCTCGCCATTTTCCGGTGAAACCACCTTTTGGAAATAGTTTTTCCAATCAGTGATGGTGTAGTAGGTGAAGATGCGCAGTGCGGATTTCCTATCGCGCACTGCCTGCGGGATACCGAGCTTTTGATGGAGCTCCCTTTGTGTAAGCCCAAGGTACCCATCCTCGAAATAGGGTGCGGCAAAGACCGTGGCAGGCTGGGACCAGATGCTGGTGGTTAATACGAGGAACAACAGAGACGGAAAGATGGTAGAAATGGAAACACGCAGGAGCACAGTTTCTCTCCAGCTGGTCGCGGCATCGTATCGGCGCCATCCACTCCTGTCAAGACACGACGATGGGGATTGCTTGCTGGCATAAGAACCTCTCAGATATGATGGTTGTACCTCCTTCACAATCAGCTGATTGGGCTGCGGAGAAAGATTATATGAGTGCATCGCTACAAGCTCTATTACAACAACGCATTCTCATTCTCGACGGAGCGATGGGCACGATGATCCAGCAGCGGAAACTGGATGAAGCGGCTTTCCGTGGCGAGCGGTTCAAAGATTGGAAAAAGGATCTTAAGGGCCACAACGATCTTTTGAACCTCACCCAGCCGGGTATTATTGAGGACATTCACCGGCAATATCTGGAGGCTGGTGCCGATATCGTCGAAACGAACACGTTCAATTCTCAGGCGATCTCTCTGGCGGACTACCAAATGGAGTCATTAGGCTATGAACTGTCCAAGGCCGGTGCGGAATGCGCAAAGAGGGCGGTACTCAAAGTTCAAGCCGCTCAACCGGGACGGCAATGTTTTGTCGCTGGCGCAATCGGGCCGACGACGAAGACGTCATCCATCTCAACCGACGTCAACAACTCAGCGGCGAGGGGAACGACATTTGATGAACTCGTAGCAGCCTACGGTGATCAGGTTCGTGGCTTGCTCGATGGTGGGGTCGACATTCTACTGGTAGAGACCATCTTCGATACCCTCAACGCCAAAGCCGCATTCTTTGCCATACAAGAGGTTTTCGACCGTGGTGGACACTGCGTGCCTATTATGGCTTCAGTCACCTTTATCCAGGCCGGTAGTAATCGAGGGGTGACGGGTCAGACTGTTGAGGCTTTCTGGAATTCTATCTCCCATGTGCCTTTGCTCAGCGTCGGGATGAATTGCGCTCTGGGGCCGAAAGAAATGCGTCCCTTGATCGAAGAACTCGCTCATATTGCGCCGATCTTTATCAGTTCGCATCCGAATGCCGGACTGCCTAATCCATTGCTGCCGACGGGTTTCCCGGAGACACCCGATAGCCTGGCGCCACAGTTGAAGGAATGGGCACAGAATGGATGGCTGAACATTGTCGGTGGTTGTTGCGGAACGACTCCCGGACACATCAAGCTGATTGCCGAATCCGTAAGAGGTCTTCCTCCCCGTGTTCCTTCGTCCGTCGAGCCATATACCAGGCTAAGCGGGCTGGAAGCGGTCACAATCAGGCAGGAATCGAATTTTGTGAATATTGGCGAACGGACTAATGTCACGGGATCGCCGGTTTTTGCCAAATTGGTTCTAGGAGGCGATTATGACGCCGCGCTTTCAGTGGCGCGGCAACAGGTCGAAGGAGGTGCTCAGATCATCGACATCAATATGGACGAAGGCATGCTCGATTCCCAGGCTGCCATGGAGAAGTTTCTCCGATTGGTGGCGTCGGAACCGGATATTTGTCGCGTCCCTATCATGGTAGATAGCTCGAAGTGGGACATTCTGGAGACGGGCCTCAAGAACATTCAGGGCAAGCCCGTCGTCAATAGCATCAGTCTCAAAGAAGGCGAAGCCAAATTTCTCCAGCAGGCCAAACTCGTGCGTCGCTATGGGGCGGCCGTCGTGATCATGGCGTTTGATGAGCGCGGCCAAGCCGATACCTATGAACGCAAGATTGAGGTCTGTGAGCGAGCCTATGGCCTCCTCAGGGAGCGCATCGGCTTTCCGGCCCAGGACATCATCTTCGATCCGAACATTCTCACTGTGGCGACCGGCATCGAGGAACATAACAACTATGCAGTGAACTTCCTCGAGGCGACGCGATGGATCAAACAGCATCTTCCGCTGGCAAAGGTCAGTGGCGGTGTCAGCAACATTTCCTTCTCGTTTCGTGGAAACAATCCTGTGCGCGAGGCGATGCATGCTGCCTTTCTCTATCATGCCGTGAAGGCCGGGCTGGATATGGGAATTGTGAACGCCGGTCAGTTGGCGGTCTATGAAGAAATTCCCAAAGATCTCTTGGCGCTGGTCGAAGATGTTCTGCTGAACCGCCGCCCGGATGCGACAGAGCGACTAGTGGCATTTGCCGAGACTGTCAAACAGCAGGGCAAAACGGCAGTGAAAGACGATGAGTGGCGTTCGGGCACGGTCGAGGAACGCCTTTCCCATGCGTTGGTGAAAGGCCTGACTGCCTATATCGAGCAGGACATCGAGGAGGCTCGCCAACAGTATGCCAAACCATTAGATGTGATTGAAGGCCCGTTGATGGCAGGAATGAACATCGTGGGGGATCTGTTCGGGTCCGGCAAGATGTTCCTGCCACAAGTAGTCAAGAGCGCCAGGGTTATGAAGAAAGCCGTCGCATACCTCATGCCGTTCATGGAGGCAGAGAAACAAAAGTCCGGAGCCTCGAGTTCGAATGGGAAGGTTCTCCTCGCCACAGTCAAGGGCGATGTGCACGATATCGGAAAGAACATTGTCGGTGTAGTTCTGGGATGTAATAACTACGAGGTGATCGATCTTGGTGTGATGGTGCCCTGTGAACAGATTCTGGCTGCTGCACGAGAGCACGGGGCTACGATCATCGGGCTAAGCGGGCTCATTACCCCGTCGCTCGACGAAATGGCGCATGTGGCACGCGAACTCACGCGAGAGGGTTTTGACCTACCGTTACTTATCGGTGGCGCCACCACGAGTAAAGCCCATACGGCAGTCAAGATCGCTCCGGGCTATAACCACTCCGTGGTGCATGTGTTGGATGCGTCCAGAGCAGTGGGTGTTGTCGGGAGCCTGGTGAATGCCGACTTGCGGGATGACTTCGCGAAAAAGATTCGCGTCGACTATGACCAGATACGCCAAGCCCATCAGGACAAGGGGGCCAAACCCCTCTGGACGTTGGCGCGGGCGCGAGCCAATCGATTCCGATCCGATTGGGCTGAGATCGACATCCCCATACCGGTATTCACCGGGGTGAAGGTTGTGCCGCAGCAGCCGTTGGACCAGTTGATTCCCTATGTTGATTGGTCGCCGTTCTTTCACACGTGGGAATTGCGGGGACGTTACCCGTCCATTTTGAAAGATCCTGTTGTCGGTTCGAAGGCGAAGGAGTTGTACGACGATGCGCAGATCCTGCTCCGCAAGATTGTGGATCAACGGCTATTCACGGCCAAGGGAGTCTACGGGATTTTCCCTGCCAATTGCCAGGGTGATGATATTGAGATCTATACCGATGATTCTCGCACGGCAGTCTTAACAACGTTCCATAGCCTGCGTCAGCAATCGGAGAAGCCGCAAGGGCAGTGGAGTTTTGCGCTGGCGGATTTTGTCGCACCTAAAGAGTCCAGACGTGCAGACTATGTGGGAGCTTTCGCTGTCACGACAGGGCTCGGAGTGGATCTTTTATGCCGAGAGTTCGAACGTGACCACGACGATTATAATTCTATTATGGCCAAAGCCTTGGCCGATCGTCTAGTCGAAGCCTTTGCGGAATCGCTCCATAAGCGCGTGCGGGAAGCCTGGGGGTACGGCAAGGATGAGGAGTTCTCAACTGAAGACCTGATTCGCGAAAAGTATCGAGGTATTCGACCAGCCCCCGGCTATCCGGCTTGCCCGGACCACACGGAGAAACGGCTTCTGTTCGATCTCCTGCAAGTCGAGCAGAATACCGGAATCACGCTGACCGAGAGCTTTGCCATGCTGCCGGCTGCGGCGGTGAGCGGGTTCTATTTCGCCCATCCTGGTGCCAGGTATTTTGCCGTGGGGAAGATCGGAAAAGACCAAATTGAAGATTATGCCAGCCGAAAGGGGATGGACCAGCGCGCGATTGAACGCTGGCTGTCGCCGAATTTGAACTACGAGTCTGCTTAGGATATTCCTGCCAAGACGGCCTCAGGGGCGGGCCTCCCAATCGCCACGGTCAGCGCAGACCTTACGCGTCGGTATCGTTCTTCCATCCAGCGATTTACATCAGCTGAATCACTAAAGACGAGCTCCCAGGCTTTGACTGTGTCCAGCATCAGCAACTGGTGCTGGTGCGTATCGCCAGAGAGATAGACGACAAGTACCGCTGATTTTCCGGTGAGGCTTGTATCTGTGAATACGTGCAGTATGGCGCCTTCGGGCAGGGTGATGTCGCGTGATGCAGCCTCGACGAGGGGGCGGTATAGGCGCTGCAGAAATTGGGACGTCATTTCGTAGGCGTTGATCGTACCTAAGAGGCGAGGGTTCGGCTTTTCTCCAAACAGATTTTCCGTCAGATAGGTTGCAGCCTCCCAGGTCGGCATGACTCCTGACGTGACCAGAAATTCACACAGGTAGGCGATCCAATTTCGAGTTGTCTCCTGTTTACAGGCCAGAGGCGATTTCTTGGCCATACTTGGCAACCCTTTCAGGATCGTAGGATGTTATGGGTACAGGGCCTGAGAGACTGTGCGTGAGGCTGTACCTGACGAGATGACAAAAGTATATCGGTGGGCCGAAAAACGGTCAACGAAATGACGAAAAGAAGCTAGGATTTTGGAACTGCTCTTCGCGGCAATTGGTCGGCATACTGGTCATGAATATGCTTGATGTCGCTGAGCGAGGCAAAGAAGACGTCGAGAAGCTCAGGGTCGAAATGCTCCCCACGATGTTTGGTCATGAGTTCGACCGCGTGGTCGAGGCTGAAGGCAGGTTTGTAAACCCGTTGTGTGGTGAGGGCATCGAAGGCGTCGGCAATCGCAGCGATCCGTCCTTCCACGGGAATCGCTTCGCCTTTCAGCTTGCGGGGATACCCGTTGCCGTCCCACCGTTCATGGTGAGTCCAGGCGATCGATGCCGCCACTTTGAGGATTTCCGCGTCCGATCCGCTGAGTATGCGGTAGCCGATCTCCGCATGTTGAGAAATGACGTTGAATTCTTCCATTGTGAACTTGCCGGGCTTAAGGAGTACATGATCCGGCGTGCCAATTTTACCGATATCGTGCATCGGACTTGCCGTGCGGATCAAATCACATCGTTCAGCGGCCAGCCCGTATTTCCTGGCTAGCAATTCACAGTAGTGACTCATGCGCTGGATATGCTGTGCCGTGGCGCTATCCCGGTATTCGGCTGCGATGGCAAGGCGTTGGATCGTCTCTTCCCGTGAGAGGCGCAGTTCCTTCTCACTTCGCTCGAGCCACTCGAGCGCTTGCTGGAGCGCCATGGTTCTGGTTCTTACGACGTCTTCCAGATTCTCCCGGTGTAAGTGATTTTCCAGCTCAAGCCGGCGGCGGCGGAGCGCATTGGCTACATTGATCATCACTTCATTGGATTCGAACGGTTTCACGATGTATCCAAAGGCACCCATGTCCAGCGCCGCGTTTGCCAGCACTGAGCTGTCGAGACCGGTTACCATGATTACGGCGGTATGAGGATGTTGATTCAGCACACTGCGGATGAGGTCCATACCGGACTCACCGGGCATATTCACATCGCACAAGATCAATGCAAAGGGCTGTTCCTCCAACCGCGTCCGTGCCTCACGCGCATCGGAGGCGAGCACCGTCTCATACCCATGGGTTTGCAGCATATATCCCAGCAATCGGCGGATCGGTTCTTCGTCGTCGATGATCAAAACACGCTTGAGTTCAAGAAGAGCTTGCTGGGCAGATTGGTCAAGAAGCAATGTCATGACTTTGAATTGTGTGTATGAAGTAAATAGATATGAAGAAGAATTCTGTTAGCCTCGGTGGATGCTCACTTGTGACAGGTTATTCCGGTACCTCAGGAGAACTGTAAAGCCATGTGCACCTTTTGTGCCAATATATTGCAAAAAGCTGCATCGTGGGGGCGTCTCACCGGATGACGTCGCTGTAATGTGGAAGCGCCAGGATTCATCGCTGCGACTGTGTTTTCATGTGAGGCATTCGCCTTATTACTTTGGAATTTGGTGGATGGTTCGGCCCGAGTACGCGCAAGTCCGTACACAATTAGCCGTTCGCGCCGCGTATTTTTGTACAATCGACAGGGAAACCCTGACAGGCCACCGCATTCCGTCCTGCGCGACTTGTGATCAGGGCGTGACACCCTCTTCATTGCGCTTTATTAGGCCCTTCACTATAATGCGCCGCACTATAGAGGGGAGTGATCAATGAACAGCTCGATGAGTCTCTTGCGTGTCGATGGGCGGCGAAACGATCAGATACGTCCGGTGAAAGTGACGCGAAATTTCATCAAACATGCCGAAGGATCTGTACTCATCGAAATGGGCGACACCAAAGTGATCTGCACGGCTTCTATCGAAGAGAAGGTTCCTCCCTTCCTGAAGGGGAAAGGGCAAGGATGGGTGACGGCAGAGTATTCAATGCTTCCACGTTCAACCCATGAGCGATCTCCGCGTGAAGCGGTCAAAGGAAAGCAGGGCGGCAGGACATTGGAGATTCAACGTCTCGTAGGACGGGCACTTCGTGCAGTGACAGATATGGGTCAGATGGGAGAACGGTCAATCTGGCTCGACTGCGATGTGATCCAGGCTGATGGAGGAACCAGAACTGCGTCCATCACAGGGGCGTTTATCGCCCTGGCCGATGCCTGTACCGTCCTCAAAAAGAAGGGTTTGATCAAGAAACGCCCTTTGACGGATTACCTCGCTGCCATTAGTGTGGGAAAAGTCGGTGGGGAGATCTTCGTGGATCTGGCCTATACCGAAGACTCGATAGCCGAAGTTGATATGAATATCGTCATGACCGGCCAAGGGCGCTACGTCGAAGTCCAAGGCACGGCGGAACGGACCCCCTTTGCCAAGCAGGAAATGGATCAGTTTATGGCCATAGGATGGGGTGGAATTCAGACTCTCACCGCGCTGCAAAAGGATTTGATCGGAGAACTGGAATAGGGCCGTAAGCATGGTCTTTGAATTGGTACTCGCAACGCGTAATCGGCATAAGGCAACAGAACTCATTCAGCTTTTAGGAGGATTAGGCATCACGATTCGAACTCTCGATGAATTTCCGGAGGCTCCGGAGGTGGTCGAAGACGGGAATACTTGTGAGGCCAACGCGATCAAGAAGGCCTGCGCCATTGCCGAGTATACGGGGATGCCGGCTGTCGCCGACGATACAGGACTGGAAGTCGATGCGCTTGGAGGGCGGCCGGGCGTGTACGCTGCCCGTTATGCTGGGGAAGGGGCGACATACGAAGACAACTGTCGAAAGTTGCTGCGAGAGCTGATGGGCATACCTCGTGAACAACGGACCGCCCGCTTTGTAACGGTCGCTGCACTCGCCCTGCCATCAGACGGAATGCAGGTGGCACGAGGGACGTTGGACGGACTCATTGCAGAAGAGGCAACCGGAACAGCGGGATTCGGATATGATCCTGTGTTTCTCATCCCAGAATTGGGAATGACCTTGGCGCAGCTATCGGCAGATCAAAAAAACAGGATCAGCCACCGCGCAAAGGCGTTCACGAAAATGCGAGAAATTGTGAAACACCTTGGTCAACAGTCATTCGTCAATGGGTGACAAGGCCCGGGATCCTCTCTCATCGGTGATCAATGCCGATGAATCATTCTTCAGTCTGGCGGGGCATAGTGTTGGCGGCATGCGAGGGTGGCGACTGCCTTCAGTTGTAGAATTGGCGAGTCTGATCGACCCGTCGTTACCGGCGCCATATGTCCCGGCACCTATGTTTACAGGCGTCCAGCAAAATTCCTATTGGTCGGCAACGTCGTACGATGTGAACACTGCTACTAGCAGCAAATGGAATGTGAACTTAGCGGATGGTCTTGCGGGCACCAGCAGTAGGGGGACGTTCCTGAACGTCTGGTGTGTGCGCGGTGCGATGCAAGATTCCGTGTATTGAAAACTCTGCGATTGAATTGGTCTGGTGAATGGGGGCAGGGGGCGCAGGCTCCCTGCCCTCTTCACTACCGTGCACCGATTCAGACACGTTGATACTCCGCTCATTCGGCAGAGTAACGGTCAGCCAGAGGCTTTTGCTGGACACCCGAACAAATCTCCTGAGAGTGGGCTTCCTCTACAGGAGAGATTCCACACGAGCACTGGTACACCTCACAATGACCCCACCCGTGTGCTCCCATTAATCAGCAAGAAGATTGTTTAGTGCCTTTTTGGATTCGGCATAATAGGTCTTCCACAAAAACATTTGGGGCGTACGGAACTCCTTGTAGTCGGCGTCGATGTAAGCCTCCTGCTCCAAAACCAGCCCATTTTTGACATTGTCGTAGAAAAGAATTCCCGGTGTGCTATCAAGGCTGAACTGGGTCTCTAGCCGCTTGGCAGACTCCTTGCTCGGAGGACCATTCTCGGAAACCTTGACGCTGCGGAAATCTATGCGGCTCGAGTACTCTCGGGCGACGTACAGAACCAGAGTGGCAAGACGCTGCGAAGGCGCGTCGTTGTTCGCGTAGAAGAAAACGATCATTGGGCGATTCCGACTGCGGACTTCCTTCCAGTATTTTTCGATGTCTACCCCCGATACGGGAGGATTTGTTAGGATTTCATCGACGGGACGCTGAGCCAGAGCTTTCACTGCAGACATGTTGACCTGTTCGCCGGCCGCCCATGCGGATGACACAATGATGAGCGTAACAGAGACCAATGTGATCATGATTAGCGCGTTCTTCATAGTCGGTTCTTCCTCTTGGCTAATTGGGATAGAGCGGAGCTTCATTCTAGGAAGGAAGACAGTTAAACTCAAGGCGAGGCGTAGGGAAGGTGTTTCGACACATTCGCTGAGTCGCACAAGGAACGACGCCTAGACACTCCACGAGTGTTCCTGTATAACGGGAAACCGTGGGAGAACCCGAAAATGGCCTTTGCAGCGGCTTGTCGAAGGGCTCAAATTGGTGACCTTCGATTGCACGATCTCCGGACTGTATAGCGACCAAGTTGAGACAGGCCGTGGTGGATACGATGACGGCCATGAAGATCATTGGACACAAGAGCGAACAGATGCACGGCGGTATAATTCGATCACGTTGGAAGGCCTTCACATGTCGGGGCGTAGCGCAGCCCGGTAGCGCGCCTGCTTTGGGAGCAGGATGTCGGAGGTTCAAATCCTCTCGCCCCGACCACACCGCGACGGAGTGCCGAGTTATAAGAGGGATCGAAGGCGATCGATCCCATGAATTCTTAACCTACTTTTGTGATCTGTAGCTACACTCAGAACTCGTAACTTCTTCTGAGCGCGCCCGTAGCTCAGTCGGATAGAGCATCAGCCTTCTAAGCTGAGGGTCGCTGGTTCGATTCCAGCCGGGCGCACCATATGGCTTCTTCTCCATATGCTGGTTATTTCGTCGTGCCGTCCTGCATCCTTATCCTCTAGTTGACTCTAGCTGATAGATCCGATTTGTCTTGTCTGTCTTGTGGAACAAGACTATACGGCTTCTTCGTATCGGGCTCCGTCGTGCACCTTTCACGAAGCTCGAGATTCATAAGGTTATTGGGTAAGGCAAAAGATTGTAGTGTTGCAAAACTTTCGAGAAATTTGTCCCTCTTGAAGTCTCCATGCGTGGCGCAGTATCGTAGGTTACTAGGGCCGTAGGTCTCTATTACCACTGACTTATTCTAGAATGGAGGATACCATGGCAGTACGATTAGGAGACGAAGCGCCGAATTTCACAGCCGAGACGACAGAAGGAACGGTCAACTTCCACGAGTGGCTCGGTGGAGGATGGGGGATTCTTTTCTCCCACCCGAAGGACTATACCCCGGTCTGCACCACGGAATTAGGAACGGTTGCAAAGATTACCCCCGAGTTCAAGAAACGGGGAGTCAAAGTTATCGCCGTGAGTGTCGATCCGTTGGATTCCCACAAGGGCTGGATCAACGATATCAATGAGACGCAAAAGACCACGATGAACTATCCGATCATCGCCGATCCCGATAAGAAAGTTGCCACCCTCTACGATATGATCCATCCGAATGCGATCGACAACATGACCGTCCGTTCAGTTTTCATCATCGGACCGGATAAAAAGGTAAAGTTAATGTTGACCTATCCAGCTTCATGTGGTCGAAACTTCGACGAATTGCTAAGAGTGGTTGACTCGTTGCAGCTCACTTCCAAGTTCAAGGTTGCGACGCCGGCCAACTGGAAGGATGGGGAGGATTGCATCATTACCCCGGCTGTGAATGACGCTGAAGCAAAGACACTCTTTCCTAAGGGCTTCAAGGTCGTAAAGCCCTACCTGCGCTATACTCCGCAGCCGAACAAGTAATCAAGTAACGAGTGGTTTGACCGGTATTAAGGGCGGGGGCGGCCAAGAGCTGCTCCCGCCCTTTGTGTTTGATCAAAGGACGTTGAAAAAACGCACCAGCGTTAGGCGGAAGGTTAAGCTGAGGCTAAGGTTGAAATGAGGAAAATCAGATCTTTGCTCAAGCATGACCTTAGCCTGCTTCACTCGCTATGGGAGCTTCCCTCAGGGCAGGATGGAAGAGAGGGGTTAAAGTTTCGGCTCTGAGAGAGCGAAACAAATGCAGGTGTATGGAAGCGGAGATTTTCAATCGCCACTAGCTAAGACTCTGTTAAGCATGGCGCGGCGCGAACGCAATAATGGCCATACCGATCAATGTAATGCTCACACCAAGGACGTCCCATACTGAAGGGCGAATTCCATCGATAGCCCACAGCCACCCTAAGGCAACTGCAACGTAAATGCCTCCATAGGCCGCATAGACACGCCCTGCCGCGGCTGGGTGTAAGGTCAGTAACCATGCGAATACCGCCAATGAGACCGCAGCGGGAACCAGAAGCCAGATAGATCCACTCTGCTTTAACCACAGATAGGGCAGATAACAACCAATGATCTCGGCGAGAGCAGTCACTACGAAAAGAGCGACGGTTTTGATTTCGAACATGACACCTCCAATGAACCGCTGCACTTTTTTTTGAAGGGTGCGGATGCCGTTTGTTCAAGCCTATTTTAGGCGGGTAGTTAAAGTCGTGGCAAGCAACTTCCTTGACGTCAATCACGTGTGTCGATTGAGGGTATCGAGGGATTATGCTAAGCTGAATTCATGATGCAACTGGGACAGCTCAAATCATCGTGCTTTCGCATGGTTGTTATTGTATGGGCGTCCCTATGGATGTTTGCCGCGCCGTTGGTGCACATTCATCCTGAGGCCGACCATCGCCATGGAGCAGCAGATCATGTGCATGGGGGGACAGTTCATTCTGTTTTTTCCCCGGACCTAAGTTGTGAGTTCTATCACTATGACCATGCTTCAGTTGCAGACAACGAGTCCCACTGTCCGCTTCATCTCATTGCGCAACCTCCCCATGGGGCAGAGCACCTCGAAATTGATATGGCCCTCGCGTCTTCTGCCAAGCCGCAAGTCGGGAAAGGCACCGTGCTGGACGTGGCAGCTCATTCTTTCCTTGCAAATGCACCGACTCGAAATCAAACCGCTTGGCAGCCGCAACCCGATCCTTCGCTGACGAATCTTCTCCTCACAAACAGTCTTTCATTCCGCGGTCCTCCTCTCGTTTGATCGCATCTTTTCTTATCTTGTAACGCGTCGATCTATTGCATCGGCACCACACGTTCGTCTCCTCCTTCCGTAAGGAGGCGAGTCGCTCTGGCGCCGATAGGGGGGCCAGCATGAGACCTTTACTATTCTATAGAGTCATCGCCGCGCTTGGTTGCGTGGTGATATCTTATTCAGCGAGCTATGCAATCGAGCCCAGTGCAGCAGGATACACCCTCACCCAAGTTGTGCAACTGGCGCTCCAGCACAATCCGATGGTGGATGGTGCGGAGGCTGTACTTGAGCAGAGTCAAGGTCAACGGGTCGCGGCAGGTGCCTACCTAAATCCAACCATCATCGGATCGGCTGGCCGAGGGTCAATTCGTGATCCTAGCAACGGCGTCTCAATCGTTGAACATACGATTACCGTGGAACAGCCGCTGGAGTGGCTGGGCAAACGTGTAGCCCGACAACGCGCCGCTGACGCCGGTGTTGCGGGCGCGCTTACCGGCAGGGAAGAAGCAACGGCAAATGTCACGGCTGAGGTCAAAGGCGCATTTTTCCAATTGCTCTTCGCGCAACAGGACGCTCAACTTGCGCGTGAAAATTCTAGAACGGTCGAAGACCTTGTAAAAGTAGTCAGTGTGCGGGTCAGCACGCGGGAAGCGGCGAAGTTTGAGTTAGTGAAGGCCACTGTCGAACTCCAAAAATCTAAAAAGGATCTGGCGCGGGCGGAGAATGCCCTGCTCGTGGCCCGCGCCAAACTCAATACGGTGACAGGCAAGGCCCTCGGAGAATCCTTTGCCATCCAGGGGGAATTCGAAATGTCAAAGGTGGGACTGGAACTTCGTGTATTGACGGATCAGGCACGCGAGCGACAGCCTGCACTGCGCCGACAGCAGCGTGTGGTGGAGCAGGCCGAATTCACGATTGAACAAGAACGCGCGTCGCGCATACCGAACGTCGCGGTGTTTGGTCAGTATCATCGAGAAGCCGGCGATCAATCCATGACGGGAGGATTGAGTGTGCCGCTTCCTCTCTGGTATCGCCGCCAAGGCGAAATCGGGACAGCGATGGGAATGCATCGGCAAGCCCAAGCGGAGCGAGATCGACTGCAGCAGGAGGTGGAGCAGGCCATCACCCAGCATTATCAGGAGATGCGGACCGCGCAGGCGCAGATGCAGGTCTTTGAACAAGGACTTATGCACCAGGCACAAGAAGCATTAGACATCGCCAAGTTCAGCTTTCGCCATGGAGCAGCAAGTTTGCTCGAAGTCATTGATGCTCAGCGGGTCAACCGCCAGACCATGCTCGAATATGCCCAGGCGCGAGCCGATCATTCAATCGCGCTTGCCCGGTTAGAACGAGCGGTGGGAGGATTGCCATGAATGCCCGTGTCGTGGAGTTCCAGGGCTCTCTCATGCTCCCCCTGGTCCTGTTGGTCGCCATCGTGAGCATATCGTGTGAGTCGAAGAAAGAAGATGCGCCGAAGTCGCCTCCTGCGGCATCCACCTTATCTGGTGAGCCCGGTATCATCGAACTGGCTGAGGGGAATTCTACCCTTCGGCATCTTCAAACAGATCGCGCGGCCCTTCGTTCGATCCGGACCGCTCTCAAGGCCCAGGCCGGCAAAATTTTGGCCAATGAGAATCGTCTCGCACATCTTAGTGCGAGAGTTCCCGGCCGTATCGTTGCGGTCTATGCCAATCTGGGTGACCGGCTCAAAGAAGGTGGCCGGCTGCTCCTGTTCGACAGTCCTGCCTTTGGAGAAGCCCAGTTGGAATACCGCAAAGCGAGGACGACCCTGCGGGTGACGGAAAAGGCGCTCGAACGAGCGACAGCACTATTGGATCGCGGCGCTATCGGTGTCGGCGAACAGCAACGGCGCGAGGCGGACTATGAGAACGCGCGAGCCGATCTTCTTGAGGCGGAGGAGAAGCTGCATTTACTCGGCATGACCGAGCAGGAGATCCAACGATTGGCAGCCAAGACATTGCCTCATGCGGAAGTCGCACAAGTCACTCTCCGGGCTCCCTTTACCGGTGAGGTGATCGAGCGGAGTGCGACCATCGGTGAAGTCATCGATCCCAATAAGACGCTCTTTACCGTGGCAGATCTCTCGACCGTCTGGGTGCGCGCCGATTTCCCGGAGCAGCAGGTAGGTCGGCTGAAGATCGGGCTCAATATAGACGTGCGGGTGTCGGCCTATCCCGACACGGTATTCCACGGTGTCTTTACCTATGTGGGCGCCGTGATCGATCCTACGACACGGACGGTGACAGCGCGTGCAGATGTGCCCAATCCGGATGGCCGGTTGCGACCGGAGATGTTCGCCGAGGTCACCTTAGTCACCGACGAGCCATCCGTCTTGAGCGTGCCCCGCGCGGCGGTGCAGCAGGTCGGTAGCCGGACGGTGGTGTTCGTTGTGCGGGGACCACGTCGGTTTGAATCCCGCGATGTGACTCTCGGCCAAGCCTCAAGCGAATACATCCAGGTGGTCGCTGGATTAGCTATAGGAGACGACGTAGTGACGCAAGGCAGTTATGCCCTCAAGTCGGAATTGCTTCGGGAGCAGATGCCGACGGGAGGTCCGCTATGATCGAACGGCTGATCCGAACCATGCTTAAACAACGGCTCATCGTGCTGCTCCTCGCACTCGGGCTCATCGTGAGCGGGGTGGCAGCTTTCCGTCATTTGCCAATTGATGCCTTTCCCGACGTGACGCCGGTCCAAGTTCAAGTGATCACCAAAGTGCCTTCTCTCTCGCCACCGGAAATCGAACGCCTCGTCACCTATCCTCTGGAGATCGAGTTGACGAATCTGCCGCGCAAAACGGAGCTCCGGTCGGTGTCGCGCTTCGGGCTCTCGGTGATAACAGTGGTTTTTGAGGACCGGATGGACATCTACTTCGCCCGGCAACTTATCCTGGAGCGGATTCTCCAAGCGCGATCCAAACTTCCTCAAAGCGCCGAGCCTGAGTTGGGACCGGTCAGTACAGGATTGAGCGAAGTGTTTATGTATCTCGTCGAGGGCTCGACACAGACGCTCATGGAATTGCGGACACTGCAAGATTGGGTCATCCGCCCGATGCTGCGTGCGGTCCCAGGCCTTGCGGATGTCGATACGTTGGGTGGTCTGGCGAAGCAGTATGAAGTACTCGTCGATCCCAATCGATTGACAAGCTTTGGCCTTACCTTACGCCAGGTACACGCGGCCGTCGTGGGAAACAACCAAAATGCTGGAGGCAGTTACATCGAGCAAGGCGGAGATAAGTTGGTCGTCCATGGCGTAGGGGTTGCCCGCTCAGCTACGGACCTGGAACAGATAGTGGTGGCGGCGCACAAGGGCACTCCGATTTATCTCCGTGATGTTGCGAAGGTTCGCCAAGGGACGGCGATCCGGTTGGGAGGCGTGACGCATGACGGAAAGGGCGAAGTGCTCGAAGGGATAGCCGTCATGCTGCGAGGTGGCAATAGTCGTGAGGTGGTCTCAGCGGTAACCGATAAGGTTGAGTTAATCAATCGAGTCTTGCCTACCGGTGTCTCAGTGGTCCCGTTCTATGACCGCATCGAATTAGTAGCTCGGGCCCTCGCAACAGTGGAGCGGGCATTGTTGGAAGGGGTCGCAGTCGTGATCCTGGTACTGTATCTATTTCTCCGGAATGTTCGCGGTGCCCTTGTTGTAGCCCTGACATTACCCCTGGCCGTCCTTGCCACGTTCGTCATCATGCAACAGGTTGGCCTGTCGGCGAATCTTATGTCACTGGGCGGCTTAGCCATCTCGCTGGGGATGATTGTCGATGCGGCTATCGTGCAGGTGGAGAACGTGGAGCGCCATTTGACCGAGCGGACGAAGGAGGGGGCCCTTTCGGTGACCGACCGGTTGCCGGTCGTGTTACGTGCCGTCCTGGAAGTGCGAAAACCGAGTCTGTTCGGAGAGTTGATCATCGCGTTGACCTTCATCCCGCTCCTGACTCTTCAAGGGATGGAAGGCAAAATGTTCATTCCACTCGCTCTGACAGTGGTGATTGCGCTCCTGAGTTCTTTGGTGCTCTCGATGACCGTGATCCCAGTACTGGCGGCGGTGCTCATGGAGCCTCGTGGGGCGAAGGAGGGCGGACATCTTTTGGAGCGCGGGCGGCGGCTGTATCGGCAGATGTTGGAGGGGGCCATTCGCAGAACCCGTCTGGTTGTCCTTGCGGCGGTCGGCTTGCTCGTCGGCGGAGCGATTTTGGTTCCCTTTATTGGCCGGGAATTCGTCCCAATCATGGACGAAGGGTCGATCGTCGTGAATATGATGCGGCTGCCGAGCATCAGTCTGAGCGAATCGTTGAAAATTTCTGGCGAAGTCGAACGGGTATTGCTGGAAATTCCGGACGTGCGCTCCGTCGTGTCTCGCACAGGAGCGAATGAACTGGGGACGGATCCGATGGGGATGGAATTGAGTGATATGTACGTCTTGCTCAAGCCCGAATCCGAATGGCAGACGCGGTCCAAAGCCGCGATCGAGGAGCAGGTCCGCAGTCGGATGGCGCAAGTGCCCGGCATCGCATTCGGGTTATCCCAGCCTATTGCCATGCGTGTCGATGAATTGGTATCAGGGGTTCGTTCTCAGGTCGCGATCAAACTGTTCGGTGAGGACCTTGAGATATTGCGGGTGAAGGCGGATGAGATAGCGCGGGTGCTACGGCAGGTGCGCGGCATCTCCGATCTCCGGGTCGAACAGGTGTCCGGCCTCTACTATCTGAAGCTCGACATTGACCGTACCAAGATCGCGCGTCATGGGATCAATGTAGCCGAGATCACGGAAGTCATCGAAGCGGTCGGTGGCGGGATTGCCGCTGGCGAAGTTTTCGAAGGACAGTGGCGGTTCCCGATCCAGGTGCGATTTCCCGATGATCGGCGCACCGATGTGGACACGATCTCGTCGCTCTGGGTAACGGCTCCGGACGGGACTCGCATCCCGCTCCGGGAGCTGGCGGAGATTCGAATTGTGGACGGGCCGGCGCAGATCAGCCGTGAACATGCGAGCCGCCGAATTGTGATCGAGGCCAATGTGGTGGGACGCGACCTGGTCGGCGCCGTCGAAGAGGCCCGGACAGCCGTGGATCGTCGAGTCCAGTTTCCTCCTGGCTATTACCTGACGTGGGGGGGCCAATTCGAAAATCAACAGCAGGCCATGGCACGCCTGGCCATTGTGGTGCCATTGGTCATTGGACTCATCTTTCTGCTCCTCTTTTTTACGTTCGGCAACCTCAGACAAGCCGGACTGATCTTGCTTGCAATTCCCTTTGCGATGGTCGGTGGTCTCCTAGCGCTCTTGCTCAGCGGACTGTATCTGTCGGTGCCGGCTTCCGTCGGCTTCATTGGTTTGTTCGGTGTCGCGGTGCTCAACGGGGTGGTGAAAATCGCATACATCAACCAACTTCGGGAGGAGGGGATGCCGCTTGATGAGGCGGTGCTGACCGGCATGGTCTTGCGGTTGCGACCCGTACTCATGACCGCGATTGTCGCGATCACAGCGCTCATACCTCTGTTGCTGGCCAGCGGCCCCGGCTCTGAGATACAACGGCCGCTCGCCACAGTTGTGATCGGGGGGTTGTTTTCTTCAACGGCTTTAACCCTCGTGGTATTGCCTGTATTGTATCGATGGATGGAACAACGAATTATTCAACGGCAGGAAACGAACTCTCTAGCCAGTGCTCCACGAACTGCCACGGAAGCGATACCATGATGTGTGATTCCAGGCGATTGTGAGGGCTACCGCGAACTTATTCGGCCAGGACAGGTTGACAATTTCTTATCCTCTGCTTCCGTGAGGGATGGCCACGTGGCTCTGGAATTGCCGGCGCGGCCATTCTTATTCAGGGCATCATTCCGACATTTCAGACGCTTATACAAGCAGTAGGCCAGCTGAACGAGCCTTTTCCCAGGCGGTCGTATCTAGGAAGGTCTCGAACTCCTTTTCAGTTCCTGGAAAGGTCGTTTTCGTTTCTCGGAGGAGTGGGTAGGGCCGCGATAGGTTATGGTGAGGAGTGGATTGTTGAATCAGATTGTTAAGCCACTGAGCCTGTTGATGGGAGACGGTGACGGTCTGATCGTTCGTACAGCCCGGGAGAATGAGTCGCATTCTTTTTCCGACAGGTTCATAAACTGGTTGTCCACCGAGCCATACGAAGCGTCGTTCAGTTTGTAGATTGTGGTCCATCTTTCGGTTTTTCAGCAGTCGGCGCACCCATGTTGTCGCGACTCGTGGCTTGGGCACAGAATGATCAAACCACTCCCGGACATCCAGTTTAAGCCCGCTGCCCTCGAGATAGTTCAGCATAGATCGTCGTAGACCTTCGCCGAGCCACTCCGGGGTTTTGGTTCGACGATCCTCATGCATCAAATCATTCTCCGCGAAACCATGAAATTCCGGGCCGACAATGCGGATACCGTTTGCGGTGGGATGGAGGCCAATGGGGCTATGGGCCGTTGTGGTAAACCGATGCCAAAAGGCAGATTGTATCAGGCCAGCTTCAACTAACTGGCGAACTCGCTCCAGCGAATCGACGGTCTCTTGAATCGTTTCGGATGGACAGCCATACATCAGATAGGCATGTATCAGGATACCGGCTTCCTTAAAGGCTGCAGCGACTAGTGCCGTCTGGTCGACAGTAATGCCCTTCTTGATCTTCGAGAGAATGCGGTCCGACGCGGCTTCGAGTCCCGCTGTCACAGCGATGCAGCCTGAGGCGGCCAGGAGACGGCAGAGGTCCGGGGTAAAGGCCTCTTCAAATCTGATATTGCCCCACCATGAAATCGTGAGGCCTCTTTCCAGGAGGGCGAAGGCGAGTGCCTTCAACGCTGCGGGTGGCGCTGCTTCATCGACAAAGTGAAATCCCCGGCTCCCGGTTTCCGCGACCAACATCTCAATCTGTTGGATGAGCCGATCTGTCGGCGTCATCTCATAGCGACTGATGTAGTTGAGCCCGACGTCGCAGAATGTACATTGTTTCCAATAACAGCCGTGGGCAACCGTGAGTTTATTCCAATGGCCCTCCGACCAGAGTCGATGCATCCGGTTGGTACTGTCCAGAATCGTCAGATAGCGATCGAGCTTGAGCCCATCGTATGTCGGGCAACCGACATTGCCCATGGTGAAATCACTCGCGGAGGGGTCGTGGGTGTAGACAACACGACCCGCGTCTCGATAAAAGGTGCGGCAGAGAGCCGTGCGCGGCCTGATTCCAACCAGGTGTTCCACGAGCGAGAGCAGCGGACGTTCGCCGTCATCCAAAGTAATGAAATCCACATAGTCGAACACGCGGGGATCGCTAACTCGACGCAGTTCCGTATTGGCATAGCCTCCTCCAAGGGCGACGAGAATATCGGGCCGACGTTGCTTGATAGCCTGGGCGATTCGAAAGCCCCCGAAGAGGTTGCCGGGAAACGGAACGGACAGGCCGACGAGCGATGGATTTATGCGATCGAGGTGAGTCCACAGGGCGTCCAACATAAATTGATCGGTCAGGCTTGGTGGCTCCGCCAAGGCTGTTTCCATGGCAGTGAAAGAGGATGCTGAACGTGCGATATGTTCTGCATATCGGCTGAGAGCAAAATGGGGTGAAATCGTCGCCTGCACCAGATCCGCGAGGTCTTCGAGAAACCAGGTCGCATATTGTTTCGCCTGGTCTTCCATGGGCACCCTGCGAGCGAATGCCGATCTTCCGCGTGATCTGGGCCCCTGTGGTAAGACACCGGCTCGAGCCAGGTGTACGGCCAAGGCAGGATTGCGTCCCTGCAGAAATTCCATCACGGGAGCAATCTTGTCCAGATAAGCTTGCTCCATGGCGAGCATCTGCGTTGCCTCCTCAGGCAATTTCTCTCCCTGCTCACGAACCAAATCAAACACCTGCTGAAGCCCCGCCCGGCTAAATAGGCGCAGCACCATTTCGATCCCAAGATCGGCCTGGCAACAGGCGATTCCCTGTGAACGAAGGAACCCTGTGAGAAAAGCGGTGGATGGATAGGGGGTATTCAGCTGAGTGAGCGGAGGGATGAGCAGCAGAACCGGTTGGCCAGCCATGAACTCGACATACCATACTGATTGGGCAGATTGCTATGCAACATGGACGGGGAAATTGACACCCGACTTTCTTTGTGGATTTGATGACGGGACGGTGAGAATCGACCACAACGAATAGGACTGAAGGGCGGACTTTATCAACAGCCTGCTAGTGGATTTTGCCTGCCTGCGTCTGTACCATACGCAGGCCCGCCCTGCATTATTCATGATGGTTCGTGGCGATTGCAGCAGAAGAGTCATGAATAATGCAGGCGAAGAGCGAAGGTTTCGGCAGGAGCGAGAGGAGGATATCCACGGTGAACGAGACGCAGACTCTGCTCTATAGCGACTTCAATTGTCCCTTCTGTTATGCGATGCACGAGCGGCTTCACGAACTGAACGTGATCAGCTGCTGTGAATGGCGGGGGGTACAGCATGCGCCACATCTTCCAATCCCTATGAAGCCTTGGCAGGGTACGTTGGGCGCTGAGTTGCGCCACGAGGTGACAGTCGTACAGCGACTGGCGCCTGGTCTGCCCATTGCGCTTCCTCCTGGTAAGCCCAATACCAAACCGGCGATTGAACAGGCGGCGGTACTCCTGCGCCGTGATCGAGCGCAGGGCATGGCGTTTGTGCGGGAAACCTATCGGGCCTTCTGGTGTGACGGCAGGGACATTTCAGATCCGGTGGTTCTCAAACAATTGGCCGACCAGATAGGAGCGTCGACGGAGAACATCGGCGTGATTGATGAGGAAAGCCGCCAAGCGGGTCAAGCGTGGGAATCGGCCTGGCACAGAACCGGCCAGGCCGGGGTTCCCCTCATGGTCTCACCAGAGCGTGAACTTCTCGTCGGCTGCGCGCCGATCGAGCAGGTCAGACAGTTTTTTGCCTGACGGGGCCTATGCGACGTCCAGATTCATCACATAGTTCTGTAGCTCCCGCCGGTGTTCTTCTTCCATGTTCTTGAACCGCTCGATCTCCTTGCGCAAGGTTTCCAATTCGGTCTCCTGTTGGTCCAACTTCTTGACATAGCGATTGTAGAGATCGGAGTTCTGTTGGAGCCGCTGCATGTTTTCGCGGATGCGGGCATGTTCCGCCGTAATCTCAGCGGTCCGTTGGTCGAGGCGGATTCGCTGGGCGCGCACGTCGTCCAACTTACTACGCAATTGCACGACCCTTTGTAGCGCCTCTTTCACTTTGGGGCCCACTTCCTTGGCCTGCTGGTAGTGTAGGATCTGGTCGATGCCGCTCTCCATCAAGAGGATCGATTCCTGAAGGGGCAGCGTTTCCTTGACGCGGACCGTCGCGCTCTTCCCTGGATCGACTGCGACACTGAATCGATACATGTCTCTGGTCCGTTCGGTCGGCTCCTTCGGTTCGACCAGTTTCCAGTCTGCGCGATAGGGCTGTTCGATCAGGACGGTCCTGGCCTTGGCGTCGCGGTTCTTCACGAGATAGGTCCGGTCTTCGATCAAACGCCGTGAGATGAGCATCGTGCCCTTCTTGAGCGAGACCGTGGCAAGTTCTTGTGTGCCACCTTGGAACGTCGGTTCTACTTCTGTCTTGAGGTCGAGCGCATAACTGATGAGGCGGTCTTGTCCAGGGGGAAGATCTTCGATACGCGCATCGCCCGCATAGGCGCCGCTGTCGAACAGCGTGATTGGTCCTTGCATGAGATGGAGTGACGAGGTGTTCTTGAGCCGATACCCGTTCAGCGGATGCTTCGCATTGACGCTCTGGTTATACAGCGAGACTTTCTGCCCCTGGAGCGTCTGGCCAATGATGGGCAACAGCGCGCTCTGGTGTTTGGCGAGGGTCACAGGCTGGTCAATCCGATATTCAAACAATTCGCCCTTGTCTTCGGCCATGGCCATAGAGGTGACACCATTTTCCAGACTGCCCCCTCGCATCATCTCAGCAGCGGCATCGGATTCTGCCGGGGCATTGAGTCGGCCACCGGCGGCAGCTTGTGTCATCTTGCTGAGCATGCGCTCTTTCTTCGACTCGTTGCGGGCTGCAGGAGCTGACGCCATCGGCTTGAGTTCGTCCATCGCATCGCCGTAGGTCTGGGGTTTGAGATTGGCATAGAGCTCAGGCTGGACGATTGGACGAGGATTGTAGAGCGGTTGGTACAGATCCATGGCGAAGGAAATGGGACGTCCAGAGACAAGTGAGAGGGTCACGTTTCGCCAGTCCTGCGGAGTCTGATTCTCCACAATAGCCCAGCCTTGCAGATAGGGTGCCTTGTCCTCATCCAAGACGAGTCGATAGGAGGTTTTCCACACAGGGGTTTCCGTCAGGTAGGATACCCTGGCCTGGCGGCTGCCTGTGCCGTCGAAGGTGATAGAGACCGTCTTTTTCTGGGCATCGTGATGTGTGGCGAGGGTTGCCAGCGCCTGCTGTAGTTCACCGTTCAAGGCTGCATTCATGAGCCTGATGCGTTGCACGTTCGCCAGCGAGAGCGCGCGAATTCCATCTTCTGTCAGGAGCGTGACATATTCCTGTTCCACGATCCGATGTTGCGAGCCCTCGCCGATGGACTCGGTTTTCTTTTCCACTCCGAGCAGCGTCCCGGCGATGGGATTGGGCGCGGTGACTTCAAGTGGCTCTCCCCTGACTTGCATCAGAATCTGTCCTAGAGTGGGATTGCCGTTCAGGTTGATGCCGAAACTGCCCAGTGTCTTCGTCACAGGATCGCGCGACCCATAAGTAATCGATGAGACCTTGCCCCCGCTGAAGTCCTGCACAACCAGACTTTTCAACATGTCGTTGATCTGGCTCGTGTGCAGGCGCAGATCGAGCCGCGTACGATTGTTCACCGTACCGTCATGCTGAAAGTATCCGACACCGCTGGAATAGAGGGAAATCTTGGAGAGGGGCACGGCTGCCTCTTCTTCCGCCAGAACCGGCCAGGGAGACAGTAGAAAGGACACGAGGATCACACGTCTTATGAGGGCATGACCGGGGCGAATCGACCGTGCATACATAAAGGCCTCCATCGTAACATGTTGCACCAGGCCGGGATGGCCAGAGTGATATGACCTATCCTTCTCATGCCGTCAAGAAGCAGATCCTTTCAGTGCGTACCTCATGATAGATCAGAGCGTATGGCTAATAGCGTATAGTTGGTAACAAAAATGCACCTTCATTCCGGACCGTACGTTAGAGGCTATATCATTTTCTCTTTCGTTGTAGCGGGGTGGAATTCTGTTCTCCCGATTTGTGCCTTGACGGACCCTGGCGCGGTTTGATACAAGTGCGCCAGCTTTTCTGACGACTGCAGTGCACTTCCTCCTGGAGCGGTCCTTTGCAGCATCAAGATTCCTGGTCTTGGACCCGCAGATCGCTCCTGAAAACATCTGTTGTCGGGCTTCTGTTGCTCGGTGGCAGGCTGCTATGCCCATCGGTGGCGCATGCACGCAGACTGCCTGACGGGGAGCTGACCTTCTTCAACATCCACACGAACGAACGACTACAAGTCCAGTATCGTGATTACGAAGGCAATTATGACCTCACCGCGCTGGATGAGGTGAATCATATTCTGCGTTGTCATCACACAGGAGAAGTGGCCGCCATCGATGTGCGCATGTTGGAGCATGTCAATTTTGTGCAGAAGGCGGTCGCCAGCGGGGGAGAGATCCACGTGATTTCCGCCTATCGGTCACCCGAGTACAATGCCCAGCTCGTGAAGCGGAGCCGGCGAGTCGCGCAGCACAGTCTGCATGTCCAGGGGCAAGCGCTCGATTTCTATATTCCTGGAATCAAGATTCGGGAGATGCGCGATGCCGCATTGAAGCTGCAATATGGTGGCATAGGGGTGTATTCGCGCGCGAAGTTCATCCATCTCGATTCCGGACCCTTCCGGACCTGGTAACTCCCTCTTCAGCGTCCACCCGGTTTGTTTGGTCTATTTGGTTCCTTTGGTTTCTTTCGTTCTTTGAACCAAACAAACTAAACAGACCAGACGAACCAAGCAACGCTCCATCAGATTCGTTTCAGGAACAACACCGAGAGAGGTGGAAGTGTGAGGGCAAGCGAATGGGGCATGCCGTGGGAGGGGATAGGGTTTGTATGAAGGCCTCCATAGTTTCCCATGTTGCTTCCACCATAGGTCCACGCGTCGCTGTTTAACAGTTCGTGGTAGTAGCCTTCGCTTGGTACGCCGATTCGATAGTCGTAGCGTGGAACAGGGGTGAAGTTACAGACACAGAGTAGCTGATTACTCTGATCCTTGGCTTTTCGGAGGAACACGATGACGGAATGGATTGCATCACAAAAGTCAATCCATTGAAAGCCGGGCCAGTCGAGATCGACTTCGTATAGGGCCGGCTCTTGGCGGTAGAGTATGTTGAGATCCCGCACGAATCGCTGGAGCCCCCTATGTCGGTCGAATTGGCAGAGGTGCCACTCCAGGCTTGTGTCGTGGTTCCATTCACACCACTGCCCGAATTCTCCGCCCATGAACAGCATCTTCTTCCCTGGATGTCCGTACATGAAGCCATAGAGGGCGCGTAGATTGGCGAATCGCTGCCAATCGTCTCCGGGCATCTTGTCGAGTAACGATCGCTTTCCGTGAACGACTTCATCGTGCGAGAGCACCAGAACGAAGTTTTCATTGAAGGCATAGAGGAGCCCGAACGTAATTTGATTTTGGTGAAAGGGGCGGTGAACGGGATCGTGGCCGAAGTACCCCAGCATGTCGTGCATCCAGCCCATGTTCCACTTGAACGTGAAACCCAGTCCTCCCACATAGGTCGGGCGTGAGACGCCTGGCCAGTGTGTCGATTCCTCAGCAATAGTGATGGCTCCCGGGAAATCGCGATGCAGCAGGACATTCAAGTCCTTCAGCAGCGTGACGGCTCCGATGTTTTCGTGCCCCCCGAACTGATTGGGGATCCATTCTCCCTCCTTCCGGCCGTAATCGAGATACAGCATCGAAGCAACCGCATCCACGCGCAAGCCGTCGATGTGGTAACGATCCAGCCAAAAGAACGCGCTGTTCAATAGAAAGTTGCGGACCTCCACGCGATCGTAGTTGAAAATACGGCTATGCCAGTCTGGATGGTACCCGAGTCTTGGATCTGCATGGTCGTAGAGGTGCGTCCCGTCAAACTGGGACAGCCCATGCGAATCGTCCGGAAAGTGCGCGGGAGTCCAGTCCATCAGTACACCGACTCCAGCCTGGTGTGCCGTATCGACGAAGGCCATGAAGTCCTCGGGAGAGCCGTACCGGCTGGTGACGGAGAAATACCCGGTAGTCTGATAGCCCCAAGATCCGTCGAATGGATGCTCGGTAATTGGTAATAGTTCAACATGGGTATAGCCCATATATTTAACGTAGGGGATGAGCTTATCGGCGAGCTCAGAATAGGTCAGCCAGCGATTGCGTTCCTCAGGGATACGCATCCAGGAGCCGAGATGGACCTCATAGATTGAAAGTGGGCTGGTGAGGGGATCCTGTTGTGCCCGCGTCATCATCCAGGTCTGGTCCTTCCATCGGTAGTGAGAGAGTGACCGGACGATCGAAGCGGTCTTGGGGCGCAGCTCCGATGCGACTGCGTAAGGATCGGCTTTCAGGAGAGGTACCTCGCGATGACGCGGCAGAATTTCATATTTGTAGAGAATGTTGTCTGTGAGTTCAGGAATAAACAGTTCCCAGAGGCCGGTTGATCCACGGTTTGACATGGGATGGCGACGGCCGTCCCATTGATTAAAGTCGCCGACAATGCTGACCCGAGCTGCGTTCGGCGCCCAGACGACGAAATGGACTCCTGCTATACCCTGAACTGTCCGGAGATGGGCACCCATCGTGTCATAGGCTTTGAAGAAGGTGCCCTCGGCGAAGAGGTGCAGTTCAAAGTCGGTGAGGAGGGGTGGAAATCCATAGGGATCGTGCCGTTCCGAGACCTGTCCCTCATGGTTTGTCACGCGGAGCCGATAGGGGCTGGTTCCGAGTGGTCCTGGGACAATCGCTTCGAACAGCCCTGCTTCATGCAGGCGCGTCATGGGAATGGGACGTTGATCCTGTCCATTGAGGAGTAGCGCGACATGCTTAGCTTCCGGCAAAAAACACCGAATGGCGACGGTAGAGGAACTGTCCTGGGCCATTGGATGGGCACCGAGAATGGCGAGAGGGTCCCAGTGCTGGCCCTGGACGAGTTGATCGAGCGGCAAGTCTGACATGCCCGGAAATTCCTCTGTTCGTACAACCTATCACAAGGGAGGTGAGATAGAAATGGACGAGAGAGACACTTGAGAAGATTATTTCGCAATTTACTAGTGATCCGGAAACAGTCTGCTAGACTGTGAAACGTGTAAGTCCTCGTACGAGGAGTTTTTCTGGTCTATCTGGTTTGTCTGGCACTTCTGGTTAGGACCGCTCAACCAAACAAACAAGAGAGACGCACCGGGATGCCAGCGGGCGTTCTCAACAGCCTCCTCCGGCCTGGCGTGCACCGTGGAGTTTCACTACTCGTCGGTAGAGCATCCATGATGGCTGATTCAATCCGGAGCAGCGGCATAAGAGAATATCGTCCGATGCGGATTTTTGCGAGAGTCGCGGGGGCATTCCTCGTGGCGGGCCTGCTCTGTGTGGGGCACAGTCAAGCTGCCGAGTCACCACCGCAGCCCCAACCGGAGCTGCCGGTTCTCAAGCTGAGCTTGAAGGATGCCATCGAAGCCGCGCTGGACAAGAGTCCGAACGTGCGCTTGTACAAAGAACGGATTGAAGCGGCGCGGGGCGCTTCAAGGACACAACTCGGCGCCCTCTTGCCGAACCTGGCCTCCTCGGCCAAGTACACCAACCAGACCTTCTATCGCGGGACGATAGCTGGCTCGCCGACCCGGAGCGATCCCTACGATATCGCCGATGCCCGAGGGACCCTATCCCAGTCGCTCTTCAGTTGGAGCTTGATCGAACGGTGGCGCGCGTCGCGTGCAGCCTTGGCCGTCGCAGAAGGGGAATCAGAGACGACGAACAATGACGTGATGGCGACGGTAGCCTTGAATTATTTGGAAGTCTTGCAGAGTGCCGAGAATGTGGCCGCGCGGACGGCGAATGTCGAGCTGTACAAGGAACTCGTGGCCTACATCAAGAGCCGGCAAAGCGGCGGAATGGCCACGGGCCTCGATACTGCCAGGCTGGAGACACAACTGGAGAATGAGCGGCAACGATTGGAGTTGGCCAAGAGCGATGTCGAGCGGACCAAGCTAATTCTGACGAATGCCTTGGGCATTACCTTTGATGCAAAACTGATCCTCACCGATGAGCTCAAGGCACCGGAAGAACCGGTGCCCAGTCAGGACTCCGTCCGGGAGGTGGCGTTTGCCAAGCGGCCGGAACTCAAGGCCCAGCAGCAGCGTATACAAGTATCGAGCCTCATGCTGAGTTCGGTTAAGGGAGAGCGGTTGCCATCCCTGCAGGCAGATGGCAATTACGGGCTCATCGGCAATCAGGTGGATGCAATGTTGGGTACCTACAATGTCGGGGTCACGCTGTCGGTCCCGATCTTTGACGGCGGTCAACGGGAGGGGCGGATCGGCGAGAGCCGTAGTAGGTTCCTCCAAGAAGAAATCAAAATGGACATGGTGACACGACAGATCACGATGGAGTTACGAGAAGCGCTAGTCACGCTTACCTCGGCGAAAGAGCAGCTCCGGATCGCCAAGGACGGACTCAAGTCGGCCCTGACTGAAGTGCAGCTTGCCAGAGAACGCGTGCGGGTACTGAGTTCGAACACGTTGGAGTTGTCTAACTCGCTCCTTTCGCTGGTACGGGCGCGGGATAACATGATCGATGGATTGTTCCGGGCGAATGCGTCGCGCGTGAATCTGGCACGCGCGATGGGCAAAGTCGACGAACTGCGATAGGCATCGCAGCCCACAGGAACGCTAAACCCTATCGGAAGGTTCAGGTTCAGCCTAAGGTTGAAATAAAGAAAGAAGGTCTTACTCTCGCTCTTCTCGCCGGGCTATCGCGCGGAATCCCTACCCCCACGTTATCCTGCCATTGTCGGTCATCCTTTCCGGCTGGTTGTTGAACAATTCCGCCTCTACCTTGATATCTACAACATCACTTCCTTCGCTGGGTATCCTACTGCTTAAGGTGGATAGCCTCTCATTCGTGCAGAGCGTAAAAATATCCACGGCGACGGTATCGCTCACGAGGGATGGGCGGAATGTGAGAGTACATGACCTACCATGGGCAGATCTATGTCGCGATGGCCACGGTCACGGGCTGAGCCGTACCAGCCTGTTTCGAAGCTCAGTGGGTGGATGGAGGAATCCATGACGTCCTGGCTGGGTTGGTTGCAGATGGTTGGATTGGCCATAGGGGCCGTCATCTCTGCTCTAGCCGTCTTCAGTATCGTGATGCGTCCGGCTCGGTGGGCTGACCGAAAGCCGGACCGATTGGTCTACGGACCTATCCTTCACGAATAAGCAGTGCTATGCGACTGGATATTCCGGCGCTCTGTTCAGAGCAAAGGGAGTGCGGCATCAACCGGAGTTGATGCCGCTATCTGAGCTGAAGTAGCTGTGCCGTTGCGCTTCTATTCTGGGAATCTGGTGGGCGCGGCGACGTGTTTCCAGCCTTCGCCCGTCAGGGTCTTGAGAAACTGCACGAGATCCTGCTTCTCTTCCTTCGTCAGTTCAAGAGGAAGGATCAAGGGATCCTGATGCGGGTTCTTCACGCCCCCCTGATTGTAGAAGTTCACCACATCGTCGAGGGTCTTGAAGCGGCCGTCATGCATATAGGGAGCGCTTCGGCTGATCTCACGCAGGGTCGGGGTCTTGAATGAGCCGATGTCCTCCGCATTCTTGGTGACGAGATAGCGTCCGAGATCCACCTTGTTGTCATCCCAACCGATGCCGAGATTGTGGAACTTTTCGTCGGTGAAGTTGAATCCGGAATGACACTTCGTGCAGCGAGCCTTGTCCCGGAACAGGAGGAGGCCCCGTTGCGCGGCTGGTGAAATGGCCTGTGCTTCACCGCCGAGGTCAAATCGGTCTGCGGGGCTATTGCCGGACAGGATGGTGCGTTGGAAGCTGGCGATGGCCTTGCCGACATTTTCAATCGTGATATCGTCGCCGAACGTTTGGAGGAACATCACTTTGTAGCCAGGGATCTTCTTCATCTTCGCAATCATGACTTCATAGTTGGCAAAGCCATGCTCGATCGGGTTCGTAAAGGGCCCAATCGATTGAGCTTCCAATGTGGCAGCCCTCCCGTCCCAAAATTGCACGCTGCTGAATACGCGGTTGATGGATGCCGGCGCGCTGCGCCCGCCCTTCTGGCCCCGGATGCCTGTGGCGACCGGTTGACCGTCCGTAAAGCCGAATTGCGGTAGGTGGCAATTTGCGCAGGCAATCGTATTGTCATTCGATAATCGTTTGTCGAAAAACAGAATCCTGCCTAACTCGACTTTCTGTGTCGTAATAGGATTATCGGCAGGGATATTAATGCCGGTCTCATCCAAACCCAGGGGAAGCTTGAACTTATACTCGTTCGATACGACAGCATGTGCGTCCAGTGCCGCCCATGACGACAACATTCCCACTGCGCACATGGCGAGGCCTCCAAGTACGCGTTTGCTCAGTCCGAGCGAATCCCCAACTGCTTTTCGAATTGGGGTTGACGGTGGGAGTTCGGTATTCGGTGTGGGTAGCTTCATTAGCGGCTCCTTCCGGTTGTGTTGTAATGACCCTTGTTGTGGGGTGCGGTCCAGTCCCTTGTAGCCGTAATCCGCGCTCTGTCGAAGCAAAGTAGTCCGAAAAATTTTCATGGCGCGAATCGTACCCATCATGCTCTTCCTTTGCAAGTCCTTTTTTACCCATATGTAACATCTCATCTCATGTCCTGAGATGCCATCCAGTCATCATCAGGTGTCCTCCCTCTTGGAGGACATCTAGCCACTCATTCCCCACCTTTTCAGTGCTACAGGAAGAGGCCTGTGAGGGCGCCACCTGTTGCTCAGTATCGTGATGCAATCGTCTTATCCCCTTGTAGGGCAGATTCCGTCTGCTTGATTCTGAATTGACTGGAGTCACCTACGGTGTACAAAAAACACCCTCGAACAATTTTTAGTAAATCGTGACATTTCAGTATCTTATAAATGAAATCATGCGGCGCGGAGTTTGCTTAGTAAACAAGATATACACATGTTGTAAACATGACTAACCTTTACGAAGGAGTCTTTGCATGAGGACCATGAAGCAGTTGTTGATCAACTGGATGTTCCTGCCGGCGATCGCGCTCTGTTCGTTACTTGCCGCCGGACCTACGGAAGCTTCACCTGTCAACTTCTCGTTTACGGGATCAGTGAGCGAAGTGACAGGGGTGCTGTTCCCGACCATAGGCTCTGGTAGCATCTCAGGCAACGTCACATTCGAGTCAGGGGCTTCCCCGATTGTTCCGGGAACGGGGATTTACCTGAACACAGTAGTGACAGGCCTGAACCTGCATATCGGGGCCTACTCCGCTTCATATGTGCTAGGGTCCAATGGCGTTATTATCACGAACAGCCTTCCAATGGGGGGGCTTGATAATTTTACTTCATTCACCACCGTGACAGGTTCGTCCATCAATATGACATCCCCTTCCAGTTTCGTGATGTCGTTTACCGACCCGTCCGGAAATGCTTTCGGTAACGTGAATCTTTCGAATGCCCTGGATCTTCTGAATAATACATCCCCACCAGGCTTGAGTTCTTTTGCCAGCAATCAATGGCGTCTGATCTTTGGGAACGAGGCGGACGGGAATGTGGTCAAGGGCTCATTTGGTACGTTGATCGCGACGCCCTTGCCGGCATCAGCCATCTTATTTGGCGTCGGTCTCATTGCGCTGGTTGGTCTTGGTGCTGGTGGTTTGCGAAACCTTCGCGAGCCTCGAGCGTAGACAACCAGAACCCTCTTGTAATACGGGCTTGATATCTCAGGAGGGGGTATCAAGCCCGTATTTTTAAAGGGTAGTGGGGCGTGTCGAGGTTAAGGTTCCTTAACCTTTCAATCTCGCTGGCGGACTTTCTCAACAGCCTGCTAGAGCATGTCGAGCAAGGATCCTGTCAGGCAGATGATACTCAAGATGATATAGCCGTAGGCGGTCAAATAGGCAAACCGAGGAACATGTTTGGGCCCCCACATCATCTTGATGACTGTAGGGAAATAGATCGCAAACATCCATTCTGGTGGATCGTAGATCCACGGCCACTGCTGTTTGAGCCCATAGACCAATACCGCGCCGAACGCTAGACCGAGCATACAGACAAACAGTTCCAAGACTTCCATCGGGTAGGCATCCTTTTCCCCTGCATTGTGTGAAAAATCGGGACATTCTACTTTTTCGGACCTGGCAGGTCTAGCCCGCATTATCCATGACGGTTCGTGGCGAGATCGCCAAGTCGCGTGAGGCCGGCGCACGAATCCATGGGGCCTGACATCGGTCCCTCTCTACCGTTTATTCAGCAGCCAGACGTTCTCTTTCGCCGGGCATTTACCTTTTAAACCACCGGCTACGTCAGCACTGTCCAGCAGCGTGAGTCTATAACTCTCACGATAGTGTCGATGGAGTTCCTCGCGATCGACTGAAAATGGAGGCCCGGCCTGCAGGGTCTGGTCATACTCATAACAAATAAGTAATTGGGGTGCAGTAGCTATAATCTCTATGAGGTGTGCCGCATAGCGTTGGCGAACATCTGCCGGGAGTGCGACTAATGCCGCCCGGTCATAGACGGCGTCGACAGGACCCAGCAATTCGCGCGAGACCTGAAAGATGTCACCCGCAAAGATGTCGATCTTCTGCCCGCGGTAGTGCCGTATGGTGCCGAGCTCCACGAGGCTGGGTTCCATGCCAAGCTCGACGAAAAGCTGCTGCACGGCAATCTCGCTCAGCTCCGCGCCGGCGACCGCATAGCCGCGGGACAGCAACCAGCCTATATCAAGAGACTTGCCGCACAGCGGCACAAACACCCGGCCGGCCTTGGCCAATGAAAGAGCAGAGAAATGTTTGAACAGTTGCTGGTTGACTGCATACTCGTGGAATGGGATCTCATTGGTGCGCCATCGTTGGTGCCAAAAACTTGCATCCATGTTCACTCCTTGAGCGAGCCCCCGTTTTCTTCCCCATGAGCCGTAACCGGGTGTCCACGAAACGTGGCCGCCTCACATTGTCACATTTTTGAGGTGTCCAAGAAAGTGGGCCAGTTTAGCCTGTTTCCTTTTCTTGTTTTGCGACGCTCCCATTGGGCGCCACTCGATAAATGAGGTCTGTTGGGGTATGCTTCCGGTCGGCCACCAGGCTGTTGACAAACTACTTGAGCAGAACAGACACGCAAGGTCTGGATACCCGCAGACCCGTTCAGAGGCCATCGCAGGTCGTTCAGAAAGGCCGTCCGGCAAGGCCGAAGTAAGCGACGAGGCGAGACTCCCTCTCCGTAGTACGTTGAGCCTCTGAACGTAGCGAGAACGCCGCTGGCGGACTTTCTAGCCTGCTAGAGAGATAGGGGGACTGGTGTAGATATGGAGCTAATAGCCAATCTCATCGGCATTGTCGTGATTGCCGTGGTCGCGATCATAGTGATTGGGCTCTCTAAAAAATACGGCAGGAGACGAGTGGGCGAGGTGCCCGCGATGGGGAAGTTGAATGTGCCTTGTGACCCAAACCTCCATGCCGATTTCCTTAACGCATTGACGGGGGAAAAGATTCGGTTTATTCCACCGACTCAGGCAGAACCAGTGCCTCTAGCGAAAGGCGACCAGCAGGACTTGCCCATGTGTGTGGTGCTGGTTGCGGAAGCAGACCTGATGCGCGCAGAACAAATCTTAGCTGGGTTTCAGCAAAAGTGGTTTCCACGAGAGTAGAGGATGAAGTAGGGAAGGTACGGCCCGCTAGAAAAGAACATTTGAGCCGGTAAAAAACTAAAACATTCTTTGATTATTTCATATATACTTATTAAGCACAGGGGATGGAGTCCTCCGTATAACTGCCCCGGCCAGGCTGGTGACTCCTACGCTACTACTGCCGTAGCCATAGGATTGCAGCCGGCATGGAGGCACCCGGCCTCGCAGCTCCACCCAGGCCGGAACGGAGGGACTCGCCGGTGGGATCAATCGATTTTAGCGCAACCCGATGGCTCGCCCTCGCTGTTGCCTCCGCCATTCGTGCTTCCTCCCTGCGCCTCTCGATCGCATTCGTTGACATCTGTGTGAGGGTTGCTGCTGCGGTGACCAGCTTTTTGGGTTGCGGCGAAGTCTTGAGAGCTGATTCGGGCGTAATCGAGCTGAACCTGTGGCCGGGCAGTGTATCGAAGGACTCGCTCAACTAAGGAGGTTCTCTGATGGAGGATACAAATTGGGTCTTGGGAGACATGATTTGGGCTTTTCTCGGGGTGTCGGTTATCGTTGGGCTAGTCATGTTGAATGCGTATGTTCAGAAGCTAAATAGAATTGAAGATGAACGACGAATAGCACGGCTGGGTTCCAATCCCCTCAATCGTCTAGATCGATAGCTTTCAATGCGAACTTGCTTCAGTGGACTCCTGTTGCTGGTGGTTATCCTGGGGGTCTGGGGGTGCGTGGGCCCGAAAGTACGGACAGACTTCGACCCAGCAGCCGATTTTACGACTTTTCGCACCTATGCGTTTACCGGACTGACCGACCTGAATCAGGGCGGCGTGTTGAATAATTCGCTCATGCGTAAACGCCTTGAGCAGATGGTCGGGGAGCAACTCTCGAACAAGGGACTCCGTCAGGTCGGCTTGGATGGACATCCGGATCTTTTGGTTCACTACTGGGTGACCGTCAAAGAAAAGCAGCGCATCGAGAGTACCGGCACCATGGTAGGTCCCTATGGACGGAGAGGATACGGTGGTGTCACCACGTATGACTATGAGGAAGGTACGTTAATTATTGATCTCGCGACGTCAGCAAAAAATGAATTGGTCTGGCGGGGTAATATCGTGGGTATTGTGTCGGATTCGAAAGAGGAAAACATGCGCATGGTGAATAAGGGGATCGCCAAGGCACTTGAGGACTATCCACCGAAACAAAAGAATCCGTGATGGTCACCTGTGCAAGCGCGTCATAAGTGGCTACGTAGCCTGATCCTCGACTCCCGACCACTTTTCCTTTTCCTTCTTTATTCTCACCCTCATCTTATGGATGTTTCGGCGCACCGCGAGGTATTACTTCACAAACGGATTGCCAGCCTTTTGCCAGTCATCGAGGCTCATCACCACGGCAGTCGTGCGGGTGAATCCGAGTTCCTCAAGAGACTGTGCCGCGAGCGAGGCCCGGTTGCCGCTTTGGCATTGGAGAATGACGGGTCTGTCTAACTCAGTGCTGCTCGGGAATCCGACCTGTTTCCAAATTTGAAATTCAAGAACACCACGGGGGATGTTGATCGCCCCCGGCACATGCCCTGCGGCATACTCCTGAGGCTCTCGCACGTCGACAATAAGCGCAGTGCCCGGACTCTCAACGACCTTTCGGTATTCCTCCATTCCGATCGTCTTGATCTGCTTCTGTGCCGCTTGAACCTTCTGCGTCACTGTCGGAGGATAGTTCTGCGCGAGCACCAGGGAAGGGACGGACAGACCCACACTGATCATGATGACTAACGATGACGTGATTCCTACGTTCATAGGAATATCCTCCTTTTGCGAAATGAAACAACCGGGCGCTCATATACACTGTCATGAGCATAGCGGAAAAAAGTCTACCTCGATTCTGTGAACGTCTCAAGGGGCAGTATGCTTCGCCGCCAGGCTCTTGATGCCAGAACTGATTACAAATTTACACCACAAAACCCTTGTCCCTGAATTTGTCGTTGAGCGCTTGCAGTCCCTAATGCTGCAAGTGAAGCCACGGACGGCGAGACATAGGGGTTCTTCTACTGAAGTCGACGCAACCCTATCAAGAAAAGACTCCCGACCCCTTTTTGCCCTTTTTGTTCTTTCCCGATACGCAGCGGCGATTGTGCATGCCTGTCGCTGAATCAAGCGGATGGCAAGAAACATCTGATGCAAAAGCTCCCTATCGTGCATTGCAATTGTAGGGCAGCTGATAGTTCCATTTGTACAGTTGTCTGCATTAGCCCACGTAGGCGTTTGGAACCTTCGAATTTTGCGCACGTAGTCTTCACATGTATTGAACGACACACCTCTAATTAATTCACGATATTGACGCGCCCGTCTCGGAACGGCATGCCTGTTGCCTAGCATGCGTCCAAGAGCTTTGGATTGCTTTCAGTCTGAGTCTGCGCCCCGATGGCAGATCAGAAGTCACTGAAAGCAGGCTGCGGGCTCAGAATGTAATACCCTATAAGGAGGACGATTATCATGAGCAGGATCTTCGTGAAATTGTGCGGCACAGATCATCGCGATAGCCTGTGGAAGTCTGACCAGTACAGGCGTATTTTAAATAGTCAGAGGCCGGCATGGCGGGCCTCTCTATTCCCAACTCACCTACTACTTGCGCTCCTTCTGACGGCAGTCACTCTGGCTCCAGCGCTTGGCTCCGCGGCCGATGCGAAGCCGGAGAAGGCGAACGCTAAGCCGAAGTTCATGTTCGGGCAAATGTTCCCCAAGCTTCCTCAGTACGCAGCGCCAGACGACACAGCACTGACCGCCCTCACTGCCGCGGGGCCGACGACAGCGCCAGGACCACTCTTTGACACAAACATATCTGCGCCAGTTGAGCCAAACGACGATAACCCAAACAATGTGCCGTCATTCTTCACCTATTTCGGGCAGTTCCTCGACCACGACATGACATTGGATACCCTTCCACTGCCGACGACATTCGTAGACCCCAACACGATTCAAAACTTCCGTGATCCACGTTTGAATCTCGATAGCGTATATGGCGGTGGTCCATAGGCAAATCCGGAGTTGTATGAGGCAGACGGCAAACACTTCAAGGTCAACGGGCGCGACCTCCCTCGCGACCCCTCATGCGTAGTGTCAAGTCTCCCGGTTTCCACCGTGACACCCTGCCCTGCGATCATCGCGGAGGGCCGCAATGATGAGAACCAGGTGATTGCGCAGATCCATGTCGCGTTTCTGCGCGCACATAACCGTTTGATCGATCAGGGCTACAAGTTTGAAGAGGCGCGCCAGTTGATGAAGTGGCGACACCAGTGGATCGTCGTCCACGAGTTTCTGCCGGAAGTGCTCGATCCCAATGTGTATGCCGACGTGTTCCTCCCTAATGGGAGTATCCGGACCCGTTACTACGATCCGAACAATGCGAATAAGGCTGACATGCCAGTGGAGTTCTCAGTTGCGGCTTACCGCTTTGGCCATTCCCAAGTCCGCAGGGCCTATAACATCACTCAGGGCGGACCAAGGGTACAGGTGTTCAACAACACGGCTGGCGACCTCCATGGCGGACGCCAGATTGCGGCTGATCATGTGATCTTCTGGCCCAACTTTCTCACTGTGGACGGCCAGCCTGGGACCGGCCAGCCCGGGACTACTCAGCCGGTAGCGAATATCAGCCGTAAGATCGATACGCTGTTGTCGAGCGGCCTCTTTGCACTGCCGATCCCCGGTGCGGCGCCTGAAGGGTCTGCAATCCTCGCGAAGCGTAACATCCAGCGTGCGCGTGGATACGGGTTGCCTAGCGGCCAGGTGGTCGCAGAGCAGCTGGGAATTACCGCACTTTAGCGAATGCCGATATCGTGGCAGATAATCATATCCCGCGGTTACGGCCCTTCATAACCGACCCGGTCTACCAAGATCAGACGCCTCTGTGGCTCTACATACTGGCCGAGTCCCAGATCGTCCACAATGGTGCGAAGCTGGGTCCGGTCGGCAGTCGCAGTCGCATTGTCGCCGAGGTGATTGGTGGGCTGTTAGCTGCCGACAACAGATCCTATTACCGAAAGCACTGGAAACCGGAAGGTGGATTCCGAGCCCAGGATCTGTTGAGGGAGGCCGGCTTGTTGTGAACTAAATAGCCAACAGCATTGGTCGTGAAATCCGTCCCTCATAAAGGGAGGGATTTCTGTCCTGGGTACAAGGGTTCCTGTTCTATCGGTGGGAGGTGGAACGAGCGATGGGAGGGGAGGCTGCCGCCCGTTGCGAAACAGTTTTTAACGCCGGTTTATCCAGCCTATTGCGTGTAGATCTGGACGCACGGCGAAATTGGGCCGGCGGGAGCCCGAACTGACGTTTGAAGGCGCGATTGAAAGACGGCTCGGACTCATATCCCACGTCGTTTGCCACCTCGGCCACGCTCTTGGAGGTTGATGTCAGGACTTGAGCGGCGAGCTGCAGCCTCCAGCGTGTCAGGTACCCCATCGGCGTGTCTGACAGATAATGCCGAAATCGCTCGGCCAACACGGAACGAGACACACCAACCTCATTTGCCAACGAGGCGATCGTCCAAGGCTGAGCTGGCTGTTTATGCAGGAGTGCCAGAGCCTTTCCCACTTCCGGATCGCGGACGCCGGCCAACCAGCCTGTATGCGACGGCGGCAACTTCTCGATGTACCGCCGCAACGTTTCCATAAACAACACTTCGGACAATTTGGCGATGACGGCGGCGCCGCCTGGGCCTGAGGCTTCCGCGTGATCGACGGAATAACGAAGGGTGTCTTCCAACCACTGTCCTGATGGGGTGTCACGGATATGGACCTTGACGATCGGAGGGAGTCCGGCCAGGAAGACTTGACTGAGTTGCGGGTCGCAGGTCAGGTAGCCACAGATCAGCTTGGTGAGCTCTCCTCCGCCTCCGGCTTGAGAAATTATTTGTCCTTCAGCCAGCACCCGCCGAAGTTGCGCCGTGCTGTCCATCGGTGTGACGGAAGGGCCGTTGCCCATAAGGTGCGCATTTCCTTGCGCAAGGATCACGATATCGCCGGCTTCAAAGGGTACTGCACGGCCATCCTCTACAACGCGAACATAGCCCCGTCCTTCTGTCACCAAGTGAAACATGATGACGTGTTTGGTATGGGTGGACAGATACGACGCCACGGTACCGGCATCGGGTTCGCGTGCGCACCAGGGCGACGAGAATTCGCCGTTGAAGAATACCGCGCCATCGAGTGTCACAGATTTGAGCACTTCGGACAAGACATCCATGTGGGGTTCTACAACGCCGTGACGGAGTTTCGGCAAAGTGTGTCGGACGCTAAATCAAGTTTCGGTCCAGCCTAGCACGCTGATGGTAAGAGAACCAGACCCCTAGATAAGACTCGAACACATAAACGTCATATAGTGGGGCATGTCATGCAGCTTATAAAAAGGAGGTCAGTCATGTACGATCTGAAGAATCTGAGCATGATGAAGCAACTAGAGGCGAATGCGTCCGAGGCGATGAAAGGATTTGTGGACTTCGACAAGGCAGCATTTGCCGAGGGAGCAATTCCGACAAAGTACAAGGAACTGATGGCCATCGCCGTCGCCTGTACAACCCAGTGTCCGTATTGCATCGAGCTCCACAGTGACAAGGCGCGGAAGAGGGGCGCGTCGGATCAAGAAATTGCCGAAACCGTTCTCGTTGCCGCGGCTCTGCGAGCGGGAGGAGCAATCACCCACGGCACACACGCCATGAAGAGAGTTTGAACAGGACAACCAATTGCATTCCACATTCGGAAGGAGACATACCATGAAGTTCCGCTATATCATCGGGTTTGCCGCAACGGCTCTGCTCACCTGTACCGCTCCCAGCTTCGGCACAGAATCAACGGCGTCGCCCGCGCCGGCAAAGAGCCTGTCTGACACAGTTCCCCTTTACACGAACCTCGGCTCTCACCACAAACGTATCTCTACTCGAGTTAAGGCTGCGCAGCAGTACTTCGACCAGGGGTTGCGACTCGTCTATGGATTCAATCACGCGGAAGCGATCCGCTCGTTTAGGCGTGCCGCAGAGCTCGATCCTACATGCGCCATATGCTACTGGGGGATCGCACTCGCCTACGGCCCGCACGTCAACGCTCCAATGGACTCGGCGAGTGGAATTGCTGCCTACGCGGCGGCGCAGAAAGCGCTGACTCTTAAGTCCCACGCCACGGCGTCAGAACGCGCGTACATCGAAGCGGTTGCGCAGCGCTATGTAGCGGTGCCGCCGACAGATCGTGTGCAATTGGATAAGGCGTACTCACGTGCGATGGAGCAGGTCGCGAAGACCTATACCAAAGACATCGATGCCGCGACCCTGTATGCCGAATCGCTGATGGACCTCCGCCCATGGAACTACTGGCAACCAGACGGCACTCCGTACCCCGGCACCAATGAAATCGTCCGCCAGCTCGAGAGAGTACTCTCGGGCAACCCAAACCACCCGGGGGCGTGCCATTACTATATCCACGCGGTCGAAGCGGTGAATCCGCAGGCCGCGGTGCCTTGCGCCGAGCGGCTCGCTCGACTTATGCCCGGTGAAGGGCACATGGTCCACATGCCCGCACACATCTACATTCGTGTTGGACGGTGGAACGACGCAGCGCAGGCCAATCAACATGCCATCCACACCGACGAGGTCTTCATCGACGGGCAGCATCCGACGGGCGTCTATCCGCTTGCATACTATCCCCACAATATCCACTTTCTCGCATTCGCCTATACGATGGCGGGCCGCAGTGCACAGGCGATCGAGACGTCCAATGCACTCACCTCCAAGGTGAACCTCGATGCAGCGCGTCAGGTCGGGCTGCTACAAGAAATGCTGCCGTATCGCGTGCTCACGCTCACAACGTTCGGAAAGTGGGACGACGTGCTTGCGGAACCGCTTCCGCCGGAAGATATCCACTTTTCGTATGCCATGGCGTACTACGCCCGCGGTGTAGCGCATGCTGCGAAGGGGCAGTGGGCGGAGGCACAAGCCGCGCTTGACAAGGTGACGGAGATCAACGCCGCGACGCCCGAAGGTGCCGAAGGCAAGACGCCCCTGTCGATTGCCGTACACGCGCTATCCGGCGAAATCGCAACTCGCCGCGGTGACGTCACCGCAGGGACTAACCACTTCCGAGAGGCGGCCAAGATCGAAGATGCGGGGCTCTACTTCGAACCGCCCAAGTGGTATTACCCGATTCGGCATTCGCTCGGCGCTGTGCTCTTACAGGCGGGACAACATGCCGAGGCTGAGAAGGTGTATCGTGAGGACCTCAAGCGCTTTCCCGAGAACGGCTGGTCTCTGTTTGGGGTCGCACAGGCGCTCCGGGCGCAGGGGAAGAATCCCGAAGTGGCAGAAGCGGAAGCGCGCTTCCGCCGAGCGTGGGCAAACACGGATGTGACGCTCACGTCATCGAGGTTCTAGCGAATTGTCATTGGTGAGCTGACTGGTAGGCTGTTGGCTGCCGACAACAGATTGTATTGCCGAAAGCACTGGAAGCCAGAGGGTGGAAATCCCTCTCTCACAAAGGGAGGGATTTCCGTCTGTTCCATCGCGTATGTTTTTTGGAACCGAGTTCGCCCTGGTAATATTTTAAGTTGACTAGTCCCTGGCTCTGTCCGTAGACTTTAATACGTAGCGCGGATGACGTTTTAGCGCGTGGAGTCCGCTATCCCTCGAGCCACGAACCACGCCTGGCACGATCGATTCTCCTGCCTCCGCCGCTCCAACGCCGTCGTCTTTTTCAATCACTGATCATGAGGCCGACGTGATCCTGCGGCTTGATTCTACGGCTGGCAATTCCTGACCGGAAGAACTGCGGCCAGGCATGTGTGTGTCGTCACACAAGGACCCCTCCGGCCAGGCTCGACAAGCATAGCCGAGCGGGTATCGAGCGAATTGAAAAAGAAGGGCCATGCCCCACGCCACCCAGGAGGGGCATCATGATCCAAGCTAGTGCCACACAAGAAGGTAGCGAGTAATTCATTTAGAAAGGAGATCGCACCATGAGCCTTCAAACCATTGCCAGCCAGTTTGTGGAGTCGTGCAACCAGGGCAAGAACTTCGACGTGATGCACGCGATGTACGCTCACGACATCGTTTCTGTCGAACCCAGCGGCGAGGAAACTGCGGGCAAGACACCGGTCATCCAGAAGTCTGAGCGCTTTCAAGCCCAAAACACCATAGGCGGCGAAAAGGTCCGCGGTCCGTTCTTGAACGGCTCCAATCAGTTCGCGGTCCACTTCACCTTCGAAGTCACCCCCAAAGCCACCGGTCAGCGGATCACGGTGGAAGAGGTCGGCGTCTATACCGTTAAGGACAACAAGATCACGCGCGAGCAGTTTTTCCACGGAGGCACGTGATAACAGTACGTCGGATTGGAGCACTAATCTGTTCTGCTTATCTAGGAGGAAGGAAGTCTCACATGAAGGCCATACGGTTACATCAAGTTGGTGGCCCCGCTTCGCTCCTCTATGAAGATGCGCCAAAACCGATTCCAAAAGACAATCAGGTGCTTGTTCAGGTCTATGCCACAGCGATCACGCCAACGGAGTTCGAATGGTATCCCACGTTCCATACTCCTGAAGGCAGAATGAGACCTTTTCCGATTACTCTGGGTCACGAATTCTCAGGTGTTGTTGAAGCGATGGGGTCGGATTGCACGGGAGTACAGCCGGGGGATCTTATCTATGGACTGAGCGATTGGTACATAAACGGTGCTCAGGCGGAATATTGTTTGACCGTGCCTGGTAACATTGCACCGAAGCCCGTCACGCTTGAACATACACAGGCGGCGGCACCGATCTCAGCTCTTACCGCCTGGCAGGCGCTTATAGATCGCGCACAGATCTCGGCAGGACAACGGGTGTTAATCCACGGCGCAGCTGGTGGTGTCGGCAGCTTTGCAGTGCAGCTGGCACGGCGCCAGGGAGCACACGTGATCGCGACAGCTTCGTCGGCAAACACCGACTTTGTCAAGTCGCTCGGTGCCGATGAGGTCATCGATTACCAGATAACGCCGTTTGAAACGGTCGTCGGGGACCTGGAAGTGGTGCTTGATACTGTCGGAGGAGACACGAGAGACCGTTCGTGGGGAGTGCTTAGAAAGGGTGGTCGGTTGGTGACCATTGCGGCAGATGCCGAAGGGTTGAAGGAGCAGCGGGTGCGCGAGGCTTTCTTCATCGTCGAACCAAACCGGAATCAGTTACTCGAAATTTCGCGTCTGATCGATAGCGGGATCATCAGACCCGTTGTGGGTGCCGACTTCTCGATGGAGAACTTTCGGCAGGCCTACGAGCAGAAACCTATGCGCGGCAAGACTGTACTCCGCATCGCTGAGTAATGTTGAGAAAATAAGAACAGGCTGGACCTGCTCATCTTCAGAAACGATCCAAAAGGAAGATCGTTGTGGTTCACGGAGCCCAACCAATAGGAGGTATCCAACCATGAAGCGAATATTGATCGTCGGTGCCGGCTTCGCCGGCATGTACGCAGCCCTGTCCGCCGCGCGCCTGCGCGACGAGCAACGTGTCTCGCCTGACACCTTCGAGATTGCCGTCGTTGCGCCGGAGCCGCGGCTGGTGATCCGTCCCCGTCTCTACGAACGTGCGCCCGAGACCATGGTGGCACCGCTTGCTGAACTGTTCGAGGCCGTCGACGTCCGATACGAACGGGGCCGGGTCGACGTCATCGACTCCGCCAGCCAATCGGCCGTCATCGTCGGGCCCGACGGGAAGAGGCGCTCGCTGCGCTATGACCGCTTGGTGCTGGCTGCCGGCAGCCAAGGGCTCAAGCCGGACATCCCAGGTCTTGACAAGTACGCCTTCAGCGTCGATCAGATCGCCGACGCGGTCGCACTCGACCACCACCTCAACGCCTTGACGAACCGGCCAGCCTCTGCCGCCCGCGACACCGTGGTCGTCGCCGGCGGCGGCTTCACCGGCATCGAGGTGGCCACCGAAATGCCATCCCGCCTGCGCGCCATCCTCGGGCCGAAGGCAAACGTCCGCGTCATCATCGTCGACCGCAACGAAGCCATCGCGCCGGCGATGGGCCCCGATCCGCGTCCGCTGATCGAGAAGGCGCTGCGCGAAGCCGGCGTGGAAACCAGGCTCGGCGTGGGCGTCTCGGCGGTGAACGAGAGCGGGGTCACCCTGAGCGACGGGCAGTCCATCGAGAGCGCGACCGTGATCTGGGCGGCCGGCATGCGGGCCAATCCGCTGACTGAGCAGGTTAAGGCCGAGCGCGATCGGTCCGGCCGACTAGTGGTTGACCGCAATCTGTGCGTTGCCGAGGTGCCGACGATCTTCGCAGCCGGCGACACCGCGCACGCCCTGACGGACGACCTTGGGCACCGTGCACTCATGTCGTGCCAGCATGCCAACCGGCTCGGTGCTTCCGCCGGCTTCAACGCGGCAGCGGACCTGCTCGGCGTGCCGCTGGAGCCATATCAGCAGAAGAACTACGTTACCTGCCTCGATCTTGGCCCGTCCGTCGCCGTGTTCACCAGAGGCTGGGACAGCAAGGTCGAGCTGAGCGGCGACAAGGCCAAGGCGATGAAGCGCGAGATCAACACGCAGTGGATCTATCCGCCGCGCGCCACCCGCGCGGACGCTTTCAAAGCCGCGGAGTGGGCGCGGCTGGTCGACTACTAGAGCGGATCTCGGCGGCGACGAACGCCGCCTCTCTGAGTAATGACGGATCCGCAACATAATCAAGAAAGGGACACGCCCATGAAGACGGTTTCATCAGTTATCATAGTTGTGAGACAGGCCTTGCGGTGGACGGCACTGGCTGGGATAACGCTGCTGCTCGGACAGACCGCGCTGGCAGAAGACGCCGTATCGGTGCTGATAAAACAGCGGTTGGCCGACGTGACCGGCAAGGAAGCCACCGTGATTACTGTGGACTATGCGCCGGGCGCCGCATCCGATCAGCACTTTCATCCGGGATCGGTGTTCGCTTACGTCTTGGAGGGAGCCGTGGTCTCTCAATTAGGGGGAGAACAGCCCGTGACCTATTCGAAGGGTCAGAGCTGGTATGAGTCTCCCAAAAAACCGCATGTCGTATCCAAGAACGCGAGCATGACCGAACCGGCTAAACTGCTAGTGTTTCTGCTGTCACAGGAGAGCGAGCCGCTCGTCGTGCCGATGAAATCATCCGGTAGTGGGACGTGAGCATCTCTTTCACCGGCCTGACAAGATGACCGCAAAGGGACTTCCATGGCGACGAATCCAGGTTCTGTGAAAGGAGAATCACAAGGCCCCAGCATCGTCATTATCGGCGGTGGCTTCGGCGGTCTGCATGCGGCCAAAGCCTTGGCCAATGAAGCAGTGGACGTCACGCTCATCGACCGCAAAAACCATCACACCTTCCAACCATTGCTTTATCAAGTGGCGTTGGGAGTGCTCTCGCCCGGTGAGATTGCCGCGTGTTTGCGTCATATCTTGCGCAGATCCCGGAATGTTCACACCATTCTGGGTGAGGTGACCGGATTCGACACCACCTCGCGACGAGTGCAATTACTCGACGGTGCAGAGATCGCGTATGATTATTTGATCCTCGCGGCTGGAGCGCGCCACGCGTACTTTGGCCATGATGAATGGGAAAATGACGCGCCGGGCCTCAAGACGATCGAGGACGCGGTGGAAATCAGGAGCCGGTTGCTGCGAGCGTTTGAGACGGCGGAACGCAGAGCATACTTGGCCGGTCACCAAGCACGGCTGAACTTCGCGGTCATTGGCGGTGGTCCAACGGGCGTCGAATTGGCGGGAGCGATCGCCGACCTCGCGCGGCTGGCCCTTGCTAAAGATTTTAAAGCGATCGATACGACAAAAGCGCGCGTCCAGCTGTATGAAGGCTCGCCGCGGGTTTTAGGCTCATATTCGGAAAACTCATCCCGGAAAGCGAAACAACAATTGGAGCAACTCGGAGTTGAAGTTCATACCGATAGTATGGTGACCGCGGTTGAGCACGGACGAATAAAAGTTCGAGACCAATGGATTGAATCGGATGTTACACTTTGGACCACGGGAGTTCACCCCTCGCCGCTTGCCAAACAACTGGGCGCACCTACCGACCGAGCCGGGCGAGTGCTCATCGAACAAGATTTAAGTGTACCCGGGCATCGCGAGATATTCGCGATCGGCGATATGTCGACGCTCACCGATGCGAGGGGTACATTGGTACCGGGTCTCGCCGCGGCTGCGTTACAAGAGGGCCAAGTGGCCGCAGAGAATATCCTGCGCGACTTACGCGGCAATGCCCGCCGTTCGTTCATCTATCAGGATCGGGGAATTCTCGCGACCGTTGGACACCATCGCGCGGTGGCTCAATTCGGACATTGGGTATTGTCGGGTTTGATGGCATGGCTTCTTTGGTCATGGGTCCACATTTTTCTGCTGATCAGTTTTCGCAACCGAGTAGCGGTGATGAGTCAGTGGATATGGGCGTATTTGACACGCCAGGGAAGCGCTCCTCTCATTACAGAGCATCAACAGAGGGAAGTGTATTTGGAGCGAGCTCAGGAACCGTCGACTCCACCCGGGAATAGGGGTATGGACAAGCATGGGTTGAACCCAGGTCAAGTAGTAAGAAGATAATTATGAACATCAACAGCAACATCGCCCTGCGCAGGACCATGGACTGCAGCAGACGAACGGCATAGAGGAATTGGCGCTCGCCGAGGCTCAATTCGCCAAACGTGGCAGTTGCGCCAGTGCGACGCTAACGTCGAGCCGATGGTCATTCACTCTGTGCTCACTCCATGAGTTCAACGTGCGCGCATGGTGCATATCCAGGGTGTCTCATTCCGATGATCACCCACAAGCGGTTTGCAAGAGAATGCGCAGAAGGAGATTACAATGAGAGTCGTCAAAGCGGCCGCGGTTCAACTGAGTCCCGTGCTCTATAGCCGGGAGGGAACAGTCGACAAGGTTGTGCGAAAGATCCACGAACTCAGCCAGCAGGGGGTACAGTTCGCCACGTTTCCAGAAACTGTGATTCCTTACTATCCGTACTTTTCCTTTGTTCAGCCTCCCTTTCTGAACATCGGAGGCCCTGAACAGCGAAAGCTGCTTGACCAGGCAGTTACGGTGCCGTCCCCTGCCACGGACGCCATCAGCAAAGCTGCTAAGCAGGCGAGAGTCGTTGTTTCCATAGGCGTGAACGAGCCTGACGGTGGAAGCCTTTATAACACCCAACTTCTCTTCAGTGCCGACGGCACCTTGCTTCAGCGACGTCGCAAGATCTCTCCCACCTATCACGAGCGTATGATCTGGGGCCAGGGAGACGGCTCGGGTCTGCGCGTCGTTGACAGCGACGTCGGCCGCATCGGTCAGCTGGCGTGTTGGGAGCATTACAACCCTCTGGCACGGTATGCAATGATGGCCGACGGCGAGCAGATCCACTCCGCCATGTATCCGGGGTCCATCTTCGGCGACCTATTCACTCAGCAGACAGAAATCAACATCCGTCAGCATGCACTGGAGTCTGCATGCTTCGTCGTCTGCGCGACGGCCTGGTTGGATGCCGATCAGCAGGCGCAAATTATGAAGGACACGGGCTGCAGCATCGGGCCGATCACGGGCGGTTGTTTTGCCGCGATCGTGGCACCCGATGGAACACTGATGGGCGAACCGCTTCGCTCGGGCGAAGGCGTCGTCATCGCTGACCTTGACTTTGCGCTCATCGACAAGCGCAAGTTGCTAATGGACTCGCGCGGCCACTACAGCCGGCCAGAATTGCTGAGTCTTCTAATCGACCGCACTCCCGCCACGCAGGTGCACGAACGTGGGGTGAAGTCCCAGCCAGCCGCTGAGCAAGGCTCGGAAGATCTTTTTACTACCATTGCCTGACGATGGGGGTGGAGGGAGAATGCCAACGATAGAGATCCGGGTTCGAAGAGTCAGCGTTGTCTCCTCGAGGCCATTCGAGGAGGTCGTACGAAGGCTCACAGCGACCATCGGCCAGCCAGATATGACTGCGTTCCACAAAGCGGTTGTCGCAGCAGCAACGCTTGCCGATCTTGAAAAACTGGTTCAAGAGGCGACTGGATCCTCAGGTCTGATGGAGTTCGTCCGATTTGACGCCGGCGAAGTCCTGTGCAAGGAACGAGGCGGACAAGGGCCAAAGAGTCTCCGCCTCGTTGTCGGTAATCCGATCATCATGAAGGAGATGGCGAAGACGGTTCCCGACGCTGTGTCGTACGCGCCGGTCACGATCCTCGTCGACGAACGTGCGGATGGAGTACACCTGTCCTACGACTCCATGGAGAGCCTCATCGCTCCATACGGGAACGATGCAGCTGTCATGGTCGCCAGGGAGCTCGACGCGAAGATCGAGGGCCTGCTTGAAACCGCCACGCTGTGACACAAGCTAGAGAAGCCTTAGGCGGTATGGTTAATGATCCCGGCGGCGGACTCCGAAGTGAAATCAGAAATCCGCATCCAGCACGATGCGGTATCGGGCCTTGCCTGCTTCGAGCCGAGCGAAGGCCTCGTTGATCTGGCTCATCGGGAAGTGCTCGGTCTGCGGCGTGATCTGGTGCCGTGACGCGAAGGCAAGCATCGTCTCAATCGCCACCGGCGAGCCAGTCGGCGAACCTGAGACGCTTCGTTGCCCCATGATCAGCGAGAAGGCTGCGACTGGGATCGGTTCCAACACGGCACCGACAACGTGTAACCGGCCGTGCGGGGCGAGCGTGCCGATCAGCGCGTCCCAATCGAGCGGCACATTGACGGTACTAATCAAAAGGTCGAGGCTGCGGCCGAGTTTCTTGATCGCCGCAGAGTCCTTGCTCACTACGGCGTGATGTGCCCCGAACCGTTTGGCATCATCAAACGTGCTCGCGCTCGATGTGAACGCCGTCACCTCGCAGCCATACGCGGCGGCGAACTTCACGGCCATGTGCCCTAGCCCGCCAATGCCAATGATGCCTACCCGGTGTGTCGGCTTGGCATACATCGCCAACGGCGAGAAGACCGTAATCCCTCCGCACAAGAGTGGCCCAGTATCGGCAGAATTCAGTTTATCCGGAATCGGAACGGCCCAGGCCCAGTGTGCGCGGATGTGGGTCGCGAACCCGCCGCGATGACCGACAATGGTAAATTGCACTTGAGGGCAGAGGTGATGGCTTCCCGACATGCACTGGTGACAGTGCATACAGCTGCTCGAGCTCCAGCCGACACCGACGCGTTGTCCAACCGTTAGACCTTTGGCATTTGAACCTATGGCCGAGACCCGACCGATGACCTCATGGCCGAGAATCGCGGGGTATTGCGACATGCCCCAGTCATTGTTCAAAACGGAAAGATCGGAGTGACATAACCCGCTGTGTTCAACGGCGACTTCAACGTCTTCCATTCCGAGCGGTCCGGGATCAAGGGCTTCCAGCACCATCGGCTGTTTCGCCGCCTTCGCGACCCATGCCTGATACTTCGTCGCGTGTCCTGCTCTGACACTCGGGTTGGACATGGGGATTCCTTTCTGCGGGTGAGCGTATGTATACGGAGATCGCCCTTGCCGCGTTGGGTCATGGTGTTCATTGAGATTACTGTCCACTCTTCTCGGCCCAAGGCTAGGCTGTCCCTTGCTAGGTGTCAAGGTCCAAGGCGGCCACGGTCTATTGGACGATGGAATCGTCGATACTTTGCTAGTAGTCGGCACAGGTACGACGGAGATGGTGTGTCCTTTCGTTAATGAATCCTGTTGCGGGACATGCGCGACCATTGCCGATGCACAAAGGTCGGAAGGGGAGGTCTTCCCCTTATGAAGGGAATTTTGTAGGATGGTGCCCACCGACGCGAAAGACATAGCAGGAACTTCCCCAGCCCTTGCGAAGAGTTCCCTCGGCCGTTCTCTATATGAAAAACCATCTTGACAGTAAGGCCATACAGCGCGTGATGGTGGGCACCGACCGTTCCAAATCCGCTGACCAGGCTGTCCACTGGGCTGCCGGGTTTGCCAATCGCTTCGATGCAGAGCTGTTCGTAGTCCAGGTGGTGGTGCCGCAATTCCCGCCCGCTACAGAATTCGGCGCAGCCGAACAAACACACACGGCTGCCGCTAACAGTGACCTGGCGCACTTCGTGCGGCAAGTCGCCGGGGAGCGCGGGCATGCTCTGGTCGTTGTTGATGTCGATCCGGCAATGGCAATGGTCCGTGCCGTTGAGGACGAAGGCATCGACGTCCTGGTAGTCGGCAATTTTGGCATGGCGGGGCGAAAGGAGTTTTTGCTCGGCAACATACCAAATCGCATCAGTCATAACGCCCGCTGCACCGTGGTTATCGTGAACACCATGACCGCTATCGATGAGCCGGCGGTGGACTCAATACCCGTTCACCGACCGAAGAGTGACATTCCATCTTTTGAACCTCGGCTGGCAGCGCGGGCGGCGGAGATCGCCACGGTAATGGCGAAACATGGCCTGACAGAGCTGTTCGGCCAATCCGACGAACGGGATATGTCCGTCCGCCGCCAGCAGGCCCAGCGTTTACGCATGGCCCTGGAAGAACTGGGTCCGACATTCTCAAAACTCGGACAAGTGTTATCAACCCGCCCAGATCTACTTCCAGCCGAGTACATTGAGGAACTTGCCCTGTTGCAGAGCCACGTGCCCCCCATGACGGAGCGGGACGTGGTCCGGGTGTCGGAGCAGGAATTGGGCGTACCATGGGAGGATGTGTTCCAGTCGATTGACCCGAATCCGCTCGCCGCCGGCACCATCGCGCAGGTCCACCGTGCGACACTCGAAAACGGCGATCGGGTCGTCGTCAAGGTTCAGCGACCCACCGCTCTTGGTGAAATCGAACAGGATCTCGCCCTGCTTGAGGTGTTTGCCGAGAAGATCGGAAAACGGCCCGCGCTCAATCAAGTGATTGATATTGGAGCCGTGTTCACACACCTCTCCACCTCTCTCCATCGTGAACTTGACTTCCGTCAGGAAGCCGACAACATCGGACGGATGCAGGGCGTCCTCGCAGGCTATGATCGCCTGGCCGTCCCCAGCGTGTACCGGAAGCTGTCCACGTCTCGCTTATTGGTGATGGAAGAGATCCAGGGCATCCCGATCAAGCAGGCACCGACAGGTCCGGCACGCATCGAGGCGGCCCGTCAACTGCTGGAGAGCTACTACAAACAGCTCATTGCCGATGGGTTTTTCCATGCCGATCCCCACCCAGGCAATCTGATGTGGTGGAAGGACCGCGTCTACTTTCTCGATTTCGGGATGGTCGGCGTGGTCGGCGCCGACTTCCGTGAGCATCTGTTGTTATTATTGATGGCCCTCTGGCAGGAAGATGCCGCGTTCGTCACCGAAGTCACCCTGATGATGACTGGTGCCATTAACCACCCCAATCTCGATATGCCCCGATTCCAAAGCGAGATCGGGGACGTGATGGCGAAATATCGCACGGCCGCGCTGTCCGAGCTGCAGATTGGGCCCATTTTGCAAGAAATGAGCGCGGTCTCGTTACGGCATGGGGTCCCGCTACCGGCCTCGCTCACACTCGCGGTGAAGGCGCTCGCACAGGTTCAATTGGCGACCGCCGAGCTCGATCCAGCACTCGACCCGTACGACGTCGCTGGCAAGTTCCTGACACGCTGGGTCGTCAAGCGTATGGGGATGACACTCAATCCGAAGACACTCGTGTATCAAGCACAAAAGCTAAAGGTACGGGCCCTGCGTGTGATGGAGGCGGTCGAGCACCTCATCGGTGCCAGCCCAGGCCAAAAGCTTATGGTGAACTTTCGGGCCAATTCGCTGGAAGATATTGTGCGCCGTACGGGACGACTCTTGGCGCTGGGCCTGACGGCTGCGGCAAGTGTGCTAGCCAGCGGACTCACGGTCATCGCGACGGGTGTGGCCGAGTGGATACCGATCACATTCGGAGCCGTCGCCGGTCTACTGACCGTTGGCCTGGTGATCGACCTGCTGCGAGGACGTGGAAGATGACAATGGTTTACTATGCCGTGCGGTCTCGTGACGGGGACGTCGTGCCATTGCGCCTGATCGAACGAACCACTGCTTTTTCGAGCAGGTACGCGATGACCGTCATCGCCAGGCCGACCAACCCGCGCTCCAAGCGTCGAGCCAAAGTCCGCTGGGGGATCGCATGTGTGGAAGCGCTGTCCTTCATCAGAATCTCATTGCTTAAAGCAGGACGTTCCGCAACGAATCGCCTGGTACGCGTGGAGCACTTACCCTACCCTACGCAGGCCGGAATATCCACTATCGGCTGTCTCCATGATGCATGATCGTATATCGGCGTGGCTCAATCACCTTGGTCTCGAGAGATACTCCGAGGCGTTTCAGCAAAATGCGATCACGTGGGATGTGCTACCGGAGCTGAAGGAGAACGACCTGGAGGCGGTGGGTGTCTTACTGGGCCATCGAAAGACCCTCTTACGCGCAATTTCGCAATTGTCACAGCATGCAGAAGGGGTGAATCTGGGGTCTCTCCCCCTTGCCGTCAGTTCGAACACGCTTCCCTTCCCTGCCGAGCGAGATCAAGCACAACGTCGCCAATTGACGGTGCTGTTTTGCGACCTGGTGGATTCGACCGCCCTGTCTCGCCGGTTGGACCCTGAAGACCTCCAGGATGTGATCCGACGGTTTTTAGATGCCTGTGGCCAAAGCATTGGTCGGTTCAATGGTTATATCGCAAAATACCTTGGTGATGGGATGTTGGTCTATTTTGGATACCCCCAGGCCAACGAAAACGATGCGGAACGCGCGGTCCATGCCGGACTGGCGATTCTAGAGAAGGTGAAGGCGCTTCAGCAAGACAATCCCCATCCCGAGTGGAGCATTGCGGCACGAATCGGAGTCGCGACCGGTCACGTCCTCGTCGGCGAACTCATGGGGCAGGACACTGCCAAGGAACGGTCTGTGTTCGGCGAAACCCCCAACCTGGCCGCTCGCCTCCAAGCAGTGGCACAACCTAATCAACTGGTTATCGACTTGGCGACGAAACGTCTTGTTGGAAATGAATTCGAGTTCGTAGATCTCGGTGCCTTTTCTCTCAAAGGGTTCGACACACCCATCCAGGCCTGGCAGGTCTTGAGTCCCACATTGTCAGCCAGCCGGTTTGAATCCCATCGATCCAGCCACTTAGCCAAATTCGTAGGCAGAGAAGAGGAGCTCGCACTCCTGCTGGGTCGATGGCGCGAAGCGGTCGGTGGCGAAGGACAGGTCGTGCTCCTGTGCGGTGAGGCTGGCATCGGAAAATCGAGACTGACTCGTAGCCTGTGTGACCGCCTCGCCGATGAACGGTACCAGTCGATTCAATTTCAATGTTCACCGTACCACACCAATACGGCGCTCTTTCCGGCGATCAATTTTCTGCGGCAGGCTGCGGGGATTGACAACGCGGACAACGCCCAGATGCAACTGAATAAGCTCGACGTCACGGCTCGCGAAAGCGGAATCGATAATCAGGAGACAGTGTCATTGCTTGCGGATCTGCTCTCGATCCCAGGAGATCACCTGTACCCGTCGCCCAATGTGTCATCCGAAAAACGTAAGCACATGACGCTGGAGGCCCTCGTGCATTATCTTCAAAGGCTGGCTGAGCGCAGTCCCGTGATGTTCGTTATGGAAGATGCCCATTGGCTTGATCCAACAACGCTGGACCTCATGACGCGAATCATTGACCGCATTCGACAGATGCGAGTGTTCTTGTTAATTACATTTCGACCCGACTTCAAGGCAATGTGGTCGGAATATAGTCATGTGACCTCTCTAACGCTCAGTCGGCTTCCACGTCGGCAAGGCACCGAACTCATTTCGGCGATTACAGGAGGAAAAGCGCTTCCGCCTGAGCTGCAGCAGGCGATTCTGGCGAAGACCGATGGCGTGCCCCTTTATATCGAAGCGTTGACGGAAAATCTGCTGGAATCAGGTCTGCTGGCGGAGGGCCAAGGTTCATATACCTTGAACAGCCCGTTAAAGGAATTACCCATCCCGAACAGTCTACACGCGTTGCTCATGGAGCGGGTGGACCGATTGGGGCAGGCCAAGGACATTGTTCAAGCCGGAGCAGCGATAGGGCGTGAATTCACCTACGAGCTGTTACAGGCGACTGTCGAAGCGACGGACAGCCAGTTACGGAATGCACTCGACCTTTTCGTCGCGTCCGGGCTCATTTTCAAAGAGGGCGAGATACCCCTTGCGACATACCACTTTAAGCATGCGCTTGTCCAAGAAGCCGCCTATAGCACCCTACCGAAGAAACTCCGGCGAGTACTCCATGCCGGAATTGCTAGAGCACTGGAGAGTAGGTTCGACGAGCGTGTAAAGATGGAGCCGGAACTCCTAGCCTATCACTATGAACAGGCAGGATTGGCTGTTCAGGCAGTGGATTATTGGCATCGTGCGGCCCGTAGAGATGCGGCACGATCAGCCAATAGCGAAGCGCTCAATCATTTTAATAAGGCGCTCGAGTTGCTCAAAGATCTGCCGCAAAGCCCGGAGCGTAATGCGTTGGAATTGGAGCTTCTTCTTGCACGCGGAGTCCCCTTGCTGTCCGTCAAAGGCTATGCCTCCGACGAAATGGAACACAATTATCGAAGGGCGAAGGATTTGTCACAGGAGCACAGCGGTTCCGTGCATCAGTTTCGGGCCATGCGTGGATTATGGGTCTTTCACCTCGTCAGCGGGCAGATCGTGAATGCGTGCGGCCTGGCCGAACATCTCCTCGCTCTGGCTACTCACGAGCAAAGGTCGGATCTGCTGGTTGAGGCGCACCACCTGTTGGGTGCGACCTATTACTTTCTGGGACGGTTTCACGAAGCCAAACATCATCTGCTCACCACAATATCCCTGGATGATCCGAATCAACACCGGTCATTGGCCTGGTTGTATGGCCAAGATCCCGGGATAACCGCGAGGACTATGCTGGCCAGAGCCTCTTGGATATTAGGTGAGGTTGACCAAGCTGAAACTCTGGCACTGGAGGCCATTGCGATGGCGAGGGCAGCGGAACATCCCTACACGCTCGTGTTTGCCTTAGTGTTTCTTTCCCGGATCTATTCCGCTGTCCGCAATGCGAAGAGAACGCAGGAACTCACCGACGAAGCCATTGCGGTTTCAACAAAATACTCATTTGGTTTGGGGTTGGCGCTGGGGACGACCTCTCAAGGTTGGGCCTTGGCCAACAAGGGGCAGGAGGACGGGCTCGGCAAGTTGATCAGCGGGCTTGCCGCAATCCGGGGCACAGGTGCAAGGCTCGACAACACGTTTACGTTGGCGTTGCTTGCCGACATCTATTTACAGAACAACCGGATCGAGGAAGGCTTAGGCGCAATTGAGGACGCGCAAAAACCTGCCGTAGCTGGAGGAGAACTGTTTTGGCAAGCGGAACTGCTTCGACTGAAGGGTGAACTGCTGCTCAAGCAATCCGACCAATCAGTCCATGCAGCAGAGCAGTGTTTGTGTGAAGCCATCAAGATTGCGCAAGGTCAACAGGCGACCATGCTTGAACTCCGGACCGCCACGAGCCTGGCGAGACTCTGGAGAAAACTCAATAAACCAGATGAAGCCAAACATATCTTACACTCTGTGTATTCCAGATTCACCCAAGGCATCGACAACCGCGACTTGATTGAGGCGAAAACAGTTCTTGAACAGCTTGGTGTGTGAAGTCGCTGGAGGTGCAGTCGCACCGAAGATTCGGACGGTGAGAAGGGATCAAAGGTGATGAGGGCTCCATTGACGCTTAGAGCCTCGCAACCAGGTCGGCCTCGATTGCCTCTGGCTTGTCGCTCGGTGCATAGCGCTTCAGTACCGTGCCATCGGAGCCCACGAGGAATTTTGTGAAGTTCCACTTGATCGCCTCGGTACCGAGAAAGCCGGGTTTCTCCGATTTGAGGTATGTATAGAGCGGATGCGTCCTGGCGCCGTTCACGTCGATCTTCGTGAACATCGGGAAGGTGACGCTGTAGTTCCTGGTGCAGAATTGCTCGATCTCTGCTTCGGCGCCTGGCTCTTGATGCCCGAACTGATTACAGGGGAAACCGAGCACCACAAAACCCTTGTCACTGAATTTGTCGTAGAGCGTTTGTAGCCCCTTATATTGCGGCGTGAAGCCGCACTCACTCGCAACATTGACAATTAGCAGCGTCTTGCTGCGGTAGGCGTCCATCTTCTGCCGCCTGCCGTCGATGGTGACGAGGTCGATGTCGTAGAAACTTATAGGGCGCGCATCCATCGTGCTCTCCATTAGCAAGCCGCGGGCGGCGAGACATAGGGCTCTTCTACCGAAGCCGGCGCAACCCTGTCAAGAAAAGACTCCGGCCCCCGCTTCTTCTTCCCAAGGCTGGAAGGACAACAGCATAGGCAACGATCGCCGGATCACTGGGGTTGGAATCGACGATGTGACGGCGAGGACAGCCCTCGATGGCCTCAGAAAAATGGCCTGGCGTCTTTTCTTATCTCGCTGGGTAGTGTAGACCGAGAGGCGAGGAAGATGTCGAGCGAAACACGCTCGTCGTTTTCGACTTTGAGAAATTCAACGCCGACAGTGCCTTGGTGTACCCACTTGACCGTCGCGAGACGCACTTTCACGGGCGGCTCGTCCCAGGGAAGATTGAGCATGAGCGTGAGCTTCTGGCCAGGGCAGAACAAGCGATTAAGATAGAGCCGGGCCCCCTTGCGTGAAACATCAAGCAAGGTTCCGTCGTCGGAGTCCTCGGTCGAAACTAACCTGACAGAGGCTTCTCCGGTGACGGCGATGCGCCTGACAAATCGACTATAGCGCATGGGCCTGATTCCAGGAGATGTATTGTAGGCTTAGTTGAGATGCCGGTGCAAGTGTCTAGTAGAGGAAATCTCCTAGTATACTGCGCAAAACCCGGCTCGCCACGCGTCAAAATAGTCCCTGACACCTGTCCATTTTCCTTATAATGAACGCATGAAACGGATCAACCAACTTACTTACGCCGGAAAACCACATCCGGCCCCCACCTCAGTGATTAGCTCATGCTCATAGTGATTACTGACACGATTGAGGAAGCTCATCGGACAGCGGCATCCCTGGTCGCTCAGTCGATCAAGAAGAATCCGACCTTACGATTCGGGTTAGCTGCAGGCCATACACCAATTGGTTTGTATCAGGGCCTGGTCGATCTGCACCGATCGATGTCCCTTGACTTCTCAGGGGTAGAATTCTTCAGCCTTGATGAATTCCTTGGACTCCCCCTTGGGAGCACGATGAGTTATGGAGCCTTCTTTCATGAGCATTTGTTGCGACATGTGAATGCTGATCCGGCTCATATCCATCTGCTAAAGGGGGAGGCTCAAGGAGATATGGTCTCTTATTGTCACTCCTATGAGCGGCTGATTCATGATCGTGGCGGCATCGATATTCAGTTGCTTGGCGTCGGGGCCAATGGCCATCTGGCATTCAATGAACCGATGACAAGTTTTGGATCTCGCACAAGGATGTGCCTGCTGAGTGCTGAGACAAGAGAAACACTTTCCCGGACTTTCAAGGAAAGTCAGGTGCCTGAATGGGCTGTAACAGTGGGTCTCGGTACGATTGCTGAAGCTCGGACTCTATTGATGCTGGCATTCGGTAAAGAAAAGGCAAAGGCTATCGCCCAGGCTCTAGAAGGACCATTAACGGCTGCGGTTCCCGCCGCCTCCGTTCAATTGCATCCCAATGCCGTCGTGATTCTGGACCCAGAAGCCGCTGAAGATCTCAGGTACAAGAGCTATTATCGAGAACAATCATCTCATTTGGCCATGTTGCTGCCAGGCGGCCTTCTGTGATCGTTCCCTTGCGCTGGAAAACTGTGTGACGCCAGCCCCGCGCCGCCCAATGGGTTCTGACACATTATGTTCCTTTTGTTCCTGTGAAATGGTTGCATTTATGAAGTAGTCTCTTATAGGTAGTACGCCAAGGGTTTTAAGGGAGGTCTTTTCACTTCTTTTGAGAAAGGGAGAATGCCGATGAGACGATCTACAACGCAACAAGCTGTCACGCTGGCCGGAGTGTTAGTCTTATTCGCCACTACAGTGCTGCCTTTGCAACCGGTATTCGGCGAGGGCGGGGCGCGGCGTGACGTTGTGCGTCAAGAAGAGCAGAACCTCGAGGACGCCATCGAGCACGCGAATGAAGCGGTAGACCATGGCAAACAGGGTCATGCTAAGGCACTCCTGGAACATGCGGAAGCTGCGCTGCAGCATGCGTTGAAGGGAGACATGGATAATCCGCATGTGGGGGAAGGGATCTCACATCTGAAAGAAGCCATTGAGCATGGGAAAGCGGGTCATGCTGACGTGGCCACGAAACACGCAGAAACTGCTGTCATGCACCTGTCTCAGGGAAAAAAACCAAGATAGGAAGGCAAAGAGGTAGGTGAAGGAGAGGAAAAGGGGGCAGACTACGCTTTGTCTTTAGAAGAATCCTCACTCTGTTTTAGCCAGAGTTCAAGAAGTCTTGTCTCGCGTTCTGACTGGGAAACGTGCTCCAAAGCGAACGCACCCGTCAAGCGATCTTCATAAAAGGAACGTTGCTTCGCGTAAGTTTTCTTAAAGGCTTCGGTCTTGAGGGCTTTCCAACTGGCATCGGATATTCCAGCATGTGAACGCAATAGGTTGATCTCGATGGCTTGGAAGGCAAAGACTTTTGCTAAAACCTTAATGACCGTTGCATTAGAAATTACTTTTGGACTTTTATCAGCCATGACTGATCGTTTCGGTTACGCCAAGGCAAACATAGTTATACGTTCTTCTCTTCCAGGCTGTAGCATTGATTGTATGCGTGACGCGGAACCTCAAAGTGAAAACGATCAGTTCCGCACGCCACCCCATACTTTTGCCGGGTCGATCGCCTTGTCAGGATTGAGTTTCCTCGCCTTGTCCAGCAAGACTTCCGTCGTTTCCGGATAAGCAGGGTCCGCAATGCAGCAATTGTCGACCGGACAGACCGCCGCGCATTGAGGTTCGTCAAAATGGCCGGCACACTCGGTACAGCGGTCATGCGTAATGACGTATATATCGTTTCCCTCTCCCTGGCCATCGCCCACATGATTTCCCTTCGCTTCCGCGTCGCCGCGAGTTTCGAAGATGGCCTCGTTCGGACATTCTGGCAGGCAGGCTCCACAGTTGATACATTCGGCCGTAATCAGCAATGACATGACGCTCTCCTCCTTCTTTTCACCCGAAATGGATGTAGATGCAAATGTAGCATCAAAATGCACCGATTGGTCAAGTGCTAATATCGCGTCTGTGACAGTTCAATGTCCAGGCTTTTGCGCTCGTAGCACGGGTCCGCAACCGTTTGATGAGCAGACGCGTCAGCGCGATAATAGGCTAGCCTCATTAAATCTCTAAAAAAGGAGAAAAGTTATGCCATACGTGACAGTCGGAAAAGAGAACTCAGCCAAAATCGAGCTTTATTATGAAGACCACGGCTCGGGTAAACCAGTGGTGTTGATCCATGGATATCCACTAAGCGGCGCTTCCTGGGAAAAACAGATGGCGGCGTTGCTGGATAGGGGATACCGGGTCATCACGTACGATCGCCGAGGCTTCGGTAAATCCAGTCAGCCGACAGTGGGCTACAACTATGACACGTTTGCGGAAGACCTTCACAAGCTGATCCTGAAACTGAAACTTCAGGATTTCAGCCTGGTGGGATTCTCGATGGGCGGCGGCGAGATCGCGCGTTACTTCGGGAAGTACGGCTCCAAGGGAGTCAGCAGAGCGGTAATCATCGGCGGGGTGCCCCCGTTCCTGCTGAAAACCGACGATAACCCGGAGGGCGTGGATGCCAGCGTGTTTGAGGGTATTAAGAAAGCCGTGGCCGCGGACCGTTATGCATTTTTCACAGAGTTCTTCAAAAATTTCTTCAACACCGATTTGCTTTTGGGTACGCGCGTCAGCGAACAAGTCGTGCAAGCCAGTTGGAACCTCGCAGCCGGTGCATCGGCGACGGCCAGCCTCGCCTGCGTTCCAACGTGGCACGAGGACTTCCGACAAGATTTGGCCCGCGTTGATGTGCCCACGCTCGTGATTCACGGTGACAGTGATCGCATCGTGCCAATTGCGTCGTCGGGACAACGGACCGCCAAACTTATCAAAGGAGCTCGACTGGTGGTAGTGAAAGGAGGCCCACACTGTATCACCTGGACGCATGCAGAGGAAGTTACTGCCGAACTGTTGAGCTTCCTCGGCGAAACTACCAACAAGGTGGCCAAGGTAATTGAGGAGGCAGTCGTCGCGGGTCGAGTCGGATCTTTCAAATAAGAGGGGGCGTTCAGTCTTCCGCGCCCATGCCGATTACGATGAGAACCGCATAATCCTGCTTCGTGCAGCCCTCGACCGGAGGCATCACGCCCCCTGGCGCAACCGGAAACGCGGTTTTCTGCACGTTTGCCGGCGAGCACGACCCACCAACCGCTGCCGGTGTATAGCGGGCGGAGCGGCAGGCGAGGTGCGTCACGTCGTGGAGCGTTACACCTTTATCGAGATCCCAGCGCCTGTCGCCATTTTTATCGGAGGGATGGATGGTCAGCACAGCCGTCACATCGCGTTTACCCGTGACCACGTACTTGCCGGGAGGGAGTGGAAATGTCGGCTGTTCCATGATCAAGCCGTGTTCCTCCAGCCACCAGTCCGTGCCGTCAAATTTCCAGTGCGCCGGGGCGAAGCCTTTGGCATCCCTCAACCGTTTATAGCTGTTCAGCTCGACGCCCCGAGGCCCCGGGTCCAGAGGCCACAGACCCCACGATTGAGCGCCAGTCCCGGAGGTCGCACCTGGATCGCCCAACGCCGCAATGAACTGTGTTGATATGCGCTGGAACTTCGTCTCACCTCCCCCTGCGGCATGGGCTTGGTTTCGACTCAGATTGAATGAGGAGAGCACGAACGATCCGAGCAGAAAGAGAACCAGGATGAGCAGAGCATACGTAGAAGGGGTAGAAAACCCATCGTGTTTTTTCATCATCGTTGCTCCTGCGTCTCGTCGCCGGCTTTTTGACGTCGGCCAGTATTGGTTCAATATCCTACCGTAAAGCGCCGCTGAATATGCTTCGGTTTCTCCACCTCGTCGATCATCGCCATCGCAAAATCGCCCAATGAGATCCGGCTTTCGCCGTCTGCAGCTCTCAATAATTGATCCGTTCCAAGCCGAAACCGACCGGTCCGTTCACCAGGGAAGAGATCAGCCGAAGGAGACAAAACCGACCAGTCTAGCGTCGTTTCTTGACGAAGCATGTTCAGCGCCTCGCGCGTGGCCAGTGCGCCCTGTTTATACTGTGCAGGAAAGCCGGGAAGATCCACCCCCTGCACCCCCGGCTTCACCTCCAAGCTGCCTGAGCCTCCAACAAATAGCAGCCGCTTCACTCCGGCTTTCTTGACACCGTCGATAATGGCTCGCGTGCCTTTGAGCTGCAGATTGTAGATGTCTGGATTGTTCCATCCCGGATTGAAGGCGCTGATCACAGCATCATGGCCTCGAACGAGCCTAGCAATCTGATCCACATCGTAGACGTCTACGTCATGGGCATGAAGGGCGTCGTGTGCAGGGAGCTTCTGCGGATCACGAGCGACAGCAGTCACCTCATGCCCCCGCTGTAACATTTCATTTAAGATTACCGATCCAACAAAGCCGGTTGCGCCAATAAGTACGATCTTCATGCTGATGCTCCTTCTTCCTCCCCAAGTGATCCGTGAGCGGTAGAGAGAGATTGTATTCTACTTCTTCTGAAAGGTTTGATCTATGCAGGTCTGAAGGGGTGAAGAAGAGGGATAAGGATCTCGCCATGCGCCACGAAATTCAGAATGTCCCCGTTATCTTTCGCCCCAGCCGGAGAATAGGGAATTATTTAGCCTTTCTGACAAGCTTGCTTAAACTTCAGGGGAGGAATCAAGGGACAAGGTGGAGTGGAAAATGGAGGGAGGTACTGGCATCCGTTCCTGGGGTGCCGAGACTTGGGTGTTTCCCTCGGCAGGCTTGGCTCGCCTGGCTCATCACAGACAGAGCAGACCGCAATGAGCAAAGACGCCTGACCGAGTGTGTGTTTGTCCTTCGATGGTACAAAGTAAAGAACCGACCCTCCTTTTCCGCGTTCTGCGAGCACATGGGGCTACCAAGGCACTCTTGCATCTCCTTCTCTACCCCCCGTACAATATCCAGTTCCTGGGCTAACTCATTGGCTTTTTAGCAATTTGCGCCAATTCTTAGAGAAGGATTCAGGCTCGAATGCGCATCGAATATACGAAGGGTGACCGGGCCTCCAAAGAGCTGATCCAGCTCCATCGAAAGAGGTCATTAGAGTCTAGCGGCCGGAAAATGAAGGTCATGCTCATCTTCCCGCCCGACTGGTTCCCCAGCGAGCCCTACCTTTCCCTTCCCTCCCTCACCTCCGTCCTCCGTCAGGCCGGCCATACAGTCGTCCAGAAAGACATCAATTTGGAGATGTGGGACTGGTATTTCAGCGAGGATTTTCTGAAAAAAGTCCTGCGCAAAGTGCCGCAGCAGCTGGACCGGCTGCGCAAGCTTTCCAACAGGCGGGAGCTGAGCGAGGCTGAAATGGAATTGCAGGTGGCGTTGTGCGACGTGACCCGCCAAAAGATCGGTGAGCTAGTCAAGAACGCGGAGAAGGCCAAGGCCATCGTCCGCGGGGAAATATTCTACGATATCGACCAGTTAGAGTGGGCGATCAATGTGTTCCGCGAGGTGACAGCCGTCATCTCGATTGTCTATGCGCCGGCCCGAATCTGCATGCCGCCGATGGAGACGGATTTATCATATAAGGTCTTCGTCTCGTCCGAAGTGATGGACGCGGTGAATGATGCCCAGGTAAACATCTACCGTGATGTGTTCAATCATCTGGTGAAGCCGGTGATTGAGAGGGAGCAGCCGGACGTGATCGGGATTTCAATTGTTCTCCAGCAGCAGCTCTTTTCCACCGCTACATTTTGTTCGCTCATCAAACAGCATTTCCCTCACATTCATATCACGGTCGGCGGCAATACAGTTACGCGGCTGCGCGATGTGCTGCCCCAGTCGCCGTTGTTCCAGTACTTCGACAGTGCCGTGGTCCATGAAGGGGAGACGGCGTTTCTGCAATTGGTTGAGGCAGTGGGGGCCAAGCGGGACCTCTCCCAGGTGCCCAACACCATATATAAGGATGACAAGGGCGTCCATGAATCAGCCTTGAGCTATGCCGAGGATATGGCAGAGCTGCCACCGCCGGATTTCGATGGATTGCCGCTCTCGAAGTATTTTGTCCCGACCAATGTCCTGCCCTATCTGGCCACGCGCGGCTGTTACTGGGGCCGCTGCGAGTTCTGCGACCATGGCGAGGGCTACACGGCCGGCTACCGGTCGAAGAAGATTCAAGATGTGCTGGCCGACATCAAATATCTGCGCGATAAGTACGGTGTCCAATTTTTCCACTTCACGGACGAATCTTATCCGCCGGCGCTGTTTCGCAAGCTCGCCCGAGGCCTGGTCGAAAGCCAGATGGGGATCTTCTGGACGACGCACATGCGGTTCGAGAAGAGTCTCTTGGAGGATGCTGTCTGGCAGGACGCGAAGGACTCCGGCTGCCGCTATCTCCACTTCGGGTACGAGTCAGGCGTCGAGCGGGTGCTGCAGTTGATGGACAAGGCGACGACAACTGAGATCATGACGCAGCATCTCAAGTACACGGCGGAGGCCGGCATCTGGAATCACTGCATGGGGTTCTTCGGCTTTCCCGGCGAGACGAGACAGGAGGCCTGGCAATCCGTCGAGTTCCTCGAACAGAACAAGAACCATGTCCATTCGCTCGGGTTCGGCACGTTCGATCTCGGCCGGCACAATCCGGTGGCGAAACATCCGGAGAAGTGGGGTGTGACTGCCTACAAGAACCCGGACTGGGACCTGGCGCTCGACTACTACTATACGGTGAAGAACGGGATGAGCATCGAAGAGGCAGAACGGGTGTTCCAGGAATTTGAACAGAAGCACAACCCGGGCTGGGATCTGCGCCTCTATGTCAGGGAATATATCTTCCTCTATATTTGCAAATTTGGGCTTTCGAAATTACCTGATCTCCAGTACAGCGCGGCAAAGGTGTTGGGCGCAGCTCCGACTCTGGCGGGGAAAATGTGAGCAGGTAGGGGACTGGCTCCGGCCTCGCCGGTGCCTGTCCCCTTGTTGGGTTCCGGGCGGGGAGAGTCGCCAACCGGAAGGCGACTCTCCCCAAGGCGATTAATGAATTACGTTTAACGATTCACGAATGAGCAATTTGGTTCAAATAGATGGCCTCACTCCATTGGCCAGCAGCGATCGGAAGAAGAGCAAGGTCATGCTGCTCTTTCCCCCTGAGTGGGTGCCGACGGCACCGTATCTGGCGCTGCCGTCATTGACTGCCGTGCTCCGTGAAGCGGGGCATACAGTCATCCAGCGCGATATCAATATCGAGATGTGGGATCACTTCTTCAGCACGGAGTTTCTGATCTGGGTGAAGGCCCGGTTGGGCATGCAGCTCAAGGCCCTGCAAAACAAAGAGAAGGCGGGGATTCTGACGGAGCAGGAAGTCGATCACAAGGCAGTCCTGGAGCAGGCCTACGACGTCGATGTGTTCGATCTGGCGGATCGGGCCGAGGATGCCAAGCTGATCGTGCGGGGCGAACGGTTCTACCAAGGCGAGATGCTGGAAGGAGCTTTGAATACCTTCCGCGAGGCGATGGCCTACATCTCCGCTGCCTACTATCCTGCCTCGCTCGTCTTCTATCCGATGGAGAGCAATCTGGGTTATCGGCCCGGAGTATCCAAGGAAGTATTGGCCTGTTTGGATGATGAGCAGGTAAATGTCTATCGGGACCTCTGCAATCAGCTGGTCATGCCGGGGGTGGCGAATGAGAAGCCGGATGTGGTCGGGATTTCGATCGGGACGCAGATGCAGCTCCTTGCCGGCCTCACGTTTGGCAAGATGATCAAGGAGACATTCCCGGAGATCCACGTGGTAGTGGGCGGGAACGTGATCACGCGGTTGCAGGAGGATCTGGCGAAGCAGGAGCAGTTCTTCACGGACGTGTTCGACTCAGCGATCCTCTATGAAGGCGAGCATGCCCTGCTGTGGCTCATCGAAGCGTTGAAGGGGGAGCGGGATATCGCCTCCGTGCCCAATTTGATCTATCGCGACGCCTCAGGCCTGCACCGGAGTCCCGAGGTCTACACAGAAAAGACGACTGCGTTGCCCCTGCCGGATTTCGACGGATTGCCGCTGGATCGCTACTTCGTGCCGGAGTTGATCATTCCCTACCTGGCGACGCGCGGCTGCTATTGGGGCCGCTGTACCTTCTGCGACCATGGGCAGGGCTACTTCGACCAGTATCGGGGCGTGCCCGTGCAACAAGTGGTCGAGCAGATCAAGGCCCTTCGGGACAAGTATCACTGCCGCCATTTCCTGTTCTCCGATGAATCCTATCCACCGGCGCTCTTCAAGAAGGTCTCACAGCTGCTGGTCGATCAAAACGTCGGGATCAAGTGGACGACGTTGATCCGGTTTGAAGAGACGCTCCAAGACCAGGCGATGTGGGATCTTGCGGCGAAGGCCGGGTGCTGCACCCTCTATTATGGGATGGAGTCGGCGAATGAGCGGGTGTTGAATCTCATGGATAAACATGCCACGAAGAGCGTGATCCAGCGCAATCTCCAGATGGCGGCGCAAGCGGGGATTTGGAACCATGTGATGGCCTTCTATGGATTCCCTGGCGAAACGTTCGACGAAGCGATGGAGACCCGCCAGTTCGTCATCGAGAACCAGCCGGTCATTCATTCGCTGGAGCTGTTCTACTTCGTCGCCTACCGCCATACGCCCATGGTGCGCAATCCGGAAAAGTTCGGGATTACGATTCACAAGCAGGAGGAGTATGATCTTCCCCTGGACTACTACTACACGTTGAACGACCCCAGTACCCTCTCATGCCTAGAGGCAATGCAACTCTGCGAGGAATTTTACAAGAAGGATTTTCATCCCTGGGCCGTGCGTGTGAACTCGCGCGAGCATGTCTTTCTCTACATCTCGAAATTCGGGACGAATCAATTGCCGCAGATCTATGCGAAACAGCCTGCGGCTGTTGGTGCGGCAGAGGGTGTGTCAGGCTTGATCACCTGGCCGGTGGCTCATACGGATGGAGATGAGGGGATGGCCAGGGTGACGAGTCACGACATCGGGGCCGGCTGATGAAAACGCCATACAGCTTCGTTCTCGGTCGCATGTCTCCCTGCGACGTACGTGAAACTGTACGTCTCAGTCGCCATACGCCCTGCGGCCTTGTTCTATGACGTTTTGCTCAGCTGGTAGAATTAGAGGAATTGGTCTCTGAGTCGTCAGGGACAAGAACTGCGGAAAGAAGAGCATACGAGGCTTCAACGAGTTTGGTCATCTCTTCGGCCTTCTTATAGGCCTGTGTGTATTGCTTGGGATTGTTGGTCAGGTTGGCATAGCGGGCTGGGTCCCAATTGTACAGCGATACCCGCCTGGCGCGGGCGAGGGTTTCAGAGGTGACGGGGAGTGTGAGCTCCAGTACCTCTAGAGCGTGGTCCACGTCTTTTTGCGTCACATCAGACATGGGCCGAGTCTGACAAAGGGATGTGAGTCTGTCAATCGTCCAAGATGGCGAGAAGGCAATATGACCATTCCGGCAGGGAGTAGGCATGTCTGACCGCCGGGCCCTCAAGTTCTATCAAGCCGATGTGTTCGCCGGGCTACCCTTCGGCGGCAACCCGGTCGCAGTCTTCCCCGACGCGCAGGGCCTCACTCACGTTCAATTGCAACAGATTGCCAGGGAGATGAACCTCTCTGAGACCGTGTTCGTGCTGCCTCCGACGGACAAGGCAGCGGTGATCAGGCTCAGGATTTTCACTCCCACGCAGGAAATTCCGTTTGCCGGCCATCCAGTCCTGGGGACCTTCTTCGTGCTTGCCGAGCTGGGAATCCTTTCAGTCAAAGAGCCGGTGACGCGACTCATACAGGAATGCAATATCGGATTATTTCCGGTCGAACTCCATGTCGAGGCTGGCTTAGTGGAGCGGGTGGTGATGACGCAGCCGAAGCCGGAGTTCCTGGGGCCCGTGGATGAAAGGGAAGATCTCTACAAGCTCGCCAGCGCGCTCGGCATGGCGAAACATATGATTGCCGACACGAAATGGCCGATTGAGGTGGTCTCCACCGGACTACCAGTATTAATTGTGCCGGCGCGGACCCTCACGGCCGTCCGCTCGATTCAGCCGGACGCCTCCGCGATCATGGACATCTGCCATCGCTTCGGCGCCAACGGCATCGTGGTCTTTACGACGGTGACGGTCGAGCCCTCGGCGACGGTGCATACGCGCATGTTCGCTCCCTCGATCGGGATTCTTGAAGATCCCGCGACCGGTAGTGCGAGCGGTGCATTAGGCGCCTATTTGGTGCAGAATGGTGTGGTCGATGTGGCGCCGATGACGGAAATCATTGTCGAACAGGGCTATGAGATCGATCGCCCATCGCAAATTTTCGTACAGGTCGAATCGGATGACGACATCATTCAAACTGTGAAGGTGGGAGGACAGTGTGTGATGACGGTGGAAGGAACGCTCAAATTTTGAAACGGCGGGTCCTGTCAGCGAGGAGCCCGACCGTCCTCGCACCCCGCCCGGTGTAGGTGGGAGAGGGGTAACCCGATTGGTCTCCTGTGCTCGCGCAACGCGCGGCCTCGGAGGCCCTCGTTGGACGCGCGCAGTGGGAGACCAATCGGGTCACCCCACAGGAAATGGGTGATATAGTCGAGGGCGCCCACCTCGCCGCCACCCACCGTTTCAAAATTCTGTGTGCTGAAGAGAGGGAGAGGATTTATGAAAGCTGTAATATTTCGGGAGCATGGCGGGACGCACAAACTTTCCTATGAGGATTTTCCGACACCGACGATTGAGCTGAATGAGGTTCTGGTTCGGGTGAAAGCCTGCGCTCTCAACCATCTCGATATTTGGACTCGCGAGGGGAATCCGGCTTATCCCTTGATCCTGCCGCATATCACGGGGTCGGATGTCGCAGGGATTGTGGAACAAGTTGGTTCTCACACCGAAGGGGTGACGGTCGGACAGCGAGTATTTATTTCGCCAGGGATGAGTTGCTGGCACTGTGACGCCTGTCTTGCCGGGCGAGACAATTTCTGCCGCTCCTATGGAATACTCGGGGCTGTGGTCCATGGTGGCTATGCCGAGTATGTGAAAGTACCGTTCCGCAATGTGCTGCCGATTCCCGGGAATGTTCCGTTTGAACAGGCCGCAGCCTTTCCTCTCGTGTCTGTGACGGCATCGCACATGCTGTTTGCTCTGGCGGGACTCCAACATGGAGAGACGGTGTTGGTTATGGGGGCTGGGAGTGGCGTCGGGATGATGGCGGTTCAGATGGCAAAACTCGCAGGGGCTCGTGTGATCACGACCGTTGGGTCTGAGGAAAAGATTCCCAAAGCCATGGCTCTGGGCGCCGATACTGTGATCAACCATGCGAAGGAACACGTTGCGGAGCGTGTGAAATCGGTGACCGATCGACGAGGCGTTGATGTCGTGATCGAACATATCGGTCCCGAGGTCTGGGACAGCTGTCTGGAATCTCTTGCAAAGGGAGGCCGCCTAATCACATGCGGTGCGACGTCCGGGGCGGACGTGAAGCTCAATTTGCGCTATGTATATGGCCGCCAGCTGACGATCAAGGGGTCCTATATGGGCACGCATGGAGAATTGGTAAAGGCAGGGGAACTGGTTGGGCAGGGTCGGCTGATCCCGGTGATCGATCGCATGTTCCCACTTCAGGAGGCCAAGCTGGCGCAAGACTTGATGCTCAAGCGGCAGTTCTTTGGCAAGATTGTGCTGACGGTCGCATGATGTTGAAAACGGCCTCCAGCTTCGTTCTCAGCTCATCAAAATCCTCAACGTACCCCACTCGGGTCACGAGCTGGCTGCAGCTCGTGGGTGGGCGGGTGAGAACGATACGCCTCCGGATTTGATTCGCCTGCGGCCTTGCCTGGGACAAGGCGCGTCTCGGCGCGCCGGGGTTGGGCGGGTGAGAAGGTTGATCGTTTTGAACATCCTGCTGGATTGATGGGGAAACAATCGATGAAAGGGGAGAGTATGTCTACCGTAGAAAAAATCATGAGAAAGCAGCCCAAGACTGTGGGGCCACACGTTTCGATTGTGAGCGCGGCCAAGAAAATGAAGGCGGCGAGGATAGGCTCGTTGATTGTGAAGAAGGGGAAGAAGCTGGTCGGGATCGTCACCGATACGGATATTGTCCGACGTGCTGTCTCAACCAATAAACCCCTTGGCAAGTTGACCGTCGAGAAGATTATGACGACGCCCATCTGCACCATCGAGGGGAGTGGGTCGGTCGAGGATGCTCAGGATATGATGGCTGACTTAGGGGTGCGCCATCTCGCGGTGACCAAAACAGGAGAGATTGTCGGGGTGGTCTCAGTGCGTGATCTGTTGCTGTTTTACAAACGCTACGCGCAATCAAAGATTGCGCCGGAGATGGCATACTCTGAACCAAAGATTATGCAGGACTAATCAGATGTAAGGCGTGAGGCGATTCGGAACCTTGATGCACTGCGCCTGACGTCTTACCCCTTACGCCTTACGATCACTTCTTGAGCTGCTGAATCAGATGTCCGAGTTCTGGAAGAATTAATTTCTCCATCGCGAGCTGCACAGCGTTTTCTGAGCCGGGGGTTGAGAAGAGGACGCGACCTTTGATGATGCCTGCAGTGGCGCGGCTCATGATGGCTGGGGAGCCGATGTCCTGGTAGGTCAAGTAGCGGAAGATCTCACCGAATCCCACCAGTCGCTTCTCCAACATCGCATCGACTGCTTCAAAGGTTGAATCCCGTTTCGAGATACCGGTACCGCCGTTCACGATGATGGTGGCGACCTTCTTGTTGGTCACGGCGGCTCTGATCTTGGCTTTGATCTTCGGCGGATCGTCTTTCACAAGATGGTACGCGACGACGGAATGGCCGGCATCTTTGAGCATGTGCATGATGCGATGGCCGCTCGTATCGGTCTCGGCCGTGCGGGTATCGCTGCAGGTAATCACCACGCACCCGATGGAACTGGGTGCATGGGATTTATGTTCGTGATGGGTTGACGCACTCACAGAGGTCTTACTGGATGCGTAAGAAGTCACTCTCTCCCTCATTCATAAGTTGCCGATCGGCTGGTTGGGTCCACTCAACCTCAACCTTAGCCTTAACCTACTTCCACACCGCGTCAGGATTCAGTTTTGCAACCGGTTTCCCGCCTTTGATGTGTTCGTCGATGATGGTGGCCACGTCGGCTTCCGTTACTTTGGAGTACCAGGTGGCGTCCGGATAGACGACGACAGTCGGTCCCTGCTCGCAAGGGCCGAGGCAGGAGGAGCCGCTGACGAGGACTTCACCCGGCATCACGCCTTTCTGCATGAGCCCCATATTAAAGGCCATGAGCAGGGTGGCTGCACCGGCGCTGCCGCAGGACGGTTTTGGGTGGCCGGGAGGGCGAGAGTTCGTACAAACGACGATGTGGTACTTTGGTTTTGCCATGAGGTCTCCTTGGTTGGGTGAGCGATCAACTATCTGCAATCAACCGTCAGCTCCGATCCGAAAACACACCTATTAAAAGTTGAAGGCTGTTTTATTTCGGCCCATACGCCTGCCACTGCTCAATACAGTCATTCGGAAGCTTCCAATGTTTGAGGCCCTTCATGACCCAATCAAGGTAATGCGCTTTCGGTTTGAATTTTCCGATCGGCGTGGCGGCATAGGTTGTCACGAGCATTTTCTCACCGGGTTCTGTAACGACAGTGACTTGGACCTGGCGAAAGGCGGTCTCGGGGACATCGCCCTCGAAGAGGTCCATCAGCTTGAGATCTTCGTCGGTCACCTCGAAGACTGCTCCCCAGACCTGTTCTCCCGGTGACGGAATGACGCTGGCGAGGCCGCAGCGCCATTGCGACGACCATCGGCAAAATTTGATCGTATGTTCGGGGAGGGTGGCCAGCATGAGGAACCGGTGCTCCGGCGCGCGACGTTTGAGTTGTGTGGGGTTGAGATTGTCTCCGTAGAGAAAGAATTTCATTGGTGAGTTGCTGCGTCAGACACTATGGATCATGAATGGACAGTTGTTTGTAACATAACCACTTTCGCACTCACAAGCCGCGCCGCTGGTACAGCATCCTCGGGTTGCGGTCCGTTTGACATCACGCCGGCGCTCTTCCTAAGATGCGAGGCGACCATACGCTGGCTCGAATCCTCCATTGATCTCTGTTCGTAGGATCCCCATGCCACCGAATCATTCCTCAGACGATCCGCCACCTGTCTCTCTCATGATGGTGAAGCTCCTTCGCCTCGCGGCCCTGGCATTGCTCTTGTTGGGGGTATTCTACTATCTCTGGATGAAGCCTCCTTCGCTGAATTCTGTCGTAGAGGGTCGAGGCGCCGAGGCTCTTACGTTGGTGCAAAACCATCGGGCTCAGGGCTATCCCACAATTCTCGAGGCGTTGACGGAGCACGTGCGTTCCATGAGCGAACGCAATCGGGTGGCGCGGTTGGGGGAGTGGCGGGTGAAGCAAGTCGAGGGGGATCTATACGAAATCCGTATTCAATTGCGGGACCAAGGAGCAACCGGCCAATGGTTCGAACGGGAGTTCATCTGGCATGCCGATCTCGCGTTGAAGAGGGTCAATGCCGCCTCCCTCGCTGCCGATGGGATTACACCCAAAGCGCCTGATCCTATGCCCGGGAACCCGTGAAGCGTGAAGCGCATCGCTAGACGAAACCTTCCGGCAATGCCACTTGAATCTGATTCCCTTCAATCCGGACTGTGCAGCAGGCGACGGTGATGTCGGGATTCTCCGGTCGTTGGCCGGTTTGCACATTGAATCGCCATCCATGCCATGGACATTGGACGACGCAACCATCCAGCTGGCCTTCTCCAAGCGGTCCTCCTGCGTGCGGGCAGGTGTTGTCGACGGCATAGAAGGATCCATCGACGTTGAACAGCGCAATCCAGACTCCCCGGACTTCGACGACACGTCCAGTTCCCTGAGGGATTTCATCTACTGTCGCGACGGTAAAAAAATCCGGCACGCGCTGATCCTTCTTCTAAGCGGAACAACCGAGGGAATACGAACTGTCTAAAGACCGGCCTGTGGCTTGATTTCGCCCAAGTCTTATGGCATAGAGAAGTTACGCGATTGAATACTATACCTAGGCCCTCTCATACAAGGAGCCTCGGTTGCAATGAGGGTATTCTATGGAAATGACCCTTCTGCTCAACGCGACGTACGAACCCCTGCGGGTCGTCCATTGGCAAAAGGCGATTGCGCTTCTTTGGCAGGGTAAGGTTGAAGTCCTCGAAGTCTACGACCGGGAAGTCCACGCGGTATCCATCTCTTTTAAACTTCCTTCAGTCATGCGGCTCCTCAAACTGGTGCGGCTCAAAGATGTCCACCGGGCGGTGAAATTTTCACGCATCAATATCTTTACGCGAGATAGCTATGCCTGCCAGTACTGCCGTCACAAGTTCCGGACCGAGGAACTGACGTTCGATCACGTCGTTCCTATTGCCAAGGGAGGGCGAAAGACCTGGGAAAATATCGTGACTGCCTGCTGGCGTTGCAACAACAAGAAGAGCGGCCGCACGCCGGAGGAAGCCGGGATGCGGCTCTTGAAGAAGCCGGTGAAGCCGCGCTGGAATCCTATTGTGACCATTACCATCGGGATTCGAAACACCCCGGACAGCTGGCGTGACTATTTCTATTGGAACATGGAATTGGACGCCGACCCCGCGGATCCGTAACTGCGAATGTTGAATGTTCGTCATTTTTCACCACCCCCTCAGTATATATATCCCTCTCAACAACTAAACATTCGTAACTACTTATCTTCTCGGCTCCTATGATCTTAGGTTCAAGTAGAGAGCAGTCTTCTGCCTAGCTAGCACCCATCAGGGAACGTTTAACATTACGTCACGCGGTGTTGTATGATACGTTCCATTGTTGAATGAGGAGGAACCGTTATGGCTGCAAATCCTGGCTTTCCATTGTCTCTCGATGTGAGAGGCTACCCGGTGCTGGTGCTCGGGGGAGACGAAGAAGCCGCGGAAAAGACCCAGCGATTGTTGGAGGCAGGGGCGAAAGTGACCGTGGTGGCCCCGGTGTTACATGACGTACTGAAAGAGTTGGCCGCGTCGGCAAAAGTTCTGCACCGTGGACGCCACTTTCGCGATAGCGATCTCGACAGTGCGATTCTCGTGTTGAATATGGTCCGTGGCGACCGGGAATTCTCTCGCGCGCTATTCGAGAAGGCACGGGAGAAGAAGGTCTTATTATGGTCGGTTGATCAGCCTGAGGCTTCGACGGTCACAATGCCGGCGGTGGTGGCGTGCGGTCACTTGCGTGTGGCCATCAGCACGAGCGGAGTTGCTCCGGCTTTGTCAGGCTTTATGAAGGAGGATTTTGAGAAGATTTTCGGTGGGGAGTTTGCTGCATTTGTCGATTGGCTCGGCCAACTCCGTGAACATACGAAGGCAACTGAGCCGGATTTCGAAAAGCGCCGGGAATTGTTGCGCGAGGCTCTGGACGGGTTTCGCCTGTTGGGCAAGGTCCAGTACCCGAAGGTCTGGCTTGATCAAAGAGCTGCAGCGGCGCCAGGCGCCAGGCATGAAGCGTGAGAGGGCGCGTCAGATGATAGAGCGTAAAGGATAGGAAGGAGTAGCGATGGTCTTACTTGAATTCAGCATGTCGCCGTTGGGAAGGGGCGAGAGTGTCGGCAAATATGTGGCGCGCTCGCTCGATATTATTGATAAGAGTGGCGTGAACTACCGGTTGAACCCGATGGGGACGGTCCTTGAAGGGGAGTGGGATGAGGTGTTTGCCGTCGTGAGGCAGTGCTATGAGCGGATGAAGAAAGATTGCGGTCGTATTTCCTGCACGATCAAAGTGGACTACCGCCAGGGTCATGCGGGGCGTTTACAGAGCAAGGTCGCGAGCATCGAGAAGAAACTCAAGCGGCCAGTTAAACATTAACTGTAGTGCCACCTTCCCCACTATGGGCCCCATTGGGGGCTCTTCTTTGCATCCTAATCATCTATAAATAACTGACGTCCTGTTTGCCGGCGCCTATCGTCGTCTGGGAAGCATAGGGACAGCAATGGAGCAGGCAATGCCTTAGATGGCGAAGCTGTAAGCTAAGCGCGGGATATCTGTAAATTTAGTTAGTTTACAAAATAAGCGGGTTCCTATTTACAAAGACAGGTTACCTATGTATACTTCGCGCCCTCATCTCGAAAAATTTGCTGATTAAGGGATTGGCGTAAGCATAGAGCGATATATGAAGAGCAGTATCGCCGACGAACTCAACATTGCCGCACAACCAGGCCAGGAGCTGTTTTCGAAGGATCGCTCGATCCTTGAACGGAAAGTGATGGAATTTCGCCCCTTCGGATTGGACGAGCAGGGACAGACAATCAGAGACATGAGCGGGATGAGTATTCGAGCGGTCGTCGTCTACCTCGAGAGCTCACAAGCTCGTGAGCGGGGGGCTTCAGCCGGGACCCAGGCCGTGGAAGATCTGTGCCATCTGTTGAATCAACGGATCAAGGATCCGGTCTATCACGTGACGCCGGAATTTCTGAAAAATGCGTGGAACAGCTATTCCTATGAGTTCACGGTCTATCTGTATGAGTTCTGTGAGCGCATGTCCGGCGATCCTCAGTTTCTGTATCGGGGTGGAATGGAAAAGGCGTCTTCAATCATGCAGGTCCTTGCCAGACCATTTTCACTCTCCCAAATCTACGGCATGTTTCCCTATTTCGGAAACAAGTTCGCATCCGGTTCGATTGAATTCCGAGTGGTGGACGTCACGTCGACTTCCGCCACCTTGGCCATGAAGTTTTCCGAACGCACGCTTCGTCAATTTGGCCCCTATCGAAGACGGTGCGCGCAGATGGTGTGTCAGGCTGCTCAAGGCATTATGGCCGCGGTACCGGTTCGAGTCCACGGCCTGGCGCCAGCCACGCTGACGGAAATGTCCTGCATCACGCATGACGACGAGTGGTGCCAGTGGTTCATCCGATGGCAGCCGGAAGGGCAGGCGACCTGGCGTTCCAAGGCTTGGCACATGATGGCAGGATCGGTTCGATCCAGGAGGACCGGTAATCGAGCGGCGACGATGGCGCCAATGGGTCCGATAGCCACGGTTGCACCGTCGCAGTGGTATGTCATCTGGTCGGTCTGCGGGCTGTTCGCCGGCCTCACTTTCGGCGTGGGACTTCGTCTGATTAATCCATCGGCCGGCTTGAGCGAAGCCGTTCTGCTTGGGTTGATACCCGTGCTTGGCACGAGGATGCTGATCAATTGGCATCTACGTTTGGAAAACCGGCAACGCGAGTCGCTGATTCAGGAACAGATCAGGTCCGTGGAATCACGGCATGAAGAACTGCGGGAAGCGTATTTGGAGCAGGAACAAACGCGCGTCGAGCTGCGTCGAAAGGTGGTGCAGCTGACGGCCCTCCATCAAGCCGGATTACTCTTTAGCTCGACGCTGGATCGAGAGGCACTGATGCAGAAGGTGTTGGAAACGTTGACCGGCGATCTGCAGTACGATCGGGCAATGATTTCATTCTACGATCCGATCCGTCGCGTTGTCATGGACGCGCGGGTGCTGGGCGTGTCCCCTGAAATCCAGACGTTTGCTCGGGCTCGCGAGATTCCCGTCACCGATCCCACGAGCCCAGAGGGTGTCGTGCTGCTTCAAGGTCAGCCGTTGCTGGTTGGAGATGTGCAGTCAGTATGGGATCGCATCCATCCGTTGACTCGACAGTTTGCTCTCCTGACGCAGTCCAAGTCCTGGATTGCCGTTCCGTTGAAAGTCAAAGACCGGATCCTTGGAAGCCTGACAGTTGATCGGATACGGGCACATAGTCTGACGCAGGACGATCTTGAGCTGATGATGACGGTGGCCCATCAAGTTGCCATTGCGTTGGATAACGCCTCCGCATACGAACAGATTGAAGACCTGAACGTCGGGCTCGAAGTCAAAGTGCGCGAACGCACGGCAGAGTTGGAGCAGGCAGATCGTTTGCGGTCTCAATTCCTCTCGCATGTCTCGCATGAACTCAAGACGCCGCTGACCTCGATCAAAGGATTCTTGCAGAACCTGCTGGATGGATTGACGGGGCCACTCAATGAGAAGCAGCAGCGATATTTGTCACGGATGTTGGAGAATTCTGACCGGCTGATTCGTATGATCGACGCCTTGTTAGATCGTACGACGATTCAATCCGGGAGGTTGGATCTCGTTCCTGTCGAGATCGATCTGGGGGCTTGCATTGCGGAGGCTGTCGAGCAATTGCGCTTGTTGGCTCAGGCCAAGCAGCAGACATTGGAGGCGGTCGGCTCTTCTGTCCAGCTGATGGTCTGGGCGGATCGCGATCGACTGATCCAGATCGTCACGAACTTGCTCCAGAATGCGGTGAAGTTTACTCCGGAAGGCGGGCGCATTCTGGTGACGATGAGGAAGGAGAATCAGACGCTGGCCGGAGTCTCCGTGCAGGATACGGGGCCTGGTATTCCTCCAGAGTTCCTTGATCAGATCTTTGACCCATTTTTTCGTGTCAAGCAGGCCGGGACCGGAGCGAAAGGACTGGGCTTAGGTCTATCGATCGTGCGGACGTTGGTGGAGTTACAGGGTGGCACAATCACCGCGCGGAGCGAACTGGGTCAGGGCGCAGAACTGTCTTTCACGATCCCCTTGCTTCCCACGATGGCAATGCCACGCAGCGAGGTATCGACCGAAGCGCCTTGTATCTTGGTTGTCGAGGATGATCCGGATATTCGACAACTCTTACAAGATCGTTTCCGAGCCATGGGGTATAGAGCCCAGTTGGTGCCCGATGGAGTCCGAGCGGTGGAGGTCATGAGGGCTGACAGGTTCGGGGGCATGATTCTGGATATTGGGATTCCCTCTATGGATGGGATGCAAGTATTGCGGGAAATTCGAAAATGGGATCAGCAGATCCCGATTGTGGTGGTCACGGCGTCCGGTTCCAAAGAATCGGCGGTGCGTGCGATCGGTATGGGTGCGCAGGCCTATATGCTGAAGCCTTTTGATGTCGACGAACTGCAGCGGGTTGTGGATTATTGGTTTCACCCTCTTGAACGGCCGTCATCGGAGTTAGTAGGGAGTCGAGTCTATCCTGGTACGTGAGAGAGAGTCCAAGGCTATGAGAGTCTGGGACCGATGTTGCTGCCGGGCCGGATTCGTTCTGTGGGTCTGGATATCGTGGATCTGTCTGATGGGCCTCTGGTTGGTTTGTACGCCGGGGATGGCCTCGGCACAAGTACCTCGTATTCAAGGGCAAGGAGCTGCCGCGTCCGCAATGGGCAATGCCTTTGCTGCCCAAGCCGATGATCCCTCGACGCTGCACTACAACCCGGCAGGCATGACTCAGTTACGGGGGCTTCAGCTCATGGGGGGAGGGCTGATTTCCGGCGGGTCAACAGACTTCACCAGTCCAACGGGAGTCACGGCAAGGGGCGATCGAAACGGAACGGTGGCCTGGCCTCCACCGACACACGCGTACCTGACAGTCAACTTGAAAGATTATGGGTTGACGCTTCTGAGTAATCTCGCTGTGGGGATCGGCCTGACGGTGCCCTTCGGCTCGCTCACTCGTTGGCCAAGCGAGGGGCCCTTCAAGACAGCCACAACTTTCAGCGCACTGCCGCTGCTGGATATCAAACCGACGGTTGCCTATAAGGTGACGGAGAATGTTTCTCTGGGACTGGGGGCTGATATCTATACATTCAGTGGACTCGCCGGCGAAGGCCATGTCGAACGACAATCGGTCTGGCCGGGAGGGCTCGGAATTCCAGCGGGATCGAAGGTAGAGCTCTACGGCAAGGACACTGCGGCTGGCTTCAATGCCAGCCTACTCTATACGGCCTTGCGTAATGCAGATGGGAAGCCACTGGCGAACATCGGTATCGTCTATCGCAGTCAAGCGACCCTGCATCTGACCGGCGCGTTATTGGTCAATGGAGCCAACGTGTCGGATGCTGAAGCCACCCTGGTCCTGCCCCAAGTCATATCAGGAGCGATTGCAATCTGGCCAGTTCGGACGGGTGAACGGGAATGGAAGTTAGAAATGGATCTCGATTATGTGGGTTGGAAGTCCGTTCGGAATCTCGACGTGGCGTTGGAGAGCGGTGCGACGATCGCACAGCCGCAGAATTGGCGCAGCACCTATGCGGTGATGTTTGGGACCGAACATAAGTGGCTGGCGCTTGAGTCGCTCCCGCACTGGATCGTGGCATTGCGGGCCGGCTATACCAATCAGCAGAGCCAGATGCCTGATTTCAGCTATGACCCGGGGATTCCCTCAGCGGATCTGCACATTGTGGGAGGCGGCCTCGGATTGTTGTGCCAGGAGCAGGGATCGTTTTTGGGCCTGCTGCGATGTGGTGATCTGGGCTTCGGGTCGCTGCTGCCAAAAGGGATCGGAATCGATCTCTCCCTCCAAGCGGGGCTCTATGAGGACCGCACCGTCTCCGGCAATCGCAATCCGACCGTCGATGGAACCTATAAAACCACCCTTTATAACGGCAGTGTATCGGTTCGAGTCCTCTATTAATCGGGAGCGAGACAGGCGAGACTGGCGAGAGGTGCAAGACAGGGTGAGTTAGGGGTGCGGAGATTTCTGGCTTGTCGCGCCTGTCACGCTCTTCCCGCCAGACTCGCTGGTTTCAAGCCGATTCATACAAGCGTGGGACACGGGGGCCTACCCCGCAGAGGACTTCATAGGGAATCGTATCCATCCAGCTGGATACTTCATCAGCCCGGATTGATTCCTGCCCCTGCTGGCCGATCAGCGTCACGGTCTCTCCCACCTGTACCGGCCCGAAGTCGGTGACATCGATCATGATCATATCCATGCACACCAGACCAATGATCGGAGCTCGGCGTCCTTGAATCAAGACCGATGCGCGATGAGAGAGCCGTCGGCTATAGCCGTCGGCATAGCCGATCGGCAGTATCGCGATCCGTGTTGGTCGCTTGGCAACGAAGGTTCTGTTGTAGCTGACGGTCCCCCCCCGGGGAATGTTTCGGAGCTGGACGATCGTGCTCTGGAGTGAGAGGACTGGTTTGAGGTCAGGAGCTTGGATAGAGGGTGGCAGGGTATGGTATCCGTAGAGCATGATGCCGGGGCGCACGAGAGAAAAGTGGGTATCGGGAAACCTGACGATTGCCGCGCTGTTTGCCGTGTGAATCAATGGGATCGTGAGGCCACGTTGTTGGATCTGTTCCATTAGGGAGCGGAATAGGCCAAGTTGTTGTTCTGTGAAGGCGCTGTCTATTCCATCTGCGTCGGCAAGGTGGGTCATCAGCCCCTCGATATGAAGAGGACCTAAAAGGGTAGGGTCGTCAAGGAGTGAGAGCAGCTCCTCAGGAGAAAACCCCAGCCGTCCCATCCCGGTTTCGACCTTGAGGTGAATGGGGTAGGGGGCTGGCTCCGAACGAGCGGCCTTGGCCAAGCTGGGAAGAATGAGCCCATCGCTGACGACCGGAGTCAACCGGTACGCGACCAGGTCTTTTACCTGTTCTTCAAGGAGCGCTCCCAGAACGACGATAGAGGCTGAGAGATCGGTATGGCGGAGTATGATTCCTTCGTCGAGTGAGGCCACGGCAAACCGTTCGATGCCTTGACGGGAAAGCGCTTGAGCAGTCTCCACCGCTCCATGCCCATAGGCATTGGCCTTGACGACCGCCATGATGTCGCAGCCGGGTGACAGGTATCGCTTGATCTGAGAGAGATTGTGGGCCAGGGCCGAGAGATCGATGGTGGCGTAGGTGGGTAGCAAGGTAGGAATCGAGGTCACACTTCCATGATTTCCAGGTCTTTTTTCTTCACGACCTCGTCGATCTTCTGAACATACTGGTCGGTGAGTTTTTGGGTGTCGGCTTCAGCCTTTCGCAGGTCGTCTTCAGTTAACTTCGCATCCTTTTGCAATTTCTTCAACTCTTCGTTGGCATCCCGGCGAAACCCGCGCACGACCACCTTTGTATCTTCACCGTGCTTTTTACAAATCTTGCTGAGATCTTTCCGGCGTTCTTCCGTGAGCGGTGGAAGCGGGATCCGGACGATTTTCCCATCGTTGGACGGTGTGACGCCGAGGCCTGATCCCGCCAGGGATTTCTCGATTTCCTTGATCAGGCCAGGTTCCCACGGCTGGATCGTGATGAGGCGCGCCTCCGGGGTCGAAATATTGGCCACCTGTTTCAGCGGGGTCATCGTGCCGTAATAGTCGACTCGAACGCCGTCAAGAAGGGCGACCGACGCTCGCCCTGTTCGTAGGCCGGCCAAGTCTCGTTTTAGATGCTCCAGTGCGGCTTCCATCTTTTCCGTGACCTTTTGGCGTATGGTTGCAGGATTCGACATGAGAGTCTCTCCAGACAGTTAGCGGCGATCGGGGGTGACAAGGGTGCCGATCGTTTCGCCGGTGGCAACGCGTTTGAAATTGCCCTGTTCCTTCAGGTTGAACACGATCAGTGGAAGATTGTTATCCATGCAGAGACTGATGGCCGTGGCATCCATCACTTTCAAATTCTGATTCAAGATCGAGAGAAAGGAGATCGTCTGATACTTCTTAGCAGAGGGGTTCTTCACTGGATCGGCGTCGTAAATACCGTCGACTTTAGTCCCTTTCACGATGACCTGGGCGCCGATCTCCATTGCCCTGAGCGCTGCGGCAGTATCGGTGGAGAAGTAGGGATTTCCGGTCCCGCCTGCAAAAATGACCACGCGCTTTTTCTCGAGGTGGCGAATGGCCCGTCGACGGATGTACCCCTCTGCCAGCTGCCGCATTTCGATCGCCGATTGCACCCTCGTGATAATGCCTGCGCGCTCAAGCGCGTTTTGCAAAGCCAAGGCATTGAGTACGGTCGCAAGCATCCCCATGTAGTCGGCAGAGGCTCGTTCCATGCCGGAGGCGCTGGCGGCAATGCCGCGGAAGATATTCCCGCCGCCGATGACCACGGCGACTTCGATATCAAGAGCCACGACGGAGGCGATCTCAGAGGCGAGCCCCTCAAGGATGGAAGGTTGGATACCGTACCCCTGCTCACCGGCTAACATCTCTCCGCTCACTTTGAGGAGGATGCGCCGATAGTTGGCAGGGCTCATGCTTCGCCTAATTGGTACCGTGTGAAGCGACGGATGTTCATGTTCTCGCCGATGATGGCGATCTTCTGTGCAAGGAGATCCTTAATCGTGACCGCTGGGTCCTTGATGAAGAATTGCTCGATTAGGCAGGATTCCTGGAAGAACTTCTCTAACTTGCCTTCTACGATTTTCGGCCATGCGGCGGGGGGCTTGAGCATGGCTTGGGCCTGACCCTCATAAATCGATCGCTCTTTTTCAATGACCGAAGCGGGGATATCCTCCCGCCTGACATAAGAGGGCTTCCCGGCAGCCACCTGAAGAGCCAGGTCGTTGACGAACGTCTTAAAGGCCTCATTGCGGGCGACGAAGTCGGTTTCACAGTTGACTTCAATGAGCACGCCGATTTTTCCACCCATGTGGATATAGGCGTGTATGAGTCCTTGGTTGGTTTCGCGACCTGATTTTTTAAGCGCCGCGGCCAAGCCTTTTTGGCGCAGAAAATCGACGGCTTTCTCAATATCGTCGTTGTTCTCAGTGAGCGCCTTCTGGCAATCGAGAATGCCGGCGCCCGTTCTTTCTCTTAATTCTTTGACCAGCTGACTTGATCCAGCCATACGTGACAGTCCTTCTCGGTAAACAGTGAAAGTAACCGTTGATACATGTGTCCGGCGTTATGAAGCCGGTGCGCTCGCGAAGCTGACGGGTGCGGCCTTGTCTACCGCTGCAGGAACAGGTTTGAACTCCGCTTCTTCACGTTGCGCCCGCAAGTGGGCGCCTTCAATGCATGCGTCAGCAATGCGCGATGTGATGAGCTTGATGGAACGGATGGCGTCGTCGTTTCCAGGGATTGGGTAGGTGATGTGATCCGGTTCGCAATTTGAGTCAAGGATTGCGATCACGGGGATCTCCAGCCGACCCGCTTCCTGTACGGCGATATGCTCTATGCGTGTGTCGAGTACGAATACGGCTCCCGGCACACCTCTCATATCCTTGATGCCGCTGAGATACTTTTGAAGCTTTACGATTTCCTTCTGCATCTTCAAGACTTCTTTTTTCTTCAGCCCGTAGTGACTGGGATCCGCCAGCTTGGCCTCCAGCTTCTTCATTTTATCGATACTTTTCCGGATGGTCTGAAAGTTCGTCAGCATCCCGCCGAGCCAGCGTTGGTTGACGAAGAACATATTGGCGCGCAAAGCTTCTTCCTGAAGGATTTCAGCAGCCTGCCGTTTTGTGCCGACAAACAGGACCGATTGACCTGAAGCCACGGTGTCACGGACGAAGGCATAGGCTTGCTCCATGCGAGCCAGTGTTTGTTGAAGATCGATGATATAGATACCGTTGCGCTCTCCAAAGAGGAACTTTTTCATCTTCGGGTTCCATCGGTTCGTTTGATGTCCAAAATGGACACCGGCTTCCAACAATTCCTTGATCGAAACCACTCCCATGCCTTCACCTCCTCTCAAGACTTGCAGAGCGCCTGTTGTCACAGGCGAGGGGTCGCCCCCTTATTCTCAAGTCGAGCGACGTCCGTGACGTCGATATGAATTTTATGCTGTTCCTCCCCGCACGAAATTGTACGAGGAGAAGGCCATCTCCCGAGCGCTATAACCGTGGCACGCTAGCATGGTCACGGTCAGTTTGGCAAGGCCAGGCCATCTCTTTCGTGGCAAAGCAGCCTATCTCCATTGTCGATGATGCTGGTTTCGGGGTTGTGAGACAGGCAGGGGCCTAACGGAGACTTGCGGGACCGCAGTTGCGTATTATATCGGCCAATCCCTGCCCGGCTGGCTTAGCCGGGGACCTGGCCATGCCCTGAACCGAACTGTTCAAACGCTATTTATCCATTACGGGGTGAGCCATGGTGGACTTTGACTAGTGTAGCGATGACCTTGGTGAGTTGCTTGGTTTCCTTTGGCTTGGAGGTATCGAAGTCTACGCCAAATTCGGATCCCTTAACCCATTTCACGACAGCGTGATCGATCAGCAATGGTTCCGAATCTCCCGGTACAAACACCTGCAAGTTGAGCGACATTCCAACCGAGACCGGTGCATTCCCCGTAATGTAACTCCCACTCAGAGAGAGATCTTTTATGATTCCTTCACCGGCCATCCCATCACGAAGATATCGCACTGGCACCAGTCTCTTGAGCCGGCTGTTCTTTCGCATGACAAATCCAGCCATTGCCTGTCCTTTCTCAAGGGGTCCGTTTTGCCCGTCACCTGTTGTGGTTATACTACAGCTCTAAAAGAGTGCCTAGGTAATTGTAGTTTCTCCGCCATCTCAGGTTCCGGAGGAATCGGCGAAAGGCTTTGCGATCCCTTCCAACGGTGAGAGGATAGGCCGAACAACGGGAGGGAGTTATGATTTTATCAACAACACCGAGCATCGATGGAAAGCATGCAGTCAAGTATTTAGGATTGGTCTCCGGGGACGCCATCCTCGGCGCGAACATCTTCCGCGATTTCTTCGCGTCGGTTCGCGATATTGTAGGCGGCCGATCGGCCGCCTATGAAGCCGAACTACGCAAGGCCAAGGACATTGCGCTTGGGGAAATGCGCGAGCAGGCTCGTCATCTGGGCGCCAACGCCATCGTCGGCATCGATATCGACTATGAAACAATCGGGGCCGGCAGCAGTATGCTGATGGTCACTGCCGTAGGCACAGCGGTGGTTGTGGAGCCACAATAGAATTGCTTGGTTTCTCAAGACCCTGCGAGTGAGAACAATCCGCACTGTTGCAAGCCAGCCGGCCGGTCGATTATTTCAGACCGATCTTCACCAACCCCACGCAGCCCAAGTACAACGCGATCGAGCCGATCATGGCGGGCCAGAAGCCGAAGTATGGAACGCCTGTTATCATGGACAGAACATAGACAATCCAGGGGGGGACAAACCACAGCAGATTCTTTGCGTAACTAACGATCGCCTCATTGCCGCCGTTCAGATAGATCAGTACGAAGGTGGCGCCGGTAATGGCGGGAAAGGTGCTGACAAAGGCAGCAAGGAAGGATTTGCCTTGAGATCCGAGGTAGGTGGAGAGGCTGACGATGGTTCCACCCAACAGAAAGTACAGGGCATACTTCGCAAAGTCGTTCACGTTGAGTCCTCCTCAGATTCCTTGAAATGCGTTTATGTAAAGCTCCCGAGTTGCCGATCCAGATATTTGTCAGACTATTGCAACATCCGCGTTTCTATTCGAGAACAGTCCTCACCGCCAGATACATCACCGTTACTTCGACTGCATGCGCAGCGATCGTGATATAGAGATTGCCTGTACGTAGCCAGATGATTCCCCAGACGAGACCGTCCCACAGTGCAATCCAATGCAGGTGCTGGAAAGTATTCACCATGAAGGGGTCGAAAGCAAACGTCAGCGCTGAGGTAACGAGGGCGAGTGGCGAGAATCGTTGGACTGAGCCGGATTCCCACAGCCCTGATTCGAGCGAAGCCAGTCGTCCGATGAGAAATCCGCGGAAATTCAGTTCCACGAAGAGCGCGATGCCACAGATGACCCAGGGAACCATGATCAAGAATGGGAGTCGGCCATGAGGTGTGGTCTTGAGGAAACTGATGTCATAGCCCAGATGCGGGTAAACTGTGAGAATCACGAGCGTATTCAGGCAACCGAGAACCAGACCTGTCAACAGTCCGCAGCGGAGGCCGTTCGATAAGTTCCCCTTTCCCAGCCCAAGTAAGGATGCGAATGAGTGGTTTCGCATGGCCCAAAGACTTAAGGCGATATAGGCAACGATTTGGGGCACAAACTGAATCACTGTCTGTTCTTGGAGCGAAGCGGGAAGGGTATAGAAGGCAAGTGTCGTTGCGGCAGGGAACAGCGCGAGAGCTGCCCTTCGTTCTTTGGCCTGAGCTGGTGTCGCATACCGGCCAGGCTCAGTTGTCATCGGGGTAGTAGTCAGTTCAGCTGGAGGTTATAACGGTCCAGGGTGGTAGCTTTGTGCCTTGCGAGGTTGGAGAGCGATTTGTTGTAGTCGACTGTGGCCCGTAGCTCGTTTCCTTGGGCCACTGCGAGATCGCGTTGGAAGTCGAGGACAAAGCGAGTTGTGCTCAACCCCACTTTCAGGCGCTCTTGTTCCGCCTGCAGCTGTTTCTCAGCCATGATCCTAGCCGATCTGGTCGTTTCGATCCGTTTGAAGTCCGTCTGGACTCGGCGAACCGCTTCGCGCACTCCAACGATAATTTGCTGCCGCACATTCATCAGGGCGGCTTCTGCGTTCTTTGCCTCCAGTTGCCGCTTGTTGTAGGTGCTCCAAGCTGAACGGTTGCCTAGAGGATAGCTTAAGACAAGGCCTCCCCCGTAATTGTAATAATCTCCGCTGAAGTTACTGTTCACGGAATCACTGTAGTTCCCTCCGAGACCTGCGAGCCCCATGGTTCCTTGAAGGGAGAGGGTCGGAAGAATCTGATTTTTGGCGAACTTTGTGTTGAGCTCGCTCGTTTCCGTGTTCTTCTTTGCCTGGACAATTTCGGGCCGCAGATCGATGGCAGTGTCTATGGCCTCTTCCAGGCTGATGGGCTCCAACGTCACGACCGGCTTGTCGAGGGGAATTACTCGGATGTCTTGGCGCAGGTTTTCTTCCCCTGGGTTGAGTAAGCGGCGCAATTGATCCTCCTGGTCTCTGATCGCTTTATCCGCGACCAGGACCTGTTCCACCCGCGACGCAACGGCCGCCTCGGCTTGCAAGACATCGACGAGCGACATGACGCCGGCCTTCGCCTTCGCGCGGTTACTGGCGGCGAGCTCCTGCGCAGCCTTCAAGGCAGCTTCAGCGACTTTCAGATTCTCATTGGCGAAGACGACTTCCCAGTAGGTCTGTTCCACGGTGGTTAAGACTGAGAGTACGCGATCGCGAAAGACATGTTCTTCCACAAAAGCATTATTCTGGGCGACACGGATGAAGGTCTTGGTGATGTCAATACCAGCGTTGCGGAGGAGAGGCTGTGTGAGGGTGAGCGCGAGGCCACCTGTATAGGAAGGGTTGAACAGGAACCCCCTCGCGATGTCGTGATTAAAATTGGTCCGTGTGGGGCTATAGTTCAGATCGATGTTCCCACCGGTGAGTAAGTTCGTCGTCGCGTCGACGGTGTAGGATTGAATTCGTCGATCTGAGGTCTGAATTGTGGTCAAGTCGCCAAGGGTTCCGCCGAATATGGGGACATTCAGTGGATTCACAACTCGATTGTACTGGCCGTTTACGCTAAGAGTGGGGTCGAATTTGGCTTGTTCCACAATAATGTCGGCCAGTCGGCTTTCTTTCGTCTGACGGCTGATGCTGATGTCCAGGTTATTCTGCAATGCCCGAATGGCTGCATCGGCAAGGGAAATGGTTTCGCGTTGTTCTGCAGGTGGGGATTTGCTTTCATCCGAACTCCAACTGAGACCTGGTGAGAGGAACAGGCTTATGCAGAGGGCATAACCGCATGTATGCCACCATCGATTGATCCCCGCACCCTGCTTCATGAAGCCGCCTTTCATCGACAAGAGGTCGATGCGCATACTATAATCA
>Ga0070689_100000032_pt1 | contig 91658 bp, 75 predicted proteins | sample KBSS23HmetaG_FD_64669 | JGI IMG/M metagenome (GOLD analysis project Ga0070689, IMG submission 64669) | Switchgrass rhizosphere microbial communities from Kellogg Biological Station, Michigan, USA - KBS S2-3H metaG | ecosystem: Host-associated > Plants > Roots > Rhizosphere ...
CAGCATCATCACGCCCATGATGCTCTTGCCGTTCACCTCGAGCCCGTCGCGCGACACCATGACCTCCGACTTGAAGCGCGACGCCGTCTTCACGAACAGCGCGCAGGCGCGCGCGTGCAGGCCGAGCTGGTTGCGAATCAGGAGCTGGATCTCCGCCACCGACCCTCCAAGGTCAATTGTGGAAGCGCCAGGCCAGGATCAGTCCGAGGATGCCGAATGCGAGCGCCCAGCGCGTCGGGGAAGGACGGGCCCGCTGCGCGGTCAGCAGGCCCACACCCAACCCCACGGCGAGGGCGCACTGTACCGCGATTGGCCGGGGCTCGCCTGCGGGCGCCAGCGCCCACGCGAGCGCGACGCCCAGCACCGCGCAGCCGAGGAGTCCCAGCCAGCGCACGGCAGCTTCGAGCCGGTCGCGGAACGCGCCCGAGAGCACGGCCGGCCCCGCGGCATAGCCCCACGCGACGCCGCCGAAGCGCATGGTCAGGTGCGGTAATGCATAAACGAGCCACAGCGCGATCGCGCCCCAGCCATGTCGCGGCTGGGTCATCGCCACCAGCACCCCCACGGCGGCGGCGAACGGCCGCAGCGAGAACCAGAACAGCCGGTCGCCCAATGCCGCGAGCGTCGAACCCAGCGCCGCCTTGAGCCGCGCCATGCTCGCCGCGTCGCCCGTGCCGAGCGCGCGCTCCTCCTCCACGCGCGCGGCGGCGCCGAGCGCGATCGAGGCCAGCGTCGGCTGCGTGTTGAAGTAGGCCGTGTGCTCGGCGAGCCGCTCGAGCCGCTGCTCGCGCGCCGGGTAGAGCCGGCGGAGCGCGGGCTCGAGCGCGTACGCCCAGCCCAGCCCCTGCTGGCGCTCGAAGTTCCACGCCGCCTGGAGCAGGTTCGCCCGCAGCCCCATCGCCAGGAGCGTGCCGCGGCCCAGCACGCGATCGCTCATGGCATGTCCCTCACGATGTCGCTCACGGCGCGCCCGCCACGATCACGAGCCAGGCGCCCACGAGCGCGGCCGCGAACACGCCGGCGCGCTCGAGCCGCCGCTGGACGAACGCGTGCAGGAGCTGGGCGAAGCCGAAGCCGAGCCACAGCGGCTGGAGCAGGTGCCAGGCGCCGGCGAGCCGGAGCGACTCGCGCTCGACCAGCGCGGCGCCGCCGTGCGCGAGCGCCATCCACATCGCCGTTGCCGCGAGACCGATCGCGAACGCCAGCGCCACCGCGGCGCCCTGCGACTCCGCGAGCGCGCGCTCGCGGCCCGCGCGCAGCGCGTTCTCGCACCAGCGCGCGAGGCCCTCGTTCCACTGTCGCTGCCAGCGCAGCAGCGGCACGCCGAGCGTGGCCGCCACCATGCCGGCCAGCACGCCGGTGAGCGAAGCGGCCTGGCGCACGTGCTCGAACGGCGCGCCGGCCGCGATCGAGAGCGCCACGCCGGCGCCCACGACGCCACCCACCGAATAGTCCTCGGGCGTCCTCGCCCCGATCGGCAGCGTGCTCGCGGCGAGGATCTGCAGGACGACGCCGACGGCGAGCGCGGTGGACCAGTCTCCCCAGAGCGCGCCGAGGATCGTCGCGGTGACGAGCGGCTGCGAGGCGAGCGTCTGCGCCACCGGCGTGGACTCGATCGCCGCGAGGCCGCCGAGCACGAGCGTCCCGACGTGAGCGCCCGTCACGGGGCGAGCGCCGGGTCGAGTGCCCCGAGCGGCAGCGGGCGCGAGGCGGGCACGTCCTGGACGATGAGCCGCGCGCCGGCCGCGAGCAGCGCCTTCGCCGACTCGCGGTCACGCTCGTCGAGGTAGACGTAGTCGTTCACCTTCTCCTTGCCGGGCGCGTAGTGGAGACCGCCGACGTTCCATTCCGTGACCCGCGCGCCGGCCTCGGCGAGACGGCGCGCGGTCTCGAGGTCGCGCACGAGCAGGAACGCGGCGCGCGGCGCTTCCGCCTCGGCGGCGTGCGCGGCCGCGGCCTCGGCGACGCTGGCCACGCGCACGTCGATGCCGGGCGCCGCTTCGCGGAACAGCACGCGCTCCCACTCGCTCGCCGCCACGCCGTCGTCCACGACCCAGATGCGCGCCGGATCCAGGCGGGCGCCCCAGGCCACCAGGACCTGGCCGTGGATCAGCCGGTCGTCGATCCGGTGCAGGGCCCAGCTCACGCCGGCACGCCGCGCTGCACGCGGATACTGTCCCGACCCTTCTGCTGGAGACGCTCGGCCAGCTCGGACGCCGAGAGCCGGTCGCGATTGTGGAGGTAGTCGAGCAGCAGCGGCAGGTTGATGCCGGTGACGATCACCACCTCGCCGTGCCGCCTCGCCGCGGAGGCCCCGCAGGTGTGGCAGGACCCGCCCCAGAAGTCGGTGAGCAGGAGCCCGCCCTCCTTCCAGTCCCGCACGCTGGCCTCGATCGCGTCCTCGAGGTCGTCGCGCGACAGCCCCTCGTTCGAGAGCAACGTCACGTCCTCGATCGAGCCCACGACCCGCTCCGCGGCACGCACGAGCGCCTGCGCCAGGTCGGCGTGCGTGACGATGAGCGCCGGCACGCGCGCCCGCGGTGGCGTGACGCCTGCGCTGTCCCCCGCCTGCGGTGTGCTCACTCGGTGTCCTCCCGCACCCACGCGCGGGCGGCGCTCTTGCGCTTCATCACCTCGAGCATGTGCTGGTTCAGTTTTTCCGCCGGCGAATAGCCGCCGTACGCCTTGACGAGGTAGTGGAGCGCGATCACCTCGGCGATCACCGTGATGTTCTTGCCCGGCGTGATCGGCACCTGCACGAGCGGGACCCGCACCCCGAGGAGCTCCGTCTGCTTTTCGTCGAGGCCGACCCGCTCGTAGTCGTCCTCGTCGGACCACACGCGCAGGTCCACCAGCACCTCGACCCGCTTCTTCAACCGGATCGAGCGGATGCCGAAGATGGACTGCACGTCGATGATGCCGAGGCCGCGGATCTCCATGTGGTGCCGCAGCAGCTGGTTCCCGGTGCCGATCAGCACGTCACCGTGGCCGCGCGTGATCGTGACCACGTCGTCGGCCACGAGCCGATGGCCGCGCTCCACCAGGTCCAGCGCGGTCTCGGACTTGCCGATCGCGCTCTTGCCCGTGAACAGGAGCCCGCAGCCGTAGACGTCCACGAGCGAGCCGTGCACGGTGGTGCTGGGCGAGAACACGTGGTCCAGGTACGCGGTGAGCGAGTGGATGAACGGCGTCGTCGACAGCGGCGTGCGCAGCACCGGGACCTGGCGCTCGTTCGCGCGCTGGATCAGGTACGGCGGGATGTCGAGCCCCTTGCACACCACGATCAGCGGCATCGTGAACTGGAACAGCCGCTCGAGCGCCTGCCGGACCTCTTTCGGCGACAACGTCGCGAGATAGCTCAGCTCGGTCTGCGCCAGGATCTGGATGCGCTCGGGCAGGAAGTTCTCGACGAACCCCATGAGCGCCATGCCGGGCCGGTGGACGTCGCTCACCGTGATGTCGGCGCGCGATGCGAGCGACTCCGACAGGAGCTCGAGCTGCAGTTCTTCGCGCTGGTCCTCGAACAGCCGTGCGACACCGATCGACTTGACCGTCGACTCAGTACTCGTCATCAGCGGCTCCGTCCTCCGTGCCCGCCGGCTGGGCGTCGTCCGTGCCGTTCAAGCGTCGCTCCCTGCGCGGCGCGCTGATGCGCTTCTCCTTGCCGCGGCGCACGCGCTCCTCGAGGCGGTCGGCGGCCAACTCGATGGCGGCGCGAGCATCGAGGTGCGACTCGGTGATCACGACGTCGTGCTGGTGCGCGCGCAGCGTGATCTCGGCCGTGTGGAGCTTGCGCTCGTGCGACACGATCACCCGCACCTCGTGGATGCGCGAGTCATACTTGCTCAGCTTCTCCAGTCGCTGCTGCGCGAACGTGCGCACGTCGGGACCGAGTTCGCAGTGGCGGGCAGTCAGGTGGATCTGCACGGAACTCTCCCCCGCGCCGTCCGGTGACCTGCTGATGTTCGGGAGGAGTGGGCGGCGCGGCGTGTTGGGTCAACCTCAGGCCACGCGCCGGCGGAGCCGGGCGGGCAGGATCTGCATCTGTTCACGGTACTTCGCCACGGTCCGGCGCGCGATCTGCAGGCCCTTCTCGTGCAGCAGCTCCGCGATGCGCTGGTCGGACAGCGGGTCCAGCTTGTCCTCCTCGTCGATCAGCCCCTTGATGATGTTCTTCGCGGTGCGCGCCGACACGTCCTCGCCGTCGTCGGTGGCCAGGCCGCTGGAGAAGAAGAACTTGAGCTCGAACACGCCGCGCGGCGTCTGCACGTACTTGCCGCTGCACACGCGGCTCACAGTGGACTCGTGCATGTCGATCTGCCGGGCCACGGCCGCGAGCGTCAGCGGGCGCAGGAACGCGATGCCCTTGTCGAAGAACTCGCGCTGCTCGCGCACGATGCAGTTCATCACCTTGATCATCGTCCGCCGGCGCTGCTCGATCGTCTGGATGAGCCACCGGGCCGAGGCGAGCTTGCCCTGGATGTACTCGCGGGTCTGCTTCTCCGCGTCGGTGGCGTCGGGCTTGCGCTTGTTCGCCGCGATGACGTCGCCGTAGGCCGCCGAGATGCGCAGGCGCGGGACGTTGCGGTCGTTGAGCATGACCACGTACTCGTCGTCGACACGCTCCACGAGCAGGTCGGGGACCACGTACTTGGGGTCTTCCGACGACACCAGCGTGCCGGGTCGGGGGTGCAGGCTGGCGATGCCGTCCGCCGCCTCCTGCACCTCCTGCACGCTCACCTTCAGCAGCCTTGCGATCTCGGGGAAGCGGCGGTTCACGAGGTGGTCGAAGTGGTCGTGGATCATGCGCCACGCCAGGCATTCCCGCTCGCCGCGCGCGTCGAGCTGGATCAGCAGGCACTCGCGCAGGTCGCGCGCGCCCACGCCGGCCGGTTCCAGCGCCTGCACGAGCCGCAGCACGTTCTCGACCTCGATCACCGGCCGGTCGATCGCCTCGGCGATGTCCTCGACCGACGTCACCAGCCAGCCGCGCTCGTCGATCGAGCCGACGATGAACTCGGCGATCCGCATGTGCTCGGCCGGCAGGTTCAGGAAGTGCAGCTGCTCGAGCAGGCTCTCGGCCAGCGTCGTCCGCGTGGCCGGGACCTTCTCCAGGAACTCGACGCTCGACTCGCTCGGCGGCACGTACGTGCGGTCGAGCGAGCCGTCCTGGAGGTACTCCGACCAGTCGATCGGATCCTCCTCGGCCGGGTCCTCGGATTCCTCGTTGTTCTGCTCGTCGGCCGACGCCTCCTTGTCGAGGTCCTCCTGCTCGGTGACCTCGTCCACTTCCTCGAGCAGCGGGTTCTGCAGCACCTCCTGCTTGAGGATCTGCTGCAGCTCGAGCGTCGGCACTTGCAGCAGCTTGAGCGCCTGCTGGAGGCGCGGCGTCATGATGAGTTTCTGCGTCTGCGACAGGTGTAGCGAGTGCTTCATTTCCATGATGGCCCCTAGAGGGTGAATCCTTCGCCCAGATAGTACTGCCGGGCCAGCGGATTCTCGGCCAACTCCTGTGGCGAGCCCGAGAGCTGGATGCGGCCATCGAACATGATGTACGACCGGTCGGTGGTGTTGAGCGTGACGCGCACGTTGTGATCGGTGATCAGCAGGCCCAGCCCGCGCGCCCGCAGCCGCCCGATGATCTCCTGGATCTCCTCGACCGCGATCGGGTCGATACCCACGAACGGCTCGTCGAGCAGCAGGAACGACGGCTGGCGCGAGAGCGCGCGTGTGATCTCCACGCGCCGGCGCTCGCCGCCCGAGAGCTTGTGCGCGTGGCGGTTGGCGAGGTGGCTCAGGTTCAAGTCGGCCAGCAACTCCACGAGCCGCTGTTCGCGCTGGCTCGACGTCAACGGCATCGTCTCGAGCACCGCCATCACGTTCTCGCGCACGGTGAGCTTGCGGAAGATGCTCGGCTCCTGCGCCAGGTAGCCGAGCCCGAGCCGCGCCCGGCGATAGACGGGCTCGTGCGTGATGTCGCGCCCGTCGAGCAGGATCGAGCCCTCGTTCGGGCCGAGCAGCCCCACGATCATGTGGAACGTCGTGCTCTTGCCGGCGCCGTTCGGCCCCAGGAGCCCCACGACCTCGCCGCGGCGCACGTGCAGCGACACGCCCTGCACGACGCGCCACTTGCCGTAATAGCGCACGAGCCCCTCGGCCACCAGGCCGTCGGTGGCCACGGGCTTCACGGCGGGCGCTTCGGGCAGCAGCTCGGTCACTTCTTCTCCTGCTTCGGTGCCGCCAGGGCTCCGGCGCCCGGCTGGACCGTGGCGCGGATCTGGTGCTGGAACTCGAAGTGCTCCAGGTTGGGATCGCTCTCGAAACCCACACCTTCGAGCACGGTGCCTTCTTTCTCAACCCGCACGAGCTTGTCCGAGGTGATCTTCCGATGGCTGTTGAGGAAGTGCATCTCCTCCGTGCTCATGCGCCAGCCCTCGGTGGTGAGCAGCACGACGTTGCCGCGCGCCACCATGTCACGCGTGCGCTGGTAGAGCTCGCCCTCGCGGGCCACCAGCTCGCTGCTCTTCTGCCCCTTCTCGTCGAAGAAGTCGATGCGCAGCGTGCGCGCGGTCACGAGGTCGCGCGCCGTGTAGGTGGCAGCGTGCTTCGCGAACAGCATCCACTGCGTTCGCCCGGAATCCGTCTCGGTGACGCTGAAGTCCTCGACCTCGCCGTCCGGCAGCTCGCCGGTCGTGCCCGAGGCGGAGAGCTTCTTGCCGCCGCTGCAGCCGGAGAGCCCCACCCCGACCCATCCCAGTGCGAGCAGGGCCCATAGCAGGCCGAAGCTCAGCAGCCGGCGCGTGGTCTGGGGGGCGACGGAGGCCATGGGATGATCCAGAAAAGGGTGTATGCCAACGGCTTTAGGCCCACGCTAACAAGCGCTCGGGCAGGGTTCAAGCAGGCTCTGTGCCACCTGACATCCCCGCTCGACGCTTGAGGTTATCGGCCGGTTCTCGCGTGAACTTGCGTCCCGACCGGCCGGCTGGCGACGCCGGCGTCGGGGCGTGGTCGGCCCTTTGCGATGCGCCGCCGGGCGGGCGGGTGTCCCCTGGGCTCCAGAGGCGGCCTTCAGAGCGGCAGGCGGCCCTGCGCGCCGTCGTAGACGAGCGTACCGCCCTCGCTGCGGGCGCGCGCGTGCAGCCGGTGCGCGCGGGAAGGCCCGGCGTCGACGATGTGCGCGACCGCGTGGCCGCGCACGAGCAGCGCGTCCGCGAGCAGCGAGCGATGGCAGTGCGCGGGATCCGCCTCGGCGCACATCGCCGCGGTGGACTTCGCCGCCGCGACCTCCAGCAGCCGCGCCACGCCGCGCGCGAACTCGTCGCTCGCCATGTGGTCGGCGTAGCCGCGGAACAGGTCCGCTGCGAGCGCCACGTGGGGCGAGTCCGGGCGCGCGAGCCGCATGCCGCCGAGCTCGACCAGGTGAACGTACCCGATCCCGGCTTCGCCCAGCGCTCGCCCGAGCGAGGAGCCCTCGAACTGAGGATGCCGTCGCGAGGACGGGTAGCGGCGCACGTCCGCCACGACCTCCACCCGGTGCGCGGCGAGCAGCGCGAGGAAGTCGGCGAGCGACCGGTTCGAATGGCCCACGGTCAACAGGCGCAACGCGGCGGATCGGCCGACCGGTGCGGCGCTCGCGCCGTCGTCCCGAGGCGCGCCCGGGCCCGAATCTGCTAGCATCCGGGCATGAGAGCACACCTGCTGGTCCTCGTCTGCCTGGCCGCGCTCGCGGCCCCGGTGGGTGCAGCGACCACGACCGCGCCCGCCAAGGGCACGACGGCGAAGGGTGCCGCCACGAAGTGGAACCCGGTGGTCCCGTTCATCGAGGACGACTTTGGCAGGGCCCTGGCCCTCGCCAAGGAGCGAAAGCTCCCGGTGTTCATCGAGGGCTGGGCGCCCTGGTGACACACGTGCCGATCGATGAGGGCCTACACGTGGTCGGATAAAGCCCTCACGCGGCACGCCGGACGGTTCGTCTGGCTCAGCCTCGACATGGAGAAGGCGAAGAACGCGCCGGCGCGCAAGCAGATCGGCATCACCGCCTTCCCCACGCTCTACGTGGTCGATCCCTCCGACGGCCATGTCGCCATCCGCTGGCTGGGCGGCGCATCCGTCGCGCAGCTCGAGCGGCTGTTCGACGACGGTGAGCTGGCAGTGAGGGGCGGCGCGAAGGGCCCGGCGCTCGAGGCGCTCGTCGCCGCGGATCGCGCCTACGGCGCCGAGAAGTTCGCTGACGCATGCACCCACTACGTGCGCGCGATCTCGCTGGCGCCGGCGGGCTGGCCGGCGTACGGCCGCGCTGTGGAGTCGCTGATGTTCGCCTACAGCGAGGCGGACTCGATCGAGCCCACGTGCCGCATGGCCGACCAGGTGTGGCCGCGCGTCCAGGGCACGATCTCGTCCGCGAACGTGGCCAGCTCGGCGCTCAGCTCGGCGGTGCAGCTTCCGGACACGATCGCCCAGCGCGCAACGTGGCTCGAGCGCTACGAGGGAGCATGTCGGGAAGTGCTGTCGGATCCGTCGCTCCCGCTCGTGGGGGACGATCGCTCGGGGATCTACTTCTCGCTCGAGGACGCGCGCGAGGCGGCGAAGGACTCGACCGGCCTCCACACGCTCCGCGAGGAGCACGTGGCGCTGCTGGAATCGGAGGCTTCAAAGGCAACGAGCGCCGAACAGCGCGCGGTCTACGATTCGCACCGCGTCGCGCTCTACATCGCGCTCGGCCGGCCCGAGGCCGCGATCCCGATGCTCGAGCAGTCGCGGAAGGATTTTCCCGACGACTACAACCCCTGCCAGCGGCTGGCCACGATCTACAAGGAGATGAAGCAGTGGACGGAGGCGCTCGCCGCCTCCGACCAGGCGCTCGCGCGCGCGTACGGGCCGCGGCAGTTCCTCGTGCTCAACACGCGCGCCGACATCCAGTTGGGCATGGGCGACAAGAGCGCCGCGGAGAAGACGCTCAACGACGCGCTCGCGAAGGCCGAGGCGATGCCCGACGGCCAGAAGTCCGAGGGCACGATCAAGAACCTCAAGCGCCGCATCGAGAAGATGCACGCCGGGACGAACTGATCCAGCAACGCTACTCCCTCGATAGCACTTCCTTCTGGACGAAGCGCCCGTTCTCTTGCTTCAGCGCACGCCGCATGGACTGTATGGGCACCGCAAGGGCAGGCACGTAACGGTTCTTGGTTCGAAGCAGCCCGGGGCAGCCCGCGAGCACGATTCGTTCGTCTTCTTGATGCTGTGACGCCGGGATCAGCAGGGTGTCACCGACACTGAAATAGAGCGCGCAGTCCCGGCTACGATCGTATTCGAGGCAGCGTGAGAGAGAAGGGGCCGAGCCCCAAATCCAGCCGAGACTGTCCAACGTGATGGTCCAGCGCCCCTCATGCGGCCGTTCGATCGACGTCACGCGGCCGAGCCCGATCGCGGATGCCGTGAGGAGCTTTCCGAGAGTGCCGGGGCGGCCCGGCGGCGCCCGACGGATGAGGGTGGCGAGGTCCACCTCACTGCTCCCGATGCTTGCTGACCGGAAAAGGTCGGAGTCCACATATCCCGCGTCGAGCCGACCGGATGGGAGCACGACAGCGAACCTTCCCCACATTCTCCAACGATCCTCGCAAAGCCTGAGTCCCCAGAACAGCACGCGCGTCCCTGGTGCGCACTTGCCCGATTCGAACACCAGATTCCGGAGGCAACTGACCGTCACGGAGCTGTCCTCGACCGTCCCTTGAAGGACCTCGAGCTTGGTCAGCGTGTAGTCCACAGCATCGAGGGCCACGGAATCCGGTCCGCTGCACGCCAGGCCGATGTGTCGAGTCAGCGTGTCCATCCGGGCGATCGTGCCGACGAGAACGACGTCCTTGTTCCAGATGACTCTCGCTGTCAATGCGTCATCGGCTCTCGCAACGTGGGACGCGAGCGCGGCCCCGATCCAGGAGAGCGCGAGCCACGCACAATATGCACGCGGGCGACTCATGAACTCATGAGAGGACTCGCCGCGGTCACCCCTACCCCGCCCGCAGGCAGTCGTGCAGGTGCAGCACGCCGAGCGGGCGCTGCTTCGCGTCCACCACGACGAGCGCGGTGATCGGGCCCGCGGGGCGGTCCTCCATGATGCGGACGGCGCTCGCGACCAGCGCGTCGGGCGCGATCGTCGAGGGCGTGCGCGACATCACGTCGGCCGCGGTGAGCCCCCAGGGATCGGCCTGCTTGAGCAGGATGCGCTTGAAGTCGCCGTCGCTCACGACGCCGGCGAGCGCGCCGTCCGGCGCGAGCACGGTCGTGATCCCGAGCCGCTTGGCCATGATCTCCAGCATGACGTCGCGAAGCCCCGCGTGCAGTTGCACGCGGGGCAGTTCTTCTCCGGCGTGCATCAGCTCGCTCACCGGGCGCGACGCGGCGCGGCCGATGACGCCGCCGGGGTGCAGGAACCGGAAGTCCTCGGGCTTGAACCCGCGGTGGTCCATCAACGCCACGGCGAGGCAATCGCCCACCACCTGCGTGAGCGTGATGCTGGTCGTGGGCGTCAAGTCCATCGGGCACGCCTCGACGACGGGCCCGAGCTCGATGGCAGCCTTGCTCCGCTGGGCGAGCGGCGAGCCGGCCTGTACGACGATCGAGATGAGCGGGATCCCGAGCCGGTCGAGGTAGGGCATCATCGCCAGCAGCTCGCTCGTGGCGCCGCTCTTCGACAGGAACAGCGCGACGTCGCCGCGGGTGAAGAGCCCGGCATCGCCGTGGAGCGCGTCGGCCGGGTGCAGGAACACGGCGGGCGTGCCGGTGCTGGTGAGCGTGGCGGCGATCTTCTGGCCGATCAACCCGCTCTTCCCCACGCCCGAGACCACGAGCTTCCCGCGGCAGCCGGCGATGGTCTCGACCGCGGTGGCGAACACGGGGCCGAGCTTCGCTTCGAGGCCGGCGAGCGCCTGTGCCTCGGTGCGGATGACTTCACGTGCGAGGTCCAATGGATCTCGCTTCATGGCCACACCGGCTTTCTCGGTCTTTGCCACATCGTCCCCCGCGTCACACGACTTCGTAGCGCTCGAGCACGCGCTGCCAGGTGCCATTGTGCCGCAAGACGCACTCCACCGCCTCCCGCACCGCGCCGCGACCGGCCGCCGCCTCGGTCACCGTGCGCGCCACGCGCTTCACCTCCGGCATCGCGTCGGCCACGGCGATCGGCCACCCGACACGCTTGAGGAGCGGCACGTCGGGAAGATCGTCGCCCACCATGGCGCACTCCTCCCAGCGGGCGGCCTCGCGCGCGAGCAGCTCTTCCGCCACCGCGACTTTGTCCTTCACACCGAGAAAGTATTCCAGGCGTAGGTCGTGCATGCGCGCCTCCACGGCGAGCGAGGCGCGGCCGCTGATCACCACCGGGCGCACGCCGAGGTCGCGCGCCCACTCGAGCGCGATGCCGTCGCGCACCCAGAAGTGCCTCGAGTCCCCGTCCTTCGTGAACCCGATCACGCCGTCGGTGAGCGTGCCGTCCACGTCGAGGAACATCAGGCGTATCGGCGGACCGTCAGGCGCGCCGTACGCCACTCGGGGCCTCCAGCACCGCCTCGCGCACGCGCAGGGCCTCGTCCAGGAACGCGGCCGCGCGCGCCAGCGGCAGCTGCGTCGCCGCATCCGAGAGCGCGCGATCGGGATCGGGGTGCGTCTCGAAGAACAGCCCGTCGACGCCGCACGCGATCGCGGCGCGCATCAGCGGGAACGCGAACTTGCGCTCCCCCCCCGTCTCCGCGCCGCCTGGCTTCTGTAAACTGTGCGTGGCGTCGAACAGCACCGGCCAGCCCAACTCGCGCATGGTCACGAGGCCGCGCATGTCCACCACGAGATCGCCGTAGCCGAACGTGGTGCCCCGCTCCGTGAGCAGCACGCGCTCGCCGCCCGCGACCGTGATCTTGTCGATCACGTTCTGCATGTCCGCGGGCGCCAGGAACTGCCCCTTCTTCACGTTCACCGGCCGGCCGGTCTGCGCCGCAGCCTGGAGCAGCGACGTCTGCCGGCAGAGGAACGCGGGGATCTGCAGCGCGTCCACGACCTCCGCCACGGCCGCCACCTCGCCTTCCTCGTGCACGTCGGTGATCACCGGCACGCCCAGCTCCACCTTCACGCGCGCGAGCGCGTCGAGCCCCTGGTGGCCGGGCAGGCTCGTGAACGAGTCGCCGCTCGAGCGGTTGGCCTTGCGGAAGCTCGCCTTGAACACGAACGGCAGGCCGCGCGCGGCGGTCAGCTCCTTGAGCTTCGAGGCCACCGTGAGGCACATCTCGGCGCTCTCGACCACGCACGGGCCGGCCACGATGAGCAGCTCCGGGCCGCCGACGCGGGCGCCGCCGATGGCGAACCGGTTCACGCGCGCCTCGCTTCGGCGGCAGCCGGGCCCGGCTCCGCGGCCTGGGGCACGAAGTCGTTGTTCCCGAGCCGCGCGAGCCGGCGGTCGAGCGCGGCGCGCACGAAGTCGCGGAACAGCGGGTGCGGATCGTGCGGCCGGCTCCGCAGCTCGGGGTGGAACTGCACCGCCAGGAACCACGGGTGGTCCGGCAGCTCCACGATCTCCACCAGCTCGCGGCCCACGCACTTGCCCGACATGACGAGCCCGCGCGACGTGAGCTGCTGGGCGTAGCGGTTGTTCAACTCGTAGCGATGGCGGTGGCGCTCGTTCACCTCCGGCGTGCCGTAGGCGCGCGCGGCGAGGCTACCCTCGCGCATCGCGCACTTGTAGGCGCCGAGCCGCATCGTGCCGCCCTTTTCCGTGACGCTCGCCTGGTCGGCCAGCAGGTCGATCACCTTGTGCTCGCTCGCGGGATCGAACTCGCTCGAGTTGGCGTCCGCCCAGCCCACGACGTGGCGCGCGAACTCGATCGTCGCCACCTGCATGCCGAGGCAGATGCCGAAGTAGGGCACGGTCTTCTCGCGCGCGTAGCGCACGGCCGCGATCTTGCCCTCGATACCGCGCTCGCCGAAGCCGCCGGGCACCAGGACGCCGTCGACGTCGGCGAGCAGCTTGTCCGCCCCGCGCGACTCCACGTCAGTGCTCTCCACCCAGCGCAGGTTCACCCTCGCCTTGTTCGCTGCGCCGGCGTGGACGAACGCCTCGATGATGCTCTTGTAGGCGTCGCGCACGTGCGTGTACTTGCCGACGATGGCGATCTCGCACTGCTTCTCCGGCCGGGTGACGCGGCGCACGAAGTCGGTCCACTTGCCGAGGTCCGGCGGCTGCACGCTCTTGTCCGGCAGGCCCAGCATGTTCACGACCAGGTCGTCGAGGCCGCCGTCGTGGAACACGCCCGGGACCTCGTAGATGGAGCCCACGTCCGTCGCTGCGATCACGGCCTCGGTCGGCACGTTGCAGAACAGCGCGATTTTTTCTCTCACATCGGACGTCAGCGGGGTTTCGCTGCGACAGAGCAGGATATCGGCCTGGATACCGATCTCGCGCAGCTCCTTCACGGAGTGCTGCGTGGGCTTGGTCTTCACCTCGCCCGCGGCCTTGATGAACGGCACCAGCGTCACGTGCACGAACAAGACGTCTTTCCGATGTTCGAGCTTCAATTGACGCATCGCTTCCAAGAAAGGCAGGGATTCAATGTCGCCCACGGTGCCGCCGATCTCGACGATGTGCACGTCGGCCTGCGTCGTGAGCGAGAGCGAGTGGATGCGGCGCTTGATCTCGTCGGTCACGTGGGGAATCACTTGTACCGTGCGTCCCAGATAGTCGCCGCGGCGCTCGCGCGACAGGATCGAGTCGTAGATCTGGCCGGCGGTGACGTTGTGGCTGCGCGTCACCGACTGGTGGATGAAGCGCTCGTAGTGACCGAGGTCCAGGTCGGTCTCGGCGCCGTCATCGGTGACGAAGACTTCGCCGTGCTGGAACGGGCTCATCGTGCCCGGGTCGATGTTCAGGTAGGGGTCGAGCTTCTGCGTGGTGACGCGAAAGCCGCGGGCCTTCAGGAGCAGCCCGAGGCTCGCAGCGGCGATCCCTTTGCCGAGCGACGAGACCACGCCTCCGGTCACGACGACGATCTTGGCCATGGCCCTATCTCCTTGAGGTGCGGCGCCCCGAACGCTACCCGAAGCTACGAAATCGGTCGAAAGATCTCACGCAACAATCACAATACACGTCACTTACGGCCCTACCCCGCCCCCACCGCCTGTGGTCCGCGGCGCTCGAGCGCCGCGAGTTGCTCCGGCGTGTCGACGCCCGCGAACGGTCGCTCTCCCAGGACCACCTTGATGCGCACGCCGCGCTCGACGGCGCGCAGCTGCTCGAGTCGTTCCGCCAGCTCCAGCTTCCCCGGTGGCCACGACGCGAAGTTCATGAGCAGCTCGCGCCGGAACGCGTACACACCCGCGTGCCGCAACGCCGGCCCGCCCCGCGACGCGCCCGCGAGGTCCGCGCGACTGAAGTAGATCGCGAATCCCTGGTCATCGACAACCACCTTCACCACGTTCTCCGAAGCCATCGCGGTGAGATCCGGCTCGTGGTGCGCGACCGTCGACATTTCCAGCCGCTCGTCCGCGAGCATCGCCTTCACCATCAGTGTCACCGCTTGGCTTTCCAGCTCCGGCTCGTCGCCCTGGAGGTTCAGGATGACCTGCGCGTGCGGCCGGCGCCGCGCCACCTCGGCCACGCGGTCGGTGCCGCTCGTGCATGCGGTCGACGTCATCTCCACCGTGGCACCCCAGGCGCGCGCCGCGGACGCGATGCGCTCGTCGTCGGTCGCCACCACCAGCTCGTCCAGGCCGCGCGCGGCGCGCGCGCGCTCCCAGACATGCCGCAGCATGGGCTTACCCCACAGCATCGCGAGGGGTTTGCCCGGAAAGCGAGACGCGCCGTAGCGGGCGGGGATCACACCCAGTACGGCGCGGCGGTTGTCTGCGGTTCCCGTGGGCACGGGACCGAAATCTAGCACGGCGGGCGCGGGCGGGTCGAACCGCGGGCGGGCGCGGCGTGCGCGGGCTCGAACGCTCCGCTAGCCTCCCCGGATGGCCGCCGATGCCGCAGCCCTCGAACGGGAGTGCGAGACCGCCGAGCTGGCCGCCGTGCGCTCGTGGAACGCGGCGATCCCGGCGGCGATCGCTACGACGCTTGGCGCGGGCCACCGCCCCCTGGGTGACGGGATGCTCGTGCACGCCGCGGCGGACGTGCTCATGTTCAACCGCGTGCTCGGCCTCGGCGTGGCGATGCCCGCCCGCGAGCGGGACGTGGACGACGCCATCGAGCACTTCACGCGAACGGGCGCGCGGCGGTTCATGGTGCAGGTGGCGCCGAGCGCGCAGCCGGCCTCGTTCGTGCCGTGGCTCGAGGCGCGCGGCTTCTATCGCCACAACCACTGGATCCGGCTCGCGCGCGACCTCTCCGCGCCGTTCCCCGAGCCGCGCAGCGACCTGCGCATCTTGCCCATCGGCCGCCAGCATGCCGACGCGGTCGGCCGCATGGGCGCCGAGGCGTTCAGCTACCCGCCCGAGCTGGCCGCGTTCACGTCCTGTCTCGTGGGCTCCGAAGGCTGGACGTTCTTCGGCGCGTTCGCGGACGGTGACGGTGCGCTCGCCGGCGTGGCCGCGATGCACATCCAGGGCGCCGCTGCGTGGTTCGGCTTCGCGGCCACGCGGAAGGAGCTGCGCGGCCGCGGCGCGCAATCGGCGCTGATCGCCGCGCGGCTCGAGGCGGCGCGGCGCGCCGGCTGCCGCTGGGCCTGCGTGGAGACCGCGGCCGACACGCCGGAGAAGCCCAATCCCTCCACGCACAACCTGCGCCGGCTGGGCTTCACCGACGCCTACGAACGGCCGAACTGGGTGAAGGTGCTGCGGGAGGCGTGAGCTGATCGCGCAGCAGCACGTGATTCTTCACGCGCGTGAGCGAGTAGACAGACATGCGCACCTCCGCGGTGTGAGTCATCGCGGGGGCGTGCGCATCATCGCATGCGAAAACGCGGAGCGGCCGGCTACTCCGCGACGTACCACTACTGTATCCGGGCGCTTGGTTTCTCCGAAGACATGGCGAGCCGTGGGGTCGCCACTTCATGGCCTCTGCCGAACAACGCGAACGAGCGCCGCTGAAATCAGCGACGCTCGTATTGTGGTTCCGCTTTTCCGCTCCGACTAGAGGCTAACTAGCCGTGCTCTCACAGACTCCCAGCAATTCCCTCGGTTTGCGTTTTGCGCACTATTGCCAAGGTGTCACGGGAGAATGACTGCACGCGCGGTCGCTGTGTGCTGTCCTTGGACGAGTCGTGCCAGATAGATTCCCGGCATAAGCCACGCTCCATCTGCGATACGTACGATGTGCTCGCCTGGGCCGAAACTTCCCACATCGCGAGACCAGACCTTGCGGCCGGAGACGTCGAATAGTTCCAGCGCGGCCGGAGCCGCCTCGGAGAGGGCGAAGCGAATGAATCCACCCCACCGCCCTGGATTGGGGCTCACACCATGCAAGGCCAATCGCAGTGACGAGGATTGATCTGCGACTGGCTGACTCGCCACGCGCACAGGCACGTCCGCCTCCGACGCCAATCCCTGAGGTACCAATCGCTGCGCCAGAACGTTCTCGAGATCCGCGGGTGGGAAGCCAGTTTGCTCCCATGCCACGAGTGCCCCGTGCCGGTCGTCGGAAGCCATGACGAGTGGCCCGTAATCGAGTTGCGCCGGATTGGCAAGCAAGAACCCCCCGACGGGCCAACCGTCCGCCGCCCTCCCCTCGCGCGTCATTCGACACACACCGTAGTTCCAGGACTCGGTGACTAGTGGGTAGAAGTGCCGTACGTCCGACCAGCCGATGTAGGCGGCATCTCGACCGTCTCCAGCAACCACGGGATGCCAGCGCGACGTCATGGGTGTGGTACACACAGGTGCGCCATCGGCGGGCCAGTTGCGAGCTGGACGGCCCTCCTCCGTGAGCAGTTGCGCGAAGATGTCCGCGTTTGTCGCACTGCGCATGTCCACCCACGCCACCCAAGCACCGCCGCGGCCGGCCGGTGCGATAGCGGGCCACAGTTGCGCCCCCGCCGCGCGAGATACTGGCGCGTCGGTCTCCCACAAGCGCTTCCCCCTGTCCGAGATGTGCTGGGCGAAGACATCGAATACAGCGCTCGTCACACCAGCCTGCCAGACGAGGATCAATCCCGTCCGGCCGTCGGAAACCATCTCCTGGAACTGTTCGTGCGGCACCGGCCCCGCAGTGAGTCTTCGGCCCTCCGCACCCCATAGACCAATGCCTCTCGCCGAAAGGTGTTGACCGTAGATTCGATATCCGTCCTGCGCATCACGCAGATCTTCCCAAGAAACGAACGCGCCGCCCTCACGATCAGAGACAAGCTTGGGATCCACCTGATCGCTGGACAGGGTACAGACAGCAATCCCTCCCGGGCCCCAGAGAAGTCTCCCCTCCCCCGAAACGCGTTGAGCGCGTACGGCGCAAGCGTTGCTGGGCCCGGAAGGAGCCTCCGCCCATGCGATGATCACGCCCCCCTTCCCATCCGCAACGGCGACCGTGTTGAAATCTGTGCCGCTGTCGGTGCCACTCATCGAATTCTGCCCCGATCCTGAGAAGAGCCCGGCCGGGGGCCAGCCGGGCGTGGTCACGCCGTCGGCACCGACTCGTTGGACATAGATTTCCTTGAGCCCGTCGCCCTCGTCTTCGTAACAATCGGGCGCGCGACGAGAGTCGTCCCACACTACGAATGCGCCGCCCGCCCCGTCCGTGACGATTAGGGGGTGCGCTGCAAGACATCCACCGGCTCCCACGAGCACACCGGTCGAGCCGGGCCAGCCCGCGGCCACATGCCCATCCGGTGCGAGCCGCTGCACCCACACACCGCCCAGGGAACTGTTCCACGCGATGATCGCGCCACCGCGTCCGTCGGACGTGATTGCGGGCCTCTCCTGGTCCCCCGGCTCCAAGGTCACGTGCGTGCCGTTCGGGAACCACTGGGCACGTGATGCGCCAGCATAAAGCGCAATGGCCAGAGTGAATGCGAGCCTTGCCGCCAAGGTGACCCCGGGTCGCTCTATATCAGAGGACCACACAGGCACGGCTGGTCGCGATTCGGCCCCCTTGCCTGACGCGCACCAGGTAGACCCCGGGCTTCCATCCTGCCGCCTCCGGCAGCGCAATCTCCTCGCGCCCGCTAGCGGACGCCACAGTCCGTCTTCCAGCCATTCGCCCAGCCACATCGAACACCTCGACATCTGCCCGCTCGGCGCTTGGAAGCGTGATGGCGAGCTTCAGACCGCCCTTGACGGGATTCGACACCGGAGCGATAGACAGCGACGCGCGCACGGATGTTGCCGGCGTCGTGTTCAATCGCACCGACACCGTATTGGACCCGAAGTTCGCTACAACCAGGTCCGGCTTCCCGTCCCCGTTCAGATCCCCAAGCGCCACGGCGCTCGGCACGTCGCCGCTCCCGAGATCGGTCGCAACTTGGAACGTGCCGTCTCCGTTTCCTGTGGCCACGGACACGGAGTTCGACTCCTCGTTGGCTACCGCCAGATCGAGCTTCCCGTCGAGGTCAAGATCGGCAACCGCGATCGAGTTTGGATTGACCCCGACAGCGACCGCGCCCTTGAAACCAAATGTGCCATCTCCATTCCCAACGAAGACATTGACCGTCTGATGCTGCCCCGCTACCACCAGGTCGGGAGATCCGTCGCTGTTCAGATCTACAACCTTCAACGAAGTCGGCTGGATTCCAACCCCCATGTCCGTGTGAGCAGCGAATGTGCCGTCTCCGTTCCCGAGGTAGGTGGAGACGAAATCTCGTCGTCCGTTCGCCACGACGAGGTCAGGTCTGCCGTCCGCATTCAGATCCGCGATGCCCAGCGCGATGGGACCTAGACCCCAACCAATGTTCGATGCGCTCCCGAGCGTGCCGTCTCCCATTCCCATGAGGACGGAAACCGCGCTCGATCTGTCATAGTAGTTGGCAGCGACTACGTCGGTTTGGCCGTCGCCGTTCAGGTCCGCGACGCCTACTGAGAACGGCAGCTGGCCCACGAACCCGGCTGTCTCGGCTCCGAACGTGCCGTCGCCATTGCCGCGAAGAACGTAGACTGCGCTGCCCTCGCTCCCCATTACGAGATCCGGATGACCGTCAAGGTTCAAGTCCGCGACCACAATGGACATCGGAGAGCCGGAGATTCCGAAGTCAGACTTGGGGACAAGTGTTCCGTCCCCTCTTCCTAACAGGACTGACACCCCATTCGAGTTCCTGTCTACCACGACAACGTCCGCCCAGCCGTCCGCGTTGAGATCCGCGATTGCTACCGAGATGGGGCCGCTTCCGGTGGCATAGTCAGTCCGAGGCCCGAAAAGCGGCCCTGCTCCGGCCGATTCGGGCCCGAGGCAGATCACGGGCACGGCCACGACCCAAGTCCAACCGCCGACGGAAAGCCCGCGGCACTTCGCGCACGCTCCGCCCCTTTCCTGCTTCATCCATGTCTCCTCGCCGGCCATTGACTTCAAGAGCCTATCGCGCGACACCGTCCCAAGGAAGCGCAGAGTCGCCTTGAGCCGCCAGTCAGTTCCCCGCGAGCCACACTGGCCGTCGCGCGTCCATCAGGCTCAAGGGACTAGGGTTCGCTCGCACTTGCGCCGCGACAGGCGCTCTCAGGGCAATCCCCTACCCAGGTGCTGGCATCAACGCTCTCGATCGCTCGGCAGGTGCGGCCGAATTGGGTGAAGGTGCTGCGGGAAGCGTGACGGGAGTTCGGCGTTGCCCGGGCGAGTGGCGCGCGGCTAACCTCGGGCGCGCCCTTGACCGGCGGGGCGAGGACCGAGGAGCCGCGCCGCATGACCCCACGTTCCCGAATGATCGCCATGGTCGTCGTCGGAATGACCTTGCTATCGACGGTCGCAGCATTCGCTGACTGGCCGAGCGATCCCGCAGCGAACCTCCCGGTCTGTGTCGCGGCCGGCAATCAGACGTCGGTCAATCTCGTCACCGACCTGGCCGGCGGTTCGCTGATCGCGTGGAGTGACGCGCGTCCCGGCGTCGTCGACATCTACGCCCAGCACGTGCTCGCGAGTGGCGCCGTGGATCCGGCGTGGCCGCTGAACGGCGCGCCGATCTGCACGGCGGCGGGCACGCAGACTGTCCCCGCGATGGCCTCGGACGGCGCCAGGGGCGCGATCGTATTCTGGATCGACGCCAGAGCCGGCTCGCTCGTCAACTCGGACCTCTACGCTCAGCACCTGCTCGCCAACGGCACGACGGATCCCGCCTGGCCGGCGACGGGCCTCCCCGTGTGCACCTCGCCGGGCGGCAACAACACGATTTCGCTACCGGTCACGGACGGCGCCGGCGGTGCGCTGATCGCATGGTTCGACACGAGCAACGACAGCGGCGTGTTCGCAATGCATGTGCTCGCGAGCGGCACGACAGATCCGGCATGGCCCGTCAACGGCCTGCCGATCTGCGCCCCGACGCACGGGCCGACGGGCGTCGTGGGCGCGAGTGACGGCCAAGGTGGCTTGCTCGTCTCGTGGACGGACTTTCGCGCCGGCGCGGCGTCGGACATCTACTGCCAGCGCGTACAATCGAATGGCGCGATCGCACCCGGCTGGCCAATGAACGGCGCCGCCGTGTGCACGCAGCCGGGGTCGCAGACCATCTCGTCCATGGCGCCGGATGGAAGCGCGGGCGCGCTGCTCATGTGGCAGGACACGACCGCCGGCACGATCGACCTCCACGTGCAGCGCATCCGCTCGAGTGGCGCGCTCGATCCCGGCTGGCCCGCGACCGGACGGCTCGTCGCCGGCGGACCCGGGGACCAGTCGAGCGGCCGCCTGCGCTCGGACGGCGTGGGCGGGTTCGTCGCGGTCTGGCGCGACACTCGAAACGCAGCGACCACGGGACAGGATCTTTTCGCCCAGCGCCTGTCCGTCTCCGGCGTGCTGGACCCGGCGTGGCCCGTCGGCGGGCTCGCGGTGTGCACGGCGGCAGGGACGCAGCAGAACCGGGACCTGGTCCCGGACGGGACGGGAGGCGTGATCGTGGGCTGGGAGGACCAGCGTACGGGAACCATGACGACGGACGTCTACGCGCAGCATCTGCTGGCGAGCGGTTCTGTCGACCCCGTGTGGCCCACGGATGGACGCGGCGTGAGCCTCGCGACCGCGGCCCAAGCCCTTCCGCGCATCCTCGCCGACGGCAGCGGCGGCGCGATCGTGGCATGGCAGGACAACCGCGCCGGCACTACCAATGCGAACGTCTACGCCCAGCGCGTGCAGGCGAACGGCACGCTCGGTGGCACAGTCGTCGGCGTGGCGCGCGAGCCGGGCGCGCGCATCGAGCTCGACTCGGTGCGCCCGAACCCGTCGCGCGGCGACGAGCTGCGCGTGCTGTTCTCGGGCGCTGCGGAGCCAGGCACCGAGCTGGCACTCCTGGACGTCGCCGGCCGCCTCGTGGCCTCGCGAGGGCTGGACCCGCTCGGCGCCGGCGCGCACGAGGTCCGCTTCGACGGCGCCCCGCACCTCGCCCCCGGGCTCTACTTCGTGGTGCTCAAGATCCCTGACGACACACGGTCCTCGCGCATTCTCCGCGTCGTCGTGCTGCGCTGACGCGGCCGTCGTCACCGACACGCTGCACGTCGTGCCAATCGCCGATAGAAAGACGGCGGCCGCGTCGCACGCCGTCCGGCCAATCGCTCACGAATACTTGACGGGCACTCGGCTTTTCCGCATGCGATGATGCGCACGCCCCCGCGATGACTCACACCGCGGAGGTGCGCATGTCTGTCTACTCGCTCACGCACGTGAAGGATCACGTGCTGCTGCGCGATCTCACCGCGCTCACGGCCAAGGATCGCGCGACGACGGCCGTTCTCCTCGCCCACATCGCCGAGGTCGATGCACGCCGGCTCTACGCCCAGGCCGGCTACTCCGCGATGTACCACTACTGCATTCGGGCGCTTGGTTTCTCCGAAGACATGGCGAGCAAGCGCATCCGCGCCGCTCGCGTTGCGCGGAGATTCCCGTTCGTGTTCGACGCGATCGCGGACGGCCGGCTGCACGTCACCGGCGTCTCACTGCTCTCCTCCACGCTTCGCAACCTGCGGGCGAAGGAAGCGACCGACCTGCTCACGGCCGCGGAGCACAAGACCAAGGACGAGATCCTGGTCGTCCTCGCCGAGCGCTTCCCTCAACCCGACGTCGCCACGCGAGTGCGTGCGCTTCCCGGATCTCCCGAAGGAAGTGTGTTGTCACTACAGGTTCCAGGCACGGTAGAAGTCCAGCCATCGTCAATCGAACCGACGCCAGACGCGCAGGGCGCGCCGGATCATTTGGGGGTTGTCCGGTTTGATGGGGAAATCGTGCCGCGTGCGGCCGTTGCTTCCACATCGCCCTCATTTGTTTCATCGCCCGCCAGGACGACGCCTCTCTCCCCAGGTCGGTTCGCCCTGCAGCTCACGATTTCAGCCGAGACCCGCGAAAAATTGCGTCGCGCCGACGACCTGCTGGGGCGCGCCCTGACGCCCGGCGATCTCGCCGCGGTCCTCGATCGCGCGCTGGACGCGCTCATCGAGAAGCTCGAGCGCCGTCTTCTCTTTGAGAATAGAACCAGCCCGAAACCACCGACGGCGAGCGGTCGGCACATACCTGCACATGTGCGACGCGCCGTGCGCAGGCGCGATGGGGATCGTTGTACTTATGTCAGTGAGAATGGGGTCCGCTGCGAGGAACGTCGCGCTCTCGAGCTCGACCACATCCTGCCGGTGGCCCGCGGCGGCGAGTCCACGGTCGCGAACCTGCGACTCCGCTGCCGCCCACACAACCAGCTCGAAGCCGAACAGGTGTTCGGTGCGGGGTTCATGCAGCAGAGGCGAGAACAGGCTCACTGATCGCGGGCGCGGGGTCATGCGAACGCCGCGCCCGACGATGCTCGGGCGCGGCGTGCTTGGCTCGGCAGCGCAGAGGCGACTAGCTCTTCAGCTCCGCGATCATGTCCGCGACGTCTTTTGCCGACTTGTGCAGCGCGGCCTTGTCGGTGTCGGAGAGCTTCAGCTCGACGATCTTCTCCATGCCCTTGCCGCCGAGGATGATCGGCACGCCGATGAACAGGTCTTTCAAGCCGTATTCACCCTTGAGCGACACCGAGCACGGGACGAGGCGTTTCTGGTCCAAGAGAATCGCCTCCACCATCTCCACCGCGCTCATCGCCGGCGCGTAGTAGGCGCTCCCGGTCTTCAGCAGCTTCACGATCTCGGCGCCGCCGTCACGCGTGCGCTGGACGATCTGCGCCAGCCGGTCGGGCGCGATCAACTCCTCCACGGGAATGCCTCCGGCCACGGTGTAGCGCGTCACCGGCACCATCGAGTCGCCGTGCCCGCCCAGCACCATGGCCTGGATGTCCGAACCCGAGATGCCCAGCTCCATGGACAGGAACGCGCGGAACCGGGCGCTGTCCAGGATGCCGGCCATGCCGATCACGCGCTCGCGCGGGAAGCCGGTGATGTGGCCGAAGTACCACGCCATGACGTCGAGCGGGTTCGTCACCACGACCACGATGGCGTTCGGCGCGTGCTGCTTCACCGCCTCGGCGGCGGGCTTCACGATCTCGGCGTTGGCCTTCAGGAGATCCGACCGCGACATGCCGGGCTTGCGCGGGAAGCCGGCCGTCATCACCACCACGTCGCAGCCCTTCACCGCGGAGAGGTCGGTCGCGCCCTTCATGCGCAGGCCCTTGTGCCAGAGCGGGGCCGCCTCCTCCATGTCGAGCGCCTTGCCCTGCGGCATGCCCTCCATCTCGGGGCGGTCGATCAGCGTCACGTCGGCGAGGCCACGCTCGGCGATGAACAGCGCGGCGCTCGCGCCCACGTTCCCGGCCCCGATCACGGCGACCTTGTTCTTCACGGCTCCCCTCCGCGGTTGGAATCGGTCACGTCACGCAACAAAACGCCGCCCCGGCCGGGGGGACCGGAAGCGGCGCAGCGTGCGGCACTGCTGAATGTCAGTTGGTCTCGACCGCCACCGGCACCACGTGCACGCGCTTGCCGGAGCGACCGTTGCGCGCGAACTCCACCTTGCCGTCGACGAGCGCGAACAGCGTGTCGTCCTTCCCCAGGCCGACGTTGCGACCGGGGAACACGACGGTGCCGCGCTGGCGCACGATGATGGTGCCCGCGCGCACGGATTCACCGCCGAACTTCTTCACGCCGAGTCGCTGAGCCGAAGAGTCGCGGCCGTTCTTGGTCGAGGACTGGCCTTTTTTGTGCGCCATGGCTGGCTTACCCCTTGATCGCGGTCACGCGGATGCGCGTGAGCTCGTCGCGATGGCCGCGCCGGCGGCGATACTCGCGGCGGCGCTTGAACTTGAAGATCCTGAGCTTCACGCCGCGCCGGTGCTCGAGGATCTCGGCCGAGACGCTAGCGCCCTTCACGGTGGGCTGGCCCACGGAGATCTTGTCGCCGTCGCCGACCAGCAGCACCGACTCGAACTTGAGGCTCGCGCCGGGCTCGCCCACGAGCCGCGGGACGTCGAGGACCTCGTCGGGCGTGACCTTCGTCTGGACGCCGGAGATGTGCACGATCGCGTACATTGAATGACTCGACTCTCTTCTTCGCGGGACTCCGTCCCGAGAGCTTGCGGAAAGCGTTCTGGGGCCGGTCCGGGGTAGATCGGAGGCGGCCCACCCCCGCGCCGGGCGGCCGGAGGGTGGAACAGGAAGCGGGATTTTCTATCATGGGCAGTGAAGTAGTGTCAATCGCCTGATGGGGGCCGACTTCCGTCGCTACCGTCCAATTCCGGCCGGAGGCCGGAAGGCTCAAATGTCCACGGAGACGCCATGCCCATGCGCCGCATCATCCTCGCCGCCGCCGCGTTCACGCTGTTCGCGCTGGGATGCTCCACGGGGGGCCACGAGCCCGCGGCGGCCGCCCCGCCACCCGGCCCGGCCGCTCCCCCGGCGGCGCGGCCGGCGTCGAACCCGCACGCGCCCGACCTTGAGGCGGCGCTCTGCGCGCCGATCCTGATCGAGCCCGATCTCGGCTTCGGCACGCACGTCGTGATGCGCCGGGTCCCGGACGCGTCCGACATGGACGACCTGCGCGCGCTGAACGGGCTGCGCCAGATCGTGGTGGCGCTGCCCGAGTGGCCCGCGGACTACTCCGCGCTCGCGCCGCTCCAGCAGGCGATCCTGCCCGACGGGGCCGAGCTGGTCGTGCTGCTGCCCGGCTGGCCGCCGAGCCGCGCGGCGCTCGACGCGTGGAACCTGGTCGGTGGGAACCTGCGACTGATCATGGTCGTGGCCGGCCCGCCCACGGATCGCGCGCTCATCGGCGAGCTGAATCGCGTGCGCAGCCTCGAGCGCGTGATCGCGCAGATGGAGCACCCGGATCGCTCGGGCTTCGAGCGGCTGCAGCGGCCACTCTCGTTCCGCGTGGTTCGCGACTGAGGCTCCAGCGCTGCGTCGCGCGCTTGAACGCGGCCGCCGTCAGGCATTAAAGCGAGGTCGTCGTCAGCCGCGCGTGTACTTCCAGAGCGCGCGGCCGAACATGCACAGGCCGAAGCCCCAGGGCAGTGCGCCCACGGCGAAGAGCCAGGGATACTCCGGCGTGCGCAGCGCCCAGGCGAAGATCAACGTGCCGACGACGGCGAGCAGCGCGGCGCTCACCATCGAGCTCACCGTGCGTTGGCGAAGTTCGGTCTCGTTCAAGGGCTTCGGCTTCTGCTCGACACCCGGTGCGGCGTGATGCGACGTGCGTGGCGCCAAGCTGGACCTCCCTGGGGCGGGGGATCCCGTTCGGTCGATAGGGGAATCGAGCCCAGGCAGGGGGATGGCCGGGCGAGCGCTGCCGCCGCGAATCATGGCCCCCCTCGCCGGCCAGCCGCAACAGGATTCTCAATCCCTCCCCCCGGGCGCTCAAGTGGCACTCAAGCCCCCTGCCGGACTCTCCGGGCGTCGAGACCGCCAAGAGGCGGCCGAAGCTGCCCCCGCTCCAGAGGAGGTCGCCGTGTCCTGTCCCCGCGCCGTGTTTCTCGCCGGCCTGCTGTGCGTGCTCGCGATCCCCGGGTCACGCGCGCGGGCCGCGACACCCGAGAGCGTGAGCCTCATGCCCACATCGCCCACCACCACGTTCACCACATCGCTCATCGGCGGCGTCGGACTCGACGGGTCGACCTGCACCGAGGACGTGAGCTGCGACACCGTGGGCGTCGTGCTCCAGCCGGGCGACTACTCCGGGAAGAACCTCAGGATCGCGATCGACTGGCTCGTGGCGGGGAGCGACTTCGACTTCTATGCATTCCGCGACGGGCTCGGCGGCCCCGCGGTCGGTGCCTCGCATGGCCCGGCTCCGGGCACGCACGAGGAGTTCACGCTCTCGATCGACGGCGTCGTGGCGACCGCCCAGCGCATCGTGTTGAACGTGGTCGCTTCGACCGCGACGCCCGAGCAGGTCCACGGCACGCTCTCGTTCGTCGCGCCGCCGGCCCCGAGGCATGCGATCGACGCCGCGGCGGACGTGCGCTTCAGCCCGAACATCACCGTGGTGGCGCCCGGCGCGCCGCGCGATTGCGAGCCCAGCCTCCGAGTGGACGTGCGCGGGAACGCGTACGTGGGCGGCATCCGCGGCGTGCCGGCGGGCGTGGACCTGTGGCGTTACGACCTCGATCCCGCGAGTCCCGGCTACGATCCGCAGCTGCGTGCCCCGTTCTATCTCGGCCAGCCGGACGCGTTCGCGCCCGAGGACACGGTGGGCGGCCGCGACGGCGGCGGTGACATCGACATCGCCACCTCGTTCCCGGCAGGGCCGGGGCTGCCGGCCGTGACCATCGTCAGCCTCGCGGCCGCGAACATCTCCTCCGCAGTGTCCGCCGACCGGGGCGAGCACTTCACGCTCTCCCCCGCGGTCGCGAACGTCCCCGCCGACGACCGGCAGTGGATCGAGGCGGACGGCGACGCGGTCGTCTACCAGATGTACCGCGCACCCATCCCGGCGACCGGGCTGTGGGTCCAGAAGTCCACGGACCACGGCGTCTCGTGGGGGACTCCCTCGCTGGTGAGTCCCACCGGGACGACGCCGGGCTACATCGACGTGGATCACCGCGACGGCACGGTGTACGTGTCGCACACCTCCAGCAGCGCGTTGCTCGTCTCGCGCTCGAGCGACGGCGGCGCCACGTGGTCCACGGCAACGGTGGACAACTCCACGTCGCACGGCAGCCTGTTCGACCCGGTGAAGGTCGGCGGGGACGGCACCGTGTACGTGGCGTGGAGCGACGAGCACGACGTCTACCTGGCGCACTCGACGGACCGCGGCGCGCACTGGAGCCCGCCGGTGCAGGTGAACGGCCCCGAGAGCCACGTGGCGCTGTTCCCCTGGCTCGAGGCCGGGAGCGCGAACCGGGTGGCGGTAGTGTGGTTCGGCACCGGTCACGCGAGCAACGAGGACGCCGCGGACTGGCGTGTGCAGTCGGCGATCACGCTCGACGCCACCGCCACGGATCCGCACTTTCACCGCGCCGAGGTCAGTGACCACGTCGTGCACTCGAGCAATATCTCGCTCGGCGGGCTCGGCGTGGAGACGCCGGCCACGCCGCAGCCGAACCGGAACCTGTGCGATTACTTCCAGGTCGCGCTGGATCCGCTCGGCGCCTGCGTGGTGGCGTTCACCGACGACCACAACGACTTCGATGGCCACACCTACCTGGCCCGCCAACTCGCGGGGCCGTCGCTCTACGACGCGGCCAACGGTGGCACCGGCGTGCTCACGCCGGTAGACCCACTGCCACCGCCCGCGCCGGACCCGGCGGCCCCCGAGTTGGTGGACTTCCTCCACGACGCCACGGGCTCGACCCTCCAGCCCATCCCGGACGACAACCCGTTCGACCTGCTCTCGGTCGACTACCGATGCCAGGTCCAGGGCGCGGCGCCCGTGCTCGAGGTGCGCTTCCACGTCAGCGACCTCTCGGTGACGCCGGCGAACGCGTTCTGGCGCGCCTACGTCACCGCGAACGCGCCCTCGGGCGTGGCCGAGCGCGGCGAGATGTTCTACCTCGAGGCGGCGACCGACGCCTCCGCGACCCCCTCGTTCCGCTTCGGTCGCGTGGTCCGTGCCCACAACGGCTCGTACACGCTGACGCCGCTGGGCGCGGCCACGGGCGGACAGGTGCTGAGCGCCACGGACGAGGTGGTCGTGCGCCTCGCGCTCGGCACGTTGAACGCGTTCGTCACCGGCGCCGCGGTCGGCCCCGGCAGCCACCTGGTCGGGCTCAAGGCGAACACCGGGACGTCGGGAGCGAGCGCGGCCCGCGACATCACCCGCGGGGGCGGCGCGTTCGACGTCTGCTCCGAGCTGCTGGGCGTGACGCCGGTCGCGGCCGCGTCGCTCGAGCTCGGGCGGCCGCGCCCGAACCCGGCGAACGGCCGCGTGGCGCTGGACGTGACGCTCGGCCGCAGTGAATGGGTGGAGCTCAGCGTGTTCGATGCGGGTGGCCGCCGCGTGCGCACGGTCCACGCCGGCGTGCTGCCGGCGGGCACCACGCGGCTCGTGTGGGACGGGCGCGGCGACGGCGGCCGGCCGGCGCCGGCGGGGGCCTACTGGATGCGCGCGCTGGCCGGCGGTGCGTCGCAGCGGCAGCGCATGATCCTGGTGCGATGAAGCGGGTGTACGGCGGCATGGGGCAGTCCCCCTCCCCGGCCGTCAGGGCGCGGCGGGTCCGGATGACCCGCCGCGTTCACGTTTCTTCGGAACGCCTGACCCATCATTCGTAACGGAGCGCCCTGAGCGGTTCGACACGTGTGGCTCGCAGCGCCGGCACGTACGTGGCCAGCATCGCGGTCGCGCCGAGAACGACGAACAGCACGGCATAGACGCTCACGTCGATCGGGCGAACATCGAAGAGCACGGTCGCGAGCGTGCGCGACAACACGAGTGATCCCGCCACCCCGAGCGCCAGGCCCAGGAGCGTGATGCGGATCCCGCGATTCATCACCATGGCAAGGATCTGGCTCTTCTGCGCCCCGAGGGCCAGGCGTATGCCGATCTCGCGTGTCCGCTGGCTGACCGCATAGGCGATCACGCCGAAGAGGCCGATGGTCGCGAGCACGAGCGCCAGCGCCGAGAAGCCGGCGATCAGGAACATGGTGAACTTCGGCTCGGCGAGTGCGGTCTCCTGGACCGCGGCCATCGACCGGACGTTCGCCAGCGCGATGTTCGGGTTCAGCCCCGTGAGCGTGGACCGGACGGGCGCGATGTAGGGCGCGGGGTCACCCTTCGTGCGGACGACATATGCGATCGTGCTCCACGGATCCTGTGCGTGCGGCACGAACGCCGTGCCCTGCGTGCGTTCCTGAAGCGAGTTGACCTTGATGTCCGCGACCATGCCCACGATCTGGCGGGGCTTGTTGTCGTCACGCCAGGAACGGATCACCTTCCCGATCGGGTCCTGATTCGGGAACATCTCTTTCGCCAGGGCCTGGCTGATGACGACGACCGGCGGTGAGTCCTGGGTGTCCTGTTCCGTGAAGTCGCGACCGGCGATCAACTGCAGGCCGGTGGCCTTGAGGAAGCCCGGGGTGATGACGTTCCAGAACGACGGGTATTCCGGGCCGTTGGGCGGCTCGGGCTCGCCTTCACGGATGAACATGCGGCCCAGGTAGAATCCGCCGCCCCCCATCGGCAGCGCACCCACCGCACCCGAGGCGACGACACCGGGGATCGCATCGACGCGCCGACGGAACTCGGCGATGAATCGTACCTTGGGCTCGCCCTGGCCATACAGCGAGGATGGGACGGCCAACTCGAACGTCAGCAGGTTGGAGGTGCGGACACCCGGATCCACCCGCTGCAATCGTCCGAAGCTCTTGACCAGGAGACCCGCCGCGATCAGCAGCATCAGCGAGAGCGCGATCTGGGTGACGACCAGCGCTTCTCGATATCGCTGGCTCGACTTGCCCGCAGAGACCGCGTTCCCGCCTTGCTGCAACGCTTCGCGCACGTCCTGTCGCGTGATGCGCCAGGCGGGAGCGAGCGCGAACACTCCGGCGGTGAGTACCGCGATCGCGAGCGTGAAGAGGAGCACGCGGAGATCGATCGAGGTCTCTGCCAGGCGCGGGATGCTGCTGGGACCGTAGGCGATGACGGCCTTGATGATCGCCCAGGCGACGAAGATCGCGGCGACCGCGCCGAGGACGGAGAGTACTCCGGCCTCGATGAGCACCTGCTGGACGAGCCGGGAGGAACTGGCGCCGAGTGCCGCGCGGATCGAGTACTCGCGGGCGCGGGCGGCGGCGCGGTTCAGCAGGAGGTTGGCGAGGTTCGCGGTCGCGATCAGCAGCACGAACCCGATCGCCGCCAGGAGCAGGAACAGGGCGCGCTGCGTGCCGCGCCCGACCACGAATTCGTGGAGCGTGACCACCGTCGTCGCGCTGTTTCCACGCTTCGCGGGGAAGTCCTGGGCATTGCGCTTGCCGACACTCTCGACGAAGGCCCGGGCGGTGCCGAACTTCACTCCCGGCGCCAGCCGGGCGATGGCTTCGTACTCCCAGTTGTCGACGGGGTCCTGGGCGACTCCACTGCTCACGAACGGCAGCCAGATCTGCGTCCCGAGCGGATAGTCCGAGCGGCGGGAGGCGACGCCGATCACCAGGCGATCCGAGCCGCGCACCTTGATCCGTCGGCCGACGATCGAGGGATCGGAGCCGAAACGCCGCTTCCAAAGCGCCTCGCTGATGACGATCGCGCGCTCGCCGCCTGCAACATGATCGTCGGCACGAAAGAAGCGGCCGACGAGGGGATTAGCGCCGAGAACGGTGAAGAAGTCTTCCGAGACCGCTGCGGCATTCACGCGCTCGGGCGGCGTGTCATCCGCGGCCAGATCGCTCGTCATCACCTCGGAGACGGCGACTTCGGAGAACACCTGGCGGTTGGCTTTCCACTGCAGGTAGTCGTGATAGGTGATGGCCTGCCCGATGGTCCCGAGGCGCGTGTCGAGGGACACCGGGTTCACGAGTTCATCGGCATGGGAGTACGGGAACCCGCGCAGCAGCACGGCGTTCACCGTACTGAAGATGGCGGTGTTGGCGCCGATGCCGAGTGCCAGCACCACGAGCGCGACCGCGGCGAATCCACGGCTCCTGTTCAGCGTGCGGAGCGCGAAGCGAACGTCTTGGGCGAAACCCATCCCCAGCCCCCCTTCGAGACGGTGTCAGGCGCAGGCAGGCAGGTGCCCGCGGACGTGATGAAGGGTTGGACGGAGGGATGCGGGATAAGGATGAGAACGCCCATCCGCGCGCGGTCGGGAGGCCGCGAGCCACGCTTCGCGCGCCCCTACCCCGGCACGGCGGGTGCGGGCGGCCGGGACGTGAGCCCCGGACGCGTGGCTCAGGTTCCCGGGACCGCTCCCACGACCTGCTTCGTCAGGTCCTGCTTCTTGTCGTTCAGGATGCGCATGTCGCCGCGCTTCAACTGCGGGTCGTCCTTCAGGTCCACCTGCAGCCGGAAGCGCTTCTCCAGCTCGGCGAACCGGCGCGCCTCGGCCTCGACGAAGTAGAGCGCCACGTCGGGCGCCACCTTCACCGTGATGCGCTTGTTGCCGCCGAGCGCCGACACGCGGCGGATGGCGCGCTCGAGCTTGACCAGCATGGTCTCGTTGCTCGGCACCTTGCCGAGACCGCCGCAGGTCGGGCAGTCCTCGGTGTAGTAGTGGAGCAGCGAGCTCCGCTCGCGCTGGCGCGTCATCTCCACCAGGCCCAGCTCGCTCACGGCGAACGCCTTCGTGCGCGCGCGGTCCTTTCGCAACTCGGTCCGAAGTGTGTCCAGCACGGCGCGCTTGTTGGACTCGGACTCCATGTCGATGAAGTCCACGACGATGATGCCTCCGATGTCGCGCAGCCGCAGCTGCCGTGGCACCTCGACCGCGGCCTCCATGTTGGTGCGGAAGATGGTCTCTTCCTGGTTCTTCTTGCCGGTGAACCGGCCGGTGTTCACGTCCACCGCCACCAGGGCCTCGGCGTGGTCGATGCAGATGTAGCCGCCCTTCTTCAACCACACCTTGCGCTCGAACGTCTTCTCGATCTGCACCTCGATCCCGAACGCGTCGAAGATCGGGTCCTTGCCCTTGTAGTGCTTGACGCGGTCGGCCAGCTCGGGGCTCACGGCTTTCAGGTACTGCGCGATGTCCGCGAACGAGTCGGCGTCGTCGATGAACACCTCCTCCACCTCCTCGGTGAAGAGGTCGCGGATCAGGCTCGCCGACATCTCCAGCTCGCGGTGGACGAGCGCGGGCGCCCGCGCGCCCTGCGATTTCTTCTCGATCTTCTGCCACAGCCGGGCCAGGTGCTTGATGTCGGCGGCGTACTCGGCGTCGCCCTTGCCCTCGCCCACGGTGCGGGCGATGACGCCCACGTTCTTGGGCTTCAGGTCGCTGATGATGGCCTTGATGCGCTGGCGCTCGGAGCGCTCCTCGATGCGGCGGGAGACCCCGATGTGGTCCACGCCCGGCATCAGTACGCAGAAGCGCCCGGGCAGGCTGATCTGCTGCGTCACGCGCGGGCCCTTGGTGCCGATCGATTCCTTGGTGATCTGGACCAGGATCTCCTGGCCCTTCTTCAAGTGGTCCTCGATCTTCGGCACCGGGGCGCGGCGGCGGCGGCGATGGTCCCCGGTCGCTTCGTCGGCGTCCGAGAGATCCTCGAGCTGGGACAGCGACTCGGCCAGGTCCGAGGCGTGCAGGAACCCGGTCTTCGGCAGCCCCATGTCGACGAACGCCGACTGCATGCCCGGCAGCACGGCGTTCACGCGCGCCTTGTAGATGTCGCCGACGTTCCGGCGCTGCTCGGCGCGCTCCACGAACAGCTCGGCCAACTCGTCGTTCTCGAGGATCGCGACGCGGGTCTCGTACGAGTCCGCGTTGATGATGATGCGCTGCTTCACGGCCGTCCTTCCCGGACGCGCCTCCGGCAAAGCCCTATCGTGGCGTCAGCAGGCGGAGCGGGTCCCACCGCTCACCACCCCGCTCCGCCCACAACGCCGTGCGTTCCACGTCCACGGTGCGCGGGTCGGCTTCGGGGACCAGCAATCCGATGAGGTCGTCGGGCCGGGCCGCTGCGCGCAACGTGAAGCGCAGGTGCAGGTCCAGCACCGCCGGGGCCTCGTCGAGGCTGGCGTGCAATGCCACGATCGAAGGCTTGGCGTCGAATTCGCGTGCCTTGTCCTCGCTCACGCGCCGCACGAGCACCACGCCGCGCGCCAGCAGGCGCGTGACGCGGTCGTGCAGCTCCGAGCGCAGGGCACCGGGGATGATCCCGGCCTCGGCGAGGAAGCTCACCGGGAACCGCACCCGGTAGCTCGCGCCCTCCAGCTGGCTCATGAGCGATGGTGTCTTGTAGAGAATGGGCCGGACGCTCGTGACCGTGAGACCGTCCGGCAGCACGGCGTTCAACCTCTCGGCGAGGTCCACGCCCGGCGGCCGGGACAGCTCGAGGTCGAACACCTCGGCCCGGGAGCGAAATCCCAGAGGCAACGGCGGCCCGAACGACATCTTGATGTGCGGGTGATGCCCCTGGGTGAAAGCGAGCGGCAGCCCGGAGCGGCGCAATGCCCGCTCCCAGGTGCGCATGAGATCGAGGTGCGAGAGGAAGCGCATGGTGGCCCCCTTCGCGAACTCGATCCGGAACCGCGTGCTGGTGGCCACGCCGCCCGCGGTCGCGGACGCGCCGTTCGAGGGCCTCGGTGCCTTGGAGGCACGGGCCCGACGGCCGTACGCCGGCGCCGGAAGCGTGGCGAGGACCTGGTCCAGGTCCAGGCTCGCGTGGGGCTGCTTCACCCACGGACGCTGATTGCAGTCCACGACGCCGCAGGCGAAGCACACGTCTTCCAGCCGGCAGTCGTCGAGGATCGCGGCCTCGTCGGCACGACGCTTGTCGCGGACGAGGAACTTCTTCGTGACCGGGGACTGGACCACGTCCCACGGCTGTTCCAGCTCGAGATCGCGCTCGATGAGATAGCGCTCGGGGTCGATGCCATAGCTCGCGAACACGTCGAGCCACGTGGCGAAGCGCAGGTGCTCGCTCCAGGCGTCGAACCGGCAGCCGCGCCGGTAGGCCTCTTCGATCGTGCCGCCGAGCCGGCGGTCGCCACGCGTGAACACGCCCTCCAGGAGGCTCGTTTCCGCGTCGCGGTACTTGAGCGTGATCGGCCGGCCCTTCACCGCCTCGCGCAGGATGCCGAGCCGGCGGTTCAGCTCCGCCGTGCTCACCTGCGCCGCCCACGCGAACGGCGTGTGTGGCTTGGGCACGTGCGGCGACACGCTCACCGTGATGCGAAAGCTCCTGTTGCCCGCGTCGCGCGCCGCCTGCCACGCCTTGTGGCCGAGGTCGAGGATCGCCCGGAGATCGTCGTCGTTCTCGGTCGGCAGCCCGCACATGAAGTAGAGCTTGGCGCCGGTGTAGCCCTCGCGCGCGGCGGTCCCGACCGAGGCCAGGAGCTCCGCCTCGGTGTGGTTCTTGTTGATGACGTCGCGCATGCGCTGGCTGCCGGCCTCGGGCGCGAGCGTGATCGTGCCCTTCTTCTGGGCCGCGATCCGGCGCGCCACGTCCACGGGAACGTTGTCCGGTCGCGTGGACGGGAGGCTCAGCTGCACACGGGTCGGGCACAGGAGATCGGCGAGCGTGTTCACCTGCTCCACGATCTGCGTGTGGTCGGTCGTCGAGAGCGAGATGAGCGACACCTCCTCGAGACCGGTGCCCTGCAGGCCGCGCAGCACCTCGCCCACCACCTGGTTCGCGGGCTTCTCGCGCACCGGGCGGTTGATCATGCCCGCCTGGCAGAAGCGGCAGCCGCGCGTGCAGCCGCGCATCACCTCGACCGAGAGCCGGTCGTGCGTGATCTCGCCCACCGGCACGAGCGGCATCGGCGGGTAGTACTCCTGCTTCAGTTCCTTCACGTACGCCGACCACACGCGCTCGGGGTAGCCCGGCCGCGCCCGCGGCACGAGCCAGCCTTCACGGGTCGCCACGGTGTCGTAGCCGCTCGGGACGTAGGTCCCGGGAACGTGCGCGAGCCGGCGCAGCAGCATCGGGCGCGACCAGCGCTCGTGCTTCGCGACCTTCACCACCTCGATGACGCGGTGGATCACCTCTTCGCCGTCGCCGATGACGAACGCGTCGATGAAATCGGCCATGGGCTCGGGGCTGAACGCCTGCGCGCCGCCGGCGATCACCAGCGGGTGGCGCTCGTCGCGCTCCACGGTGCGCAGCGGCAGGCCCGCGAGCTCGAGCATCATGAGCACGTTCGTGTACTGGAGCTCGTACTGGAGCGAAAAACCGAGCACGTCGAACTCGCCCGCGGGCGTGTGCGAGTCCAGCGAGAACAGCGGGATCCCGAGCCGCCGCATCTCCGCCTCGGCATCGGGCCACGGCGCGAACGCCAGCTCGCACGCGGCATCGGGCCGGCCGTTGATGACGTGGTGGAGGATGCGGATCCCGAGGTTCGAGAGCCCGATCTCGTAGGCGTCCGGGAACGCGATCAGCACGCGCACGTCGCCTGCGGCAAGCGGTTTCGGCGCCTCACCGAGCGCGCTGCCCAGGTAGCGATTGGGCTTCGAGACGCGCGGCAGCAGCTGGTGCTCGATGAGCTCTTTGACCGGGGAGACCGTGACCGTCATCGGACCGTGGGAGACTCCGGGGCAGCGGGACCGCGGCGGAATCGAACCGACGCGAGGGCCGGCGGGGTCACCGTGGCGCACCCGCGCGGACGCGGGTGACGGCCGGGGACGCCCGAGGAAGGGCCGTTCCCCGGGCCCTCCTCACCTGCCGGATGGCCGGTGACGGTAGCACGCCACGCGCGGACCGCGCCACCCGGGAAGAGTCCGCAAATCATTGCAGCAGAAACGGTCACGCGGGCCGTTCAGTGGCCGGCCCGCGTGTCAGTTGGCACACGGAAGCGTGCCTCGCCGGACACGGTCCGCCTCCAGCCCTCCACCCTCTCGCGGCGCGCAAACCGTTGCGACGCCGGCGCCGGCCCGCGCGCGCCGAATTGGCCCGGTCCGTGCGCTCGAGCCTCGCCGGAAGGAGGTGGCTCATGGCGCTCGTCGTCACCGTGCTCGCGGTCGCCGCGCTGCTCTGCGCCGGCCCGGCCCACGCCCGGTTCCATCGCACGCCGTTCGACTCGGTCGCGGCGCTGGACTTCACGCGCGACCGTCTCGAGCTGCCCACGCTCCGCGACCTCCGGCCGAACGAGCCGACGCTGCTGCGTGCCGTGGTGTTCGGCCGGCACGGACGGGTGTTCCGGAACGACGACATCCAGTCCTGGCTCGAGGGAGAGGCCTGGTATCACCCCGACCCCACGTTCACGAATGCCGCGCTCAATGCGATCGAGCGCGCGAACCTGGACCTGATCCGCCAGGCGGAGTCGGAGTACCACGCCATGGTCGAGCCCGGCGACCTGCGCTGGTGGCAGGACCGGCGCATGCACATCGACCAGCTCGGCAATCACACGCGCACGGAGTGGGCCGTGCTGCGGGCGGAGATCGAGGCGGTGCACGGCCGGCGCTTCGATGCCGAGCCCTGGCTCCAGCGCTACTTCGAGGAGCGCTACTGGTACCGCGCGGACGCCCGCTACGACGCCGGGCGGCTCACCGGGATCGAGCGCGCGAACCTCGCGCTCATCGATTCGCTCGCTCGCACCCAGGGCGCCGGCGCCCTGGCGCCCTGCGACATGGGCCTCTACGAGCGGCGCCCCGTGACCGCCGACCTGCTCCGGGGCGCGGGCTTCGCGACGCTGCGCATCCTCCGGAACGAGATCTACGCCCGTCACGGCATGACGTTCCGCGACGGCCGGCTCTCGGACTGGTTCTCGAGCCGCGAATGGTACGCGCCGCGCGACGGCGGAGCGGTGGCGCTCGCGCCGATGGACCGGCGGAACGTCGCGACGATCGCGGCGTACGAGCGCGCGCTCCGCGATTCGCTGCATGTGGCCCCGATGGACACCACGCTGCTCTGGGGCCTGTTCGCCGAGGACGCGCATCGCCTCGCGCTCGAGGTGTACGCGCGCCACGGCCGTGTCTTCCGCCGCAGGTGGGAGCAGGACTACGTCACGGGCCTGCCGGGCTATCGACCGGATCCCGGCTTCACCGACGCGCGCCTCACCGAGATCGAGCGCGCGAACATCGCCGCGCTCGTGCGCTACGAGAAGACGACGCAGAGCGTCATGGACGCGGTCGAGGGCTGATAGGCGCACGGGGCCCCGCGGGACGGGGCCGAGCGTTTCACGGCGACGTCTGCTAACTTCAGGCTGACGCCGTACGACCGCTCCGTCGAGGGCGCACATGAAGGTTTCGGACCGCACGTATTTCACGCTCAAGCGCCTGCACTCGCTCACCGGGGTCGTCCCCGTGGGGCTGTTCCTGCTCGAGCACCTGTACACGAACTCCCGCTCGCTCCAGGGCCCGGAGGCGTTCGACCAGGCGGCGGCCGACCTCGCGAAGCTGCCGTTCGTGGTGCTGCTCGAGGCGCTCGGGATCTGGCTGCCGATCCTGTTCCACATGGTGGTGGGCATCCTGATCTCCACCACCGCGCAGGCGAACGTCGGCAAGCACGGCTACGCGCGCAATTGGCAGTACACGCTGCAGCGCGCCTCGGGGCTGCTGCTCGTGTTCTACCTGCTCTACCACACGTGGGCGCTGCGCTTCGATCCGCACTATCTCAACTCGGCCAGCGCGTACCAGTACGTGAACCACCACCTGGCGGAGCCCGCGGTGATGGTGTTCTACGTGCTCGGCACGGTGGCCGCCTGCTACCACTTCGGCAACGGGCTGTTCGGCTTCGCCATCCACTGGGGCCTGGTCACCGGCCGCGAGGCGCAGCGGCGCATGTCGCGCCTGGGGCTCGCGGTGTTCCTCGGCCTGTCGCTGCTCGGCGTCGCGGCGCTGTTCGGCTTCCGCGGCCTGCGGCTCGACTTCCTGCAGAAGCCGCACGGCACCGAGCACGGACCGGTCGTGGCGCGCGCGGGTAGGCCGCGATGAGCGCACCGCGCGTGGCCGTGGTCGGCGGCGGGCTCGCGGGCCTCATGACCACGCTCAAGCTCGCCGAGGCCGGGGTGCCGGTCGACCTGATCTCGATCGTGCCCGTCAAGCGCTCGCATTCGGTGTGCGCGCAGGGCGGCATCAACGGCGCCGTGAACGTGAAGGGCGAGGACGACTCGCCCGAGATCCACTTCGTCGACACCTGTCGCGGCGGCGACTTCCTCGCCCACCAGCCGCCGGTCAAGGGCATGTGCTACGCGGCGCCCGGCATCATCTACCTGTTCGATCGCATGGGCGTGACGTTCAACCGCACGCCCGAAGGGCTGCTCGAGTTCCGGCGCTTCGGCGGCACGCTCCACCACCGCACGGCGTTCGCGGGGGCCACGACGGGACAGCAGCTGCTCTACGCGCTCGACGAGCAGGTGCGCCGGCACGAGGCCGCGGGCGTGGTGAAGAAGTACGAGGGCTGGGAGTTCGTGGGCCTCGCCCGCGACGACGCGGGCCGCTGCGTGGGGCTGGTGGCACTGGACCTGCGCTCGATGAAGCCGAAGGCGTTCGCGGCGGGCGCGGTGGTCATGGCCACGGGCGGCCCGGGCCTGATGTTCGGCCGCAGCACGAACTCGATCATCAACTCCGGCTCGGCCGCGGCGGCCGCGTACGTCGAGGGCGCCGACTACGCGAACGGCGAGTTCATCCAGGTCCACCCCACCGCCATCCCGGGCATGGACAAGCTGCGGCTGATGAGCGAGTCGGCGCGCGGAGAAGGCGGCAGGGTGTGGGTCCCGAAGAAGCCGGGCGACGTGCGGCCGCCGAACAGCATCCCGGAGGGCGAGCGCTGGTACTTCCTCGAGGAGAAGTATCCGAAGTACAAGAACCTGGTGCCGCGCGACGTGGCGAGCCGCGAGATCCACAAGGTGTGCGTGGACATGGGTCTCGGCGTCGGCGGCGGCATGGTGGTGTACCTCGACCTCACCCATATCCCGCGCGAGACCCTGAAGAAGAAGCTCGAGGGCATCCTCGAGATCTACGAGAAGTTCACGGGCGAGGACCCGTGCGAGCAGCCGATGAAGATCTACCCCGCGGTCCACTACTCGATGGGCGGGCTGTGGGTGGACTACGAGCGCAGCGGCGACGGCTTCCTCGCGCACGCGAGCCCGCGCAACCAGCGCACGAGCATCGAAGGGCTCTACGCGGTGGGCGAGTGCGATTACCAGTACCACGGCGCGAACCGGCTCGGCGCGAACTCGCTGCTGTCGTGCGTCTACGCCGGGCAGGTGGCGGGACCGGCCGTGCTCTCGTACCTGAAAGCGAACGCGCACGTGGACGACCCGCGGCGCTCCGTGCTCGAGGCCGCCGAGCAGAAGTGGGCCGCGCGCTTTGCGGACCTCGCGAAGCGCGACGGCGGAGAGAACCCGTACGCGCTCGCCGACGAGCTCGGAAAGACGATGCTGGAGAACGTCACCATCGTTCGTCACAACAACAAGTTGCGCGAGACCGATGCGAAGTTACAGGAGCTCACGGAGCGCTGGAGCCGCGCCAGCGTCCTCGATCATGGCACGTGGGCGAACGCGCCGCTCTCGTTCCTGAACCAGCTCTGGAACATGCTCCACCTCGCGCGCGTGGTGACGCTCGGCGCGCTCGCGCGCGACGAGAGCCGCGGCGCACACTACAAGCCCGAGTTCCCGAAGCGCGACGACGCGAGTTGGCTCAAGACCACGATCGCCTCGCACGCGGCCGCTGGCCCGTGTCTCCGCTACGCACCGGTGGACGTGACGCTGTGCGCCCCGGTGGAGAGGAAGTACGACTGATGCCCCGCCAGACGATCGAGTTGAGGGTCAAGCGGCAGGACACGCCCACGGGCCGCACGCGCTGGGAGGAGTTCTCGCTCCCCTGGCAGCCCAACATGAACGTCGTCGCCTGCCTGATGGAGATCCGCAAGCACCCGGTGACGAAGCAGGGCCAGGCCACGACGCCCGTTCACTGGGAGGCGTCGTGCCTCGAGGAGGTGTGCGGCTCGTGCACGATGCTCGTGAACGGCAAGCCGCGGCAGTCGTGCACCGCGCTCGTGGACTCGCTCGGCGACAGCCCGATCGTGCTCGAGCCGCTCACCAAGTTCCCGGTCGTGCGTGATCTCCAGGTCGACCGCACGCCGATGTTCGACGCGCTGAAACGCGTGAAGGCCTGGATCCCGATCGACGGGTCGTACGACCTGGGCGCGGGCCCGCGGCTCTCCTCCGGCGAGCAGGAGACGGCGTACGCGTTCTCGCGCTGCATGACCTGTGGCTGCTGCATGGAAGTGTGCCCGCAGTACAACGATCACTCGGATTTCATCGGCCCGGCGCCGCTCGCACAGGTGCGGCTGTTCAACTCCCACCCCACCGGCCGCATGAACGCCCAGGAGCGTCTCGACGCGATCATGGGCCGCGGCGGCCTCGCCGACTGCGGCAACGCGCAGCTCTGCATCGAGGCCTGCCCCAAGGAGATCCCGCTCACCGAGGCGTTCGGCGAGCTGGGCCGCCAGGTCACGCTGGCGTGGCTCCGGCAGCTGTTCTCGAGATGAGGGCCGCGTGACCGAGGCGTTCGCCCGCGATCGCGCGAGCGGGTCCGGCGGCGTGGCGCGCGGCTTCCTGGACGCCCTGGAGCGGTGGGCCGCCATCGACCGCAGCGTCGATGCACCGGCGCTGCGCGTCGCCCTGCTCGCATGGCTGCGCGGCGGCCAGGCGGCGCAGCCGAGCATGGCGCTCGTCCACCAATTCGCGGCGCGCGCGCTCGCGGTGGCCGACACCGCCGTGGCGCGCGGCGACCGCGCGGCCGACCTGCGTGCGCACCTGGCGGCCAGCTGCGACGCCGAGCGCCGCGACCTGGAGCAGGCGGTGGCCGATGCGGCCAGCGTCGCCGTCCAGCTGGTGACCGCGAGCGAGCCGTGGATCGCGACGCTCTCGGCGAGCGATGGAGTGCTCGCCGCGCTTATCGCACTCGAGCACGCGGGGCGGAAGCCACGCGTGGTCGTCGGTGAGAGCCGGCCCCGGTTCGAGGGCCGCGACACGGCGCGCGCCCTCGTCGCCGCGGGGATCGAGACGTGGATCGTCGCCGACGCGGCGCTGCCGCTCCTGATCTCGCAGGCGAGCGCGGTGTGGCTGGGCGCCGATGCGGTGACCGAGCAGGGCGTCATCAACAAGATCGGCTCGTTCACGGCGGCGCTCGCGGCGCGCGAGCACGGCGTGCCCGTGTGGGCGATCGCGGTGCGCCGGAAGCTCGTGCCCGGCGGCACGCCGGCGCTCGGCATCGTGGAGATGCCCGCGGCGGAGATCTGGGAGGACGCCCCCCCGGGCGTCCGGCCCCGCAACGTCTACTTCGAGATGGTCCCCGCGCCGCTGCTGCGCGGCGTCGTCGTCGAGGACGGCGTGCTCGGCGCCACGGAGTGCGCGGTGGCCGCGCGCGACCGCGCGCTCCCGGCGGAGCTCGCGGCGCCACTGCGCGCGTGAGCGCCAGGGACAAGAGCGGGGCCGAGCGCGTCGGCGGCGGACCGCTCACGATCGGGCCCATGACCGATGCGGACGCCGACGCCGTGCTCGCGATCTACGCGGCGGGCATCGCCACGGGCCACGCCACGTTCCAGACCGAGGTGCCGCACTGGGAGGATTGGGACGCCGCGCACCTCCGGACGCCCCGACTGGTGGCCCGCAATCCCTCGGGTGAGGTGTTGGGCTGGTGCGCGCTCTCCCCCGTCTCCGGCCGCGCGGTGTACGCCGGCGTCGCCGAGGAAAGCGTCTACGTGGCCGAGTTCGCGCGCGGGCACGGCGTCGGCCGTGCGCTGCTCGAGGCCATGTGCCGTGCTTCGGAGGAGGCCGGCATCTGGATGCTCCAGACCGGCATCTTCCCCGAGAACACCGCGAGCATCGTGCTGCACGGGCGCTGCGGCTTCCGCGTGCTCGGCGTGCGCGAGCGGATCGGCCGCCACAACGGTCTCTGGCGCGACGTGGTGTTCATGGAGCGGCGAAGCCAGCGCGTCGGCGTGGACGGGTGAGCGGCGTCGGAGCGCCTGCGACGCGATCGTGAGCCCGTTGGGTGCTCGCGGGCGAGGTGAACGAATCGCAATCCCGACCCGCCCCTTACATTAGAAAGAACTGCCAAATGCCCGGCCCTCACGCACATTGGCCCAATGCAATAGGGCACGGGGACAACGCGGGTCCGTGATGACACGCCGAGTGGACTGCCTAGAGATGCTCAGGCAATTCACCGATTGGCGGACCTCACACCAATGACTATCGTTTCAGTTCGATGGTGCGTGGCTGCATGGCGACTCAAGCAGGCCGCTTGAGGGTCGACGATGGAAGCCCATATCAGCGGTGTAGCGGCCTCCCTGTCTACGACGGTCCCCACAGAATCCTCTCCGATAATCCTCGACATAGCGGCCGCCCGGCGGGCGATCTCGGGTCGCGCGCTCTCGACGCCCGAACCCCTGGTGCGCGTGTTCGCGCGACGCGTCCAGCAGGAGGGCGCGCTGGATCTCACCCAGGGCGACTACAAGAATGCGGACTTCGCGCCGCATCCCGAGGTCGTGCGCGGCGCGCAGCGCATCACGCGCAATTCGGTTCACAGCTATGGCCCGTCGCTGGGGCGCATGGAAGTCCGCGCGGCGATCGCAGATTTCGTGAACCGCGACGGACAGCTCGACTATCCGGGCTCCGGCGTGCGATTCACGCCCGACGAGGTGCTCTTCACGTCGGGTACGCGCAGCGGCCTGGCGATGGTGCTGGAGGTCCTCGGCGCCGACGGATCGGGCGTGGTCGTGCCGCGCCCGAGCTGGGAGTACGACTGGTTCGTCGCGCGGGCGGGCAAGCGGGTCGTCGAGATGCCCACGGACGCGCCGGGCTTCGAGCCCGATCCCGAGCAGCTCGATCTGCTGCTCTCGCGGGGTGGCATCTCCTCGGTGATCCTCAACAACCCGCACAATCCCACCGGTCGCGTCTATCCGCGCGCGCTGGTCGAGGCGCTGGTCCGCGTCGCGGTGAGGCACCGCGTGTTCGTCCTCTACGATGCGGTGTATCAGCGGTTGGATTACGAAGGGGACTTCGTGAACCCGGCCTTCGCCGATCCCGAATGTCGCGACTGGGTCGTGACGCTGTCGGGGTTGTCGAAGATGGACCTGTTCGGCGCCTCGACGGGCGCGCGCGCGTGCTGGGTGGTGTTGTCCGACGGCATCCGCAGCGGTCACCTCCGCGCCCGCGACCTGCTCGCCAATCTCTCCGCGTGGCTGATGGCGAACCCGTCGACCCTGTCCCAGGATTGGGCCCTCGCGGCGCTCCAGAGCCCGCTCGCGGCGGTCCGCCGGCCATCCCCCTCCATGCGCGAGCGCCGCGACTTCATGGCCAGGGTCGCCGACGAGCTGTCCTCGCTGGGTGTGGAGCGCACCGACTTCGGCGGGACCTTCTATGCCCCGCTGGCGTTCCCGGGCCTGGTCGGCGAATCGTTCGAGCGCCTGAGGAATGGCGTGCGCGAGCGGGCGACGGTCCGCGACTCCGAGGACGCGTTCGAGCTCCTGCTGGGTGCCGGGCTGGGTGGGATCCCGTTCGCCGCGTTCGCCGGCGCCGACAAGCAGCGCTATGGGACGTGGCAGCGGCTCTCCTACGGTTCGAAGGACGTCGAGGAGCTGGCGATGTTCATGGAGCGGCTGCGTGCCGCCCTGCTGCGTCAGTCGCGCAACGGCTCGAGTTCCACGGGGATGGCGAACTCGATCGAAGACGAGGTCTGGGCCAGCACGTGCCGGGCGCCCGGGTACGAAGCGCTCGACGCGTTGGGGCCGAACGTCTATCGCACGGCGCGCAAGAGCGTCCCGGACCTGGCGCCGGGGGGCACGCACGCGATCCATGGGTCCCATCCATCCGACGTGCGGCTCACCGCAACGAAGCATCCGGACTCGACGCGCCATCGCGTCGAGCAGCTCGCCCACGCGCTGCGCGCGGCCGGAGACGGGCCGGACCGCACCGCGCGGGCGCTCTCGTACCTGGAGGACAACCCGCTGGTCGAGGCCCGGCAGGAGCTCGACGAGTCGATCGCCGACCTCCTCGGCCCGTCCACCGAAGTCCTCATCGACTTCGAGGGCCGGCACATCAGCCCCGAGTGGCTGGAGCTGCCGGAAAAGGTCGTGCTGGCGATGCTGTGGCACGGCATGGTGGCCGGCGAGGACCGGCACCTGCTGGTCCGCGTGCCGAATCCGTGGCTGGAGACGGACGAGGAGAAGATCTCCAAGATCCTGGCCGCGGTGGCACGGGCGAACTTCATCTTTCACCTCGCGTGCGAGCGGGTGGGCCATGTTCCACGCCAGAACGCCATCTACGAGCTCACCGTTCCGCAGATCTGCTCGCGCGGCGACATCGACGCCATGTGCAAGGTGGCGTCGCTGTACGCCGAGGCGGTCGAAGGGTTGTTCAACGGAACCCGCGAGCGGGTGGACGACTTCCTCTCGGCCCGGATCACCGGGGCCCGGCGCGCGCAGCTGATCGAGCGCGTGCACCGCATCCGGCTCGTTCCGCTGGTCGAGAACATCGGCGCACTCGCCCGTCTTCCCGACCTCCTCGAGTCGTTCTACGGCACGTTCCGCGACGGCGGCGGCAGCCTCGGCCCCGCGCCGCGGGCAGGATTCGTGACCCGGTTCGACGGCCGCGAGGCGATCGTGCGCGTGTTCGTGGCGCTGTCCGACACCGCCGAGCAGAGCGGCAAGATGGCCACGGATGCTGCCGTGGCGATGGCGCTCGCGGCCCGCACGGAGGCGGAGCGACGACTGGCGGAGCTGGCCGCACGCGACGAGGACCCCGCGCCGCGCGTGACCTACCTGATCGGCGCCGGTCGCGCCGGCTTCCGCGGGGGGCTGGATCCCGAGCACGACGCGGTGATCCGCCAGTACGCGCACGCGGATGGTGTGTGCATGCAGGGGATCCGCGCCGATGCTCCGCGCGAGGCGGATGGCCTGGCCGCGAAGTTCCGGGCCGTGTGGTCGGCCGGCACGCCGCGCCCCCCCATCGTGCCCAGGGACCGCGCACTGCTGTGGAAGCTCATGCAGTCGGGCGTGCGGGCTCATACCGAGACCCTGGTGCGGATCGCGCCGCTGATCGCGTGGTTCGGCGGCCTCGTGCCCCAAACGCGCGTGCGCATTCGCACGACCGGATCGGCGAGCTACGGCCGATCGATCCCCTCGTATCCCGAGGAGTGGGGCGGCGGCGCGGAGTTCCCCGACGATCGTGCGCTTCGCGATGCCTGGCCCGAGGGCGTGTTCCTGCCGCGCGCGATCACCATGACGCTCGCCTGCACGTCGCTCGGTCTGCCGCCCGTGACGAGCGATCTCGCCGCCCTCGACAAGCGCGCCGTGCTCCTGCTCGCGCGGCACGCGCCGGGATACCGGGAGATCATCGCCTCGGAGTTGCCCTGCTTCGTCCGCGAGTCGGTGGCCCTGGTGTTCGGCAGGCGCTTCGCCGACACGTTGTCGCGCCGGTGCGTCCGCGCCGCGGACGCGCTGGGGGTGGGCGTGCGGGTGCGTGAAGAGCTGATCGCCCCGACCTGCCGCTTCGCGATGCTCTATCTAAGGTACGTTGCCGACAAGTCCGACAGCTGGGACGAGACCAAGGAGCACGAAAGCCTCGCCACGCGCGAGGAGGAGCTGATCCGGCGCACCGGGAATGCGGCGTTCGCCACGGTGTGCGGGAAGCATCCCGGCGAGCGGTGGGACGTGCTGCAGGCGCTCGTCGAGTCGGAGCACGCGTCGCGCCTGCTGCTCACGCGCGAGCTGAGCATCGAGGAGAAGCGGGAGTTCGTCGACCTGCTGATCGAAGGCTGGCTTCGCACGCTCACGGACCCGCTGGCGCGGGAGCTTCGGCACGATTGGGCCACGCTCCGTGCCCTGGGACGGGAGGAGCTCGCCCTGCGGGCGGTCCAGGAGCTGGTCGCCCTCGAGGAGCTGCGCGGCAGTCGCGGGGCCTGAGGACTGATCATGCACACGGGACTGAAGGCTCTCTGCGCCTCCGCACTCGCGCTGTTGCTGGTGCACGGAAGCGCCACGGCGGCCGGTGACGCCGGCGCGCCCGCCGGAGGCGGCGACCTTTTCGGCACGAACATCGTGACCCTTGCGGTCGACATCCCGACCGCCGAGCTCGAAACCCTCAGGCACAACTCGGACTCGCACGGCTACGTTCCGTGCACGGTGAGCGCCGCGGGCGACACCCTCACCCAGGTCGGCATCCATTGCCGCGGCAATCCGGCGTCGGAGCTCGCCACGGGGAAGCCCGACCTGATCGTGACGTTCGACAAGTTCGTGTCCAAACAGCGATTCCACGGCGAGCGGCGGCTGGTCCTGCAGGCGGCCCGCGAAGATCCCAGTTACGTCGCCGCGCCGATCGTCTGCGACATGTTCCGGCAGGCCGGTGTGCCCGCGCCCCGGTGCGGATTCGCGAAGGTCCGGCTCAACGGCCGCGACCTGGGCCTTTACGTCCTCATCGAAGGCGTCGAAAAGGAATTCATCTGCCAGCACTTCGGCCGCGTCGACGGGAACCTCTACGACGAGGGCGATCCGCCGGACGTGACCGGCCGGCTGGAGAAGGCGCGCGGCCGCGACCGCAACGACCAGTCCGACGTGGATACCCTGGCGGCCGTCGCGCTCCTGACCGACCCCGGCGAGCGCTGGAAGCAGCTCCAGCAGCGCCTCGACGTGGATCGCTTCCTGACGTTCACCGCACTGGAGGTGTTGTGGTGGCTGAGCGACAGCTATTCGCTCGACGCCAAGAAGTTCCGGCTCTACCACGATCCGACGAGCGATCGCTTCGTGTTCTTCCCCAAGAACATCGAGGAGGTCTTGCGCAGGACGGACGGGCCGGCGGTTCCCACATGCAAAGGGGTCGTGGCCAACGCGGTCCTGACGACGCCGGAAGGCAATGCACGCTACCGGGCGACGCTCGCGCGACTGCTCGCGACGACGTTCGAGCCGGACAAGGTTCAGGCGCGCGCCCGGGCACTGGCCGCCACGATCCGGCCCGCTGCGGTGGGCCAGGACGCGGCGGCCGCGCGGACCTTCGACGATGCGGTGGCGAAGCTCTGCGACGCCGTCTCCCGTCGCGCCAGCCGGGTTGCCAGCGAGTTGAAGCAGGCCTCGACGAACTAGATCAGTCGGGAAAGAAGATCGCGTTGAGGCCCTGCGGCGAGCCCAGCATGAGCGGGCCGCTGTGGCCCACCCCCGGCACGACCGTCAGCGTCACGTGGTTCTTCGGATGGAAACGATCCATGAACGCCTTGAAGTTCTGCGCGCGTTCGAATCGCGTCGCGCCCTGCCACATTCCCGCACAGTCGTCGTCGAACCCCTCCCCCGTGAGGCTGTCCTCCGCGCCCGCCAGCACCTCGATGTTGCGCTGCGGAAGGTGCGTGCGCGCGAACTCGGCACCTCGAGCCGCCGCGTAGCCGAAGAGGCCATCGAGACCGTATTTCCATTCGTTGATTCGGTCCCCCGTGGCGCAATCCTGCTCGGGGACGATCCACGACTGGGGGTCCTTTCCGCGCCGGTACTCGTTCAGGTACACGTAGGAGGAGGGATTGGCGACGACGAACTTGACGAACGCCGCGCCGGGCTCGGCTTGAGGTCGATGTCCGTGAACGCCGCGTAACGTTGCGTGAACTGGCCGCCCGCGGAGTGGCCGGTGATGACGATCCATTTCAGGTTGGGGAACATGCCGTTGCGCAGGCGCGCCACCAGCGTGTCCACGACCGCGTACGAGCTGACGCCGTCGGACTCGCCGCCCTCGCGCCAGTTGCCCTTCCACCAGTGCTCGTCGCTGGCCGCGTCGGAGCGCTCCTGGAAGTGCGGCGCGAGCACGATGGTCCGTCGCCGCCAGGTGCTCTCGAGATCCGGATGGGAGACCAGCGCGACGAGGAGCGGTGCGTAGTACTCCTCGGGCACGCGATATCCGCCATGGATCACGATGACGGCGCGCGTGATCCGGGGATCCCTGACCGTGAGGGGGTGATTGGACAGGTAGGGCACTTTCTTGCTGCCGATGAACAAGGCGCTGCACTCCCTCCCCTCGGACACCGCACTCGTGGTCACGGGCAACAGGGTGGCGGTGGCGAGCCATGCCGCGAGCACGGAGCCGATGGGGCTGCTTCGCGTTCGCATCCGTCTCCTCGGGGCTGCGTCAGGCGTTCCGTCAATCGCCCGCCATACCTGGTAGCAGGAATTCGGCGGGGACGAAGCGCGGGCCGTCGTCCGTGCACACGGCAAACTCCGTGCGCTTCCCATTCTCAGAGGCCTCGTAGAGCGAAAAGCCCGCGTAATCGCCCTTCGCGTTCAGTGCGTAGTAACGCAGGTTGAAGTTCGGCGTGCCGCGGCTGTTGAGCAGCCGCTTGTCCACCGTGTTGGCCACCACGCGCTTCAGCGCGACCATGCCGGCGTCCTTGGGGGACATCCCTTGGCGCATCATCTCGACGACCAGGAACGAGCCGAGCGACATCATGCTCGCCTCACCGTGGCCCGTGGACCCGGCGGCGCCCACGTCGCCGTCCACGTAGAGGCCCGCCCCGAGGATCGGTGAATCGCCCACGCGGCCCGGGACTTTCCACGCCAGTCCGCTGGTGGACGTCGCGCCCGCGAGCTCGCCCTTGGCGTTCACGCCGACGCAATGCACCGTGCCGTGAAAGTGCTCCGGGTCGATCAGGCCCTCGTCGACCATCGCCTGGCGCGCCCGACGCCACGATTCCGAAAGGCCCGTTGCCTTGAGGAACGGAGAGTGATGGGCCTTGCGTTTCCACTCCATCCACAGCGCACGTGAGTGCTCGGTGTTCAGGTCGGGCTCGATCTTGAAACCCATGTCGCGCGCGAAGCGTTGGGCGTCCCGGCCCGCGAGCAGGTGGTGATCGGTCTCGTCCATCACCTTCTTCGCCACGAGCGTCGGCGTGCGCACCCCTTCCAGGCACGCCACGGCGCCGGCGCGCTTGAGCGGGCCGTGCATGACCGACGCGTCGAGCTGGACGACGCCGTCCGCGTTCGGCAGCCCGCCGTAGCCGACGCTGTCGTCGCGCGGGTCCAGCTCGATGATGTTGATGCCGGCGATGATCGCATCGAGCACGTCGGTGCCGGTGGTGAGCAGCTGAAACGCCTTGGTGACGCAGGTCAGCCCGGCGGCATCCTTCGACTTGTTCCCGTTCCTCGAGGACACCACCACGGGCTTGACGCTCCGCTTGACCAGGACCTGCGGCGCGTCGGCCAGCTTGGCCACCGCGGGGCCTGCCAGCGCGCCCATCGCCGAAACCGTCATGAAGGTCCTGCGGCTCATCAGTGTGCTCATGGTTCGTGACCCTTGGCTTGTCTTGTGAGCGCGAAACTCTCGGCAGCGTCGGGCCTCAAGCTGTGGCCTTGGTCAATGCCGGCGTCTCGAACAACTGGTCGGCGAAGAGCCGCCGGTAGGTGCCGTTTCGCGCGAGCAGATCGTCGTGACGACCGTCTTCCACGATGCGACCGTGGTCCATGACCACGATGCGATCGGCGTGCCGCACGGTCGACATGCGGTGGGCGATGATGAACGTCGTGCGCCCGCTCGTGACCCGGGTCAGCGCCTCCTGGATGAGCGCCTCGGACTCGGCGTCCACGGCGGACGTGGCCTCGTCGAGGACCAGGATCCGGGGATTGGCGAGCACGGTGCGGGCGAGCGCCACGCGCTGGAGCTGGCCGCCGGAGAGACGCTGGCCGCGCTCGCCCACCTCGGTCGCGAAGGCGTCCGGCAGCGCCATGATGAAGTCGTAGGCGTTCGCCAACCTCGCCGCTTCGCACACCTCCTCGTCCGTGGCGTCGGGGCACCCGTAACGGATGTTGTCCATGATCGAGCCCGAGAACATGATCGTCTCCTGCGGCACGACCCCGATCTGGCGCCGGAGCGAGCGCAGGTCCACGTGCTGGATGTCATGGCCGTCCACGAGGACGCGGCCGCAGTCCGGGGTGAGGAAGCGCAGCAGGTGCTGGAGGAGCGTGGTCTTGCCCGCCCCGTTGGCACCCACGAGCGCCACCGTCTCCCCGGCGCGGAACTGCAGCGTGACCCCTTCGAGCACCGGCTTCCCGGGGACGTAGGCGAACGACACGTTGTCGAACGTCACGTCGCCGCGAGCGATGTCCAGGGGCGGACCCTCGCTGCGCTCCTGGTAAGGCGTCGTGTCGTCGAGGAAATCCAGGATGCGATCGAGCGACACCCGCGAGCCCTGGTAGGTCTCGTTCGTCTTCGCCAGGCGGCGGAGCGGCGGGAACAGCATCGAGGACAGGGCGTAGAACGCCATGAGACTGCCCTTGGTCATGGTCCTGGCCAGTACCTCGCGGCCGCCGATCCACAGCACCAGGGCGGCGCCCAGCGCCACCGTCGTGTTGGCGACGGCGGACAGCAGCCCGCCCCAGCGCGCCTTCTCGATCAGCCGATCGCGAAGCCGCCCGGTCCGCTCCTCGACCCGGCCGCTCTCCGCCTCTTCCTGGGCGAACGCCTTGACCATCGCGGCGCCGGCGATCCGTTCCTGAAGGTGGCCCGAGAGCGCCGAGCGTTCACGGCGAGCCGCGCGGCTGCTCTTGCGCAGGCGCTTGTTGAGACCGAGGAACGTGGCGATGTAAATGGGCATGGCCGCGAGGACGATCAACGCGAGGTGCCAGTTGACGACGAAGATCGCGACCACGACGGCGAGCACGGTGACCGAGTCCATGAGCGCCCGCAGGTAGCCATCGGTGATCATGTCGAGCACGGCCTTGATATCGCCGATCAGCCTCAGCATCAGCTTGCCCGTGCGGGCCTGGCGGAACCAGGGCATCGACAGCGACTGCAGGTGCCGGTAGAGATCCAGGCGCATCTCGAACACCATGTGCTGCCCGATCGTCTCGCTCGCCATGCGCTGCATGTAGACGAGCGCACCTTTCGCCAGCGCCAGCCCCGCGAGCATGGCGAAGATGCCGAGCAGGAACCGCTCCGGCGCCACGGCGTGGCCCATGAACGTCACCGTGTGCCGGGTGAGCGTGGCGTCGATCAGGTGCTTGAGCATGAACGGCACCGGAACGTCGATCACGGCCAGCATCAGTGACACCCCGAACGTGAGCGCGACCAACCCCGGGTACCGGCGGACGTAGGGAACGAGTCGCGACAGCTGTTCCCACTGGCCGCGCTCTCGTTCCTCGTCCTGCTCCGCGCCGGCCGCCGGCTCGGTGGCCGGCAGTGCCGTCGCCGCGGGCGCCGTGCTCACGACGTCACGCTGCAGAAACCGACCGGCGGCGTTCCGCGACCGAGCGCAGCACCGGCACCATCTTGCCGGCGAGGATGTCCTGGCTCGAGAAGCAAGGCAGGTCGCAGCAGGCCTCGGCCTCGGCGCTCCCGAGCCGGCTGTTGGCGACGGGACCCGCGGTGGCGAGCACCGTGTAGCCCAGCCCGTTGAGCCGGCGGACGCCCGAATCGCACGACAGCGAACCGCGACCGGAGAACACGACCGCGTCGACGGAGTCGTGGAACTCCGGGTCGGCGAGCATCATCGCCGTCTCGCGCTGAACGATGCCATCGGCGATCTCCAGGATCACGAACTCCGGCTCGTGCGCCGTGAGCGCGGTGCGGATCCTGCCCGCGATCGACATCAGCTCGCCGAGTGAAAGGTTGGCGGTGGAGGGCCAGCCCGCGTGGGTGAAGTCGTAGACGGCGACGGCCCCGGCGTCGTAGAGGAGATTCGCATCCTTGCCGCACGCGGTGCCCGTGAGCTTGGCCGCCCCGACGACGTGTCCCGCCTCGGTGAGGCTCCGGACCAGGTGCGCCGCCGTGGTCGTCTTGCCGCTGTCCATGCCGGCTCCGAGCGACAGGATGGTCGTGGCCGCCCGGTGCTCCTGCGTCTCCGCGGGCAGCGCCTGGAATCGCCTCATGTGCAGCGGCCGGCCCTCGTCATCCGCCAGCCGGCCCAGGAACTCGATCGTGGTCGGCGGAGGGCTCGCCGAGTTCATGCTGGCCACCTGGCCCACCACGCCGCCGATCGACACGATGTGGCCCACACCGGCCGAGACCATCGCGGTACCCTCGAACTGTCCCGTGGCGTAGCGGTCGCCGAGCGCGCCGACGAACACGTCTCCGACGAACATCGCCAGCCTGCGTCCGCGCGGCGCTTCGAGATCCGCGTGCCTTCCGAGCTTCGTCACGCGCGCGAGCACGAGCGCGCCAACATCCCGACCGTCTTCGATCGGCACGACCTGCTGGACGCAGCGCCGGTCGACGAGGTGGGTGACATACGGCCATTTCACGCGCGTCTTCTGGAAGTAGTCCATTGGGTCCTCGAGGCGGCGCCGGGTTGTGGATTGCCCTCCTCAAAGCGGTGAAGCGGCGGCCTCGCACCCACTGAGCGTCCCGACGTCAGCGGGGAGGGATCGCGACGAAGAGGTAGCACGCTCGAAGATCGATGCTACGACGAGAACGGTTGCGCGCAACAATTCTTTTCGCACATGAGCATCGCAAAGTGTGGTGATGCGCGACATCTGTAGTATCCCTGCGCGATGTCGCCGGAGCACTCGTCAGGTACATGCGCGTTCGCGTGTCAGGATGTTTCCCGATACAGCGCAACACGCGGACTGTTTACGCTGTCGTCAATGGCACTTCGCCCGCGTTCATCAATGGCAATTGCCACCGCGCGCCGCGGCGCACAGCACGCGCGGCGGCTCCGCACGACCGTCGCGCAGTCCGTGCGGAGACCCTCTTCCATGCGCCTTCATGGACAGGCCGACTGAGGAAGGGCCACCCGATGTCCCTCGACACGTCATCCGGTGCCGGACCCGGCAAACTGCTCGCGCTGTGCTTCTGCTTCGTCCTGATCGGCGCCGTGCTCCTGCCGATTCGCGAGAACTTGAGCCGCCGTCCCAAGGACAACTTCCCGCTCTCGTACTACCCCATGTTCAGCTCGAAGCGGGAACCCATCGAGACCTTCTACTACGTCGTGGGCCTGGACGCCGAGGGCCACCGCAGCCAGATCCGCCACAACGTGATCGGCGACGGCGGCGAGAACCAGGTCCGCAGAGGACTCCGGAAGACCATCAACCAGGGCCGCGCGCCCGAATTGGCGCAAGCGATCGCCCAGCGCGTGGCCCAGAGGGACGGGCGTCGCTACCGCGACCTCGTCTCGGTTTCGGTCTGCAAGGGGAAGTACTCCGTGGATGACTACTTCCACGGCAAGACACAACCCGTCTCGGAACGGGTCTACGCAACCGCGCTGGTGGATAGGACGCAAACACCATGAATACCTTCTGGCGACGCTTCCACGACTTCTGGTTCGAGCCCGCGCCGGCGACACGGCTGGCCCTCCTCCGTATCTGTGTCGGCGCGTTCGTTACCTGGTTCCTCTGGGACAATCGCGACACCTACCTGAAGGTGGCGCAACTCAGTCCCCAGTTGTTCGCGCCCGTCGGCGTCGTGTTTCACGGTCCTGTGGCACTGGATCTGTTCCGGTGGGCCTTCGACGCGACCTTCCTGCTGGCGATCGTGTTCACGTTCGGATTGTGGCATCGCATCACGGGTCCGCTCTTCGCCGGCCTGTTCCTCTGGCTGGTGTGCTACCGGCAGTCGTGGTCGATGATCTACCACTCGGACAACATGGTCGTCATGCACGTCATCGTGCTGGCGGTGACTCGGGCGGCCGATGCGCTCTCACTCGACGCGTTCCTGCGCAAGCGGCGGGAGCCCGGCGTCGTTCCGGAAGAGCGTGTGGGCTGGGAATACAACTGGCCGGTGAGATTGATGTGTGCGCTCGTGGTGAGCGCCTACTTCGTGACCGCGGTGGCGAAGCTCTCCGGCCCGATGGGCCTGGAGTGGATGACCGGGCACAACCTGCGCGCGCAGATGGCCGTGGACGCCATGCGCAAGGAGCTGCTGGGCGGGAGACCGAATCCCGTGTCCCACGCGCTCTACGACATGGTGTGGCTGTTCTCGGCGCTGGCGAAGGGTTCGCTGTGCGTCGAGTTCTTCGCCCCGCTCGCGTTGCTGCACCGGCGGGCGGGCTGGTTCTGGGCGGTCAACACGTTCTTCATGCACTGGGGGATCCTCCTCGTCATGCACATCACGTTCCACTACCAGCTCAGCGGCGTGATGTTCCTGGCGTTCTTCCCGGTGGAACGGGTCCTGGTTCTGTGGCACCGGCTCGAGCGCGCCCTGGACGTGCAGGGACGACTGGCCGCCCCGGTGGGCGGCCCCGCGCCGATCGGCGGCGTCGAGGCGCATGGGGCGGCGGAGCCCACCGTGTCGCGGGCGGGGGTCCGACATCCCGTCCTCTACTACGACGGCGAGTGCGGCCTGTGTGATCGCTTCGTTCAGTTCGTGCTGAAGCACGACCCATCCGAGCGTTTCCAGTTCGCGACGCTGCAGTCCCTCGCCGGCCGCCAGCAGCTCGCACGGCTGAAACTGTCGGATACGGACCTGCAGACGATGGTCATGGTCGATGCCGATGCGTCCTACACCCGGTCGACCGCTGCGCTGCGCATCTGCCGCCAGCTCCAGGCGCCATGGCCGCTGCTCTATACATTGATGGCGATCCCGAGGCCCGTGCGCGACGGGGTGTACTCGTTCATCGCCGCGCGGCGCAAGCTCTGGTTCCGACCTCCCCCGGAGTGTCCGGTGATGTCACCGGAGCTGCGCAGGCGCTTCCTCAGTTGAACCCGGTGATGCGAAGAACCTTCTTCACGATCATTCATTCGGCGGATGCCGCCGGGGATCCGACGCCGCCTCCAGCGGAAGACGATGACAACGCGAACGATTCGCGGCGCATCCTCGAGATCGCGCCCGAGATGGGACACCAGGACCATGAAGAGACCGATCGCAACGGTGACGACACGGACCCGGCGCGTGCTGTGGGCTAGCCTCGGCGCCGCGCTGGCGGTGACGGCCATGGCCGGCTCGGCCGCGGGAGCCGGGCCCCGGCAGCTGATCGTGATCAACGGCAAGCAGGTACCGTATTACTCCAACCGCCCGCTCGGGGTCAGGAACGCCGGCATCAGCCGCGCGGTCATCGTGATCCATGGGAGCGGCCGCAAGGTGGAGGACTACTTCGATTCGATCGTGGACAACATCCCGTCCAGCCCCGTCCCGAGCCGGGACTGGCGGCGAAAGACGATCGTCCTGGCGCCGTTCTTCCAGGAAAAGCGCGACGCCACGAACCGGAAGACGGAAGCCTGGTGGAACGGCGACTGGGTCACGGGCGGCAGCTCGGGCGGCGTGAGCTCGTACGAGGTCATCGACACGCTGGTCGCCCGCCTGCGCAACGGGGCCTTTCCAGGCCTCCGCTGGGTGGTGATCACCGGCCATTCGGCCGGCGGCCAGTTCGTCCAGCGCTACGCGGCGTTCACCGACATCGACCTGCAACCGGAGCCGAACGCCGCGCTGGTCAAGTTCGTGCCCTCGAATCCTTCCTCTTATCTCTACCTGAACGAATACCGCTACGAGGACGGCGACTGGGTGATCCCGCACGGGAAGAAGAGCAAGGGCTACGACGAATTCAAGTACGGGCTCGAGGACCTCGAGGATTACGCCGAGGAGCGGGGGGCGAACTGGGCGCGCACGTACCTGCCCAAGCGACGGATCGAGCTGCTCGCCGGCACGGCGGACGTGGTGGCGGACGAGAGCTTCGACGACTCGAAGCAGGCGATGTGGCAGGGGCGCTCGCGCTACCAACGCGCGCAGCTGTTCAACACGTTCATGGACGAGTTCTTCACGCCGAACCAGTTCCGCATCACGCCGGTGCCGGGCGTCGGCCACGATCACCGCCAGATCTACGCTTCGGCAGAAGCCAAGAACGCGCTCTACTTCCCGGACTGAGCCCGAACGACGACGCGGGTGTCACAGCCGTCGCGCTTCTTCGCGACGGCTGTGGCGCATCCAGGTCACTGACCGAGCGGCCCGCCGCGGCAGAGTCGCGTGCGCACGACGAGGTGAGGCCTCCCTCGCGCCGACGGAGCCGCTCATCCGCTCCTTGCATCGCGGATCGACCCGACACGCGCATGCAGGATCGACCTGAGGTCAGATTGCGGTCTTGAACTGACGCGCGGCCTCGTCGAGCATTCGCGGTCCGCAGGGGCTCCATTCTCTCCCGGCCCAGAGCCCCGGGAATCGAACGGCCGTCAGCGTACAGCGTACCCATCCGCTTCTGCCGCCTTCAGCGCTACGTCCCCCCGTGGCGGGCATCTCCCTGCGTGAAAGGGCGTAGCATGACCAGAATCCTTGGGGCTCTCTTGTTCCTGTTCGTCGCTGCCACGAATGCGGCGGGCCAGGCGGTCGACCAGCTGGGGAAGTACCGGTTTCCCGTCACCGTGCAGGGCCACGCGCTGAATATCCCTTTTGACGGGAACCAGTCGCTCACGTCGTCGCTCCCGAACGTACGGCGCGCCGTGATCCTGATCCACGGCTCGGCCCGGCACTCCGACACCGCGCTCGAAACGTCGATCGAGAACGCGAAGTCCGCGGGCGTGAACGATGCGACGACGCTGCTGGTCGACCCGCAGTTCCTGACCGAGGAAGACATCGACGCTCACAACCTGGCCTCGGACATGCTCTTCTGGGAGGACGACGGCTGGAAGCAGGGCGACCCGTCGCTGAGCACGTCGCGCAACCCACGCCCCGCAAAGATCAGCTCGTTCGCGGTGCTCGACGCGATGCTCCTCCGCATCGCTTCGCTGTGCCCGCACCTCGAGACGATCGTGATCGGCGGGCACTCGGCCGGCGGGCAGTTCACGAACCGATTCGCCGCCGGAAGCCTCGTCCCGCAGACGCTGGCCCAGCAGTCCGGCATCCAGATGTCCTACATCGTCGCCAACCCGTCGTCGTACCTCTACATGGACGGCACGCGCCTGGTGCCCGGGACCACCGATACCTGGGCCATCCCGCGCACCTCCTGCTCCGACTACAACTCCTACAAGTACGGCCTGCAGTCGAGGAGCCCGTACATGGCGGCGGTCCCGGATCAGCAGATCATCAACCAGTACGCGCAGCGCCGGGTCACGTACCTGCTCGGTGGGGCCGACGTCGACCCGAACGGTGACGGCGTCGACACGGACTGCCCGGCGGAGATCCAGGGCCGCTTTCGCCTCGAACGCGGCCTGACCTATCTCAAGTACCTCAAGCACTTCTACGGGCCGGGAATCGCGGACCGGCACCAGGCGATCGTGGTGGCCGGAGTCGGTCACGACAGTCGCGGGATGTTCACGTCGGCCGGCGGACGCAACGCGATGTTCGGCGGTGGCAGCGTGACCCCGCCCCCGCCCCCGCCCACGAACCCGGGGGCTATCCTGACGCCGGGCCTCACGCTCCGCGATCCAGCCATGTCCAACCAGAACGACATGTGCATCTGGATCCATCCATCCGATCGTTCGCTCAGCACGATCATCGCGTCCGATCAGACGGCGAAGAAGCTCTTCGTCTACGACCTGTCGGGGCACACGCTCCAGGTGGTCCCCACGTCGGGGCAGCCCGGGAACGTGGACGTTCGCTACGGCTTCGTCCTGGGCGGCGTGCCCACGGACCTCGTCGCGTTCAACGATCGCACGAACAAGAAGATCAAGGTGTTCAAGGTCGATCGGACGACCCGGCTGCTGACCCGCGTCGACAACGACGCCATCGCCACCGGGTCGAGTTACGGCTTCACGCTGTATCGGAGTGCGACGTCCGGTCTCTACTACGCGTTCACCACGTCCACGAAGGGCGCGATCAAGCAGTTCCAACTGAGCGACCAGGGCGGCAAGGTGGCGGGGACGCAGGTGCGCTCATGGAGCGTCGGCAGCACCACCGAGGGGTGCGCGGCCGACGACGCGAACGCGACCGTGTTCTTCTCCCAGGAGTCGAAGGGCGTGTGGAAGGTCGGTGCCGAGCCCGGCGCGTCGACACCGGGGTCGCTCATCGCCAAGGTGAATGACTCGAGCGGGCTCGCGGCTGACGTCGAGGGCATCGCCGTGTACCGCGGCGCGGGCAACGCCGGCTACCTGCTCGTGTCGAGCCAGGGGAGCAGCGAGTTCAAGGTCTACGACCTCCTGGCGCCGAACCACTACGTCAAGACGTTCACGATCGACGGCGTGACCGGTGCATCCGGGATCGACGTGACGAGTGCCAACCTGGGTGCGGCGTTTCCGAACGGGATCTTCGTGGCGCAGAACGGTTCGTCGTCGCGCAAGCCGGTGGCGGTCTGTGGGTTCGCGGCCGGTGGGCTGCTCGCCAGCGCGATCGCTCCGGTCCCGAGCGCGAACGCCGAGCCCGCGCCCGGCGAGACCGGCGGGACCGGCCGGCCCGAGAGGACGGGGCGCATCCTCGAGCTCACGACCTACCCGAACCCGTTCACCACGGACGCGCAGGTGCGCTACCGGCTGGCGAGCGCGCAGCGTGTGGAGGTCGACGTGCTCGACGTCGCGGGCCGCGTGGTGGCGACGCTGGCAAGCGGCGAGCAGGCGGCCGGCGTCCACCAGGTGAGCTGGAACGCCAGGAGCTCGCGGGGCCAGCGGCTCCCGACCGGGCTCTACCTGGTCCGGATCCGTAACGCCTCCGAGACGCTCACGCACAAGGTGATCGTCTCGAAGTAGGTGCTGACCTGTCTCACGGGGCGGCTGCGAGAACGGCCCCCGAGGACGAGCGAACGGCAAAGTTGCACGCTCGTCATCGGGGGCCTTCGCATCGGCACGCGTTGCTGACGCGCTCGATGCCGACGCCATCTCTTTCTGCTGTCACTGGTTTACCGGACACGGCCGTCAAAGATCGACCTGAGGTCAGATTGAGGGCTTGACCCGACGCGCAGCTCCATCGAGCATGCGCCCCGTCGAGGGCTCCATTTTCTCCCGGCCCAGAGCCCCGGCACTCGCAGGGTCACAGCGTAGTCCTCCGACCTCTGCTGCCACGTCCCCACTCGTGGCTCGCCGCTGATCTCCCCCGCAACCTGAAAGGGCGAAGCATGACCAAATTTCTGCCGGTAGCCTTGCTCCTGCTGCTCGCAGCCTCGATGGCGACGGCGACCCCGGTCGATCAGTTGGGGACGTACCGCTTCTCCGTCACCGTGCAGGGCCACACATTGAAGATCCCCTATGACGCGAACCAGTCGATCACGGTCGCGCACTCGAGCGTCAGGCGCCTCGTGCTGCTCATCCATGGCTCATCCCGGCACTCCGACACCGCCCTCGAAACGCTGCAGCTGGATGCGACCGCCGCGGGCGTGAACAACTCGTCGAGCCTCCTGGTCGGTCCGCAGTTCCTGACCGAGGAGGACATCGATGACCACGCCCTCGCTTCGGACATGCTGTTCTGGGAGGACGACGGCTGGAAGCAGGGCGACCAGTCCCTGAGCACGACCGCCAACGCTCGCCCCGCGAAGATCAGCGCGTTCGCGGTGCTGGACTCGATGCTCTATCGCATCGCCACCCTGTGCCCGAATCTCGAGACGATCGTGATCGGCGGACATTCGGCCGGCGGGCAGTTCACGAACCGGTTCGCCGCGGGAAGCCGCCTGCCGCAGCTGCTGGCGCAGCAGTTCGGCATCCAGATGTCCTACGTCGTCGCCAACCCGTCGTCGTACATCTACATGGACGGCACGCGCCTGGTGCCGAAGACGTCCAACAGCTGGGCCACCCCGCAAGGCACCTCGTGCCCCGAGTACAACTTCTACAAGTACGGCATGCAGTCGAGGAACCCGTACATGGCGGCGGTCTCGAGCGCGCAGATCGCCAGCCAGTACGCCCAGCGCCGCGTCACCTACCTGCTGGGCGAGCTCGACACCGACCCGAACGGTGATGGCGTCGACACGGACTGCCCGGCGGAGATCCAGGGCAGCTATCGCCTGGAGCGCGGCCTGACCTATCGCAAGTACCTGATCCACTACTACGGGCCGGAGATCCAGGCCCTTCACGAGGCGATCACGGTTCCCGGAGTCGGTCACGACAGCCAGGGAATGTTCACCTCGACATGCGGTCTCAGCCGGCTGTTCGGATTCGGATCCTGTTCGACCATCGTGGGCGTGGAGGGCGGGGCGCCGACGCACACCAGCGCGCTCCAGCATGGCCAGCTCTCGTGCTCGCCGAACCCGATCCAGGGCCGGGCGACGATCTCCTTCGCCGTCCCGAACGGCCAGGGGCCCGCGACGGTCTCCGTCTTCGACGTCCGCGGCCGCCTCGTGCGCGCGTTCACGACGGACATGAGCGGCGGCAAGGGCTCACTGGTCTGGGACGGCCGGTCGGGCTCGGGCCAGGACCTGTCCTCGGGGATCTACTACGTGCGCCTTCAGCACGCGGGCGGCACGCTCAAGACCGCGGTCGTGCTCCTGAAGTGAGGCGGATCGACGCTCTGTCGACTCGTTCGTGTTTCACCGGCGGCCACCTCCGGGTGGCCGCCGGCTTTCGCGCCCCGGGCCGCATCCGGCTCGCCGCGAGCCACAGCATCATGATCGCTCCCGAGACGCCGAGCGTGATCACCGCGTGCTCGCTGTACGCCTCGCCGACCGCGGCGCCGTTCACGGCCGGCGCCACGACGGTGACGCCCACGTACGCGAGCCACGGGACGAGCACGAGCGGGATGCGCGCCCGCGGCCTAGCCGATCCCATGGCGAACCCCGGAGACGCGCGCGGCGGCGCTGAAGAGGACGAGCAGGAACACGAAGTAGACCGCCACGCCCTCGGCACAGTGGAGCTGCGCCTGCGTCAGCGGCCCGAGCGCCGTGCCCGCCGCCTGCAGGTGCAGGGCGAGCGCGATGCGCGCGGCGTTGGCGAGCACGGTGGTCGCGTACGCCGCCGCCGCGCCGCCGAGCACCAGCGCCGTGCGCGAGCCGGCGCCGGAGCACGTGTGCGCGAGCCCGAGGCAGAGGCTCACGAACGCCACGATCATGAAGTTGACGCCCGCGCACGCCGGCGCGACGAGGAAGCAACGGGCGCGGCTCAGGTAGCCGTGGTGCGACTCCAGCTCGAACGCGACGCCGCTCGACATTCTCACGAGCCACACGGTAGGCGCGAGGATCCAATGCAGGTCCTCCGCATCTGCCCGGCTGTAGAAGGCCTTGAGCGCCCAGGCCGCGCCGAGTGCCACCCCCGCCACGGCGGCATCGCCGACCGGGACCGCGAGACGTGTGCCGCCCACGGCGTCACTCCCCCGCCCGGGCGAGCGGCCGCCGGCGGAGCCAGAACGCGGTCGCGCCCGCGACGAGCATCAACGCCACCAGCCACCCGAGTCCGGGCTCGGCGCCCACGGCGACGCCGCCCACCGCCGCGTCGCTCACGCCGCGCGGCAGCGGCTGCGGGTGGGTGACGTCGTCGGCCACGGCACCCGGATTGCGCACGGCCTCGTGCACGGCGACGAAGGACGTGTAGCGCGTGAGCAGGTCGTAGGCGAGCCCCAGCTCCACGATCTGCCGCTTCTCGTCGTCGCTCTCGCCGCGGCCGCTCCAGTCGGAGAGCTCGGCCACGCGCGTGCGCGCCCACAGCTCGCGCAGCGCGCGGTGCGTGGGCTCGGACCGCCAGTGCGCGACGTCGGCGGTGCGCACCCAGCGGCCCGCGCCCGTCTGGCCCGAGACTTTCACCACGCCGTGGAGCCCGCCGCGCCACTTGCCCTGGATCAGGATCGGGCGATCCGCGAGCACGTCGGGGATGCCCGCAGGCTCGACGTCGTACGTTTCGAAGCCCTCGAAGCTCGCGTGCACGTCGGTGAGGAGCGGGAACTGGATGTACGAGCGGAAGCGCTCCGCCGTGGCGGCCGCTTCGCCGGCCTCGGTGACCACGAACGGCTCGCCCATCCCCGCGCGCGCGATCCCTTCGATCAGGTAGCGATTGACGCCGGTGCCGATGCCGAACGCGAACACGTTCGCACGCCCGAGGTGGCTCCGGATGTAGCCGAAGACGTCCTTCTCCGCCGAGATGTAGCCGTCGGTCACGACGACGATGCTGCGCGAGCCCGGCCCGTCCTCCCCGGGGAGCTCCGTGGCGCGCTTCACGGCCGCCAGCAGCTCGGTGCCACCGCCCGCGGAGAGCGCATCCAGGAACGCGATCGCCCCCGCCACGTTCTCCGGCGTCGCGGGCTGCGAGCGCTCCGACCAGAGCTGCGAGACGCCGGCGAACGTCAGCACGTTGAACGAGTCCGTGGGCCGCAGGTGGCCCACGAGGTCACGCAGGAGCGCCTTCGCGGTCTCGAGCGGAAAGCCGCTCATCGAGCCCGAGACGTCGACCACGAACACGTACTCGCGCGGCGGCACGCGCGCGATCTCCACCCGCTTCGGCGGCTGGAGCATGAGCAGGAAGAAGTTCTCGCGCTCGCCCCGGTAGAGCATGAGCCCCGCCTGGACGCGATCGCCCTGCAGCCGGTAGCGGAGGATGAAGTCGCGGTCGGCGCCCTGGCGCTCGGCCGGTTCCAACGCGAACGTGGCGGTCGCCGAGTCGCTCCACTGCGCACGGATGGCGTGTGACGGGCTCGCGAGGCCCGTGATCGGCATGCCGGCCGCGATCCGGCCCGAGAGCGCGAGCGTGTGCGCCGGCGCCCGGCCCTGGTGCTCGTAGGGCGACGCGATCCAGCGGTCGCTCTCCTGCGCGCCGGCCGCGGGGAGGCTCGAGTAGCGCGGGCCCACGACGGTGGGGTAGACGAACTCGTAGACGCCGGCCGTGGGCACGATCAGCTCGGAGTAGACCAGCTCCACGTCGATCCGCTGCCCCGGCACGATGTTCGCCACCTCCATCGAGAACACGTTCGGCCGCTGCTGCTCGAGCAGCGCGGCGTTCTTGCCGGCCTGCTTCGCCGCCGTGAACTCCTGTCGTGCCTGCCCGCGCTCGCGGATCCTGGCGACGACACGCTCCTCGCCCACCGTCATCGTCAGGCCATGCACGGCGGCGCGCGTCGAGGCCGGGAAGACGTAGCGCGCGTGGATCGGGCGCGCTCCATCGTTCTTGTAGCTCTGCCGCACGGTGACGTGCGCGATGACGCCGGCGATGTCCACCTGGACGCTGGTGCCGAGCAACGGCAGGCGGTCCACGCCGGAGTCCCCGCCCTCCACGAAGAAGTACGGCGACAACGTGTGGTTTGCCGGGGGTTCGGGCGATTCCGAGGCCCGGGCGCCGGGCGCGAGGACGAGGCCGGCGGCGAGGATCAGCCGGGCGATGATGCGTGACGGGGACATGGTCCGCTCCTTTGGAAGAGGTCTGGAGCGGTCCAGCGCAAGCGAGGTGCCGCCGGCCGGGAGCGGTCGGGCCGTTGGGCGGATTGGGGTTATGCGGCTGCGCGAAGCACCGGGAACCGATGAGCGTTGCCGGCCGGACACGGTCCGCGTGTCTCCGCATACACGGCCCCGACCAGGAGCCGATCGTCAGCGCAGCTTGACGACGCTCGTCCGCTCCGTGCGGCCGCCCGCCTGGACGCGGATGAAGTAACAGCCGGGCGCACACGCACGGCCGTCGTCGCGGCGGCCATCCCAGTCGACCGCCTGCGGGCCGGCCGCGCGCCAGGCGCCGTCGGCGAGCGTGCGCAGGCATCGCCCGGCGGCGTCGTGAACGCTCACGCGCACCGGTCCTGCGTCGTGGAGCAGGAACTCCAGCCGGGTCACGGCGCGGAACGGATTCGGGGCGAGCGGGCCGAGGCTCACCGCCGGCGAGCCGACGCCGGCCGTGGAACCGCCGGGCCCCGCACGCACGCGCAGCATGGTGTCGGCGCAGGCGGTCTGTCCGTGGAGCGAGACGTCGACATCGAGCCGCGGGAAATCACCACCGCCTGCGACCAGCCCGCTGTCGAAGTGCCTGATCGGCCCGCCTGCGAACGAGAGGTCCAGCGTCAGCTGCTGCTGCACCGTGCCCGTGCCGCCGACGCGATAGCTGCCCGATCCGACCACGAACACGACCTGATCCGAGATCTGCACCTGCCAGAAGATCGCGGCCACGTCGTAATGCGCGAAGTGCGGGTCGGGCGCCCGGCGGACGAGCGCGAACGTGCCGGTCATGGGCAGCTGGATCGGCCCGCAGATGCAGGGGGGTGTGAAGCACCCGGTCCGGAACTCGGCCCCGGGCGACAACGTGTACGCCACGGTCTGCGCGCCGGCCGGCTCGGCGTACGCGCCGAAGGCGAGTGCGCACGCGGCGAGGCACCCCAGGGTGGCGAAGCGCACTGCGGCGGCCGTCGTCCGGGGGATCATCCGTCGGCTCCTGCGCGGGGGTCGGCCGGGAGAATCCCCCGCCGTGTCGTCCGTGTCCCGGCGAACCGCAATTCTACACGCACGAGCGCCTGCGGGGATAAGTCGGCGTGCACGGGTCGCGGGACTACTCGTACCGCAGCGCTTCGATCGGGTCCAGCTCGGCGGCCTTGCGTGCCGGGTAGAGCCCGAACACGATGCCGATGCCCGCCGAGATGCCGAACGCCACGAGAACGCCAGCGAGCGAGATCACGGTCTCCCAGCCGGCGAACAGGTTGATCGCCTTGGCCATGATCATGCCGAGCACGATCCCCAGCAGGCCGCCCGCCACGCTCACGAGCACGGTCTCGTTCAGGAACTGGCTCAGCACGTCGCCGCGCGTGGCACCCACCGCGCGCCGGATGCCGATCTCGCGCGTGCGCTCGGTGACGCTCGCGAGCATGATGTTCATGATGCCGATGCCGCCCACGAGCAGGGCGATGGCCGCGATCGAGCCCATGACGATGTTGAACAGGCGCTGGGTGCGCTGGCTCTGCGCGAGCAGCTCGGCGGGGATCACGATCTCGTAGTCTTTGGCCGCATTGTGCGTGCGCCGGAGCAGCCGCTTGAGGACGTCGGCCATCGGCAGCACCTGGTCCTCGCTCGCCACGCGAACGGCGATCTCGTCCACTTTTTCCGGCTTGTCCGGGTCGGTGAAGCGCTTGAGCGCGGTCCCGAGCGGGATGTAGATGTCCTTGTTGACGTCGCGCACGGCGATCACGTTCTGCCCGGTCTTGCGCACGCGCTTCTGCTGCATCACGCCGACGACCGTGAACCACGAGTCATCGATCTTGATGCGCCGGTTGATGGCGTTCCCCTGCCCGAACAGCTCGTGCTCAACGTCCGAGCCGATGACGCACACGCGCTTCGCCTCGCGCTCGTCCAGGGCGGCCAGGAAACGGCCCTCGGCGGGCTGGAAGTTCGTGACCCGTGCGTAGTCCACGGACGCCCCGATGACGCGCCCCGTCGATTGGCGGTCGCCGCGCGAGACCTCCGCGTCGATGAACGCCAGCGGGCACACGCCGGTGAGCTGGGGCAGGTTCGCGCGGATGATCCTCCCGTCCCGGGCCGAGAGCCCGTCGGACTGGAGCCGCTCGGCGTCGGCCTGCTGCTGCCCCGTGAGATCGAGCCGGCGGATGCGGATGTTGTTCGTGCCCAGGAGCTTGATCTGCTCCACCGCGGCGCGCTTGGCGCCCTCGCCGATCGACAGCATGGACACCACCGCGGTCACGCCGAAGATCACACCGAGCGTGGTGAGGAACGACCGCAGCTTGTGGCTGCGGAGATTCTCGAGGCCGATCCGCCAGGCTTCCGAGGGGTCGAGCATGGGTGTCCCGCAGGTCTAGAGTGAGCCGGGCGGTGAGAGCAGGACCTCGTCGTTCATCTCGAGGTTCTTCTTCACCACGGCCACGCGATCGTTGCTTTCGGCGAACTCCACCGAGCGCGCCTCGACCTTGCCGTGCTTGCGCACGTACACGATCGGTTTCTCGTTCTCGTCGTAGAACACGGCCTCGAGCGGCACGGTGAGCGCGTTCTCGTACTGCTGGCAGAGGATCTCGACGGTCGAGGACAAGCCGGGCTTGAGCCGCGGGTCGTTCGCGATCACGCGCACGGTGACGTCGAACACCTTCGCGCCCGTCTGCTTGCCGGTCGCGCGGTTGATCTTGCGCTTGGCGAGGTTCGCGACCGTGATCACTTCACCCTTGAATTGCACGCCCGGGAACGCGTCGAGCGTCACCATGGCCGGCTCCCCGACCTTCACCTTCCCCAGGTCGATCTCGCCGATCTCGGTGTCCACGAGCATGCTCGAGACATCGGGCAGGTACATGAGGTCCATGCCCTGGAATGGCACCATGCCGACGGAGATCTTCTTCGGCTCCTCGGGCGTGCCGCTGGTCGCGTACACCACCAGCCCGGCGCGCGGCGCGAGCATGACGCCCTCGCGCAGCTTGCGCACCTCCTGGGCCTCGGACCTCTCCGCACGCTCCACGTTCGCCTGCGCCGCCTTCACCGACGCCTCTTTCGACCGGCTGTTGGACTGGAGCTCCTGCCAGGCGAGCTTCGCCTGCTCCACTTCGCTCGCCATGACGAAGCCCTTCTTCTCCAGCTCCGGCAGCGACTGGTAGCGCTGGCGCGCCGCCTCCTCCTTCGACCGCTGCGCCGCGAGGTCGTTCTGCGCCTGTTCGAGCTCGGCCTTCGCCACCTGCAGGTTCGAGTGCGCCTCGCCGCTGGAGATGACGTACTTCGCGGACTCGAACACCACCAGCGTGTCGCCCTCGTGCACGTACTTGCCCTCGGGGACCAGCCACAGGATCTGCTTGTCGTTGATCGCGCTCACCGTGACCTGGTCCTTGGCGCGCAGCTCGCCCGACTCGGTGATCTTGATCGTCACCGGCCCGCGCTTGACCCGGATGGTCGGGATATGGCCGGCGCCGTTCACCTTCGCGAAGCCCAGGATGGCGAGCACGAGCAGCAGGACGCCGGCCGCGCTCGCGACGATCACGGCATTCCGCGTTCCGAACCGTGCGACGAGGATCTCCCACCCGCGCCGCGGGGGGCCCGCCACGCGTTCCATCCACAATTGAGTCGTCATGCCGCACCTCTCTGCTGCCGGCGGCTCATCGCGCGACCGGCTCCCCGGTCAGGCTCTCGAGCAGCGCCAGCTGGGCATTGTAGTCCACGAGCTTCTTCACCATCTGCGTCTGTGCTTTCACGAGGTCCGTGCGCGCGTCCGTGATGTCCAGGTTCGAGGCACGGCCGAGGTTGAACATCGCCGTCGAGAATTGGAGCTTGTCGTCGGCGGCATCGATCGTCTGCTGGATCGAGCTCACTTCCGCGGCGCTGGTGCGCACCGTCCGCACGATCTCGCGCACGCGCAGCGTGAGCTGGCGCTCGAGCAGCTTGAGCCGGTCCTGGGCCTGGCCCAGCTCGGCGCGACGCGCGATCGCCTGGCCCTCGGCGGAGCGGTCGAACAGCGGATAGGCCAGGTTCACCGACGCGAGCCAGCCCGAGCCGCGCGCGAGGTCCCCACCGCCGTCGAGCTGTTCCCCGTAGTCCTGGAAGACGGACGCCCGGAGATCGACCTGGGGCAGGCGCGAGTTCTGCGCGACGGTGAGGTCGAGCCGACTGCGTTTCACGGCCAACTCCGCGCTGCGCATCGACGGATGCGTGTCGATCACCTTCTGCACGAGCTTCGCCTCGTCGAGCGTCACGAAGTGGGCGTCGAGCGACGTGTCGGCGATCGACATCGGGGTCTCGAGCGGGATGCCCATCACGTCCTTCAGCTGGTCGAACGTCGACTGGGCGTCGCGTTCGGAGGCCACGACCGTGGCGGCATCGTCGGCGAGCCGGATGCGCGCCGAGAGCACGTCGCGACGCGACGCCACCTTGGCCTCGACCATGGCGTTCGAAGCCTCCACCAGCAGCGAGTCGGCGGCGAGCGTCGCCCGGTTGACGCGCAGCAGCTCGACGTCGCGCACGGCGTTGTAGTAGGCGACCTTGACGTCGAAGACGGTCTGGCGCTCGATGTCGCGCAGGTCGGCCTCGCGGGCGCGCTCGTCGTAGGTGCTCCCGCGCACATCGGCCATGGAGGCCGTGAGCCCGGCGCCGCGGAGGATCGGCTGCGTGACCGTGGCCTGGAACTGGCGGTTGCGCGTCTTGTTCGGTTTCGCGTCGTCGGGCCCCAGCTCCTGCGTGACGTCGATCTGCATGCCGCCGGGGAGCTGCTGGCTGATGCCGCCGGTCATGGTGTGTTGCTCCGCAACGGTCCTCACCTGCGGCAGCACGCCGGTGCTGTCCCTCGCCGTCACCCGGTCCTCGCTGTGTTCCTGGCGCGCGCTGCCGCTCAGCACCGGCGTGAACTTCGCCAGCGAGGAGACGTACGAGCCGTGCGCCCGGGTGAGGTCGGCCCGTGCGAGCTTGAGCCGGAAGTTGTTCCGGAGCGCGAGGTCGATGCAGTTATCCAGCTTGAGCGGCCGGGTGAACACCATCATCGAGTCGGCGCCGGCCGGCGCGGCCGCTGCGGGGGCGGCGGCCAGCACCGTGACCATGGCGAGCAGGAGCGTCTTCATCTCGGGGGATCCAGGTGGAGTGTGAACGCGTACGGCCAGAGCCTCATCGAATGACCGACTTCGCCTGGGTGCGACTGTTGATCTGGAACGTGATGCCCATCACGGTCACCGACTGGGCCGAGGGGTTCACCTTGTCGATGCGCCCGCGCAGCCGCACGAGGCCCTTGTGCTCGGGCTTCTCCAGCAGCTCGTCCGCCTTGTCGGCCACCTGGCGTACCAGGAACGTGCCGTCGCGCAGGAACGTGCCTTCGACGTTCACGTACATCCCTGTCTTGAGCTGCGCGAGGCTCTTGAACCCGGGGTTCGCCTTGCTCTTGAACCGGGCGCTGTCCGCGAGCCTGCACGGCATCGTGAACACCATGAACGTGCCCTTCGCGGCGTCCACGCGGCGCACCTCGGAGGTGACTTGCCAGTCGCCGTCGAGGAAGTCGCCGGTCAGCATCTTCGCCTCGGAGCACTGGACGGACGGCGTGTTCCCGGCCGGACCTTCGATCTTCACCCACTGTCCCACCTTGAGCGCCGACATCAACTCGGCCGGCGTGCCGGCGCGGCCCGACTGGGCCTGTGCGAGGCCCGCAGCCCCCAGCACCAGTGCGGTGCCAGTGATCAGCCACAGCAGTCTTCGTGAGGTCATGGGGAGAGTCTCCGGTTCAAGGGGTCACCGTTCGCCACCCCGGTGGGGCGGCTATCGTGCGTGGATACATCATGCACGAGCGCGGGCCCGGCGCAGCGGCCCGCGTGTCTGAACCGGGTATCTCTTGCGTAAAAATCAGGTATCGACCGTGCAGAATGCGCGGCCGCCGTGTGTCAATCGAGAGAACCCAGTACGTCCGCTACGGCGGCGGCGACGCCGGCGGTGGGATCCACGCCGAGGTGGAAACAGGCCGCGCGTCGCGTGAGCGCCTCCACCGCACTGGTGCGCCGGGTGGTGAGCCCGGGCGACGGCCAGTGCAGGTCGAGCGCGGAGGCGAACCATAGATAGTCGTCCACCTCGAGCGTCAGCCGGTTCATGGCCATGAAGCGCTCCGCGGCCTCGCCGGGCGAGAGCCGGGTGGCCCCGCGGCGGGCCGAGAACCGGGGCAGGAAGAGCGCGCGCGGCGCCCACGGCGGTTCCACCGGCGCCGGCCGCACGTGGAACAGGTGCTTCGCCTTGAGCCCGGACGGGAACTTCATCGGCGTGAGCCCGCGCACATCGCCCAGCAGTTGCACGCTGTTCGGGTCGAGCCGGATCGGCTCGTGGCAGGGCAGCACCGAGACGCCGTCGGTGAGCGACAGGTTCTCGGCCCCGAGCGTGAAGCCGGGCTGCTGGCCGAGCGCCATCGACAACGTGGTCTTCCCCACGCCCCCCAGTCCCCCGACCATCACCGCGCCCATCCCGGTGCCGAGACACGCCGCGTGCACGAGCGCACAGCCGCGCGTGCGCTCCAGGTGCCAGAACACCGGGTAGTAGACGAGGTAGCTCATCAGGCTGAAGAACTTCTTGTATTCGTACTCGTTGAGCTCGTGCCGGTGTTTCTCACCGGGGTGATAGCGGTAGGCCACATCGAACCGCCACCGCTGCCCGACGCGTTGAACGCGCAGCTGCAGCCCGAGCATGCGCTGCGGATCGAGCCACACGAGCGTGTCGGGGTTCCCGAGCATGCGCTTGCCGATCCGCTCGAGCCCCGTGTCGGCGGGGAACGGGTTCGAGGTGTCGTGGCGTTCGCCCTCGGACCACAGGCAATGCACCTCGAGATCCGGCTCGGCGTGCGGCTCGGTGACGAGGCCGGACCCTGCCGCGATCGCGGGCTCGCCGCCCAGGTGCTCGCGCGCGTAGTCGACGAGCGGGGTGTGGTCCGCGTGCAGGTTCAGCCGCACGCCGTGCATGCCGACGCCGAGGCTAGCCACGTCCACCCTCCGAGACGTCGAACAGGTAACCGCCGCCGCGCACGGTCTTCAGGAACGTCGGGTTCTCGGGATCGGGCTCGATGTGCTTGCGCAGCCGCAGCACGTGGTTGTCCACGGTGCGCGTCGTGGGATGCACTTCGTAGCCCCAGTTCTCCTCGAGCAGCCGCTCGCGCGTGAGCACCTCGCCCGGGTGGCGGACCAGGTACTCGAGCAGCAGGAACTCGCGGTTCGTGAGCTCCTGGAGCTGGCCCGCGCGGCGCACCTCGCGGCGCTTGAAGTCCACGACCACGTCCCCGAACACGATCCGGTCGTTCGCCGCGGGCGCGGGCGGGGCCGGGGCGCCGCCCTCGTCCCGCCGCAACATGGCGCGGATCCGCGCCAGCAGCTCGCGCAGGCTGAACGGCTTGGTCATGTAGTCGTCGGCGCCCAGCTCGAGCCCGAAGATCTTGTCGTCCTCCTCGTCCTTGGCGGTGAGCATCAGCACCTTGGACGGGATGTGCTCGTCCCGCACGCGCTTGCAGATCTCGAAACCGCTCATGCCCGGCAGCATGATGTCGAGCACGATCAGGTCCGGGCGCAGCTCCTTTGCCAGCCTCAGGCCCTCCGGGCCTGTGCGCGCCGCGTGCGGCTCGTAGCCCTCGTCGCCGATCAGGCTCGTCAGGCCGAGCATCAGCGCGGCGTCGTCCTCCACGATCAGGATCTTCTTCACGAGCCCGCCTCCGCCGGCCGCTGCGCCGCGGCGGGCCGCATGCGTTCGCCCTGCTCCGCCGGCACCGGCAGCAGCACGCGGAACGTCGAGCCCTGGCCGGGCTCGCTGTGGACGAGGATCTCGCCGCCGTGCGCGCGCGCGATGTGCCGCGCGAGCGTCAGGCCGAGGCCGAGGCCGCCGCCGTGGCCGCTGTCGAGCCGCTGGTCGACGCGGTAGAACTGTTCGAACACGCGTGACAGGTTCCCCGCGGCGATGCCGACGCCGCGGTCCTCCACGTCCAGCACCACCCACGGTCCTTCCCGAAGCGCGCTCACTCGGATCTCCTTCACCGTATCGCTGTACTTGACGGCGTTGCTCAGCAGGTTCAGCACCACCTGGCAGATGGCATCCGGATCGAGTCGGAGCGGCGGCAGCGTCTCCGCGAGCTGGACGTCGAATCGGAAGCCCTCGGACTCCGCGCGCGGCCGGAACGATTCCACGGCGGTCCCGAACACCTCGGCGGGATCACACAGCTCGAAGCGGTAGGTGCGGCCGCCGCGCTCCATCCGCGAGAAGTCCAGCACGCTCTCGATCAGGCGTGCGAGGCGGTCGGACTCGTGCCGGATGAGCGCCAGGTACTGCGGCAGCGACGCCGAGTGCTTCGCCGCGGGGTGTCCGTCGGGGCCCTGCAGTTCGCGTTCCAGCAGCTCGGAGAACATCTTGATGGAGGCGATGGGGGTGCGCAACTCGTGCGATACGTTCGACACGAACGTGGCCCGCGCGCGCGCGAGCTGCGCCTGGCGCTGGGTGCGGCGCAGCGCCATCAGCACCCCGGCCAGGATCGTGAGCAGCAGCACGCTGATGCTCCACATCCACACGCTCGCCTTGAGATCCACCCGGCGCTCCGCGGGCCCGGGGTCGCGCGGGCCGAGCGCGACGCGCCAGAAGTCGAACGGCTCGGCGAGCGTCTGCAGCGCCAGCGCTTCGCCCAGCGGCGCCTCCGTGCCGATCACGTAGTCGCCCTCGTCCTCCACGAGCGCGAGCGCCACCTCGTTCCCGACCTCGAGTTGGCCGAGGATCGACGGCACGATCTCGTTCTTGAGCGCGTCGAGGTCCACCCGCACCGCGACGAGCCCGGTCACCCCCACGCCTGCCGGATCGTGCAGCTCGCGGTAGGCGAGCAGGAACGGGTCGCCCTCGGCGCGATCCGAGACGTAGTGCAGCCGCGACGAGTAGCTCCGCCGCCCGACCACGGACTCCTCCAGCTCGTTCATGAGCACGTTCGCCAGGTACTTCTGGCTCAGCCCGCTCTTCGTGCGCACGGCGAGCCGCCGGAACTCGGCCTCGTACGCGCGTCGGCCCGCAACGTGCCGCTCGCTCAACAGCCGCCCCGACAGGTTGTGGATCAGGTCGGAGTAGTATCCGTACTGCAGCGCGGTGATCTCGCTGCTGCGGGCGAGCAGGTCGCGGTTGAGCGTGAGCAGCGTGTCGAGCGCCTCGCGATCGCGCCCCATCTCCCCCAGCGCCGCGGCGATCTGGTATTGCGCGAGGAAGCGCACGACCGTCCGGTCCAGGTCGCGCACCTCGGGGTAGCGCTCGAGCACGTGGCGGTAGGTCTCGATGGCGCCCTTGCGATCGCCGGCCTTGAGCTGGGCGCGGCCGATCGCGGTCTCGAACATGCTGCGCACCTCGTCGGTATGCACCTTGCGCATCGATTCACGATAGGCCGCGATGGCGCGCGTGTACTGGTGGGAGACGTATTCGAGTGCCTCGCCCTTGCTCATCAGCGCGTCGAACATCTCGCGCTCGCGCTCGAGCTCGTCCGCGTCGGGCGCGTGCAGGGACTGGGCCGCCTCGCCACCGAGTCCCGGCGGGTAGAGCACGCCGCCGGAGACCGAGAGCACGTAGGCGCCCTCGAGCAGCGCGTGGCCGGAGTGCAGCCGGGCCGCACGCTCGGCGAGCTGCCGCCGCGACACGGAACTGCGCGTGAGGCTGTCGAGCGAGGCGCTCCAGTCGCGCTCGATCTCGCGGAGCTGCTGGTCGATGCCGTGCCCGGCGAGCTTCGCCAGCTCGCGGTAGGTCTGGCGCTCGCGCTCGCGCCACGCGACCTTCTCGCTGTTGATGGCGCGCCAGGCGAACGTGCCCAGCACCGCGCTCGGCAGCACGACCATCACCACCACGAGCGCGGTCATCTGCAGCTCGTGCCGGTGATGCCACAGCCACGGCCGACGCGCGCTGCCGGTCCGCAGTCGATCGCGCTCCGCCTGGCGCCCGATCCCCCCCGGCCGACTCATGCCAGCTCCCGCTCGAGGCGGTCGAGGCCCGCGCCCGATCCGGCGGCCGCGGCCCGCACGGCGAGCCGCTCCGCGCGCGCCATGAGCGCCGCGGCGCGACGGCGCTGGGCCGACGCCCGCGCGCGTCCGCCGGTCGAGGGCCGCGTCGCCAGCTTGTAGAGCTGTTTCTGCACGAGCAGTGCCGACACGAGCCACAGCACGCGCGCGCACGATTCGCGGCCGCCGGCCGCGCGATAGCCGCGCACCAGCGCACGGGCGGCGCGGCGCCTGGCGGCCGCGGAGAGCCGGCCCTCGACCTCGTAGTAGTCGAGCGCCGCGAGCCAATTCGCGAGATCGTACGCGGCCGGGCCGCGCCTCAGGCTCTCGAGGTCGAACACCGCGAGCGCGCCGTCGTGTGTCATCAGGTGATTCGGCCGGAACGAGCCGTGGAGCAGCGCGCGCCCGCCGCCGCGACCCCAGGCGGTGCGGGCGAGCGTGGAGCGCACCCGGCCGAGCGCGGGCGCGAGATCCGGCCACGCGCGGGCGATCGCCTCGGCGGTCGCGCGCGTGCGGGCCAGTTCGCCGGCGCGCGTGACGCGCTTCTCGACTTTTGCGGAGCCACGATGGAAGGTGGCGAGCAGCGCCCCGGCGGGCTCGAGCGCGCGCGCGGAGCCGGCGGCGATCTCGGGCGCGAAGTCGGTCCCCGCGAGCGCCTCGATGAACACGAGGCCGCGCCGCGCGTCGAGCCCGAGCAGTCGCGGGAAGCGCACCGGCGGGTCGCCCGGCCTGAACTCGAGCGTCTGCAGCTGGCGCGCGAGCCGCTGTGCGAGGTCGGTGCGCCGGTACTGCTTCACGAACACGGTGCGCCGCTCGCGCCGTCCATCGGCCGTCACCACGGTGAGCGTGCAGCGCGCGGTCAACCGCTTGCCCGGGGCGTGGCGCACGATCTCGATCCCCGCGCGCTCGAGCCGCGCTCGCTCGCGACGGAGCCACGCGACGACGTCGGCCTCGCCCACCGGCCGCCAGCCGGGCACGGCCGGGCCGGCGCCCGCCCCCCGCGGCGGCCTCGCGATCGCGACCGATTCCCGGAGCGTGTTCACAGCGCCGCGTACACCTCGGACCACTGCGCAGCCTCGTGGTCCAGGTTCATGGTCAGCGCGGTGGCGCGCGCGCCATCGCCGATGCGCTGCGCGAGCAGCGGGTCCTCGACGAGCCGGCGGATGGCATCCGCGATCTCGCTCGAGGAGCCCGGCTCGACCAGCAGCCCGTTCTCGCCGTGGCGCAGGATCTCCGGGATCGCCGCCACGCGGCTGGCCACGATCGGCCGGCCGAGCGCCATGGCCTCGAGCATCGAGATCGGGCAGCCCTCGGAGAACAGCGACGGGAACACCATGATGTCGAACAGCCGCAGGTAGTCGCCCATGCGCTCGGGCGCGATGCGCCCGGTAACCCGCGTGCGTGCCGCGAGCCCGTTCTGTTCGATCTCGCGCGTGAGCGTGTCGCGGTCCTCGGGCCCGAACCAGTCGCCGGCCATGAGCAGCGTGTAGTCGAGCCCGCCGTTCAGCGACGCCAGCGCCTTGAACAGGTGAACCAGCCCCTTCTTGTAGCGGAACAGGCCGCTCGAGCCGATGACCGTGCCCTGGAGCGGCAGGACCGGGCGCTCGCGCGGCGCGAGCCGGGCCGGGTCGATCGAGTTGAGGATCGTGCGCCCGCGCCCGGCGAGCGGCGCCAGCGCGCGGTCCGCGAGCTCGAGCAGCGACGTGGCCACGGACGTGACCGCGTCGGCATGCTCGATCGCCGAGCGCACGAAGCCCTGCCGCAGCGGGTCGAACGCGTACTTGCCCACGTCGTTGCCGCGGATCGAGGCGATCACGCGCGCGCCGTGGAGCCGGCCGACGATGCCGGCGATGTAGGCGCCGGGATAGAGGAAGAACCCGTGCAGCACGGCGTAGCCGTGGCGCCGCGCCAGCAGGTCCAGCGCCTGGAACATCTCGCGGTTCGACTTCGTCAGCACCTCGGCCTCGCTCACGCCCGGCGGGTGGTGAACGAGGACGCGGTGGACGAGAAGCTCGCCCTCGCGCGTGCTGGTGATGGCCTCGTCGAGCGGCACCGACTCCGCGTGCTTCTGGAACGCCACCACGTGCACGTCGTGGCCGCTGCGCGCGAGCAGGCGCGCGACCCGGGCCGCGGAGTGGCCCACGCCGCCCACCTGCGGCGGGAACTGGCTGGTCACGAGCGCGATCTTCATGCGCGGGGTCCCTCCGCGATCCGGCGTTCACCGAGCGCGTCTCCTGGCTCGCTGGAGTGCAGCGAGCGGACGATCGCCTCGATGCGCCGCGCGTGGCCGTGCCACGTGCGCTCCTCGCCGATCCCCTGGAGCCCGGCGACGCCGAGGCGGCGCCGCAGCATGGGATCGCGCACGAGCCGCTCGAGCTGTGCGGCCAGCGCGCCGGCGTCGCCGGGCGCGTGCAGGAGCGCGTTCCGCTCGTGCTCGAGCAGCTCATCGAGCTGGCCGATCCGTCCGGCCACCACGGGCACGCCCGCGGCCATGTACTCGAACAGCTTGAGCGGCGAGAAGTAGAAGTCCGGGTGGGGCGTGTAGGGCGCGGTCGCGACGTCCATGAGCGACAGCCACGCCGGGATGTCGTCGTGGGCGATCGCGCCCGCGAACGTCACGTGCGGCAGGACGCCCCGCTCGGCGGCCGCGCGCTCCAGCGGCTCGCGCATGGGGCCGTCGCCGACCACGACCAGGTGCACGGCCAGGCGCCGGGCGAGCAGCGTCGTGACCGCCTCGAACAGCGTCTCCACCCCGTGCCACGGCTTGAGCGAGCCGACGAAGCCGATGACGCAGCGCCCGCGCACGCGCTCGCGCACGGGCCCCGGCACGCCCTCGGTCGTGGCGCCGGGCGTGAACCGGCGCGTGTCGACGGCGTTCGGCAGCACGTGGATGCGCGACTCGGGCACGCCGCAGGCGGCCACGGCCTCGGCGAGCCGGCCCGAGACCGCGATCACGGCGTCGGTCGCGTTCCAGATGCGCCGCTCGGTCGAGCGCGCCAGGTCCTTGAGCTCGAGCCCGCGCATGCGCTCCTGCTCGTCCGCCAGCGGCGCGTTCACCTCGAGCACGTGTGGCACGCCGTGGAGACGCGCCGAGTCGATGCCGGCGAGGCCGAACAGCGTGTAGCGCTCGTAGATGAAGTCCACCGGCTCGGCGAGCAGCGCGCGGCCGAGCTGGGCGCGCAGCGCCTGGTTGTAGAGCAGGTTGCGCAGCTCCTGCCGCAGTCGCGTCGGTCGGCCGAGCAGCGCCTCGACGTGCTTGAGCTCCTCGAGCCAGGCGAGGTGGCGGCTCTCCGGCGCGACCTCGACGACGTCGACGCGGCCGTGCTCGCGCTCGATCCGCGCCTGGAACCGGGCGCGCTGCGCGCCGGGATCCGCGGCGTGGTCCCCCGCCGGTCCGGGATCGTCGAGCGTGGGCGCGTAGATGCGAACGTCGTGGCCGCCGTCGGCGAACGCCGCCACCATCTCGCGCACGTGCACCGAGGCGCCCTTGTGCCCGAACACGGGGACGCCGAAATCCGCGCACACGTAGGCGACGTTCACGGTCGCACCCCGTTCGGACGCGCCCCGGCCCCGCCGTGTCGCACCTGCCGGCGCGGCACCTGCCGCGGGCGCGGTGCCCAGCCCGACAGGTTGCTCCAGCGCTCGGCGAGCGCCTCGCCCCGGGATTCGAGCCGGCCGAGCGTGGGCAGCGCCAGCCGTTTCACCGCGCCGTGCAGCTTGCGGAAGATCGAGGCCAGCGTGTACCACGCCACGCACGAGCCGTCGACGCTCCACGGCACCGACGCCGCGTAGCAGGCGAGGAAGCGGCGCGAGACGCGCTCGGCGTCGAGCGGCGCCGTGGCCGAGCGCAGCGCCAGGAACTCGAGCGAGGCCACGAACTCCGCCACGTCGAACAGCGGGTCGCCCAGCGTCATGCCGTCGAGGTCGAGGAACGCGGTGTGCGCGTCGCGGACGAGCACGTGCTCCGCGCGGAACGCCCCGTGCAACGCCACCGCCGGTCGGCCGGCGCCCGAAGGCGGCCGCCCGCGCTCGAGCTTGGCGATCAGGCCGCGCGCGAGCCCGGCATGCCGGCGCGTGTGCGCGCCGTACTTCGCCGCATCCTTCCGCGCCTCGTCGAGCACGTCGTCCGCGGTGGCATGGTCCGGGATGCCGGGCTGGGCGACGCGGTGGAACACGGCGAGCGCCGCGGCCGCGCGCTCCGCCATCTCGTCCCAGCCGCGCTCGCCCGCCATCTCGATCAGCCCGCGACCCCCCCAATCCGCGAACCACACCGCGCTCTCGTCCTCGAGGTGAACGAGCGGCTCCGCGAGCTCGACCGCGGCGCCCGCCGCCGCCAGGCGCTCGCGCGCGGCGCGCTGCAGGCGGAACGCCGGCTCGCTGCTTCCGGCCGGATACGCCTTGGCGAAGAACACGAACGGCCTCGCCCCGTCCTCGCGGGGCCCGTCGCCGTCGCGATAGCGGAGCACGCAGCGCTTGGTCGGCATGTACTTCACGCGCTCGAACTCGAGCTCGCCGGTGCCGGTGCGCCCCGCCAGCGCGTGCTCGGCGCCCGCGCGCAGCGGGAGCGTCGCGCGCGCGCGCGCGAGCCGGCGCCGGGCGCGCGCGGTATCGGCCATCGCGCGGAGGCCGGGGAGTTTGGGGTCGTTCGGGAACGTCCACGCGATCATCCCCGGCCGCTCCCACAGGCTCACCGGGTCGAGCACGGTGCGAACGAGCGCCGAGGCGCCCTCCGCCACGACGGCCTCGAGCGCCTTCTCGTAGCGCTCGCGCAGCAGCTCCGCGGGCAGCATGCGCGCGTAGACCCACTCGTCGCGGACCGGCTGAGCCTGACCGTTGAGCTGCAGCCGGTAGAGGATCCCGCAGTGACGTCCCGGCCGGTAGTACACCTCTTCCACCTCGCAGCGGAGCACGTGCGGCACGGGCCCGTGCACGCGCTCGGCAAAGCCCTCGGCGAATCGCTTCGCCATGCCCACGGGATCGAGCGCCGCCGCGAGGTGCGGCAGCGCCGGATCGATGAGCAGCCCGAACGGGCCGCCGGGGTCGGTCGCCGCGGGCCTGCGGGCGCGTGTGCCGTTCACGGGGGCGCTCATGCCGGGCAGCTCCTCGCCGCCGCGCGCGTGAGCGCGCCGAGCCAGCCGGCGTCCATGCGCTTGAGTGCCTTGTCGAGCCCGCCGGAGATGAGGTGGACGGCGGTCGCCCAGCCGATGCGTTCGTCGCTCACGCGCACGTGCGCACGGGACTGGTAGCCGCGGCGGAACTCGCGCGCGGTCGCATCGGCCACCGCGGGCTCGATCGAGCCCTGGGCCTCGAGCCGGCGGAGGTGCGCGAGGAAGCGCCCGAGGTCGACGCCCGGGTCGCCGGTGTTGGCGCCGTCCAGGTCGATGAACGCGACGCCCGCCGGAGTCTCCATGACGTGGCTCATGCGAAAACTGCCGTGGAGCGTCACCGCCGGAAGCTCGGGGAAGCGCGTGCCGAGCGCGAGCAGGTGCTCACCCAGCTCGCATGCGGCGCTCGCCGCCGGCGGCAGCGCACGCGCGGCCGCAGCCAGCGACTCGCGCAGCATGCGGAGCAGGAACGCGTGGTCCATCTCGCGCGGGAGCCCCGCGCTCGCGCCGTGGAGCGCGGCGAGCCGCACGCCGATCTCCGCCGCGAGACCGGGCAGCCGTCCGGCCTGGCCGTGGGTCTTGAGGACGGGCCGCCCCGCGAGCCCCTCCTGCCACGCGATCCCGGTGGACTCGTCCCAGGCGAACGGCTGCGGCAGCCGCACCTCGCCCGCTTCCGCGGCGGGCGAGTGCCAGACCCGCGACGTGGCCTCGTGAGCGATCCGGGCGTCGTCGCCGGCGTGGCACTTGGCGTAGACGCGGCGCACCTCGCGCGAGCGCTCGCTCCAGCCGCGCACCTCGAACATGTAGCCGCAGCGCTTGCCCGGCACGTACTTCGCCCGCCGCGCCAGCACCGAGCGCGGGGCGCGATCGAAACCGAACGTCTCCGGCGCGGAGGCGAGGCGCGCGCGCACGCGCTCGGGATCGGCGAGCAGCGCGAGCCCGGGCAGCTCGGGATCGTTGGGATACGCCCACAGCTCCAGATCCCAGTCCGCGAGGTGGAGGCTCGGCGGCCCGAAGCGCGGCGCGGCCGCCATCGGCGCGGACCCGTTGCGGTCCGGCGCGTGCGCGGGCCGCCGCTCCCGTCCCGCGGCGGGCAGGTGGCCGAAGTAGAGCTGCTCCTCGCCGGCACGGCGGCCGGTGCGGAAGCGCGCGGTGATCACCAATCGGCAGCCCTTCCCCGGCCGATAGTGGAGCTTGGTGACGTCGCAGCCCACGAGCGGCGGCACGCCCGGGTCCGCGTGCGCGAGCGCGGCGCCGATCGCGTGCGCCAGCCGGCCCGGCTCGACGATCGCCGGCAGCTGCGGGACATCGCAGGCCGCGGGCAGGTCCACGGCGTGCACGGCGCTGTGAGCGCGATCGCGGAGAGCACCGCCGGCTCGGCTCATGGCCTGCCGCCCTGGCGTGCACTTCCGTCGAGCGCCGCACGCGCGATCCAATTGCCGATCGCGAGCAGGCGCGAGGCGCGGACGAGGTCGTCGTGTTCGGTGGCCTTGCGGAACGCGGCGGCGCCGCGGCGCAGGTACGCGAGCGCTTCGAACGCGTTGAGCATGGCGAGCGACTCGTCGGGCCGGCGCTCGAGGTAGCGATCGAAGAAGATGCGCTCGGGCTCCGGGCTCAGCGGCCCGAGCTTCAACCGCAGCGAGACGAGGAAGTTCGCGACGTCGAGCGCCGCGTGCGAGCGGCAGAGCCCGTCCAGGTCGACGAACGCCGCGCGCTCGTCGTGGTACAGCACCTGGCCCAACCCGAAGTCACCGTGCACGAGGCTCATGCCGGGTCCGGCGGCGTCCGCGAGCGCGACCGCCTGCACGATGTTCTTCACCGCGTCGCCCAGCTCCGGCCGCGCGGCCACCAGCTCGCCGGGCCGCGGCCGGCAGAGCTTGTGCGTGAGCTCCGCGAGGGACCGCGGCTCGGCCGCGACCGGCAGCTCGTGCAGCGCGGCGAGGTTGTCGGCGACGGCGCGCATCGCGCTCGGCCAGTCGGCGCTGGCGGGGAATTTCGCCAGCTCCACGCCCGGCACCGCGGTCTGCACCACCATGCCGAGGTCGGCATAGTAGGCGAGCGGCTCCGCCATGAGGAACGGCGGGCGGTCGTGGCCGTTCGCGCGCGTGGCGGCGTGCAGCCTGCGCAACACCTCGAACACCTTCACCCCGCGCTGGTCGCGGTAGACCTTGCCGATCAGCCGCTCCTCCGCGACGCCGGGCGCCTCGATCCAGTACTCGATGACGCAGCGCTTGCCCGGCGTGTGCTTGAGCACCGAGTGGCGCACGCCCGTGACCGGCGGGCGTCCCGAGTTGAGCGAGGCGGCGAAGCGCTCGCGCATCGCGCCGTCGTCGACCGCCCGGTCGAGCGCGCTGAGCTTGCTGTCGATCACTCGCCACCTCCGTCGTCATCGCCCGTCCCGAGCACCGTGCGCTCGTTCATCAGCACCGTGAACCCTGCGATCTCCACGCGGCCGCGCGCGGCGTCATAGCCGCGCGCCGGGCCCGCGACCTTGACGATCTCGAAGTCGCGACGCGGGCGGAGCCGGACCTCGTCGGCGACGAAACCCGCGCCCTCCGTCCAGCGCCCGCCCAGCCAGACGCGCGCGCCGGCGCCGATCGCGTCCTGCGTCAGTGCCTCGCCATCGGGTCCCGTGACCAGCGCGTCGGCCGTCACGCACACGGGACGGCCGAGCACGCGCATCGCGCCCTCGCCCCCGACCGTCTCCACCGTGGCCTCGACGACCGCGCGCGGGCGCCACGGCTGGGGTTCGATCCCGACCGCGACCAGGATGCCCTCGGGCCCGATCGTGCCGACCGCGCGCACACGGCCGCCGGGTGGCAGGTCGAACGCGCTCATGCTGCGCCTCCGTTCACGTGCGGGCGCGCCAGCGACTCGGCCTCGGCGAGCTCGAGCTCGCTGCGCCCGACCATGGCATGCACCTTGTCGCGCCAGCCGGGCTGCTGGAGCCGGAGCTGCTTGCAGGCGCGCCGCAGGTGCGTGAGCGCCTCGTAGAGCGGGACGCGGTCCCACACCGGGAACGGGGCGTGCGCGTCGTATTCCTCGCGGAACGCCTGCACCATCCCCGCCATCGCAGGATCGCGGCGGATCTTGTCCTCGAGGAACACGATCAGGTTCCCGAGGTCGGAGGCCGGGTCGGCGAAACCGAGCGCGTCCAGGTCCACGAGCCACGCGCGATCCCCGTCCACGTGCACCTGGCCGAGGTGGAAGTCGCCGTGCACCGGCGTCACCGGGATCGAGGGCAGCCGGCGCTCGAGCGCGCGTGCGCGCTCCACGATGTCGTCCACCGTGGCCGCGAGCTCGGGGAACGCGAGCCCGAGGAACGGGTGGCGCGGATGGCAGCGGAGCATGTGGGCGTCCACGCCGCGCACGACGCCGGCCGGCAGGCCGCAGCCGTGGAGCTTGGCCAGCGCGCGCGCGGCGAGGCGGAAGTGCCGCTCGTCGAGACCGCGTTTCACCAGGTTGCGGACCGAGACGCCGCCCACGTCTTCTTGAAGATGCATCGACAGCTCCGGCAGGTAGGCGATCGGCTCCGGGACGCCGATGCCGTCGGCGGCGCCGCGCCGGAAGCCGTGCGACCACAGCGCGCGCATGTTTCCGTCCAGCTGCAGCCCGGCGCCGGGCGGCAGCACCTTCCCGATCACGCGCCACTCCACGCCGGAGTCGCCGAGCGCGCGATAGCGGATCACGCAGCGGTTGCCGTGCCGCCGGTAGATGTCGACGTCGAGCTCGTCGATCGCGAAGTGCGGTCCGAGCGTCGCGGGCGCGCGCTCGGCGAGCACCGGTCGCATGTGCGCCGGGTCGAGCGCCAGCGGCAGCGTCGCCAGGCGATCCACCTCGCCGGGGTAGCGGCTCTCATCCACCCACGGCATGCCGCACCTCCGCTGCCACCGGGATCTCGAGCGCCTGGCGCAGCGCCGCGGCGATCGGCCGCACGTTCCGCTCGGCGGCGAACTCGCGCTCGACCCTGAGACGGCCCGCCCGCCCCAGCGCGCGGGCCTTGTCGACATTCGACACGAGCTCGCCGATCGCGTCGGCCAGCGCTTCCGGCGAGCGCTCGGGCACGAGCAACCCGGTGACGCCGTGCTCCACGCACTCCGGCAATCCGGAGACGTTCGTCGACACCACCGGCAGGCCGCTCGCCATCGCTTCCACGACCACGTTCGGGATGCCGTCGCGGTCGCCGTTCGCCTCCACCTCGCAGGCGAGCGCGAAGACGTCGACCTCGCGATAGAACGCCGCCAGCGCGGTCTCCCCGTACGCCCCCGGCAGCTCGACCCGGTCCTCGAGCCGGAGCGTGCGCAACTGCTCGCGCAGCTCGCCCTCGAGCGGCCCGACGCCGACGATCGTGCAGCGGAACGCGACGCCGCGGTCGCGAAGCCGCGCGAGCGCGTCGAGCAGCACCGGGAAGCCCTTCTTCGCCACGAGCCGGCCCACCGACAGCACGTGCGGGACGCCCGTGCGCTCGCCGCTCGCCGGCCGATAGCGATCGGTTTCGACGCCGTGATAGCAGCGCAGGATCGGCGTCGAGTCGTTCGCGTGGCGCTCGAGGTGCGCGGCATTCGCGGCCGTGCACGTGGTGACGAAGCGCGCGCGCGCGACCTTGGCCGCGAGCTGGGCGGGGTGCTGCGTGTAGATGTCCTTCGCGTGCGCGCTGAAGCTGAACGGGATGCCCGAGAGCCGCCACGCGAAGTACGCCACGGACGTCGGATCGTTGCAGAAGTGCGCGTGCAGGTGCGTCACCCCGGTACCCGGCAACGCGTGCTCGACGAGCACGGCCGCCTGCACGAAGCGCTTGAGCGGCGCGACGTCCCGTTCGCGCACGCTGCGCGCGAGCGCTTCGGCGAGCCCCGTCAGGTAGCGGTGCGGCGCCTTCACGAGCCGCGCCGCGTTCGCGCCCGCCACGAGGCCGGGGGCGTCGAGCAGGCGGTCCGGCAGGTAGCTGACCGGCGCGCGCACCTGCGCGACCCGCTCGTGCACGGTCGTCTCACCCGGATCGCGGAGCGCGATGATGTGGAGGTCGAGGCCCAGGCGCTCGAGCATGAGGATCTCGCGCAGGATGAAGCTCTCGGAAAGGCGCGGGTAACCCTTGAGCAGGAATCCCACGCGCCGCGTGCGCGCTGGCCCGGGTCGGAGTGGCTCCATGCGCGGCCGCCTATCCGTTCGCCGCGAGCAGCCGCTCGGCGGCGTTCGCGGCTCCGTCCATGCTCGGGATGCCGGGCCCGTCGCCCGGCGTCGGCTCGTCGAGCTTGCGTCGGATCAGGGCGGCAAAGCCCTCGGCCGTGAGCTCGCGTGCGGGGACCACGGTGAACAGCCCGCGCTCGCCCATCAGCCGCGTGCGCATCGTCTGCTCCGCGCTCGGGCCCGAGCGGGGGATCACGATCGCACGCTTCCGGTAGCGCAGGATCTCGGACACCGTGTTGTAGCCGGCCATCGAGATGACGAGGTCGGCGCGGCGCAGCAGGCGGATGTTGTCCTGGCCGTGCCGGGTGACGTGGATCGGCAGGCCCTTCGCCTTCTTGCGCAGCAGCATGTACTGCTCAGGGTGCATGAACGGCCCGGTCGAGAGCACGGCATCGAACGGGACGCGCGGGAACATCAGGCGAACCGCATCGATGAACTTGTCCATGAAGAAACTGGCATCGGCGCCGCCGCCCCCGGTCACGAACACGAGGCCGTCGTGCCGCTGCGCGAACATGCGCGCGAGATCGGCGTCGTCCAGCGGCGGCGGCGCCTGCTCGCGGCTCACATAGCCGCAATAGGTCGCCTTGGCAGCGATCGACGTCGGGAATTCGTATTCGCGAACGAGGTCGAAGACATCCGCGCAGCCGTAGATGCAGACGCCGTCGTAGTACTGCTCGGCCGCCTCGTAGGCCCCCTCGAGTCGCCAGCGGCGGCAGATCTCGGCGGGTGCGCCGAGGATGTCGCGCAGGCCGAGCATGATGCGCGTGCGCGGGCGGCGGTGGCGGCGCATGAGGCGGAGCGCACCGGTGAGCTCGCCGAAGATGCCGTGCGGCATGTGATCCACGAGCACGAGGTCGGGCCGGTAGCTCTCGACCAGGCCCTCGAGCAGCCGGGTACGGATCGAGAGCACGTCGCGGTGGTCGAGCGAGAGCCGGTCGGAGCACCAGACCCCCGAATCGACCTTCACCAGGGTGGGGATCTTGACGAAGTCGCACCGCGGCGGCAGCGCGAAGAACGGCGCTGCGGGCGAATCGGCGACCACGAGCACCGACACGTCGGGTTGCGATCGCCAGACGCGATAGGCGACGTTGAGATTCCGTCTCAGGTGGCCGAGACCGAAGCCATCCTGGGAATAGATGAGCAATCGCGAACCGCTGCGGAGCATCTCCCTCTCTCTCTCTCGCTTCCCCCCGTCCCTGCATCGCGACTCGGCGTGTGGCGCCGGTCAGCCCCCGCCGCTCCCCTGCGACGGGTCACCGGTCAAAGGCCGGGGTGTCGGCCGTCACCCTCCAATCGGTGGTCATCGTGAGTCGTGATGTTGCGCGCAGGCCGTCGCGGCACGGCCAGCATGCGGACGCGTTCCCCGATGTGATCCAGCCCGTCGAGCGAGACCCGCTCGGCGCGTTCCGGACGGGGGTGGTCGGAACCGCCCGCGAGCGCGGACATCACCGAGTCCCCGAGGCTCGCCGGCGACAGCTCGCCGGGACGCACGAGACCGCACCAGCGCAGCCGACCGAAGACGTCGGCGCGCAGCAGGTGCTCGTGCGGCGGCTCCTCATCGGGCACGAGGATCGCGGGCTTCCGATAGGTGAGGTTCGCGCACAGCGTGTTGTACCCGCCCCGCGAGATCGCGAGCTGCGAGTGCCGCAGGTATTGCAGGACCTGCTTGCTGAACCGGTGGAAGATCACGTGCGGCAGCTGGCGCGCGCGCTCGGCGAGCGCGGCGTTCCAGCGTGCCGGCATCATCGGCCCGGAGATGACCACGCTCTGGAACGTGGCCGCGCCGTTCACGCGCTCGAGGAAGTCGAGATAGTTCGAGATGAGCGGGTAGCCTGACGCCCCGCCGCCCGCGGTGACGAGCACCAGCGGCCGGTCCGGGTGAGCCCGCAGCAGGTCGTTCGGGACACGGTGCGTCGGCACCGAGGCCGAGCGCAGGTAGCCGGTGTAGTGCACCTTCTCGGCGAGTGCGGCCGGGAACTCGTATTCCCGAGCCTGGTCGAACACGCCGCGGACCCCGTACACCCAGACCTCGTCGCAGAACCGTTCCAGCGTCTGGCACACGCCCTCGGCGGACCAGCGCGGGCCGACCACGCGCGGCGCGCCCACCATGTCGGGGAGCGCCCACACGACGCGCGTCTTCGGCAGCTTCTCGCGTACGAACGCCAGCACCGCCCGCATCTCGGCGGGCAGGTGCGACGGATCCCGGTCGATCACCACCACGTTGGGCTGGAACGTCTCGACCGTGCGCTCGGCGAGCATCCGCCGGATCTGCAGCGCGCGCTCGCGATCGAGCGAGATGCGGCTGGCCCCGGAGCCGGCCGCCGGCCCGACGCTCGGCATGCGCACCACATCCACGCCCTGGGGCGCGCGGAACCTGCCCACGATCGACAGGTTCGAGAGGACGAGAATCGCGCAATCGGAGAATTTCGTCGTCAGCGCAGTTGCGATGTCCAGCGTGCGCGCCGTCCGGCCCAGACCACGCTGGTCATAACAGCACATGAGAATACGAAGCGGGGACAAGAGAGACCTCGTTCTGCGGTGCGGCCGCCTGCGCTCTTCCTCCAAGATTGACGAGAGGGCGGTACATTTCGATCGGCGAACCAGGTCTACTTCACGCTGTGCGAGGTGTCACCGGTCCGCGCCCGGGGGCGCCACTTCCTGGAACACTGGGGCGTCTACGACCACTGCGGATGATTCATATCTATCGCCGCGGCCCACTGTACCCATACTGCGTCTGGATTTCAGCGAAATTCTTTTTCGAACGGCAACATGTTCGTGATGCGAGCGATACATGAATAGCCCACGTTTAACTTCTTGAATTGGGACTTATCCCACACTTCGGGGCTCCCCCGCGCGACCCCGGCACGCGCGAAGCGGCGCACGATCGCCGCCCGAACGGCGGCGGGGCCCGCGCCGGTGGCCCCGGACGACGCGATGGAACGCAGTGGCGGCCGCCCGTGACGCCGGCTCCCAAACGGAGTTTGGGCCCACCGGACAAGACCGGACCCCGATCGGCGATGGCCCAACGAATTCGCGCCCCAGGCCCACGATTCACCGTACGGGCCGCCGGGGATTCACCTGACGAAACGAGGCCCAACATGGAGCCGGCGCGAGCGCGAAACTTCTCCCGACCGGACCCCGCGCGAGGCCTTCCTGCGTCTCCGGCTCGCTTCAGCCCTTGAGCGTGGCGATGGGCTTCAAGCGCACGACGAGCGTGGCGAGCGCGTGAGCACGCATCGCCTGGACCACCTGTGAAATGTCCTTGAACGAACCCGGTGCCTGCTCGGCGATATCCCCAGCGCCGTAGCGATACAGTCGGATGCCTTTCTCGTACATCTCGCGCTGCACGTCGGCCGTCGAATACCGCGCCGTCGCCTCCGGTTTGTCCAGCACGCGACCCGCGCCGTGATTCACCGAGTGGTACGTGTGCACGGCTCCCTCGGCGGCGACGCCGATGTAGGAGGCGTCGCCCATCGAGCCGGGAATGGGGATCGGTTGTCCGGTGGTCGCGAACCGTGGGTGCCCGAGCGAGGCCGAAGGCGGCAGCGCGCGACTGCCGCCGTTGCGATGGATCCATACCGGTTGCCCGTTCCAGTGCTCGGTCTTGATACTGACGTGCGCGCAGTCGACGAGCAGCGGCATGCGGAGCGAGGGCTCGCCCAGCGTCCGTCGCGCCGCCTCCCGCAGGCGCTCGGTGATCGCGATTCGGTTCGCGAACCCGAAGTTCGAGACCGCGCTCACGGCCCGCGCGAACCGGCGGCCGTCGTCGGAGTCCGCGGGCAACGCGTAGATCGGCGACGGCGACCCGGGCGTGCGCCAGCGCGCATCGAGCTCCTCGAACTGCGCCTTCATCGTCTTGCTGCCGACGCCGCGCGAGCCGGTGTGGAGCATGAACACCGTGTCCCCGAGCCGGAGCCCGAGCTCGCGCGCGAGGTCCTCGTCCAGCACCTCGGTGACCTCCTGCAGCTCGAGGAAGTGGTTCCCCGCCCCGATCGTGCCGTAGCCACGGCGTCCCTTGCGCAGCGCCTTGCCGGGGATCGCGGCCAGGATCGCCTCGGGATCGTCGGTGTCGGTGGGCATCGTGCCGCCGTCCTCGATGCGGCTCATCTCGTCGTCATCGAGCCCGTAGCGCTCGCGGCTCCATGCCCCGCCGCGCAGGAGGATGTCGCGCACCTCGCCTTCGCTCAGCACGTCCTCCGTGTGCTCGACGACCGGCACCGTCGCCATCAGCTCGCCGAACAGCGCGTCCATCACGGCCGGCGAGAACACCCGCGCCTCGAGGCCGGTGCGGATCACGCGCATGCCGCAGCAGATGCCGGTGTCGACGGCGCGGGGAACGAGCGTGTCGGTGGTCGCGAAGCAGGTGCCCGTGGGGCTGGGGTTCCCGCCCTTGCGGTGGATGTCCGGCAGCACCGCGACCGGATGACTGACGCCGTGGGCGGTGGAGAGCTGCTCGAGCTGCGCCATGGTCTCGGCGTCCGGCACCGTCGCGCCACCCAGGAACAGCCGGATCGGGGCGCCGCCGCGGGCACTCAGGATCTCGGGCGCGAGCGCGGGGGTCAGGGTCACAGGTCCTCCTCGTGCCCGGCGGTCAGCGCAGCGAATCCGCGGACACGTCGGGGTGTACGTCCAGCTCCCATATGTCGTGGAACTTGTGCACCAGGTGCGCGTCCCCGCCATACACGAGCAATTGATGACGTCGTGGGTCGAAGACCGCGAGGTGATCGAGACGCGGCTGCGGTCCGGGTGTGATGTTGATCCATTTGTCGCTCGTGAGGTCGAAAGCCCAGACGTCGTTCAGGAAGCCCTGGTCGCCGAAACCGCCGAAGACCTCGAACCAGTTGTGCCCGGCGTCGTAGACGCCGGTCACATGGCGCCGCTTGGGGGGATGCGAATCCTTCGCCTTGATCCGCTTCCACCGCCCGGCGCTGTCCGCCGAGCTGGCGAAGTAGTAGGCCCAGGTGTCGTCCAGGAACTCGTGCGCGACCTTGTCCCAGCCGCCGAAGATCACCATCCGGTCCTTGGCCGCGTCGTAGACGGCGGCATGGTCGGAGCGACCGGGGGCGTGGACGTCCCCGCACGTGAGCTCGACCCACTTCTCGAACGTGGGCGAGCCCGGATCCAGGTCGAACGCGAGCAGCCGCCACTCGTTCACGTAGTCGATCGTGCCGGTGTTGTTGCGGCCGCCGAAGATCACCATGCGTTTGCGATGCGCGTCGTAGATCGCCGTGTGGTCCTCACGACCGGGCGACGTGGTGTCGGTCAGGTCCCGCCAGCGGAACGACTTGAGGTCTAGGCTCCAGAGCTTGTTGCTGGTGAGTCCGTTCTCGCCGCCATGGATGATCATCCGGTAGCCGATCGGGTCCAGGATCGCGACGTGGTCCTCGCTCTCCGGCGGCGCGGGGCCGCGGATCTCGGGCCTCGACCACGCGAACCGGCCCAGGTCGAGCGTCCACACCTCGGCGAGGTCGTGGTTGTCGTCGTTCTTGCCCCCGTACAACACCACCCGGTTTGCGACCGTGTCCACGATCGCCGTGCAGTCCTCGGCCGCGGGCGGCCTCGGCGAGGTCGCTGAGAACTGCGGCGTCCGGTCCACCCACTCGCCGGGCGAGGTGCCATGCTCCAGGCGCGTCGCGTGCTTGGCGCGCGGAGCTGCCTCGGCGGACAGCCTCGGGTGCGCGAGCAGAATTGCGACGATCAGGCCCAGCGCCGCCACCGCGAGCAGCCTGCGCATGTACCGCGAATGCTCCTGAGAAACGGTCACGCGCCCGCTCGGCGGTCGCGCGATCGTGTGGGGAGGAACGTCGATCGCGTCCGTGCGCGGAATACTCTAACGCCGACGCCGCCTCGGACTCCAGTAAAACTACGGCGTGAGCACGACGCGCTGAACGCGCGTCTCTCCGCTCGCGCTGAGCATCGCCCAGTAGGTCCCCGGTTTCGCTGCGCGCGCGCTGGCCACGCCGCGCCACACGGCGTGATGCGGACCCGCCTCGAGCACGCCGTCCACGAGCCGCGCGAGCCGGCGGCCGCTGGCGTCGAACACGTCGAGCGTCGCCGGGCCGGCGGCGGCCAGCGTGAAGTCGAGCGCGACCTCGCCGTGCGCAGGCGTCGGCCGCGCGGGCGCGAGCGCGAGCGTGCTGGTCCTGGGCGGCGTGCCCACCAGCCCGCCGCCCTTCACGATCGCGAAGCTGTCGCGCACCACGCCCGAGGCATCGAGGAAGTGCGCATCCAGCCGGTTGCCGATGAAGTCCAGCACGAGCGAGCCGAGCGTGGAGATCGAGGACACCATGCACGGCATCGACGAGACGGGGTCCGACTTCGAGCTGCTGCCGGCCACCGTGTACACGGCGCCCTCGAACGGGTACTGCTCGACGTGCGGCTTGGTGTACGGGCCGTTGCCGCCCACGCGGCCATCCCCGGAGCCCACCTTCATCGCGGCCGTGAGCGTCGTGCTGAGCCCGTAGTGGCCGTTCAGCAGGTATGAACGTTCGTACGAGTGGCTGTGGCCCGACAGCACCAGGTCCACGCCCGTCGAGTCCAGGATCGGCAGCACGTTCTGGCGCATGTCGCGCATGCGGCCGCCGCTGTCCCCGGAATCGTCCGAGTTGTGGCTGCCGTGCGTGTACGGCGGGTGGTGCCAGTAGCACACCACCCAGGCGGCGTTCGTCGCGGCCAGGTCCTGGCGCAGCCACATGACCATCGGCCCGCGGAGCGTCCGGTCGGAGCCCTCGGAATCCAGGCAGATGAAGTGGACGTTGCCCCAGTCGTACGAATAGTAGGATTCGCTGCCGGACGGCACGCCCCCGCACTGCCCGAGCGAGGGCAGCGAGAAGAAGTCCAGGTAATCGTTGTTCGCTCCCGAATAGAGTCCGTCGTGGTTGCCACGGGTCGGGAACAGCGGCCACTTGCGCAGCTCGGTCGGGTAGAGGTTGAAGCAGCCGGTCTGGTATTCCGAATCGGTCCCCGACGAGTAGGCGTTGTCGCCGAGCATGAGCCAGAGGTCGGCCGGCCACGAGGCGCAGTACGTCTCGAAGCGATTGCGCACGGACTCCGCGGCGGTGCCGCTCTCCCCCGAGTCGCCCACCACCCACACGCGCACCGGTGCCGTCGATCCGACCGGAGGAGCGGTGGTGCACCGGTACGTGGCATCGGGCGGCGTGAGGAGTGCGGCAGGCAGCCCGACCGCGTACGGGTAGCTCTTCCCAGGCTGGAGCCCGGTGACCCTGACCTCGTGCTCGGTGGTGAGCGCGGGATCGGTCACCGAGAGCGTGTAGTTGCCGGGTGCCCCACCCAGGTCCACGCGCGAGCCGGTGGCGACGTTCGTCCGCCAGCGGAACGTGATCGCGGTGGGCGACACCGATTGAAGATACGGTCCCCGCGTGATGGTCTGGGCCGAGGCGGCGGTCGCGCAGAGGCAGGCTGCGGCGAGCGCCATTCTCGTGCCACGTGTCCAGAAGCCGGTCATGGCTGTATCCCCCTGGCGGTGGGTGGCGGTTCAGAAAGCGCGGTTCGAAGCCTGTCTTCCAGCTCGCGCGAAGCCGGGTCCTGCGCACTGCGCGACTCGAGGCCGGCCAGCGCCACGGTCCATGCCTCGCGCGCCTCCCACGGCCGGCCGGCACGCGCGAGCAGGTCCCCGCGCTGGGCCAGCAGCCGTTCCGGGCGTGGAGCCACGGCGATCGCCGCGTCGAGGCGCGCAAGCGCCGCGTCGTAGTGGCCGGCCTGGGCCTCGAGATCCACGAGCCGGCTGGCCAGGTTCCATGCGCCCGGCCAGCGTTCGAGCCCGGCCTGGAGCACGCGGATCGCGCCGGGGGCACCCTCGCCGGGGCGGCTTCCAGCGATCCGCGACCGCGCGAGGAAGTGGTCGGCCGTGGCGCCCAGGTCGCGCGCGAGCGCGGCGTCCATCGTCGCCGCGGCCTCGTCCACGCGCCCCAGGCGGCGGAGCGCCTCGGCGCGCATCCACGGCACGCGCGGGTCGCTGGCGAGAGCGGTGTCGGGACACGCATCCAGGACGCGGAGCGCCTCGTCCGGGCGCTCCATGTCCTCCGCCAGGCCCGCGCGACAGAGCGCCAGCCTGCCGGAACCCGGGATCAGGAGCGCGGCGCGGTCCAAGCTGGCCGCGGCCTCGGCCCAGCGGCCATCGGCGCGCTCGATCTCGGCGCGCAAGAGGAGTGCCGTCGCCCGCGCCTCACCACGGGCGAGCTTCTCGTCGATCAGGCGCAGCGTGACTTCGTCGTCGTGAGCGACGGCGC
>Ga0070689_100000042_pt1 | contig 79383 bp, 62 predicted proteins | sample KBSS23HmetaG_FD_64669 | JGI IMG/M metagenome (GOLD analysis project Ga0070689, IMG submission 64669) | Switchgrass rhizosphere microbial communities from Kellogg Biological Station, Michigan, USA - KBS S2-3H metaG | ecosystem: Host-associated > Plants > Roots > Rhizosphere ...
GGGGGGGGCCGCGGCGGGGACGGGGGGATCCAGCGGCGCCGGGGGCGCTTCCGCTCCGCGGTGCAGTCTCTCCATCGAACCGGTGTCCCCACCCACCTTCACGGGGATCGATGCGGGACCGAACGCCAAGCTCCGCGTTCACGGGGTCGCCACCCATTCGACCGTCGCGGCCCTGACGTGGACCTGGACGGTCACCGCCTCCGGCGGAATGGACATCGAGACCACCAACATCGACAAGGCCCGCTCGACCATCGAGTTCCGGATCCTCAGCGCAGACACGTTTCGGATCGTCGCCAGCGTCGACGATCCCAGCTGTGGGTCCGTCACGAAAACCGCGACCGCGGTGGTGTCCAAGCCAGGATTTCTCTTTCGCACCACCGCCTCGAATTTTCCCGTGCAGGAACAGCGCATCGATCAGGCCGCCGGTTCGTCGGTGCGCATTGATCTGCAATCCGGAAGGCAATACATGATTCGGCCGTTGCAGGCCGAGCAGTTGTCCAACCTGGTAAGCGGCTACCTGCGCCTGACGGACCCGGGCGCCAACTTCAGCCTGGAGGCCAACACCACGCACGGTCCGCTGACGGCGACCCTGATCTCGGGCGCTTTCTACAACCTGCTGGTCGTGCCCGACGACAACACCGTCGCCCCTCTGCTGGTGCGCAACCGTCCGGATGACCTGCAAGGCTTCCCCGTCGATCGGGGGCTGCATGTCCTGGGACGGGCGCTGGACGCCAACGGAGACCCCGTCGTCGGCGCGCGGATGATCTTGAAGAACGGAGACCTCCCGTCGACGGTCGGACTCAGCAACGCCAGCGGCCAGATGGAGCTGTGGGCGCGGGCGGGGGCGGTCGCCGCCATCGTGGTACCGCCCGCCGGCTTGGGCCTGCCCCAGGCCCGAGTCGACCTGGCCAGCGACGGCAGCGGCATCGTGGTTCCCAACTCGTCCTCGTTGACGCTGACCATGACATGGGCGGCGGTCGCGCGCGGTCCGTTGACCATCTCCGTGCTGGGCGTCGACGGAACCTCCGCCGTCTCGGGGGCGCGGGTCCGCGTCTCTCTGCGCCCGTCCACCACGCCGGTCGGCGTGATCACGGCCAGCGGCGGCGGTGGGTCCGACCTCGGCTTTTCCGCCATGGGCTCGAACAACGCCGAGCTGACGTCGGACAGCAAAGGCCAGGCGCGCTTCGCGATGTTGCCGGTGGGGACGTACGACGTCACCGTCACGCCCCCCACCGGGTTGGCGCTCGCGGCAACCACCGGGCTGTCGGTGACGCTGCCGGCGGCTGGCCTGTCGCGCAGCGTGACGCTGGCGCAGAAGGTGAACCTGACCGGCACCACCAGCCCGGGCGCATCCGTCACCGCCATCGACACCAGCCCCGACGCGTCCGGAACCACCGTCACCGCCATCGCCGGCAGCAACGGCGCGTTCACGCTGGTGGTGGATCCGGGTCGAACCTACGAGCTGATCCTGCAGCCGCAGCCGCACCCGGGCCAGGCGTTGGGGCGCAGGGTGATCCGCGAGGCCAGCGTGGCAGCCTCCGGCTCGTCGCTGGGGTCGATCCCTCTGCCCCCGGCGGTGACGGTGACAGGCAATGTGATGAACGCGGGAAAGCCCGTGGTGGACGCGTTCGTTCAGGTGTTCTGTGTGGCCACCAGCGCAACCTGCGTGGATCCGGCCATCTCGCTGGGCGATGTCACCACGCTGCCCGACGGCAGCTTCACCCTGTCGTTGCCGGACCTGGCCGCCCCGATGTGAGGGTCGGCGCGCGCCGCCTCAAACCGCGCCTCTTGGTCCCGACGGGCGCGCGGACGGTTTGTCGAGCATGCCGGTGCCCCGCCCTCAGGAATCTGATTGCGAAGATCCAACGATCCCGCGAGTCTTGCGGGACCGGATCGGGGCGGCAAGCTGGCATGCGAGATGCTGAAGTCGCGTGTCGGAAGTAATCAATGACGACCCCTCTGCTCGAAGGGACCCACATGCGACCAATGAAGTTTGTGCTCTCGCTGGCTGTGATGACCATGATGATGGCCGGGGCAACGGCCGCCCGAGCGACCGGGGCGTGCACCGTCACCGCTGATTGTCCCCACGGATTCGTTTGCGAGACGTACACCATCGAACCCAAACCGACCGACAGCTGCACGAAGGACGCGCCCTGCGGCGCGCTGGAAGCCGCGGTGACGGCCGGCGCGTGTGTCCCGGCGACCTGCGCCACCAACGCCGATTGCGGCACCGACATGGTCTGCCACACGCAGACCACCCAAGCCTGCAGCGGCGGCAGCGCCGGCGCGTGCGCGCCGAATACGAAGTGCGACACCCCGCCCCCGGTCGAACCCGTCTGCACCACGCACACCACGTCGACCTGTACCTACCGCTGGCAACTCCCGTGCAACGCGGACAGCGACTGCGGCAGGGCTTTCACCTGCGTCGCGGCCACCAAGACCAACTGTCCGACGCGTTCGGGCGGCGGGCCCGTCTCCTCCGACGGATCCCTGCCATCCGGAACGACCGGCGCCGGCGGTTCCGGGGTCAGCCAAGGGGCGGGTACGCCGACCACGGCAACACCGACCAAACCCGACAGCACGACGCCGCCCGAAGGGGACGTAGCGGAATGCACCACGACGACCGCCTTCCCCGGCACGTGCCAGCCGACAGCCACCACTTGCCAGGCCGACAGCGACTGCCCCAGCGCGTGGACCTGCGTCGACGTGTCCGGGTCGGGCAACTCCACCGGAACGGGCACGGCTCCTGGCGGAACCGCCACGGGCGCCGGCGGAGTCGGGGGGGGAATCAGCGGCGCGCCCGCACCGACCGATCAACCCACGGCCGTGTCGAACGATAGCCCTCCGGTCGATCCGAAGATCGCGCCCGACTTGGTCGCGCCTCAGAAGGTTTGCCAGTCCCCTGACGGTGACCTCGGCCGAGGTGGCGCGCCGACCTCGAATGGAAGCACCACCGGTGGTGCCAGCGATCCCGCCCTGCCCCCGACCGGCGAAAAGAGCCTGGCGGCCGAGGACAGCGCGCAAGCCCAAGCGTCCGGCTGCGCGGTGGCCGCACACAACGCGAAGGGTGGCCTACCGGCGGCCACCGCAGGGCTGGCTCTGCTCGGCCTGGTGCTCGCGAGCCGGCGCAGAACGCGCCGCTAGTTTCTAGCGCCTCCCAGAACGCAGCACCTCGTCGCGATTCATCGTCATCGCCTTTTCAAGGGCGTTCGGTCAGTAGTGCGGCGGACGCTCGTCGACGATCGCGGGACCGTCTTCCTCGCCGCCGGCCAGACGCGAGTGCAACGACGCCAGCTCCCGGGTCAGGCGATCGATGATGCGCTGCTGGTCGAAGACCACCTGGCCAAGGTCGTCCACCTGGCGCTGCAGGTGCGTGTAGCGGGTCTCCAGCGTGACGAGGCGCGATTCCATGGGCCTCCCATAACACTGGACGCCGCGTTCTGCCGCCAGCACCGCGGGGCGGCCCAGGGGATGGGGACCTCGGTTGGCCCGAAACCCGAACCTCGCGGTACCTTGATGGGGTGGGTGGGAAACAGGCGGGCCACGATCGCGTGCTGCTGAGGGTCATCCCCGGCGGGCTGACGCCCGGGCCGATCATCGATGACATCGACGATGTGCTGCGCGCTTGTCAGGGCGACAACGCCGCCCGAGAAGCGTTGTTCAGGCGCCACCTGCGCATGCTCCGCCAGCGGGTCTACCGGCTGATGGGTCCCGATCCCGACTCCGAGGACGTGGTGCAGGAGGCCTTCCTGCGGGCGTTCTCCCACATAAGGCGGCTGACCGACCCGCGGGCCTTCCCGGCCTGGCTATCGAAGATCGCCGTGCACCTGGTGAACCATCGGCTGCGCCGCCGCAAATTGCTGCGCCGGCTGGGCTTCCAGCCGGGGGCCGATCGCCCCGAGGTCATGGACACCGTGGCCGCGCCCGGCGTATCGCCTGCGATCGCCGTCGAAGCTCGACGCGTGTATGCGCTGCTGGACAACCTCCCCACCGAAGCCCGCGTGGCGTTTCTGCTACGACACCTGGAGGAGATGACGGTGCCCGAGGTTTCGGCTCAGATGGGACTCTCCGAGCGCACCGTGAAGCGACGGGTCGCCCTGGCCGAGCTGCGCCTCGCCCCTTTCCTCGAGCTGGACGCGAAAGAGAGAGCTTAGATTATGGGCAACACCATGGATTCGTCAGGTACCGGAACGGCGTCGGCGCGGACCAAGCTGTCAGCGCTGATGCGGGCGACCCAGATCGGCTCGCCCGCCGATGCCGACGGTGCATGGCGGGCACTGCAGGCGCGCCTGCGCGGACGGGAGCATCGAGCGCGCCGCGCGTGGTTCGCGATCCCAGCCTTGGCCTTGGCAGCGACGGGCGTGTTGGTGTTCCTGTCGACCACGCACCGCACCTTTGATCGCTCGATCGAAATTGGCGGCGCGTTCGAGAGCGCCGAGACCGAGACGGCGCTGTCGCTCCCCGACGGAATCCGGGTCGACCTGGATCGGCGGTCGCGTGTGCGGCTTCAGACCGTGACCCCCGCGGAGATTCGCGTGGCCTTGGGCAAAGGCTCAGCGCGCTTCGACGTGGAACCGCGCCATCCGCGCCGCTTCGTGGTCGACGCTGACGACGTCGAGGTCAAGGTGGTCGGCACGCGCTTCCGCGTGACGCGAATCGAAGCCGGCGGTGATGACGCCGCGCGGATCGAGGTCGCCGTCGACCGCGGCATCGTCGAGGTGCGCGACCGCCGCCACGACGCCGAACCGCATCGATTGCACGCAGGCGAGCGCTTTTCGATGCCGGCAATTTCGATCGGCGAATCGTCTGCGGCCGCTCCCCCCGCCCAGGAACCCGCTGCCGGCGCCACGGCCGCGCGCGCGCGTCCCTCCCGCGCCGAAGCGATGCTCGCGGCAAGGCCGGCTTCGTCACCTTCGACGACCAGCGCGCGTCAGCTGCTGGAGCGCGCGCAGGTCGAATGGCGTGCCGGCCACATGACAGAAGCGGCCGCCAGCTACGAACAGGTGCTGACCCAGCACGCCTCCGACCCGCGAGCGGCGCTGGCGGCGCTGGAGCTGGGGCGCATCCAGATGGATCACCTGGCCAATCCCGCGGCCGCGATTGTCAGTCTGGAGCAGGCGCTGAAGCTCGGCCCACGCGCTTCCTTCCGCGAGGACGCGCTGGCGCGGCTGGCCCGGGGTTATGCGCGCCTGGGGCGCACGGCGGACTGCCGGCGCGCCCGCGAGGCCTACGCGCGCGAGTACGCCAGCGGGATCCACGCCGCGGCTGTGTCCAGACTTTGCGATTAGCGGGACCCACCACCCGGGCAACGGCGCGCCTGGGCTTCGCGGTCCTGCTGTCGCTGGGTGCAGTCGATGGGCCGGGCGTTGGTCTGGCCCACGGGGCCCCGGACATTGCGCCCCGTCCCCCCAGCGCCCTCTGGTTGCGGTTCGCAGGACCGTGGCCGGCCGCTGCCGCTGCCCTGGTCGAGTCCGATCTGGGCACAGCCTTCAACCGTCGTGGGTTGGCGGTCCAGCGCGCTGCCGACGCGGGCGCGCTCCCGGCTCGCCCGGAGCTGACCGTGATTGCCGATAACCAGACCCTGGATCGCATCACGCTGATCCTGGATTCCGCACCCAACGCCCCCGTGATCCGACGGCTGGAACTGGCGTCGTTTCCCCCCGATGGGCGCATCCTGGCGCTGGTGGTGGCGGCGGACGAACTGCTGGCGGCCGTGCGGGATCCAGATCGGTGGCGCACCACGCCGGCCACCACGGCCTCGTCTACGACGGGCGACCACCCCAAGCCCCCTGACAGCGAAAAGCCAAAAGTCGTCGTGGCCGTTCCCGCGGCGGTGGAGCGGACGCCCGCGACGCCCGCCAACTCGCGCCATCGAAGATCGCTGGGGGCGGGATTCGCCGTCGAACATTTTTCGGGGGGCCAGACCCATCTGGGTCCCAGCCTGATGGGCACGTTGAACCTCGGGGAAGCCTGGTTCGTAGGCCTGGCTGCCGACGCACGTCAGGGGCGCGCGGTCGCGACCGGCGACGGTCGGGTGACGTCACGCCTGCTGGGCGCGCGCGCGGCGGTGGGCGCGTACGTCGCGGGTCACGGCCAGCCGCTGACCCTCTCCGTCGACGCCGGCGTGCGCACCGGGCGACTCTGGTTCGAGGGGCAAGCCGACCCCTCGACAGCCTTGGTGGGCAACCGGGTCGGAACCTTCAGCGTGGTGGGCGATCTGAGGGTAACGTTGGCGTTGCACCTGGGCCGGCACAGCCCCGTTTCGGTTCGCGTGGGAGTCGGTCTGGGCGTTCCCCTGCTGGCCCAGCGCGCGGCACGAGCCACGACGCCCATGCCCATCACATCGGCCTCGGGGCTGGTGGTCGAATCGGAGGCCGGAATTGCCCTCCATTTCTGAGCGACGCAGAGTCGCGTCGCTGGCCGTGCTGCTGACGCTGGGCTGCACCCAGACTCACGTCGTCTTGATGTTCGAGGACGCGGGGCAACCTGCCGATGCCTCCCTCGATACCGACGGGGCGCCGGCGCCCGCGACCACCGTCAGCATCGGCTGGTCTCACGGCTGCGCGATCTCACACGGCGCGCTTTACTGCTGGGGCGCCAATGCCGAGGGGAACCTGGGCACGGGTGACACCACCCCGCACCAGAGCCCGACCCGGGTGGACGCCGCCACGGACTGGCAAGCCGTAGCGGTCTCGGAGCACGCTTCGCTGGCGCTGAAGCGCAACGGTTCGTTGTGGGCGTTCGGCGCCAATAAATACGGACAGCTGGGCGTGGGCGACTTCGCCGCGCACTACACGCCCACCCGTGTCGGGGAACGCTCCGACTGGACGGCCATCGCCACCCGCTTCGATCACGCCTGCGCCCTGACCGGTGACGGTGGGCTGTGGTGCTGGGGCAGGAACTTCGAAGGTCAGCTGGGACAGAACGATCAGGCCGGATCATCGACGGACCGGCCCATCCCCACCCCCGTCACCATGGCGCACGACTTCATCCAGGTCGACGCCGGGCAAGGACACTCGTGCGCGATTCGCACCAACGGTACGCTGTGGTGCTGGGGGCGCAACTCGGAAGCCGAGCTGGGACAAGGTCCCAACATGCCGATCCAGATCCGCCGCCCGGTCCAGGTTGGCACGGCCACCACCTGGCAAGCCGTGCAGGGCGGCCAGCATTTTACCTGTGGGCTGCGCGCCGGCGATGCGCTCTGCTGGGGCAGTGTGGGGGACGCCGCAATTCCTGGGGGCACGCCCGGCACGGTGATCGACACGCCGCTGTCCATCGGCGCTCCGGCGGGTATCGTGCAAATCTCGATCAATACCTTTGGGGGCTGCGTTGTCGACATGACGGGAGCCGCGTACGGCTGGGGCCGCAACATCGAGGGACAACTGGGCCTCGGCGATCTCGCCGTCCACGACACGCCCACCTTGATCGGAGCCAATGGTTGGTCGCAGATCTCGGTGGGCCGATTCACGACGTGCGGCGTGCGCAATGGCGCGGTGGTGTGCATGGGGGAGAACCACGACGGCCAGCTGGGCCTGGGTGATCTCGATCGGCGGTCGGTGCCGACGATCGTCACGTTGCCTCCCTAGTCTTTGGGGCAGCGCGCCTACCAGACCCGGAGCAACGCCGTGCTGACGCCCACCGTGGCCGGCTGGTTGCGTCCCCACAGCGGCACGTCCAGCGACGCCGCGGCCTGTAATCGCCAGGAGTCGTCGACGGGAAACAGCGCCGCCGCGCCGCCGGTCACGACGGCGACGCCGGCGGTCGCCGTCGATTCCGACCCACGATTCGCCTCGCGGCTGGCGCTGCCGAACATCCCCACCGCGATCTGATTGTTGAACCCATAGCCGCCGGCCAGCAGCGCCGTGAAGCGCGGCGCGAAGGATTGCCGGCCACCGGGAGCCACCCGCGACGAGCGCTGGGTGACCCAGGCATCCAGCGACAGGAACCAGTGCGTGAAGAGCTGTTCGATTTCCAGACCCAGCGTGCCTTGGAAGGATCCCGTGCCCGCGGCGTCCGTGCCCAGGGTGTTCCTTGCCTGATCGGGGGCTCGCCCCGTCGGGGCAGACAGCCCTCCCAGCAGGGTCAGCGCCGGCCCCCGGCGAAAGTCGCCCAGGCGCACCACCTCGTACCGCAGGTTTGTCGCGACGTCGCCAAAGAAGCCGCCCCACTCGGACGTGCCAGGCACCCGTCGGTACGTCTGTACGAACGGCACCAACAGGGCGGCCTGCAGCCGAGCCACCGGCCGCACCATCACGAACAGATCTTGCTCCGTGACCAGATCGCCGGCGGACACCGACGCGTACTCGCCGGTCGCGGAGAAATTGCCATAGGTCGAGCGCACCCGCGCCTGAAGGCCGGTGGCCAGGTCCTCGTAGACGCGCAGCCGCGCCGGAATCACCAGCCCGGTGGCTGCGCAGCACGCCTGCGCCGCCGCCGATGCGGGGAGCGCCGCGATGGCCAGCAACGCCACCGCGCTGGTCAACCTACGGAACATCAAAGACCGGGGTCACGGACTCGGAAGCCTCCGACGCCGCCAAGGTCGACCGCAGCTCCCAGCGGCCGTCCATGTACAGGTAGACGTTGTCAATCTGGTAGACGCCCGTCCCCTGCGCCACGACGCGCGTTCGCGCGGACGTTCCGTGCCCATGCGCTGCCATCCACGGCACCGCCGTTACGGTCAGCCCGTCGACGCCCAGGCCGTTGACGTCCGTGATCTGAAATTGCACGGCGTCCAGGCCCTTGATCGGCGGTTGTGGGAACGTCCGCACGGCGACCTGCCACAGGCCGCTGGCGGTCGTCAGCGTCGTCAAAGGTTCGGGTGGAAATGAAACTTCGCCGGGCGCCTCCCCGGGAGATCCGCATCCCACCAACGGCGCCGCCATCAACAGCGCGCGCAAGAGGCACGCGCGGACAGCGGGCCTGGGGATGAGTCCGGTCTTTGTTGCCCTATTCATGGCCCCCCATGGATGTCACGCATGGCGGCTTTCCGGTATGCGAAAAAGGATCGCACCCGGGCAATGTCCAGCGCGACGCCTCCGGTTAGCTGCGCGGGGGGTACTTCTTCAGCTTCAGCTGCAAGGTCCGGCGGGCGACGCCCAGACGACGCGCCCCCTCGGAGATGTTGCCGCCGCAATCGGCGAGCACGCGCTGAATGTGTTCCCATTCGGCGCGCGCCAGCGACGGGGTGCTCTCGATCCGTGCGGGATTTTCCGGGGGGCCATCCAGCTTCATCAAGGTCGCCACCAGCTCGTCGGCGTCGATCGGCTTGCTCAGATAATGCCGGGCACCCTTGTTCATGGCCTGGACGGCCGAAGCGATGCTGCCGTATCCCGACAGCACCACCGCCTTGGTGCCCGGGCTGATGGAAGCCAGGCCTTCGATCACCTCCTGGCCGGTCCCCCGCGGCATCCGCATGTCGACCACCGCGAAGTCCGGCGGTGACGCCGCGGCGGCGGCCAACGCAGCCGGCATGTCAGCCGCGGTGGTCACCTGAAACCCTCGCTCGCGGAGCGCCCGCGCCAGCCGTTCACGGAACGTGTCATCGTCGTCGACCAGCAGGATCGACGACGGGGCGCCGCGCGATGCGCTCGCGTCACTCATGCATCGGCGCTCCGGGTTCGATCAACGTTGCCGGCAGCCGGAACAGCGCCGTGGTGCCTGCGGGGGACGACGTGAGGCGCAACTCGCCCCCCAGACGCTCGACCGTGGTGCGCGCCAGAAACACCCCCAGCCCCATGCCCTGTCCCGGGGCCTTGGTGGTGAAGAAGGGTTCACCGATGCGTTCCAGAACAGCGAGCGGAATGCCGGTCCCTTGATCGCGCACCTCCATGGTCAGCGCGCCGGCCGCTCTGGAGATCAGCAGCACCACTTCGTCCTGGGCGCCCGACGCTTCCTGCGCGTTCTTTACGATCCCGCGCAACGCCTGTCCGAAGGCGCGCGGGGGAACCCGCACCCGCAGGTCGGCTTCGCCGTTCTTGAAGGCCGTCCGGACAGCGACGGCTCCAGGCAGATCGGTCAGCGCCGTCGCCACCAGCCCCCCCAGCGGCGTCGCCACGACACCTTCCCCGACGGTCTCTCCAGCGTCAGCCGACATGCGTTCCAGAATGGCGCGACAGCGATCCACCTGTTCGCGCACCAGGCGCAAGTCGTCCATCGCGTCCGCGTCGGCCCCCACCAGCGAAGCGCGGCGCTGCAGCTCTTTCATCACCACGGCGATCGTCCCCAGGGGCGTGGACAGTTCGTGCGCGGCGCCCGCGGCCAGCGTCGCCAGTGACGCCAGGCGCTCCTGGCGCGCCGCCACCAGGCGGGAACGTTGAAGCTCGGCCTCGCGGGCGGCCAGCGCGCGGCGCACGCGCAGCAGAAAATAGACGATGAAGCTGGCGGCCACCCCAAAAGCGACCCACATGCCGCGCAGGTGGAGGTCCATGTACAGCTCGTGCGATCCCGTCATCGACAGCGGCCGATGCCACTGGAACAAGACCGCCGAACATACCAGCGCCAGCGCGGTCAACGCCCAGGTCCAGGCACCGGCCAAGGTGGTGGCCGCGAGGGCGATCTCCACCAGATACAGGAAGCTGAACGGATTCGAAGGTCCCCCGGTGAAGAACAGCAACCCGGTGCACATCACCACGTCCAGCGCCAGCAGGGTGGCGAGAAAAACCGGCCGCGCGGCGTGGCGACGCGCGAACAAGATGGCCGCCCCATTGGACGCGGCTTCGAGCGCCACGATGGTCAGCAGTGGCTCGAGGGGCAGCGCGATTCGCAGCAGATAGTGCACGGCCAGGATGGTCGCCAGTTGCCCGGCCGCCATCGACCAGCGCAAGCGGATCAACCAGCCCAGGTTGATCTGATCGGGATGGGTGGCGTCGACCGGCACGGCAACTTGGGCTTTATCAGACATCGCCAGGTCCAGAGGTGTAGCAATTTTTCGCACGAAAGAAACGGAGCGGCTTCGGACCAGCCAGGTTCGGGCGCTTTCGCGTGAGTCACACCCGATCGAAGAGGCGTCGGCCCAAGTCGCTGGCCGTCACCGCGGCTCGCGGTAAACGGGCAAACATCGTTGTTGCGGGGCGTATCGGGATTGCAATCACATTGCAACCGCTTCACCTGCATTCATTGCCGGCGCGCAATCAATTCAATCAAAATCACCTTGACCGTCGTCGCGCAGTCAAGTATTCATACGACCTTCGATCATGTTCACCGCCGTCCACAAAATGCCGATGCGTCTCGCTCCGAAAACGGACGCGGGTTCGTTTCGCTCGCACATCGTGCGACAGGCCGTCCAGCCCTGGACGAAGCGCAAGACGGGGGTGGCCACCGGATAACCAAGCGGAATTTCACTTGGATCCGACCAAAGGCCACCCCGGGAAACCGCGGTGGCCTTTTTCGTTTCCAGGGTCTCGCGAGCTCTGGATCGTCGGCGCGCCGACGGTCAGCAAGCGATTGCTTCGACCGCACATTGCCAACCGAACATTCAAATCACGAAACAAAGGAGATTGCTGGCCGTAAATGATTCGTTGGTGAGCCGATCACAACATTGAACGTGGGAGGGGCGCGCATGCGCTTCTACAAACCACAGACAACAGGAGAGACTCTCTCCCGGCCGGAGGCATAGCCCACGCCGAGTCTGGGGTGGCTGACAGCAAGGACGTCCATGATGCGCCCCTCCCGCACCTCTCGACATTTTTCTGTGAACGAGTGCGAAGCGTCGAGCATCGAGGTGGTGAGCCTCGACCAAGCCGGTTCGAGTCCGGTCGTTCACGCCAAGATATGATGCGTCCGTCATCCCGCGTCCGCGCGAACCACGAAGGTGGCCCGCAAGAGATCACCATCGCGCGAGGATCCCCCCACCATCAGCTGAAACTCGCCCGGCTCGACCACCCATTCGCCGTCCTCGTCGCACAACGCGAGCGACCTGAAAGGGATCGAAAACGCCACGGTCGCGACGTCGCCGGGGGCCAGCTTCACGCGCTGCCAGGCTTTCAGCTTCTTGGCGGGCCACACCACCGAGGTGTAACGATCACCGAGGTAACACTGCACGATCTCATCGACCGCCACGTTGCCCCGATTGGCCACGGTGATCTCGGCCTCGACTGACTCGCCCGTCACCAGCTCGGTCCTGGCCAGACGTAAGCCGAAGTAGCGCAGGGTCGTATAGGAAAGCCCGAAGCCGAAGGGAAACAGCGCATCGAAGTTGGCGTTGGGCAGGTCGGGATAGCCGCTCTGGTGCGCACCGGGCGCCTGGTCGTAGCGCACCGGTTGCTGACCCACGTGATGGGGCCACGACAGGGTCAGCTTGCCGCTGGGGTTGAGCCCGCCCAGGAGCGCCTCGGCGATGGCGGTGCCGCCCTCCATTCCGGGGTTGTGCGCCAGCAAGATCGCATCGGCGTGGGCGGCCACGTCCGGGATCGCCAGGGGCTTGCTGGTCAACAACACCACCACCAGCGGCGTGCCGGTCGCACGAACGGCCGCGAACAGCGCGCGCTGCTCGCCAGGCAGTTCCAGGGTGGCGGTGGACTTGGCCTCGCCCGCGAAAGGCAGGCGATCGCCGAGCACCAGCACCACCGCATCCGCCGTTTCGGCCAGACGGACCGCATGCGCGATCTTCTCGGGGGCCGCTTCATCCAGGCCGGTACCGACGGGCGCGTCGACGTAGCGGGGCATGCCCCGATCGGTGACAGCCAGCGGAGCGGCAACACCACAACCGACGCTGTGAACGACCTCGACCCCCTCCCCCAGCAACTGGCGCAGACCGGCCAGCACGGTCACTGTCGAGGCGGGCGCATAGGCGTCACGCGCGCCATGCCCGAGGCCTGCGCCCAGCTGCCAGTCCCCCAGGGTATTGATCCAGTCGTCGCTGTTGGGGCCCAGCACCGCCACGCGCTTCAGAGACGCCCGCACCAGCGGAAGCACGCCGCGGTTCTTCAGCAACACCAGAGACTGGCGTGCCGCCTCGCGCGCCAACCGGCGATGCGCCGGGGTCGCGCAGACGGCACGCGCCTGGGCCTCGTCCGGCAGGCGGGGATCCTCGAACAGCCCCAGGCGAAACTTCAGCGCCAGCACGCGCCGGCAGGCTACGTCGATGCGCGCCACCGTCACGCGCCCGGCGGCCAGGTTGTCCAGCGTGTCGCGAAAGAACGAAGGCGTGGCCATCACCATGTCGTTGCCGGCCATCAACGCACGGGCCGCAGCCTTAGCGGTGGTGGCGCAGATGCGGCGATCGCGGTGCATGCGGCCCACGATGTCCCAGTCGGTGACCATCACGCCGTCGTAGCCGTTGCGATCGCGCAGCTCGTCGGTCAGCAAGCGTGGGTTGAAGGCGACCGGCACGCCATCGGTGGCGTGGTAGGCGCTCATGAAGGTCGCCGCCCCGGCGCGCGCGGCGTCCTCGAACGGCGGCAGAAACACCGCGCGCAACGTGCGCCAGGAATGGCCGGACTCGCTGCCGTCGCGCCCGCCCTCGCTCTCGCCGTAGCCGACGTAGTGCTTCGCGCAGGCGGCGATGGAATCACGCGCGGCCAGATCGTCGGTCTGGTAGCCGCGGATCATCGCCGCGCCCAACCGGCCGATCAGGGTGCCGTCCTCGCCGAAGGTCTCGTTGATGCGTCCCCACCGCAGATCGCGCGGCAGGCAGAGCACGGGGCTGAAGGTCCAATGAATGCCGGTGAAGGCCGCCTCGACGGCGGTCACGCGCGCCACGTCCTGACACAGCGAGGGATCCCACGCCTGCGACAGCGCCAGTTGACTGGGGAAGATGGTGGCGTGGGGCCACATGCTGTGCCCGTGGATGGCGTCGACCGCCACCAGCAGCGGGATGGACAGCCGCGAGCGCAAGGCCGCCTCGCCGCAGGCGCGCACCGGTTCACCGACGGCGCAGAGAATTGATCCGATCTCGCCTCGCTGGCACGCTTCGGGCGAGGCCAGATCGAAGCTTTGCTGCTTCGGTTGTTGGACCAGCTGGCCGACCTTCTCCTCCACGGTCATGCGCGACAGCAGATCGTGGACGCGCTCTTCGATCGGGCGGGCGGGCTCCTGGTAGGGCAAGCGAGGCATTCGGAAGTCCTTGATAATGGGGCGCCGGCACAGGCGCCGACCTGCCGCGCATCCTAGCCCAGGGTCCGGCGGTGCCTGGCGCGGGATGGTGGACGGTCCAAATGGCCATGACGGCGGTGGACTTTTGTGGGGAAGATTGTGTAGGGTGGCTTGCTTCCCCTCCTTTCCTTACAGACAGACAGGGGGCCCCCAGGGTCACAGGTGACCCTTCACGGTTGCGGCTTGCAGGCCGTGCCGCGCGGGGCGCAGCGGGCACGTTCTTCGAGCACCGGAGGTTCACCGTGAAAAAAATGGGACGTAAGGAATTCTTCAAGACCTTGGCCGTGGTGACGGGCGCGGGCGTTGGCCTGACCAGCATTGACGGCTGCGCACCGGCCGAGATGAACGGCGGAACCGGCGGCAAGACCGGCTCCGGCGGCTCGGGGTCGGGCGGCAGCGGATCGGGCGGCTCGACTTCGTCGGGCGGCTCTACATCATCGGGCGGGTCCTCGTCGTCGGGCGGCTCCACGTCGTCGGGCGGGTCCTCGTCATCGGGCGGCTCGACTTCGTCGGGCGGCTCCACATCATCGGGCGGTTCCACGTCGTCGGGCGGCTCCACATCATCGGGTGGCTCGACGGGATCGGGCGGCGACACGTCATCGGGCGGGTCCTCGTCACCGGGCGGAAGCTCGGGTGGCGGGAAGTCGGGCAGCGGCGGCTCGGGGCAGGGCGGCAGCGGCAACAAGGGCGGCAGCACCGGTGGCGGCGGCAGCAGCGGCGGCAGCTGTGCCACCCCGATGGTGATGATCTCCAGCGACCCCAAACACGCCATGACCGTCACGCAGGCCGAGATCGCGGCGGGCGCCGAGAAGACCTACGACATCATGGGGACCCAGACCCACAACCACACGGTCAAGGTCACGGCCGCCATGTTCACCATGCTGGGCAAGGGCATGATGATCATGGTGACCTCGTCGACTGACTCTGGCCATTCGCACATGGTCACCGTGAAGTGCTCGTGATCGCGCGCTGATCCGACAACGCAAGCGATTCAGACACGCGCCTCCGTGCGGACCTGGACGAGCACCGCCTCCAGCTCGGCCAGGTCGACGGGCTTGGTGAGGTGGGCGTCGAACCCGGCCGCCACCGTGCGCTGCCGGTCCTCGGGCTGGCCGTAGCCGGTCAGCGCCACCAGCGAGATACCGGGCCCCAGCGCCGCCCGCACGCGGCGCGCGACCTCGAATCCATCCAAGATCGGCAGGCCGATGTCGACGATCGCGATCTGGGGCTTGAGGGCCAGCGCCTGCGTGACGGCGTCTGACCCGTTGGTGGCCACGTCGACATGGAAGCCATCCAGCTCTAGCAGTTCCCGCAGCATCTCTCGGTTGTCGTCGCTGTCCTCGACCAGCAGCACGTGCGGCCTGTGGCCCCCCGGCGGCAGCGGCATGCGGCGCGGCTCCGGCAGCGGCAGCTGGTCCGGCAGCGCCGACGGCAGCCGCACGGTGAACGCGCTGCCCTTCCCCACCCCTTCGCTGGTCGCCGACACGGTCCCGTCGTGAAGCGCAAGCAGGCTGCGCACCAGCGTCAGGCCTATACCCATCCCGCCCTGCGCGCGGTCCAGGCTGCGGTCGACCTGCGCGAAGAGATCGAAAATTCCGGCCAGCATTTCAGGCGCGATGCCGACGCCGGTGTCGACGATGCGCACCCAGGTCTGGCTATCGTCGGCGCCCGCCGTGACCTCGACGCGGCCGCCGGTGGGCGTGTACTTGATGGCGTTCGCCAGCAGGTTGGTGAAGATCTGCTCCATGCGATCCGTGTCGGCCACGACCCACAGCGGGCGCGCGCCCAGCGCGGAGAAAATGCTCAGCCGTTGCGCGTCGAAGGCCGGTTCGAGTTGTTGGATGGTTTGCTGCAACACCGACCGCAGGTCCAGCAGGCGCTTCTGAAGCACCACCTTGCCGGTGGTGACGCGCGAGACGTCCAGCAGATCATCGATGAGCCGCGCCAGGTGCGTGACCTGCCGGTCAATGATGGCCAGGGGACGCTCGATGGCCGGCCCCGGCGGCATCGCCCGCTCCAGCAGGCGCATGGCGTTGCGGATCGCCCCCAGCGGGTTGCGCAGCTCGTGGCTGAGCGTGGCCAGGAAGTGGTCGCGCTGGCGCACCCCCACTTCCAGGCGATCGAGCAGCTCGCGCGACTGGTACTGGCGCACCCGCGCCCGGAGGGCAGACCGCACGGTGCTGAGCAGGGTCTCGGGGTGCAGCGGCCGATCCAGCAGTGTGACGTTTCCCAGCTCCTCCACCGCCTGATTCAACCGCACGCTTTCATCGCGCGTCGGGGGACGGGTGGCCACGACCAGCAAGGGAAAGTCGGCCCACACCGGCTGGGCGCTCATCGCCGCGACCAACCGAGCCCGCGCCGGCTGCGCGAGCGCCTCCTGGGTCAGCAGGCCGGCCGCCGCGCCGCGCTCCAGCTCGGCGCAGAACATCTCGACGTCGCGGCACACCGTCGACGGAATCGAGGCGTCCCGCAGCACGGCCGCGGCAAGGTGCGCGTCCCGACCGGCCGGCGCCAGAATCAGGACGCGCGCGTTGAGGTCGTTACCGTCGCTCATTCCCCGTCCGCAGCCGGCATTGTCGAACGCACGGGCAGCCCGGTGAGCAAGCCCTGCAGACCGTGGAGCGGCTCGCCCACGCGGATGCCGTTCTTCTCGATGAAGAGCTCCCGGATGGCGCGCTCGTGGGCGCCCGTGCGCCGCTTGAGCATGGAGATCGCCTTGCGCAGCTGACCGGCCATCTCGAAGTGGCGAAACACCATCACGGCGTCGGCCAGGTAGCTGACGTCGATGGGGCTTTGCATCGCCGCCCCCACCAATCCGTGTTGCGCGACCACCATCAGGGTGACCACCCCCCGTTGACCCAGATACGTGAGCAGCTCGTGCAGCTGCAAGGTGAGGAAGTGCTCTTCGGGCATGGCGTGCATGTAGCCGTTCAGGCTGTCGATGACGATCACGCGGGCGTCGCGCTCGTCGACGGCCTCGCACACCAGGTGCGCGAACTCACCCGGCGCCAGCTCGGCGGGATCGACCTGCCGGACCTCGATCAAGCCGGCGGCGATCTCCGAGTGCAGATCCATACCGACCCCGGCCGAGCGGGTCAGCAGCGTGCTGGCACTCTCGTCGAACGCGAAGATCACAGTCCGCTGTCCGCGGGCGGCGGCGCTCTTGGCGTACTGGACGGCGACCGCCGACTTGCCGGTACCCGCGGGGCCCATGAGCAGCGTGCTGGTCCCGCGATCGAGGCCCCCGCCCACCAGCGCGTCGATCTGCGCGACGCCTGACGGAAGGGAGCCGCTTTCGAAGCCGTGCCGGTGATGAGCCGCCACCAACCGGGGGAAGACCTTCATCCCGCCGGTCTGCAGCGCGAAGTCGTGGTATCCGCCGCGGAACGGGACCCCGCGCATCTTGACGACGCGCAGCCGGCGGCGCTCTGCGCCGTAGAGAGGCGACAGCTGCTCCAGGGACAGCACACCGTGCGCCAGGCTCTGCAGCTGGAGATCGCCAGGCTCCGCTGTGCGATCGTCGAGGAGCAGCACTGTGCACCGCCGGCCCACGAAGAACTGCTTGAGCGCCAGCACCTGACGGCGGTAGCGCAGGGCGCCCTGTGAGAGCAGCCGGATCTCCGACAGCGAATCGAAGACCACGCGCGAGGGCTTCACGCGCTCTACCTCGTCGAGCAACAGCTTGGTGGTCTCGGCCAGCTCCACCTCCGACGGGTGGAAGAGCGTGTTCTCCTCACCGCCGTTGCCGCGATCGCCGACGGGGAGCTCGAACAACAAGAGCTTGTCCAGCGACCAGCCGTGCGAATCAGCGACGGCGCGCAGCTCCTCTTTCGTCTCCGAGAGCGTCACGTACAGACAGACCTCGCCGGCCTCCGCCCCCGCCAGCAGGAACTGCAACGCCAGCGTGGTCTTGCCGACGCCCGGATCGCCCTGCAGCAGATACAACCGGTCGCGCGGCAGGCCGCCGCCCAGCACGTGGTCCAACCCCGACACGCCGGTCGGGACCCTGTTGATCGGTTCTCGGGGATGCGAGGAAGTCATGGCCGAACCTTAGCGTAGGATCTGCCCGCCCAATCTAAGTCGTCGCGCGCCGTCCCGGTAGGCGCCGGAGACGCCATCGTCGAAGCAGCGTGATCAATGCGGTGGCGTCCGAGGTACCTCAACCTTGTTCAGAGCTTGGGGGAGAGACCACTCCGCGCGACCGAGCGAACCGATGTCGCGCTTTTCCAGGACGTAGAGCGAGCGTCCCACCGGATACGCCGGGTCGCGCAACCGCGACAGGCGGCGCGCGTGGGTGACGTGCAGCCCCAGCGTCTGGAACAGCTGGCGCCAGGCCGGATCACGGCGAAAGGTGCAGGGGCCCGTGCGGCGGATCCACTGGTGCTCGTGACGCTGGCACAGCCAGCGATCGATCCACGCCCGGGGAGTGTCTTCATAGATCACCAGGCGCCCCTCAGGTGTCAGCACGCGAGCTGCATCGGCCAGCAACCCGCGCGCGTCGGAGGCATGGTGCAGGACGTAACAGAACAGCACGACATCGAAGGTCCCGGTGGCGAACGGTAGCGCCACGCCATCGAAACGCCGGTACGCAATCTTCGCCGCGGCCCCGGGGCCGACGTCGGTGCCATGCACGGGAACCCCCAGCAAGGCCCCCAGGTGGTGCGCGATGTAGCCGCTGCCGCACCCGACGTCGAGCGCCCGCGCGCCCGCGGGCAGATGGGTCGCGATCTCTTTTGCCATGTCGTAGGCGCGACCGACACTGCGCCGCCGAAGAAGCCGGAGATAGGGGCGTGGAAGAGTCATGGGGGGTGGTCACAGCAAGGCCCGCGCCGTCGACGTCTGTGAGCTGGATCGCGCGGGCGGCGGCGCAACCGCGCCAATGTCTCCGGCGCGGCGTCAACGATTCAACGAACCCGCCCGACCTCGAACACACCGGTGACTTCCGCTGGCGCGAGAGAAATGGACCGGGGCACGGCGGTGCCGTCACTTGAGACGAGGAGGGAGTCGCGGCGCGCCCTCACAAGAACGGCGCCCTATCCCGAGGAGCGATCCTGATGTCGAACGAGAGTTTCCCGCGGTGTCCATGTCTGGTAGCGGTTCTGATGGTCGCGGCCTGCCAGGACAACCGTGGGGCCAGCGTCGACGGCGGCGCTGGAGGAGCGACGACAGGAATGGGCGGGAAAGGCACGGGCGGGAGCCTCAGTTCCGGTGGGGACGTGGGTGCGGCCGGATCCTCGGCGGGCGGGGCGTCCGGGGGACAAGGCGGTGCCGTGACGATCGCAACCGGCGGGCAAACGCCCGCTGACACGGGAGGAGGGGGTGCCGGAGGGACACCCGGCGGGCGAGGCGGCAGCGTCGCAACGGGGGGTGGCGCTGGGTCCGCAGCGGCGGGTGGCGGAGGCGGCTCGAAGGCAAACGGGGGCGCGGGCGGCTCGAAGGCGAACGGGGGCGCGGGCGGTTCGAAGGCGAGCGGTGGCACGGGCGGCGAGGAGCTCAATTGCAGCACCCTCCGCATTCCCCTGGATCATCCGATCCCTGCCACGGCGTACACGCCCACCGCGGAAACCATCACGGACGGTGCCACCGGATTGATGTGGCAACGAAACGTCGACCCGACCTTTCAAGCAAGCTTCGCGTCTGCCCGCTGTCCGACCGCGCTGGGAGGCTTCACCGATTGGCGACCGCCGACGGTCTTGGAGCTGGCGACCATCGTCGATTTCGGGGCGGAGAATCCCACCATCTCGCTGTCTGCGTTTCCAGGCACGCCAGCGAACTTCTTCTTCACCTCCACGCCGCTGTTCATGAGCACGTTCACTGAGTGGACGATCGACTTCAAGACCGGGTTGACGGTGAACGGTTCCAGTTCCGGCGGGTACCTGCGCTGTGTGCGCCCGTCGGGCGAAAAGGTGTGTTTTTCGGGCCCGCGATTCGTCGTCGATAGCAAGGCGTCAGCGTCGGTGGGCGTCGAGGTTGTCGTGGACCGGTCGAGCGGTGTCCCGTGGGAACGGGGAGCTCCGCCCGTGCTTTCGTGGGATCAGGCCAAGGCACGTTGTACATCCCTCAACGCCCGGTCCCGTCTTCCCACCGCCAAGGAACTGCTTTCCCTGGTGGACTTTGCCAAGGTCTCCGCGATCGACGTCGACGTCTTTTCCGACACCCTCAAGGGCGACTACTGGACGTCGACATTGGCACCGGGCAGCACGAGCAACGCCATCACGGTGAGTTTCGGCAACGCTACCTACAGCGGGACGCACGCGACGCCCACGACGGAAGCCCACCTCGTTCGCTGCGTGGTGAACCCCTAGCGCGAGGGTTCGGATCGCATTTCCATCCGTGCTGGCGGATGGGATGGTGATAGAAGCAGGCCATCGTGAACAACACCGACGACTTCACCTTCCAGGGCCAGGGCACGCTGAAGCGCATCGACACCTTCGTTTCGAAAGCCGGCAAGCCGATCCTGACGCTGATCTTCGAGACCGGCGGACAGTATCCGCAGATGATCCCGATCAAGGTCTTCGGCCGGTTGGCGGATGATGCCGCGGCCTGGAAGCCCGGTTCGGTGCTGGCCGTGACGGGACGCCTGGGCGGACGCGACTGGAACGGCAAGGTCTACGGCGACAACGTGGCGATCCACGTCGACGTGGTCACCGCGGGTGAAGACGGCGACGCTGGCATGCCGCCCGACGACGGGGTGCCTCCGCCCAGCGACGACGACGTTCCGTTCTGACCTGCAGCGCGGAGGAGACCCGTCGGCGGGGAATCGCCCTTTCACGGGGCTCCAGGGCGTTCCGACGCCGTCAGGTCTAGCGAAAACGGAGAGCCTATTTCTTAGGGTTACAGAGTGGCTGCCCCTCCGAGACGTTCCCACGCGCGTCCTTCTTCCATCTTGCGCACGAAAATGGGTCCCACAACGCCGGAGCGGCGTTCTTGCGAAAGGTGCTGCGCTGGATATCGACGTGAGGTGCCGACCGCCTCGACCAAACCAGCACGTACCGGGGCCTCGCTCCAGCATATTCGAAGGTGTCCCCGTCCAGGTCGGCCGAGCCCAGCTCGCCGAATCGGATCCCGCCCCAGTCACCGGCCTTTGGCTCGGCTTCAGCCGAGGTGAAGGTCACACCACGCGCGACCAATCGGCCCGGATAGTGATCTCCCACCGCAAGTCCCTGCTCCGCCTTGAACTTCAAGGTTGTCCCGGGTGGAATCGTCAGCACCGCCGGCGTGTCCCAGTCGAGGGATCCGACACGCAGGGAGTCGACGACGACGTAGGCGGTCGACGTTGGCGGCAATTCCATCGTACGACGGACGATCCCGAACAGTTCAACGGACTCCGTGGGAGCCCCTCCCAGGTGGTTCACCCGATTGATGTCGATCAGAGCGGAGACGCCCCCGTTCGGACCAAACTTGATGTCCTTCCACGACAAAGGTGCGTCCGTCCGCACATCCATGCCCCGTCGGGCATTGTTGCGAAACTCGATGTCCGACAGGACGAGACTCGCTGGCGAGCCATACTTCTGGACACCTGAATATCCCAGGATTGAGAGCCCCCCCGCCTTTTGGTCCCAGCCGACCCCCTCCCAGGGACGACCGGCAAATTCGATCGCGACGTGCTCGAGCGTGCTGGCGGGCCACGCTTTCGCTCCAGATTGCTTGAGCAGTTCGTCCCAATCGAAGACGACGCCGCACCAGTCCCCTGGCTGCGGATTCGCGGCCAACGACGTGAAAACAATGCGTTCCTTCGCTGTCCCCCTTGCGAAGAGTTCGCCTCCCTTCACATAGAGGCCCTTCCCGGTGGCGACCGCCACCGTGACCCCAGGCCCAAGTTCCAGGCGGCCACCGACTCCAATCACAGCGTCTTCGAGCACACGAAGGCGACGGTGGGCGGGAACTCGAACGACGTCGCGCACGACGGCTGGCAAGTCAATGAAGGCCGCGACACCAGATTCAGCGCCTACGACCGATCCGTTCGCCGCAGCCGCCTCGAGCCTGCCGTCCGAGGGCTTCCGTTGGCACGCAGCCAGCCCGATGGCGACGAGGAGAATGGAGGAGAGGGACGTGCGTATGCTTCCCACGGAAATCCGATGAGGGGTGCTTTGACCTACGGTCCGGATATCACATCTAGGGCAGAGAATTCGGGCCCGAGAGGCTCGTCTATGATAGCGGCCAGGTGCTTCCCTCTCTCCTCCGTGACGCCAAGAATTCCCATGTAGTCGCAGGTCATCCCCTTGTTGAAAGGTAGCCCCCCGCGATACTTCACCCTCGATCCGCCCGGAAATGGATCAAGGTACAGAAACTGATCATCAACGTAGCCGACCACCAAGACGGTGTGACCTCCCGAACGTTCCGCCTGAAGAGCCCCATTCGGGGCCAGCATGCTCCACTCCGGGTTGTAGACGAGGCCAAGTCGCACGGCAGAACCGGAATCCAGGTGAGACTTGATCCTCGCAATGGCACCGAGCGTGACTTTCGGATCGTATCGAATGTCGGCAAAGGTCATTTTAGCTTTTCCATGCGCCTTTATTGGTTCGTGATACGAGGCGCCGCCATGAAAGACGTCGCCAAACAGGGCCGTTCCGGCTCGCTGCGCGACAGTTCCACAGAGGAGACGACTCGGATCTCCATAGACGCCGTCGTGCTGATCAATGATCGGCGCCGGGGCCTTCCGATTCTGTATGATTTGCTGAATCGCCACGATTTTGCGGGCGTCCGGGCCGTTGCTGATACGGGCGAGTAGGTCGACGGCGCGAGGTCCTAGGTGCGACGCATGAGGACCAACCGTGACCGCTCCCACCGGCTCGTTTCCTACGTAAATGACAACCTTCCCGAGGGTCTTCGCACGAATGGCGACGTCGACGCCGCCGGATCGCGGGCTTCCCAATCGTATATCCAAGGCCCCGGGCGGGTCGGTCCGAAAGGTTATCGAGGGCGCCGTCCGCAAGACGCCCCCCGCGTAATCTATCAGCACGATCGAACCGGGAGTGTTCACCTGCGCCGGAGCGAGGGTCATCAATTCGCTGTGACCGTACGACAGGCCGACGCCCTTGTGCTTGCCTAAGTCCGTCGTCCGCAGGACCCACGTCATGCTCTCGCCCTCCCGCGACCTGGACCTCGAATTCCCATGCGGCGCCGTGGCTTCATCATGACGGATATGCCTCCTCGGGTTGGTCGGGCATGGGGCCCGCGGCTGTCTTGAGCATTTCCGTCCATCGGCTGGGTGATCTCGAAGTTGCGGGCTGGCGACGCTATCACGTTCCTTTGATGCGCATGCCTGGTCGGTATCGTCCCAGTTAGAACATTGCCGGTCCCCCGATACTTCGACCGCGTCCACCAATCTGCTCGTGCCGACTGGCGATCCACGTCGACGTGGTCACCGCGGGGGAAGAGGGCGATGCTGGCATGCCGCCCGACGACGGGGTGCCTCCGCCCAGCGACGACGACGTTCCGTTCTGACCCTACTGCGCAGCGATCCACTCCAGAATGCACGCGACGTCGTCGCTACTGAGGGGCGCCTGGGCCAGCGGCATCTGCGCGCCGCACGGCGGCTTCACGGCCAGCTTGGTGTAGAGGAAGCTGCTGGCAGGATCGGCAGGGGTGGCCAGCGTCGCCGCGCAGCTGATGGCGGGAACGCCGACCACGCGCGCGGCGACGCCCGGCGAGACCAGGTCCAGCCCTTGCTGAGGCGCGGTCGCGCCATGACACCCGGACCCACCGCAGCGGGGTACGAACAGGCGCGTGGGCACGTCGCCGCACGGATCGCCACCATCCGGCGATGGCCCTGCATCCACCAGGAAGCGCTCCTTGTCGGCCAGGGTGCCGGGACAGCCGGTCGCGCCCAGCAACGCCAGGCCCATGCCCGCCAGCCAGACCCACCGGCGACGTTCAGTGCGCATAGCGAAGCCCCATCCCAACTTGGATCTGTTCGTCGAGCGCGCCGCCCGCCACCGCGACATCCCCGACCTCGGGCTTGAAGGCGGCGAAGTAGCGCGTGTAGCGGCCCGTCAGGCGCGCTTCCAACCCCGGCGAGAGCGCCAGCGCGCCGCCCACGTCGGCATCGACGCCCGCAACGCGCGGACCCCGGAAGCGATCGTAGATTTCCCCGCGCGTGGTCGTCGACAGGTAAGCCCCGCCCGCCAGCAGAGAGAACCTGTGCGTCAGCTGCAAGCGCACGTCGGCGCCGAAACGCAAAGCCAGCGTGCGCGCTGATGGAACCAGTGCCGGCACAACCCCTTTGGCGGTCATGGTGAAATAGCTGGCGTCGACCCCCGCTGCGATGCCCAGTTCGACGGGATGCCGGCCACCCAACAGGACACGTTCGCGGACCTCACCGCCAAAGCGCGTCCAGCTGGTCTGGATGGTCACACCGTCGGTGGTGGACGAATCCACTGCGAAGGCGCGGCTGACGCCGCCGCGAAACCCGAGATCTTGCAGGAACGGGAGGCCCGTGCTGGCCAGCGGATACGCCTCGAGCCCGAACGTCATCATCGGCGCAACCTTCAACAGATACGGCCGGGGCTGGGCGCCGATGGGATCGCTGTACGTGAAGTGGCGGCGTCCGGCGTCGATGCCGGCGGAGACCGCGACCTCGATGCGCCCGGCGGCGATTCGGGCGATCTCGCGCCGCGCCGGCCCGCGATCGCCGATGGTCACCGTAAGATCTGGCGGTGTGAGTGGGCTTGAGAACAGGAGCTTAGGGTTCAAAGACTCGGGCTCGGGCTCGGCCGCGGCCGCGGCGCGCGGAGGCGAAGCGGTGTGCAAGGGGGACTCCGGAACCGGCTGGGGCGACTCCGTCGACCCGCCGTCTATGGCGGACGAATCCCCCGGCGACGATTGGCCGTCCGTCGGCTCAGGCTCCGGACGCGCGGTCGGGCTGGCCGCCGCAGGCGGAGGCCGCGTCGACTTGTGACGACGCGGTCGCGCCCCCAGCGCCGGCGACGCGGCGATCAGTATCATCGCGACGACACACACCACGCGTGACGCGTTGGCTCCGGGGACCGGTCTCATCCCACCAATCAGGCAAGCACGCTGTGGACGGCCGCGCCCGACGTGATCTGGTCGTTCACCTGCGCCTCCGTGATGCCCAGACCCACCCCCAGCGTCTTGGCCAGCGAGGCCAGGCTGTCGGCGGCCGTCAGATCGCCGGACTCCGACGCCAGGCCCGTGGCGGCGTCGATGTCCGCGGCATGGCCGCCCGGCACCAGTCCACCCACCACCCCGCCCTTGAAGCCCTTGCCGATGATCACCCCGACCGAATGGGATGCATTGTGTCCGCGCCCGTTCAGCGTATCGAAGGTGCGTCCGAAGACGTTCAGCGTCGCGAAGGTGACCTTATCCTGAAGGCCATAGCTGGTGAGCTTGGCGATCAGAGCCTTGATGTTGTTCACCGACGCGATGGTCTGGGTGGCCTCGGCGGTGAAGGTGTTGTCGGTGTGATTGTCCCCCGAGAACGGGAGATGAATGGTGACCACCGGCGTGACGTTCATCTTGATCAACAGCGCAGCCGCAGTCGCCTGGTTGGTCGCATCGTCGCTGGCGATGGTCGACAGATCCGTCGCGACCTGCTGGATCATGGTGCGCAGATCGGACTGTGACAGCGCCATGTTGTCCAGGTAGGCGCGTTCGGCCTTGGTCTGGGCGCGATTGGCCTGCAGCGCCGTGCTCAGCTTGTTCAGCGTGTCATCGCGCAGCAGCTGCAGCTGAGCCGCCAGGTTCTGCGGCGCCGCCAGCACCGCCTTCAGTCCGGTGGGTGTCAGCTTGGGCAGGTACTGGCCGTCGAACGAAAGCTGCTCGCCCCCGATGGTGACCGGCTGAGCCTGCACGGTGTTGAAGCAGGGCCGCAGGTTCTTGGCGAAGTACGACGGTAGCCACTGGCCGCGCCGGAGCGCGCCGAAGAGTTGCATCACGCGACCCAGCTCGCCGTGATTGGCGGTGCCGGTCCGATGGTGGAAGAACACGGTGCGGTCCAGCACCGCTTGCGGCAGACTGGCCCAGGGCTTGGCGGCAGTCCACTTCTTCCCCGCCAGCGACAACGCGGTCGGCGCCATCGACAGGTCCGTCGGATCGGAATGGTTGATGCTGCCGGCGGCGAAGGTCGCGGGCAGGTCGTACGTGCCGGGGACATTGATGTTCAACGCGTCCCCGTTGGCCGACATGCTCAAGATCAGGAACTGGGCGCCCGCGCCCGTGGCACAAACCCCGTCGGCGCGGGCCGAGCGCGGGTTCAACAAGAACGGGATCGGCAACCCGGTGGCCATGGCCCGAAGACCAATCAGGCCGGTACCCGCCAGCCAGCTCAGGGATTCTCGACGATTGATGACAGGCATGGGTGGCTCCTACAAACCGATGGCCACGGAGGTGGGGGAAAGGCAGGCGATGATGAAGGTGGACTTCAAGGCGTCGCCCCGGACCGCACCGGCTTTCATGGCCGCATCGAAGTGCTCGGTCAGCAACTGGGTGGCGGTTGCGCTCAGCGGATCCGCCGAAGTGATGCCCATGATGTTGGCCACGAAGTCGGTGATGGCGGCATCCTTCTTGGCGCTGTCGTAGCGGCTGCCGGTCTTGTCGATGGCCAACCCGGCGGCATACGCGCACAACGATTCGGTGGCCCCGCGATAAAACGGCGTCTGCGCGGTGGACAGGGCCGGCGCCTCGGCGCCACGCAGGTATCCGTCCAGCGGCACATTGTTGGCGACCGCGGTGGCAGTGGTCTTGTCGGTGATGCCGACGCAAAGGCTGGTCGCCAATACCAGACGGTTGGTCAGCGCCGCGCAGAAGTGATCCTGGCGCGCGATGCTCACGGTTTCGCCGACCTCGCGCCAGGTCTTGGTGGCCTCCTGGCCCGTCACCAGCGGCGACGAGAACAGTTCCAGCACCAGCTTGTGAAAGTCGAAGCCCGAATCGGTGAACGCCTTCACGACCCGCACGAACTCGGGATCGTCCTCGGAGCAAGCGCTGGAGTTGGCGTAGTAGCACAGCTTCTGCGCCCACGCGGTCGGGTACAGGGGATGGTTCACCAGCGCGGCGGCGAAGTCATCGAAGGACGTCAGCGCCGCCTTCGCTCCCAGGTAATCGAACGCGGCGGTGGAGAACATCTGCGCCGGATCGTGCTGGGCGTGATACGAGTAGGTGTACGCCTGCCGGAAGATGTTCCGCATCGGATCCATCGTCTGGTGGCAGCTGTAGCAGGGGCTGGTGGGGTCGGAGTGTTGACCGTCCTTGCCATTGTCCAGCACCGTCGAGGTGCCCCGGTCCACCGGGTTGATGCTGCGACCAACACCGACGATCAGCGCCTGGTTGACCGTGTCGCGGTGCTGGTTGCTGTTGTTGGTGGTCCAGTTGGCGAAGAACGCCGGGGTCGAGAAGAAGCCGACCCGAGGCGTGCGCACCGTGATCTGGTCCGCTGACCGCAACTTCGGCAGATCGTAGAACGGCGTCAACTTCTCCCCGGCGGTCGCCGTGCGAACGGTGACCGGGCGCCACACCACATCCGCGGCCGTGACGCTGGGAGGAGTGAACGAGACGTTCTGCCCGCAGTTGTAGTTGTAGAGCGCCTTCTTCTCGGCCGGTACGTCGGCCGGGATCACCAGCGTGGGCGGCCCGTCGGGATCGGCCGGATCGTTGACGAAGTTGCGGCTGGCGAAGCCGAACAGCGCCAGGAAGGCGCTGGCGGCGCTGGTGTACTTGCGCTGGTTGTAGGTGACCGTCACCTTCACCGCCGCCCCGTTGGCGTCGACCATGACGTGTCCGGTGTCATCCAGCTGGGGCATGCTGCACGTGAACGCGGCCGGCGCGGCGAAGTGCATGAAGTTCGGGCTGGCCGGATCCAGCGTCTCGGCCAGCGGAATCGGGTTGGCGACCACCGGCGTCGCCAGCGGATCGACCGGCGCCCGGTAGGTGACCCAGAAGGCCTGATTCGTGCTCAACGTGCCATCCGGCATGGGCACGCTCAGCGTGACCTTGTTCTTGTCGTCCACCTGCACTTGATCCAGCAGCAGGTAGAACGCCATCAAGGTGGGCGTCATCATGTACGTGTGGGTCGTGACGGTCTCGGTGAACGGCTTGCCGTTGGCAATGGTCTTCAGGGCCGTGCGTGCCATCGACTCCTGCAACTGCGTGAACAACGGCAGATTGGGCAAGTTGTCGACCGTCATCTGATCGATGAAGTCATTGGGCGTGATCTGGGTCTGCTGAAACGCCTTGTTGAAAAAGGTGCTCAGCTTGGCCTGGGCTTCGGGGCGAACGAACCAGGCGTCCACCAGATCGCGCAGCGCCGCGGGATCGGCCGTAACGGCCGCGATCTCGGTCTCGGTCGGCGGCAAGCCCAGCATCAGGTTCTTCACCTTGGCCACGTAGATGCGGGCCGGAACCGGCTCGAAGGGCAGAGCCGCCGGTGCGTCGGGATCGGCATCGACATCCACCACGGCCGCATCGGGAAGGGGCGACGTCGGTGCCGATGTGTCCAGTTTGCCCGTACACCCGATGGCGACAGCGGCGGCAACCGATGCCCACACCGTGCACAGGTGTCTCAGTGTTGACGACATGAGCTACTCCTTGCAGCAACCAGCAGAAGCGGAGAGTCCCTCGCGCTGAGCGTCCGGCCACAACGGGGACATTTCACTGTACACGAATTCTGATTCTGCCAACCCCCAAACCTAACTTTCTGCCAGCAACGAACCCAATAGCGCGGCCGACCAGTGGCCACCTTCGCCGACATTTCCTGACGGTCGTCGAGAAGACGATGTACCTCGGCAGAGATACGACTCGCCTTTAAAGGCGTCTGTTCATCAGGGCACAGCCCCCGCGCGGGCGACGGTGTAGGCCGTCATATTCACGATCGTGTCGACGTTGGCGTCTCTGGGCAACACCGCCACCGGTCGGTTCACGCCCAGCAAGATCGGCCCGACAGCGGTCGCACCGCCCAGCGATGCCAGCACCTTGTACGCCGCATTGCCGGCCGCCAGCGACGGGAACACCAGTACGTTGGCCGCCTCGGTCAAGCGGCTGAACGGGAACAGCTCGCGCATGTTCTCCATGTCGACGGCGATGTCAGCTTGCACTTCGCCGTCGATCTCCAGCTCGGGGCGGCGTCGCCGCACGATCTCCACCGCAGCCGCCACGCGCTGCGATTCGGGATGCGGCGCCGAGCCAAAATTCGAAAACGAGATCATCGCAATCCGCGGTGTGATCTCGAAGCCGCGCACGGCGTCCGCCACCTGGATCGCGATGTCGGCCAGCGTCTCGGCGTCGGGCTCGATGTTGACCGTGGCGTCGGCGAAGAACTTCACGTCGTTCTTCAGCAGCATCATGTACATGCCGCTGGCGCGGCGGACGTCGGGCCGCAGTCCCAGAATCTGCAGCGCCGGTCGAATGGTGTCGGGATACGTGGCGGTCAGCCCCGCCACCAGACCGGCGGCGTCGCCCTTGCGCACCATCATCATGCCGAAGTTGATCCGCCGCTGCACCATACGCGACGCGCCCGGGGCGGTGACGCCCTTCCGGCAGCGCAGCTCCAGGTACTCCTGCGCGTAGGACGCCAGCTGCGGAGCGTCCTGGGGGTGCAAGATCTCGACGCCCTCCAGATCGACGTCCAGCTCGGCGGCGCGCTGACGGATCCGGCGTTCCTGGCCCAGCAGGATGGGATTGGCAATGCCTTCGTCCACCACGATCTGGCAGGCCCGCAGCACCTTCAGGTTTTCCCCCTCGGGGAAGACAATGCGCTGCGGGTTGCTCTTGGCGCGCTGAACGATCCGCCGCATCAGGGTTTGCTCGACGCCACCGATGCGGCGGCGCAAGCGCTCGCGATACTCATCCAGGTCCAGCTGCAAGCGCGCCGCGCCTGACTTCATGGCCGCCTCGGCCACGGCGGGCGCGCACCACCAAAGCACGCGGGTGTCGAAGGGCTTGGGGATGATGTACTCGGGACCGAAGCGAAAGCCGCTGACGCCATAGGCCTCGGCCACGCTGTCAGGCACGGCCTCGTGGGCCAGCGCGGCCAGCGAGCGGGCGGCGGCGATCTTCATCTCCTCGTTGATGACCTTGGCGCGCACGTCCAGCGCGCCGCGAAACACGCCCGGAAACCCGAGCACATTGTTCACCTGGTTGGGGAAGTCCGAACGACCCGTGGCGATGATGGCGTCCGGACGGGCGGCCTTGGCGTCGGGGTAGCTGATCTCGGGATCGGGATTGGCCAGCGCGAAGATCATCGGCTTGTTGGCCATCGTCATCAGCATCTCGGGGGTGCACAGCCCCGCCTTGGACAGGCCCAGGAACACGTCGGCGCCACGGACCGCGTCGGCGCGGGTGCGGGCGCCGTCGTCCTTGCGCGCGAAGCGGGCCTTGTACGGGTTCATCCCTTGCTCACGGCCGGCATAGATGACGCCCACCGAATCGACCAGCGTGATGTTGGCCAGGGGCACGCCCAGCGACACGTAGAAGTCCGCGCACGCGATGGCAGACGCGCCCGCCCCCGAGACCACGATCTTCAGGTTGCCCAGCTTCTTCCCCGCCAGCTCGGCGCCGTTCATCAGCGCGGCGCCCGAGATGATGGCGGTGCCGTGCTGGTCATCGTGAAACACGGGGATCGACATCCGTGCGCGCAGGCCCGCCTCGATCTCGAAGCACTCGGGCGCCTTCAGGTCTTCCAGGTTGATGCCGCCGAAGGTGGGCTCCAGCGCGGCCACCGTGTTGATGAACAGCTGGCTGTCGCGCGCGTCGATCTCCAGGTCGTAAACGTCGATGTCGGCGAACTTCTTGAACAGGCAGGCCTTGCCCTCCATCACGGGCTTGCCGGCCAGCGGGCCGATGTTGCCCAGCCCCAGCACGGCCGTGCCGTTGGTGACCACCGCGACCAGGTTGCCGCGGGCGGTGTACTCCCACGCCATCTCCGGATCCCGGGCGATCTCCAGGCAGGGTTCCGCCACGCCGGGCGAATAGGCGAGCGAGAGATCTCGCTGCGTGACCAGTGGCTTGGTCGAGACCACTTCGATCTTCCCGGGGCGACCCAGGCGATGGTAGTCGAGCGCGTCGTTCTTGCGGATCATGACAGCATGGTACCAGGGACGCGCGGTGGACATCGGTTCGCGCGCGCGCTTCGCAGACGGGCGGTTGCTCCGATCCGGCGTATTATCGCCGACCATGATGACGATGAACCGCTTCGCCCGCACCCTGGCTGCCGCCTCCTGGTTGGCGGCGCTCATTGCCCTGACTCCGGCCGTCGCGCAAGCGGCGGTCACCATCGTGGTCCAGCACGGGAAGAACCCGCCGTCGACAATCTACGCCGACGGCGATCGCCTGCGCATGGACCTGAATCACGAAGCCGGACCCGCTAACGCCAACCCCGCGACCGGCAAGTCCGCAGCGCCCAAGGCAACGGGGTTCGTGGTCATCGACGCGGCCGCGCGAAAGATGATGATGGTGAACGATCGCGACAAGTCGTACACGGCCATGACCGAGGAGGACATGAAGCGGGCCAAGGCACAGATAAAGGCCATGCGCGGGCAGCTGGCCGAGCGCATGAAGAACGCAACGCCCGAACAACGCGCGCGTTTCGAGTCGATGATGGGCCCGGCGGGAGCGCAGGACGATCAGAAGCCGCACGAGTGGAAGTTCGAGGCCATGGGCGAGAAGAAGACCATCAACGGTTTTGCCTGCCAGATGTATCGAGGGTTGCTGGACGGCAAGCCCCACGAAGAGGACTGCATCTCGCCCTGGAGCGCGGGGCTGGTGAAACGGTCCGAGTTCGCCGGCCTGGAAAAGTTCGGCGAGAGCATCAACCAGGAACTGGGCGTGGGTGCCGGGGCCATGCCGCTGTTTCACCAGTATCCTGGATTCCCCATCTCGCGCGTCGTGCTGGACGCCAGCGGCGCGCGCGGCGAAGAGCAGCAGGTCAAGAGCATCAAGCAGGGCGGGCTAGCGCCCGGGCTGTTCGCGCCACCGGCCGGATATACCGAGCGCAAGAAGCCCGAGATGGGCATGATGGGGCGACGTCCGGACGGACAGAAGCCAGGCGGCACCGAAGGCGTGACGCCGGCCAAGCCCTAGCGACCGTCACGGCAGAAGGGGCCTCACACGCGCCAGGCGCCGTCGCGGAACACGGTCTCGCCGCCCAGCACCACCGACTCGGTCACCGCGAAGACGTCGACGTGGTACTTGGTCTCCTTGCGCTTCAACATCGGCTTGGCGTACACGCCGTGCTTCGAGCCGAGCGACAGGTGAACGCCGCACATGCGCTCGTAGGTCCCGACGTCGCTGACCCGACGGTCGCGGGTGAACGCGCGGTTCATGCCGAAACCAAGCTCGCGGATCCACAGCTCCTCGTCGGCGCGGATCTGCGCCAGCACGCGCTCGAACGCCGGCGTCGAATCGATCGCGTCGACTACCTTGCCACGTTCGATCACCAGCGTGATCGGCCGCTCCGGCGCGTTCACGCGAAACTCGGTGTCGCCGAACACGAAGATGCGCACGCGACCGTTCACGCGCTCCAGCTCCTTGGCTTCGGTGAACACCTCGCCGATGGGAAATTGCCCGCCGATGTTGGGCAGCCCGGCATAGTCACCGATGTTCAGCTTGGCCGGCTCCAGCGGGCAGTCGTAGACCAGCGTCTCGCCGCCGCTGTCCACCACCGCCCCGGGCGCGCTGTCGATCCGCTGCTTCAACGCGTGGCCCAGCACGCGGTAGTAGGCCGGGTCGTACGCCAGCGCGTCGATGTACGTCGCGTACTCGGCGGGTTGCATGCGGAACAGATGGGGATGCTCGATCACCTTCAGACCATATTTGAAGAGCTCGATGCGAATCCGGAAGGCCTCCAGCCGGAAGCTGGTCGACTGAATCAACACCACCAGGCTGCCCGCCGGAAGTGCCGCGAACAGATCCAGGATCACCTGCGGAGCGACCGTGTCGAAGTCCAGGTGGATGGCGTCGGGCAGACACGCGCGGTACGCATCGGCAAGCAGGCGCGAGAGGTCCGTCCGGTGATCGAACACGACCACGGCCTGGCGCCCCGGACCGTGATCCAGCGCCAACGTCAAGGTGTCGCGCACGTTGGTCCGCGCGGTCGCTAGCAGCTCGGCCGTTTCCACGGCGGCGAAGCGTATCACTGTGTGGGGACGCTGCGAGGCGCTATGGCGCCACAAAGGGCACGCCGATGCCGGCGCAGAGTTGCTGGATCTCGGCAGAATCGCCGAAGCCGTCGTTGTAGTACCAGGTCGTGATGGTGAGGGCGCCGCGGGCCACCCGACAGCCGCCGAGCGCGTTGGCGTGCGGGCAAGGCTCCATCGCGAACCGGTTGCCTTGCGCCGCGCACATCTGGCGATCGCTGGTCAGGTCCTGCTCGGTGCCCCCCGTGACCTCCAGGCAGAGGGCCGGCGGCGCGACACCGCCGTCGGGATCGGCGAACGACGCCACGCAGGAGAACGGCCCCACCGGCCCGCCGGTGCCATCGGCTCCCTCGCCGCATCCTAGCGAAGCGATGGAGAGTCCCAGAGTGGCGAACGCAATCAAGAACGGAGTGCCGCGGAAATCGGGGGGGCAAGCCATGTCGGGCGACATCATAGCTGGCCCGGGGGCCTGTGATCAGCACGCCCCCTCAACCGGAAAACTCCGGCCGTCACCCCGCGGTCGTCACCGCGTACTGTCTTTGCGTCGAACGTCCTGAATGCGTCAATCGCGTGGCGGTGGTCAAGAGCGGCGACGCGTACACCTGCCAACCGCTTTGGCGTGAGAAGAGGCGCGCTCGTCGCCACCCTGCCCTCAGCTCTTCTTTCGGCGCCAAACTCATCAGCGCCATTAGTTCTAGAATGTCGGCATGCGTCCGACTCAACCAGGTCGTTTTGCGATGAGGGCAACCCTCATCGCGTGCTCCATGACGGTGCTCGGTAGCAGACCTGCGGTCGCGGACGGTGACAAGGCCGCCACGCGTGAGGAGGCAACCGCCGCCTGTTTTCGCGGTTGCGGCAAGCGGCTCGACAGCGATCCGCAGCTGGCGTCACTGACGAAGCAACAGAAGGGCGTCGTCTGCGACGAGACCTGCAACTGCATCATCGACTCCATGTTCGAAGAAGACGGGCGACCAAAGCGTCCTCCTGGCGAGCTCGGGGCCGTTGGCGCCGAATGCGCAGACAGCGCGCGCAGGAAGGTCACCGCGCGGCTCGGGTCGCCTTCGTCCGCGGCGGGCGTGACCGCCGTGTCGCCCGCGGCCACGACGCCACCCGTGGTTGACCTGTCGACTGGACGCGAGCTGTTGCCCGGGGACAAGTGCACGAAGAGTTCGCTGCCGGCCTGGACCTACGCGTCCGGCAAGCACGCCGCGCGGATCTCGGGCGTGGACTACGAAGTGCGCTTGCCCGTGGGTTGGCAGGCACGCATCGAGCGGCCGGAACTGATGGTCATCAGCGCGCCCCAGAGCGCGGGCGGCGTCCGACCGGTGTTCGAGCTGTTCGTCAGCCCGATCTGCAAGAGCTACAAGGGGCCTTTGGTCGCACAGCGGATCGCCGCGCGCGGCCTCACGGAGCTGCTTGCCGTCGAGGCCACCGCCGCGCAGGTCCGGGATGGCCGCTGGTCGGCTGGGTTGGGCGGGCCCGTCGGCCGCAGCCTGATTCTCTCGGACGTCGCGCTCAAGACCGGCAAGGGGGAGCGGAAGCTCACGCTCTACGTCACCGATCTGGGCAGCACGAAGACCTTCGGCATTCACGCATCGGCCGTCTGCCCCTCGGCCGGATCAGCTTCGAATGACGGCCCCTGCGACAAGAGCTACTTCGCGATGCTTCAGTCGGCCGGTCGCCCAGCTGATTGACGTGGCCGACCGATTGCTCTCTCCCGTTCTACCGACTTGGTTTGGCAGCTCAAGCTACTCGGGGTCGACGACCTGTCGAACTGGCGCGGGCGCCGGTGGGCTGAAGGGCGGAGCGACCGCGGGAGGCGTTGCCGCATTCGGCGAAGGCGAGACCCCGACGTCAATCGATGTTGCCGGTGGCGAAACGACCGGGGTGGGTACCTGCACGCCGCTCTCCTGTTGCCTCAACTGCCGCTGTCTCTCAATCCGCCTGGCTTGTTCATGGATTTCGCGGTTCCTGGCCGGATTGTTGTCCACGGGAAGGGTGTCCCGGCACTCGTTCACCTTCGTCGTCCCCGAAACAGAGGAGCTGACAAAGAGAAGCAAGAAACCGGCGCCCAAAGCGATGTCAGAGGTCCGCGAGATCGGCTTACCCTCATAGGACGCTTCGGACTGGTTCGCAGCGTAAATGACTCGGACCGTCTCCAGCGCCGCGAAGATGAAGTCGGCCGTCGGCCAGCCCATTCCCTCCGTGCAGTTGGCAGGGTTCCTCCCCTTTGGCCCCTCGACGAACAGATACGAACAACCGCTGCCGGGAGCGGCGAAGAGTGGTACCAGCAGAAGGGCCAGCCCACGGCCAGGCAGGCGACGGTGACGTTGTGAAAAATGCATGAGCGGCGGAGACACCTTCGCCGCATCGAGGTTCTGATCGCAATAGGCTTTCCGACGAAGCGTCGTTACGGGCTGGTGGCGGGCGGCACGCGCCGCACCAGCGTCGTCGGCTCGTCGAAATAGTGGCGGAAGCCGTCGCATGGATCAGAGACGCGGCTGACCGAGAGCCGGTTACAAGTGGCGTCGAACTGGGCCGTATAGACGGCGCGATTCCACCAACCGCACCCGCCCGATTGGACGGCGGTGGTCAACTGGAACCGTGCCGACCCGAGGGCGTACGTCCCGTGGATCGCCGAGTATCGACAGAGGTCGTACCCCGCCGGGCCGGCGACGAAGTTCCCCGCCTGATCGAACGCGATCACCACGGGTGACTCCCCAAGGGGATTGTCGCGCGGCAAGCCGTCCCAGGTGCCGGCCATCGAGCAGGCCCCGTCGGCGGTCGGAGGCGGATTGCTGGCTCCGTTGTCAGCGGCAGCAGCGGCGCGGGCATAGATGGGGCCCGCGCCGTCGTCGGGGCTTTGACGGTCGAACCGGATGGCGTTCTCGCCCCCCGAATATCGAAGGAAAAATTTCCAGGTGGTCCCGCTTGGTAGCTCGCCGACCAAGATCAGGGCTCCGTAGGTCGCGCTCGCGCTCCGGTCGCGCGACAGCGCGTAGTAATAGCCGGAGGTCCCACTCGTCGTGGCCAGCGGAACGAGGGTCCCCTTCCCCGCATCGATCGCCAGCAACCTCCACCGGCCATTGGCGCCGAACTCGATCCCCGCGTGCGCGGGCAGCTCTGCGAGCTTCGTCCCACACGCCGACCAGCGGCCCACGATGTGACTCCGATAGTCGTCGACGGCCTCGGGAGGGCCCACGAGCACCGACCAATCGGTCGCGGATGCGGCCGCGCCGCAGATGTCTGCGACCGTGGTCGTGGGGGTAGCCGGGGTGGGCGGGGGCGGGAGCTGGGACTGCCAGCACGCGGCGGCGAAGATCGGTAGCCCCACGCGCCTCGCATCGGGTGGCATCGATGCACCGCCGTCCGGCTCGGGCCCGCGACGGGTCAGGGTCGTGCGCTGGCTGAAGTAGCCGCGCTTGCCACCAATGCACTCGTCAAAGGTGGGGGCAAGCGTGACCTGGTTGCAGCTGGCGTCGAACGTCGCGGTGTAGCTGATTGAGTAGTGCCCGTCGCAGTAGCCGAGCGCGAGCCCCCGGCTCGCGACGATCTGAAACCCGCTCGAGGAGAGCGCGTAGGTTCCATACATGGTTTGAGTACAGCCGTCCGCGCCTTCGGGCTCGCCCACGAACGTTCCTGCGCCATCGAACCAGAACACAGCGGCCTGCGGAGAGATCGGATTGGAGTTGGCGGGGACCGCCCAGGTCCCGACCATCGAACAATGCCCATCCGTCGTAGCGGATCGATTGTCCGCGCCGTCGTCCGGCGACGGCGTCGTCCGAGCGTAGACCTGGGTCGTCGACCTCTGGTCCACGAACCGCAACGCATCTCCGGCCGCCGCGAAGGAAACCCGGCCCGACCAGAGGGTCTGGCCCGGCACCTCGCCCCGAATGGTTGTCGGCCCCAAGCTCGGCAGGTCGTAGTAGCCGGAGACCGCGCTCGAGCCAGTCAGGGGGACGAGCGCGCCGGTGCCTGCGTCGATCGTCAAGAGCCGCCAACGGCCATTGGCCCCGAACTCGATGGCGTCATGGGCCGGGAATCCCACGACCGTTGGCCCACAGCTGGCCCAGCGACCCACGACGCGCCAGCCATCGTCTGCGGTGGCGTACGAAATCCCCGGGTTCGTCCAAACGGTCTCGGCGGACGCTCCGATCGCACAAGCGTCGGCGACCGCGGCCCGCGGAGGGATGGAGGACGCGGGAGCGGAGAGCGTGGCGGCCCGGCAGGCCTGGCTGCTGGTCGGCTGCGTGTCCGGCGTGGATCCCACATCTCCGGAGCTCGCGTCGACGCCACCTGCGGCGGCATCACCGATGCTTGCATCGGCGTCGCGGGAACCCGTGTCGAGGGCGTTGCCGCGACAGGCGGCCACGGATGAGACCGCCAGGACCGCCCACACATTGAGTCGTCTCACCAAAACCGCCCCAATGTCATGACGACGATGCTACCTCTTCAACGAGGCTTGGGTTGGGGCGGCGATGGCGATTCTCCCGGTGGAGCGAGAGATCGCGACGGGAACGGCCGTGTCGGACGCTGCCACGATCTGATCGGCTCCCGAAGGCAGGGCGACGCGGTGGAGCCCGTCACCACGCCGTCGTCACCGCATATTGTCTGATCAACGGATCCGGCGTGAGCAGGGTCAGGCTGCCCGAGATGGCCTGGCAGATCAGCATGCGGTCGAAGGGATCCTTGTGCAGGTCGGGCAACTTCGCGCTGAAGAGGGTCGCGCTTTCATCGAGTGGAAGCGGTTGGATCTGGTGACGCTGTCGCTCGTGGGGCACAAGTTCTTGGGGTGAACGCGGCAAGGGTAGTTTCCCAATGCTGTGCTTGAGCGAGATCTCCCACGCTGAAACGGAACTGAGAAAGACTTCGCTGGCCGGATCGCAGAATAGTTTGCGCGCGCTTGGGGACAACGCCGCGTCGCCGGTGATGATCCACAAAAAAGTGCAGGTATCGAGCAACACCTTCACGCGCCACCGTGGAACGCGGCGAGGATCTCGTCGGGAAGCGGTTCGAAGAAGCGCGGAGGTACCCGGAACTTGCCCTTGGCCAGACCGACCGGCCGCGGGTTCTCAGTCACCTGGGCAACGGCGCGCAATTCGGCCACCGGCACGTTGCGATTGCAGATCAGCACGGTCTCGCCCGACGCCGCAGCGGCGATGTACTCCGACAACTTGGCCTTGGCTTCAGCTACGTTGACCTTCAACATGACCATTATTGTGACCATAAATGTGTCACGCAGCAAGGTCGCGCGCCCGTCGGCGATGGACGCGCGTCCCTCAAGCGCCTACCGAACGGCGTCAGGCGCTGGCCGGTTCTTGCTGCGTCATGCAGTGGAGCGTGCCCAGGCCCCACACCAGGTCCACCGCGTGGATCCCGACCACTTTACGACCTGGGAACAACTCGGCCAGGATCCCCAGCGCCTTGCGATCCGCCGGATCATTGAAGGTGGGAACCAGCACCGCGGCATTGCCGATGTAGAAGTTGGCGTAGCTGGCGGGCAGGCGAACGCCGTCCAGCACCACCGGCGCGGGCATCGGCAACGCCACCACCTGCAGCCGCTGGCCCGCGGCGTTGGTCATCCCCGACAGGCGTTCGCGGTTCTCGGCCAGCGCGCGGTAGTTGGCGTCGGCGGGATTGTCCTCGGTGGCCAGCGCCACCGTGCGCGGGTCCACGAAGCGCGCCAGATCGTCGACGTGGCCGTGCGTGTCGTCGCCGGCGATGCCATCGCCCAGCCACAGCACCTTGCGCACACCCAGGTATTCCCCCAGCACCGCCTCCAGCTCGCCGCGCGACAGGTCGGGGTTGCGTGCCTGCACGGGACTCAACAAACATTCTTCCGTGGTCAACAGCGTGCCGGCGCCATCGACGTCGATGCTGCCACCTTCCAGCACCACCTGCCGCCCGGTCGTCGGGGCCGTGGCCACGAAGCGCCTGCGCGAAAGGCGCTTCGCCAGCCGCCCCGGAACGGCGTCGTCGCGGCGGTGGTTGGCATACTTGGCCCAGCCGTTGAACTTCCAGTCGGTGATTGCCACGTCGCCGTCCGCGTCCCGCTTCACGAACAGCGGGCAGGTGTCGCGGGTCCAGCTGCGATCGGTGGGGATGCGAAAGAAGTCCACGAGTTTCCCGTCGACGCCCACCCGTCCCAGCAGGCCCCGGGCCCGCGCCTCGGAGGCGGCGTCCTCGACCAGGATGCGCACGCGTTCGCCGGGCACCAGGTGGCGGACGACCTCGCCGTACACCCAGGGGATCGGCGCCAATTTTCCTGGCCAATCGCGCCGCTCGTGCGGCCAACCCAGGATCGTCGCCGCGTGGGGCTCCCATTCGGCCGGCATGCGATAGCCCGCCGCCGCCGGGGTACTGGCGTTCGCGCTGACCGGCTTGCGACGGGCCTGTCCGGACGGGGCGCGCTTCATTCGCGGTCGATGAACCGCTTGGTGATCGCGCCGTAGGCGTCGATGCGCCGGTCGCGCAGAAACGGCCAGTGGCGGCGCACGGTTTCCTGGCGGCCGCGATCGCAGGTGACGATCAGCGTCTCTTCCTCGGTGCGCGACGCTTCGGCCAGCATCACGCCGAACGGATCGCACACGAACGACCCGCCCCAGAACTCGATGCCCCCGCCGGCTGGGCCCTCATGCCCGACGCGATTGACGGCCGCGACGTACACGCCGTTCGCGATGGCGTGTGACCGCTGCATGGTGCGCCACGCGTCCGCCTGCGCCTCGCCGAACTCGGCCTTCTCCGAAGGGTGCCAGCCGATGGCGGTGGGGTAGGTCAGCAACTCGGCGCCCGCCAGCGCGGTCAAGCGCGCGCCTTCGGGGTACCACTGATCCCAGCACACCAGGGTCCCGATGCGGCCGGCGCGCGTGTCGAAGGCACGGAATCCCAGATCGCCCGGCGTGAAATAGAACTTCTCGTAGTACAGGGGATCATCCGGGATATGCATCTTGCGAAAGATGCCGGCCAGGCTGCCGTCGCCGTCCAGGATCGCCGCGGTGTTGTGATAAAGGCCCGCCGCGCGCCGTTCGAACAGCGACGCGATGATGACCACGCCGTGCGCCCGCGCCACCTCCGCCAAGGCCTGGGTGCTGGGCCCGGGGATGGGCTCGGCCAGGTCGAACATCGCGTGGTCCTCGGTCTGGCAAAAGTACTGGCTCCGGAACAGCTCGGGCAGACACACCACCTGCGCGCCTTGCAGGGCCGCGTCGCGCACCTTGGCCACCGCCCGCTCCAGGTTGACCGCCGGATCGGTTCCGCAGCGCATCTGCACCAGGGCCAGCTTGAAGGTTGAAGAGGCCGCCTTCGCCGTCATCGCGTCCCTCTATGCGATCCCACGCAGCGTTGCAACCGCGGCGATCAACGAGGATGTAACGATCCCGATCCGCGGGGAGGCGGCTTCCAAGCTGCCGCGCTTCGACCGCGGTCCGACCGTCGGATCGATGGCGCCAAAGAACCGCGCAGACCGGGACCGCGAAGCGTGAAAGGCCCCGAACACGCTTCGCTTTTCGAAAAAAAGGCGCTAGATTCCGGCACCGTGTTCAATCTCGGAATGGGCGAGATTACCATCATCGTTTTGCTCGCCCTCATCATCCTCGGACCGAAAAAGCTGCCCGAGCTGGCCTCGGGTCTGGGCAAGCTGATCCGCGAGATCCGGAAGACCACCTCCGACGTCAAGAACGAGATCCAGCTGGACGACGCCATCCGCAAGCCGCTGGAAGAGCTGCGCGAGGCCGTCACCCTGCATCCCGAAGAGCTGAAGCGACGCGACAAGCTGAAGCGCGAGTTGCTCGAGACGGCCGCCAAGATCGAAGAGATGACCGCAGCCCAGGAAGCCGCGCAGAAAGCGGTCGATGAAGCCGCCAAGGACGTCGCGCAGATCGCGGAGAACCTCGCGTCGACCGACGGCAACGGAGCGTCCGGGTCGGCCGATCCCGACGCGACCATCGCCGATGCGCAGGCGTCGTTGCCGCCCGGCGTGTCCCCGCCTCCTGTGGTCAGCGCCCCCCCCGTCGCCCCCCCCTTCGTGGCACCGCCCCCCATTCCTCCCGCCGGGACGGTCTCGCGCGCGACCTCGCCCGGCTTACCGGCCTCGTTTCAACGACCTCTGGGTCCCGCCAACGCGTCGCTGTTCGGGCCGGTGCCGTCCGGGCGGGCCGCCGAACCCCCGGTCGGCGCCGCGGATCGAGCCAACACCACGCAGATTCTTTCGGAGGCCGACCTCTCCGCTATCGCGGCCAGCCCGCCTCCCCCGCCCCCCGCCGCGCGGGCCACCGGTCGGGCCCATCCGGCCGTGGCGCCCCGCCTGCCGGGAGCGACCCCACCCAAGTCGCCGTCCCCCGAGCCGCCCGCGAACCCCGAAGATAAAAAGTCGGAAAACACCGGCTAACGACGCGGGTCGCCTGGCCCCCGAGGATAGACCTTTGTCATCAAACGAGCAGACCAAGCCCGAAGAGACGCCGACCGGCGCCGCTGAGACCGGCGAAAACCCAGAGACCGGCGAAATGGACGACAGCCGCATGTCGTTCATCGAGCACCTGGCCGAGTTGCGCCTGCGCCTGCGGACCGCGGCCATCGTGTTCCTGCTGGCGGTCATCGGCTCGTTCATCGTGGTGAAGCGCTACTTCTCGTTTCTGATCCGCCCCGCCGCCCGCGCCTGGGAGGCGGTGATGCACAAGAAGCTGGAGCTGCACTTCATCAGCCCCACCGAGCCGTTCTGGGTCTACACCAAGATCGCGCTCATCGGATCGCTGGTGCTGGCCAGCCCGGTGGTCCTGTGGGAGCTGTGGAAGTTCGTCGCGCCGGGCCTTTACAAGAAGGAAAAGCGGATGGTCATGGGCATCACCGGTGCCACCGCCGCCTGCTTCATCGGCGGGGCGATCTTCGGCTACGCCGTCCTGTGTGAGCCCGCGCTGACCTACATGTTCTCGTTCGCCGAGATGTTCAACGACTTCCAGATCCAGCCCACCATCACCATGGAGGAGCTGACCGGGTTCATGCTGGCCATGCTGCTGGGCACCGGCGTGGCCTTCGAGTTGCCGGTGGTGCTGGCTGTCCTGGGCTTCATCGGTCTGATCTCGTCACGGCAACTGTGGAAGTTCGACAAGTACGCCCTGGTGCTGTCGACCGTGGTGGGCGGCGTGCTGACACCGGGCCCCGACGTGCTGTCGCAGCTGCTGATGGCCGGGCCGCTGTTCGGGCTCTACAACGTGTCGATCGTCATCGTCTGGTTGATCGAACGGACCCGCAAGAAGGCCGCGGACGACCTGGAGAAGGGCGACCAAGACGGTCCGCCTTCCTCGGGTCTAGTCCCCACCGGCCGCTCGTAGCCGACCCCACGGCCCCCTGCCGGACCTTTCTCGATCCTCAAGTAAAGGGCGAGAGATGGCGTGTGAGCGCATGAAAAGGTGGAAAAAAATTTGACGGGTTCGATGGGCCGTCCAAGGATGAGACGAGACAAAATTCGGCCCACCCAATCCCGAAAGTTTTTTATCGATGGAAAACACCACCGCGAAACCGAAATCACTGTCAGGCGCCATCGTCCGCCGTCGGCGCACCGCGGTCGCGGCTTTCCGTCGTGACCGCCGGGTCGATGACGACCCCCGCGCCGTTCCCGACTGGGGGCGGATCGTGTTGCGGTCCTCCAGCACCACCCCCCGCTAGGACGGCCTTTTGTTCCGCCTCATCAAGCTGCTGATCGGTGTGGTCGCCCTGGCCGCCTTCGTGTGGTTCGGCGCCAACATCCCGCTCGGGAGCCAGACGCTGTTTCAGCACCTGCAGGCCATCGGCCGCACCAGCGCCACCAAGGACTTGCTGGACGGCACCCGCGAATCCGCCAAGCCGCTGGTGGATTCCGTCCGCCGCAAGATCGCCGATTCGACCAAGGGTCCGGCCGCGCTGCCCGACGGGGGCGGTGCGCCCCCCGCCGAAGAGGTGTCGCCGACCGACAAGCAGCGCCTGAAGAAGCTCCTGGCCGGCGAACACCGCGCCCCTTGAGATCGGGCGTCCGGCCGCCGAGCGGTGACGTACGATGCCCTTCATGACGAAACGGTGGTCGCGAGCGGGGCTGGGAGCAGCGGTCGCCGGATGCGCGGGCTTGCTGTTCGCGGCAGCTGCCGATGCCGGAGAGAACGCTTTCTGGACCGTGCTGCCCCGGGCCACCCACCGGCCAGCCTCGCCATTGTCGGATCTGGTCGACCGCGCGCGTCCGGCGGTCGTGCACGTTCGCGGTCTGGCGCCCGCCGAGGACGACGGGGACGGGCACTCGGACGGAGGCTCCGAGAAGACGTCAATCGGCACCGGCTTCATCATCCACCGCGACGGCTACGTGGTGACCAACGACCACGTGGTGCGAGGCGTGACCCACCTGCGCGTACGGTTGCACGACGGACGCGAATTCGCCGCCTGCGTGCTGGGGACCGATGCCCCCACCGACATTGCGCTGTTGAAGGTCGACACGGCCGAAAGGCTGCCCGTGCTGCCGCTGGGGGACTCCGACGACGTTCGGGTGGGCGAGACGGTCGTGGCGATCGGCAACCCGTTCGGCTTCAACAACAGCGTCACCGCCGGAATCGTGTCGGCCAAGGAGCGCGTCGTGGATCGAACGACGATCAACACCACGTCGCACGGCCAGACGGGTGATTCGTATTCATTCTTCATCCAGACCGACGCTTCAATCAACCTGGGTAATTCGGGGGGACCGATCATCGATCAGGCCGGCCAGGTGGTGGGGGTCAGCGCGGCGTTCTGGGCGGGCCACCCCATGCAACCGGCGCAGGGCATTGGCTTTGCGATTCCGATCAACATGGCCAAGGCGCTGTTGCCGCGGCTGCGCGAGAAGGGCTCCGCGCCGCGGTCGTATTTCGGCGTCGATGCACAACCGCTGGAGCCGTCGCTGGTGGCGGCGTTCAATTTGCCGTCCGGGCGAGGGGCCCTGCTGGCCGCGGTCGAGAAGGACTCCCCCGCCGAAGCCGCCGGGCTGGAGCCGGGCGACGTGGTGATGACCTGGGATCAGGCACCCGTCGCGACCGGTGAGGATCTGAAGATCCGTGCGCAGCTGACCATCCCCGGTGCGCGGGTGCGGGTGGGCGTGGTGCGCGACGGCAAGCGGCTGGAGCGCGAGGTGACCCTGCGCCCCACCCCGGTCCGCACGCCGGTCGCGCTGCATCCGTCGAGTTGCAGCCTGGCGGCCGCGGACGGTGCCGGACGCGGGGACGACATCATCGTCGCCGAGCTGCCCCACGATCGCGCCGCGCGCCTGCCCGGTGGGGCCGGCGTGGCCATCTCCAGCGTGCCGGCGGACAGCGCCGCGGGCGAGGCGGGCCTGCGCGTCGGCGACATCATCCTGCGCATCGGCAAGACCGCCGTTCACAACGCGCGCGAGACGGCCACCGCCATCGCGAACCACAAGGGCGGGATGATTCCCTTGCTGGTGCGCCGGTCCGGCTACGATTTCTGGGCGGCGCTCCGACGGCGGTAGTAGCGCCGCCACCCGCAAGGAAGTCGGCTAGGATTTCGCCATGCTCGAAGAAAAGACCTACCGGCGCCATCTGGACGACACCTTCACGCGCATCGATCGCGCGTTCGACGCCGTGGATCCCGATCTGGCGGAAAGCAATCTGGCGCAGGGCGCGCTGACCATCACCATGCGGGGGGTGCACCGTCTGATCCTGTCGCCGCAGCCGTCGCCCCAGCAGCTGTGGGTGGCCTTTCGCGATCGGGCCTGGCACTTCGACTGGAACGAGGCCGCGCAAAAATGGTTCGACGATCGCGGCCAGAACATCGAGGTCCTGACCCTGGTCGCCGAGCTGGCGCGCGAAGCGGCGGGCGTGACCGTGAAGCTCTGAGACACTGCTCACCGGACGATGTAGGTTTCGACTAGGGTCTTCGGAATGCGGTTCGCGACGCGATTCTGGCTGTCTTGGTGGCTTCCGCGTGTGGCAGTGGCCAAGGCCCAGCTCTTCCTGCGTGCTTCTCGGCCGCCACTCGCTGATCGCCGCCGGCTCGTTCCCTGAGTGCCTAGCCAAGACGTCCCTCGATTGTCGTGACGGGCCGCCGGCCAGGAAGATCGCGCGAGGCCCGGGCTAGTGAGCAGCAGACTTGCCGTCCATCGCCACCAACCCGGACGGCGGCAGTCGTTCCGCCTGACCTTCCGTCAGCCGCGGAGACGGCCGCACCGGCGCCCCCGCTTCTGCTTACCCGCCTCGATCGCGGACGCAGTTGGCGCGCAGCTCGTCGAGCTCGTAGCGGGTACCGCGCCAGACGACCGCGCCACGCACGGTGGCAACCAGGGCGCTGGTCAGGACCACCGCGGCCAAGCAAAGGCCGACGACGGGCAGCAGCAAACCCTCGGCGCCGTGGCCCGCCGCGATTCGGCGCGCGGTGGCGCCGAGTAGCAGAGCCGGAACTGCGAACGCGGCCGCGGCGAGAACGCGCACCCCTGGATGGGACGCGGCAAACAGAAGGACGGCGGGCACAGTCGTCGCGAGCGGAACGAGCAAGACCGGGCGCAGCACATTGCGCCAGCGGTATTCGTAGGCGGCGAAGAAGTTCTTCACGAGGCCGCGCATCGATGCAAGGAACCCCCGTTGCCAGCGGACGCGGACGGAGCCACCCGAGTCGGCGACCCCCTGGGCGGTCCCGGCCTGGCGGAGGATCACGCCGAGCCCGATGTCGTCGACGACTTCGAGGCGCAGGCGGGTGTGGCCACCAACGGCATCGTAGTCGCGGCGCCGCACAAGGTTGAAGGCACCGACGCCGATGTCGCCGTCGCTGCCGCGGAGCTCGGCGAGGCGCAACTGCAGCAGCACGAGCATGGCGAACAGCGAGACGAAGCTGCGCTCGAGGACGCCGGGCGCCACGAAATGCGGCAGCGCCACGGCGTGGCCGAGCTGCCGATCGACCGCCCAGGCGATGGCGCGGCGGAGAACGCCGGGCGCGAAGACGACGTCAGCGTCGGTGAACAGCAGGAATTCTCCCGCCGCCTCCTGAGCGCCGCGGTGCAGAGCGTTGGTCTTGCCCAGCCAACCAGGCGGCAGGCGATCCACGTGCAGCACGCGGAGACGCGGGTGTTCCGCGGCGAGAGCGTCGAGGATCGCGCCGGTGGCGTCTTCGGACCGATCGTCGACGGCGACGACCTGTAGCGCCGGGTAGTCTTGGGCGAGGATGGACGTCAGGGCGGCGCGGACGGCGGCCTCTTCGTTTCGGCAGGCGACGACGACGGACAAGATGGGCCAACCGGACGGCGGCGCCTCGCCTTTCATTTGCGCGAGGTTGGGAATGGCACTGATGCGGCGCAGTGCCCAGGCGAACCGCAACCAGGTGAGCAGAACGCCCGCGAGGAAGAGCGCAAGGACGACGGAGAGCACGCGGGCTTTCTAGCACCGCGGGGCGACGCCCCCTATCCCCCTACAATACTCACTCGAATGGTCCAACTCATGCGGCCGTCGCCCGCCTGAAAGGAGGCTGCGGCCCGCGCCTTCACGCCGGTCCCCTCACGGTCACGACAACGGCCGAGGCTCGGGCCTGGCGGCGCAACCGGGCCAGCCGCTGCTTCTTCTCGGCCATGGCCAGCTCGAACGTGAGGGTCTGGTCCGGAGGCAACACGTAGGCTGCGAGAAAACGCGCCGGATCCTTGAGCTCGCCGTCGACGTGCACCTCGAAGTGCAGGTGGCTGCCCGAGACCTTCACCCCCGTCCGACCCACGGTGCCGATCAGCTCGCCCGCGTGGACGACCTGGCCGGCCTGCACTTGAAACGTATTGAGGTGAAAGTAGCCGCTCCGCACACCGTTGGCGTGCATCACCCGCACGAACAAGCCCCCGGGGCCCAGCGTTCGGTTGCGCCAACGGCGGATCTGGCGTGGGAGCAGACCCTGCGCCGGTTGATCGCCGGTCAGATCGGCGCCGGCGAACACCACCACGCCGTCGGCGACCGCGCGCACCGGCTCACCGGTGGTGGCGTCGACATCGACCCCGCGATGGGCGCGCTCACCCCCCTCGCGATCGGCGCCCAGGCCGCTGGTGCCGAGGCGCGGCGCCCCCTCGAGTGGCGAGACGATGTCCAGCCCGAGCGAGGAGCCCTGAAGCGTGACGGCGGCGTTCGTGTAGGCCTCGAGCAAGCGGCGGCGCGCCGTCAAGGTGCGATCTTCGGTCGTGCTGGCCCACACGCGATCGCCCCAGTACAGATGGGCCACCGCGGTCCGATGCGGCGTCGACCCCAGCGCCACGTCGAGCGCAGCGTGCTCCCGTTCCCACATGGCCAGGAGCGCGGCTCCGACCCGGAGGTTGTGCTCGGGATCCAGCAGGCGCTGTCGCTCCAGATCGGCGCGCGGGAACGGCAACCGTGCGCGGGCGGCGAACATCGAAGGCTTGATCTGCAGCAAGCCGACGCCCGACGCTCCGGTCAGGCCAGCGCGGCAGCGGCTTTCTCGGTAGACGAGCGCGGCCATCAGGAACGGATCAGCGCCGGCGGCCTCGCTGACCGTGCGCACGATCCGCGCGATCTCCGGCAGCGACGACAGCGGCGCGACCTCGGCGCACATCCGAACCACCGCCGCATCAAAGCGGTCGGCGTCGAGCGGCGCCGCGGGGATCGGCGGCTCCGCGGGCCAGGCCGCCGGATCCTTCAGTTCGTGGACGCCGCGCTTGGCTGGCCCGATCATCGGTCGCTGGCGCGCGCCGGGGACGACGCCGGATGGCACGGACGGGTCCGGCGTGGCGGCGAAAAGAGTGACGAGCAGGAGCGAGATCGGGCCAAGCATGTGCTGATCGCGACCCCACTCATCGGCGAACCCGTTGAAACCTTGAATGATTGGCCCCCGCAGGCCCGACCCAGGTTGATTGTCGCCACGCAGGCCCGACCCGCCCCGCAGGCCCGACCCAGGTTGATTCTCCCCACGCAGGCCCGACCTCCCGCAGGCCCGACCCAGGTTGATTGTCCCCTCGCAGGCCCGACCCAGGTTGATTGTCAGCAACCGAAGATGCGCACCGCCTTCGAGGTGGAGCCTTGGTCGTGTCGCTCGGCCGCGCGGAGTTCAGCGCTCGCGGGGCGTGGTCTTCAGCAGATTGTCGATGACCCGACGAACCTTCTCGTACCCCGGCGTGCCGGTGACGATCTCGCCGCCGGGGTGGACATGGCGAACGACGCCATCTTGATCGAGGATGAAGGTGACGCTTGTGAACCCGGTGTTGGCGTCGCGCATCCAGCTCTTCAGGGTGCGCCAGTCGCGGTCGAAGGCCAGAGGGAAATTGAACCCGTACTTCTTGCCGGTCTCGCGATAGACCGCCGGATCGAAGGGCGTGTCTTCTTTGTGGTGGTACATGCCGACGACGGTGACGCCGCGCGGGCGATAGGTCTTGTCGAGCAGACGCAAGGCCGGGGCGCTGGCGGAGCAATAGGGGCACCCGGCCGTCCACCACCGCACCACCAGCACCTTGCCGCGGAGGTCGCTAAGCCGCAGCGGTGGCGAGTTCATCCACGCGCTCGCTTGCCACTCCGGTGGGGTGGTCCCCACCAGCGTGGCGGCTGCGGCCTCCTCGGGCCTCGCGGTGGGCGCGGGCGTCGCCGCCGCGTCGCCAGCACGCGCCCACGCTGACGCGAGAACGACGGCGAGGCCCAACACACACCCCGCCAAACCGAGCGAGCAGCGGCTGACCATGAGCCAAGCGTAGCGGATTCTTCCCGGGGGACCTCGCCCTTCCCGGGGAACCTCGCCCAGGTTGATTTTGCGGAGAGAGAGAACCGAACTTGGCCCGAATCGTGTCCGGGGCGGTCAAGGCAGTCTCGTCTCGCAACTCCACGGTTCATCGTGCGGCGCCCGTCCGAGAGTCGGACGTGGCCGTCCGCCCGGACGGGCCAGAGTTTCGTTCGTAGCAAAGATCAACCTGGGAGAGGTTCTCCTGGGCTAGTCCCGCTTGGCGAAGGTGTCGATGGTCGCGTTGATCTCGAAGTGCGGGACGCCGAAGGTCTTGAAGATCAGGCCACCGATCTGATCTTGCGTCAGCTTCGTCACGTCCACGGTCGGCGGAAGCGAGAGCCCGTGGAACAGCGTCGCCGAGGGATCTCCCACCTGAAACGACGCGAAGCAGTTGGACATGTTCTTTTCGACCCACGTCTCTGTCGAACTGGAGGCCATAAAGGAACCGGCGCCGCTGGTACCGCCCGCCCCGGTGCCCAAGGAGGAAAGAATGAAGGTCGATTGCGGAACGAAGCTCCACGAGCCCGACTGAACGAAGAGCCCCGAGCCGGGCCACTTCTGTTCGTATTGCGTCACTCCGACGGCGTAATGCGACGGATCGGGATCGTAGGTGATCGTTCCGGTCACGAGATCGCCCACCACCGGTGCCTCGGGCAGCTCTCGCGGATCCTTGACGATCGAACGGATGCGGGCCGTGAAGGCATACGTCACCAGCAACGCGCCAGCGACACCGCCATGACCGCCCGCCGCGGCTGCGCCGCCCCCCGCGCCCGCGCGTCCACCGGCCTCGCCGCCGCCCACGCCGCCGCTGGCCACGCTCCCGCCGCCGTCGCCGGCCGCGCCGCCACCTCCGGCCGCGTTGCCTCCCGCAGCGTTGCCTGAACCCCCTGACAGTCCGCCGCCGTTGCCACCCCGACCACCTGCGCTGGCGCTGCCGGCGTATCCTCCGTCGCCGGAACCGCCTCCCCCAAGAGCCCCGCCGCTCCCATTGGTGCCACCGTTGCCCTGAACACCTCCCTGCCCCCCATCAGGCGAGGTCGTCGATCCCGACGAGTTGCACGCCACGACAAGCGCCGTCGCCAGCCAGACGCGGGAAAGGATCACTCGTGACAAGACACCAGACGGGACGGCCGGACGTTTGATCTTCATGGTTGTCCTCGGAGCACCGGGCTCGTCAAGAAGTCGGTGACGTGGACGGTCCTCGAAGCCCCGCCCCGCGCAAATGTTCACACACCTGCCGGTGAGCGCCAAGAAGAGAGGGGCGAACCTCCCCCGACGAACCCGCTCCCAGGTTGACGAACCCGCTCCCAGGTTGAATTTTGACGCGAACCGAACTCTGGCCCGTCCGGGCGGACGGCCACGTCCCGCTCTCGGACGGGCGCCGCACGATGAATCGCGGAGTTACGAGCCGAGACTGTCATGAGTGCACCGGACACGATTCGGGCCATTTCGGGTTCGCTCGCTCGAAAAGATCAACCTGGGAGAGGTCCCGCAAGGGGTTCGCTCGCTCGAAAAGATCAACCTGGGAGAGGTCCCGCAAGAGGGGAGAGGTCCCGCAAGAGAGGTCCGCAGCCCGACACACGTGCGCAGCCCTGCGCGCGTCGCCACGAGCCGGTAGACGATCCGGCGCTTGCGCCTCGCCAGCGACGTCGCCTACTCTCGGAGGCCGTGATTGCGATGCAGGGGATGCGCGCCTCGCGCGCGATTCGTTGGCTCTTGGTTGGCGCGCTTCCCCTCGCGCTCCTCTCGTCGCCGGGTTGCGGGAAAAGCAGCTCGAACGGCGACGGGGGCGGCGCAGCCGGCGGCACCTCGGGGGCGGGTCCGACCGGTGGGATTGGCGGCCGCGGTGCCGGCCTGGCGGGCGGTTCGTCGGAGAGCGACGCGGGCGGCAAGGGCGGTCGAGATGTCGGCGCGGGCGGAACGAACGGCGGAACTGGCGGCGGCGTCGCCGGTCATGGGGCGAGCGGCGGCTTCAGCAACCAGGGGGGTGATGGCGGCGGCGTGGCGCCTTCGACGGGCGGCGTGGGCGGTGCTGGAACAGGCGCAACCGGTGGTGCGGGCCAGGCCGGCAGTGCTGGCGGTCCTCCGGGCATGGCCGGCGCTGGCGGCGAGGGTGCGAGCGCTGGTGGCAAGGCCGGCTCGGCCGGAGGCACAGCGGGGGGTGGCTCGTCGGGTGGTGGTGGAGCCGCGGGTGGCGCCGGCGGCGCGGGAGGAGCAGCCGGCGGCCGGGATGGCGCCGGAGGCACGGGCGTTTGCATGCCAAACCAGCCGACCTGCGTCGGCAACCTCTTGAGTCAATGCACCCCCGACGGCTCGAGCTATCTGCCAAATCCAGTCGACTGCGCAGCAACCTCCCAGCTTTGCTGCGAAGGGGCCTGTCGTTCACCAAGCACGTACACCATCGACGCCGGTCTGTCCCAGACCGCGTCGCAGGACGTGGTCGATGACGACGGCGCGCGGCTCAACGTCTTCCAAGTCTCGGGCGGTGACGCGTATCTCATGGGCGTCTCGCAAGGTCTGACGACCGCGAAGCAGACCACGCTCGGCTGGTACGTCTATGGATCCGCCACCAAGACCACCGGGCTCTTCACACCACTCTTTCAACGGAACACGACGTCCACGACCACCGGTTATCTCCAGACGTCCGGCCCCATGTGCATCAAGCTGAAGAATCAGCAGTACTACGCGATCGGCGTCGGCTGGCAGACGCGCCCCGCGACCGTCACCTACTTCTATGGCGTGACCTTCCCGAAGGCGAGCCCGCTCGGCCCGGTGGTGGAGAACCACGCCAGCGATATATTCCCGTCGACGACGCCCCAGTGGCGCAACCCCTCGGCCGGGTCCGTCTATTATCAGCAGCTCACGTTCGGGCGTTGAGCGCGCGCCGCCGAGACCGCGGCGATTGCGCGCGCGGCGCCGCGCCAAGGTTGCCATCAATTAGACGACGAAGGGATCGACGAGCACCCAGCCAGTCCGCGCGAGGGGGCGACTCTTAGGAATGCTGGCCGGCGGCGCGCAGCCGACCGGGGCGACGGTTTGTGAGATTTCCTGGCGCCTCGGGGTGCCGGACACGGGCCGGAACGCAGCTATCCTGCCGGGGACATCGTCCACCGTAGTCGACGTGGCCAGGAGAGTAAGCGTAGCGTCCCCTCAACTCGGCACGAGCGCGGGATCATTGGCGCAGGCGGCCTGGATGAAGCGACGGAGCCAGTAGGTGCCCGCTGGGAACACCACGTCGCGGACGCCGGCCACGAACTCTGCTCTTGCGGCGGCGTACGCAGCCCTGAAGTCGCGGTTGCGCATCAGAGCCTCGATCCGGCTCCATTTGCTTCGAGCCGCCACGCGCGGATCGAGCTGGCGGCGCGGTTCGCGGGTGGCTGGGCGATCCCTCCATCTCTGTGCAAGCACCGCCTTGCGCCCGAGGACGCGGGCACCGCTTCGAAGGCGCTCGGCCGCCACGTCGCCTTCGACCGCGCGAATGCGTTCGAGCACCAGTGTCGCGAACGCGCGATCGGTGAGGTCGTCGAAAGCCTTGGGACGGCGGATGTCGATCGAGACGTCATCGGGCATGGCGCCATCCTCGCGAAAGAAATGACGTGGCCGCGTCGCGGTCAGCGGCTTCCCGTGCATCAGTGCGTCTAAGGAAGAGGCGCCCGGCCAATGGTGAGCCTTCTCAACGAGACGATCCTTGACGGGATTCGAGAGCGCGTAGGTCATCTTGTCGACGATGTCGTTGGGATCGACAAGGCGGACGACGCTGGTTTGCTCGGATGCCCAGAAGTTCTCCCAGCGTCCGCGAAGCGCGTTCTGACACTTGGCAAAGAGCTTGTGGAAGAGTTCGAGGAAAGCGGGGTAGTTGCCGTGGGGGTCCTCGATGCCGGTGTGATGGTGGTTGCTCATGGCCATCGTGAACAGGACGCGCACACCGGAGCGCTGGGCAGCGAAGGCAAGGCAGTAGATGAAGGCATTGTTGGTCTCGCGGTCAGGACGCATCAGAAACTGCCGTTGGGTGCAGCGGCGCGTAATCAGGTAGGTCCGTCCAGGGATGACCTCGCGAGGAAACGACATGGAAACTCATCGGCGCCGCCGCATCTTGTGTTGCGGGGAATCAACCTGGGTGCGGGCCGGGGGGGTGTGTTGCGGGGAATCAACCTGGGTGCGGGCCGGGGATCAGACCAGGCCGTGCTGGTAGGCGAAGGCGGTGGCGGCGGCGCGCGACGCGATGTTGGCCTTGGCGAAGATGTTGCTGACGTGGCGGTCGACCGTCTTCTCGCTCAGGAACAGCTCCTTGGCGATCGCCTTGTTGGTCTTGCCCGACGCAATCAAGCGCAGCACCTCCACCTCGCGCGGCGACAGCCCGGCGGGCGCGGCGCCCCGACCGCCCGCCCTGTCGGCGGCGGCGAGCGCGGCGAGATCGGTCGCGGCGCCCAGGCGCTCGAACACCTCGCGCGCCAGGTCCAGCTCCAGCGTCGCGGTGTCGCGATCACCGTGTGCGCGGCACGCGCGCGCGATGAGCACGCGCAGCCGCGCGGCGATGTAGGGCGCCCCGACCTCGTGCCACACGCGAAAGGCGCGGCGCAGCGGCTCCAGCGCCGCCTCGGGACGCCCGTCTGCGAGCTCGACGGCGCCACGCGCGTGGGCCGCCATCGCCCCCAAAACCTCCGTGCCGAACCCGGCGGCGATCGCTTCCAGCTCCGCGGAAGCCCGGCGCGCGTCCTCGTTATCGCCGGCCGCAAGCGCGATCTCCATCGCCGCCGGCAACAACCGCGCGCGGTTCAGGCGATCGGTGGTCGCGCTCAGGGCCCCGCGGATCGCGCTCCGCGCGTCGGCGGTCCGCCCCTGGGCGAGGCGCAACAGCGCCAGCCCCGGTTGCGGCTCGCGTCCGAGCTGGCTGGCGCTGCGGTAGGCGCGCTCCGCGGCCGCGAAGTCGCCGCGCAGACGGTGCACCTCGGCCTGTTGGTAGTGCGAGTCGGCGCTCGTCTGCAAGTCGACCTTGCGCTGCGCGCGCGCCGACGCGCGCTGGGCCTCGTCGATCGCTTCGCGCCACGATCCCGCGAGCTGCATCAATTCCGCGCGGTGGACCAGGCAGGTGCCGGTGAACGGGACGAGCTCGGGCTGCGCCTCGCACCAGCTCGAGAGCGCGGCGGTCCACTCGCGCGCCCGATCCATGACGTAGAGCTGGTTGCAGCAGGCGATCGCGTTGCAGTAGGCGAGCCCGGCCAGCACCGGCCCGACGCCGCCGGTGGTCACGCTGACCATCGCTTCGTCGAGCAGCGCCAACCCGCGCTCGAGCTGGCCCTGCAGCAGCAACACCTTTCCCTCCAGGCAGCGCGCGTACGCGCTCAGATCCACGTCGCGAAAGCGGTCGCCGATGGCGGCGGCCTCGGCGGCCACCGCGCGCGCGCCGTCGTAGTCGCCCCCCCCCGACAGCCGGTAGACCTTCGGGATCAGGAGGTATCCCTGCTCGAGGCAGTCGACGTTTTCGATGAGACGCTGAGCCCGGGCGAACCATCCGCTCGCCTGTCCCATCTCCCGCATGCCGCCCAGGCGGAACCCGATCCAGAACGCCCAGTGCGCGGCCCGCACCGGATGGTCGCTGCGCAGGTAGAGCTGATAGAGCCGGTCCATCAGAGCGAGGTACTCGTCGTCCCGGCCCAGCAGGGCTGCCGACAGCGCGTACATCTCGAGGTCGGGCGCGGGCAGCGGGGATCTGCGGTCGGCGGCCGCGAAGCACCGGTACGCCTCCGCCCAGGCGTGCCGGCGGTAGCCGTCGCGGCCACGCGCGACCTCGTTCGGCTTCTTGGCGGCGCTCACGCGCGCAGTTTACTACTCGACTACCCGGCCAAGGCGCGCGCCCCGTTCGAACGGATGCGGGCGGCGATCGCGTCGACGATCCGCTTGGCGTCGCGCGCGACGCCGTGGATCATCGTCGACGACACCGAGTAGAGAAAGTGCAGCCCGACGAAGTAGAGCCCGGGCGCGCCGGTCGCCACGCCGCCGTCGTGAATCGGCTCGCCGTCGTCGCCGAGCACGGGCAGATCGGCGGGATCGATCCAAGAGAAGCCCGGGTGAAAGCCGGTGCACCAGATGACGTTGGCCGCGTCGATGACCCGTCCGTCTTCCAGCACGGGCAGGCCGTCGCGGACGCCCACCACCCGCGGCACCCGCTCGACCCCAGCGGCCGCGAGCTGCTTCGCCTTCACCCGGATCAGCGGCGCGCCTTTACTGATGAACGCCGGCCGCGCCTTCCGCCCCAGCGGCGTGCGAATGGTCAACACGCGATGAAACACGAACCGCAACACCAGGCGCGTCAGGAACAGGCGCGCCGGCAGCCCCGCGATGTCGAAGGGCACCTCGCCGGGAGCGCGGCCAGACAGCCAGATCGGGTGCGCGGCCTCCAGCTCCTTGGCGATCTCCGCGCCCGAGTTCCCTGCCCCGACGATGAGCACGCCGCCCGCGCGCAGCTGCCCGGGGTTGCGGTAGTCGCAGGAGTGCATCTGGACGATGTCGGACCGGAGCTGGCCCGCGAACGCCGGAAGCCTGTGGCGCTGGTAGTTGGCCATCGCTACCACCACCTGATCGGCTTCGATGTCGCCGCTGCCGGTCTTCACCACGAACACCCCGTCGCGGCGCGACAGCCGCTCGACGCGCGTGCCGCTGCGGACCGGCAGCTCGAAGCGCGCCGCGTACGCCTCCAGGTAGTCGCCCATCTCGTCCTTCGTCGGGAAATAGTCGGGCGGCGCCGGAAACTTCATCCCGACCAGGCCGTCCAGCTTCGCGGGCGTGAACAGGCGCAACGAGTCCCAGCGCTTGCGCCAGGAATCGCCGATGCGCGCGGCCGCATCCAGGATGATGAAGCGCAGCCCGCGCTTGCGTAGGTAGTGCCCGACCGACAGCCCAGCCTGGCCGCCGCCGATGACGACCACGTCGTAATGTTGGCGGGCGGCCGGGATCTCCAGGCCGCCGAGGCGCCGGAACGCCTCCCCCGATTCGACGAACGGTTCGCCGCGCACTGCTGAATCTTCCGCTGAGTTGGCCATGACGTCTCCTCCTGCGGACCAACGTACAGAGGAGCGCGCGCCCCAACTTCGGCCGAATCCCCCAATTTTCAGCGGCGGCGGCGCTGGGTAGTTTCACCCATTCGCGCGGGTCCCGGGCCGAACCTCTCCCAGGTTGAGTCCTCGATGCGAACCAACTCCTGCCCGTCCGGGCGGACGGCCACGTCCGGCTTTTGGACGGGCGCCGCACGGTGAATCGCGGAGTTGCGAGTCGAGACTGCCCTGAACGCCCCGGACACGATTCGGGCCAATTCGGGTCGCGCGCTCAAAGAAAATCAACCTGGGAGAGGTCTCTTGGGGGGAGAGGTCTCTTGGGGGGAGAGGTCTCTTGGGGACGGTCAGCGCGGTCCGGGTCGAACCTCTTGCGGTTTCCTTTTGACGACCGGGTCGGCGGCGGCTCACCCACTCGGAGCGTGAAACCGACAAATCGAAGCGGCTGGGTGATCCTGGGCTGGCTGGCGACGGTGGGGCTGGGGGCCGGTTGTTCGCCCGCGAGCTCCGGGAGCGAGGGCTCGGGCGGCGCTGCGGCGGCGTCAGGAGGCGCGCGGGGGGACGGCGGCGCGTCCGGGAGGGGCGGGGACCTGGGAAGCGGCGGCATCGCCCAGGTCGGTGGCGCGGGTGGCATGTCCGCGAGCAGCGGCGGGCGGGCCGCAACGGGTGGAGCGCCCGGAACGGGCGGAACGGGCGGAACGGGCGGAGTGCCCGGAACCGGAGGTGGCTCGAGCGGCGGCGCAGCCGGCCATGGCGGCGCTTCGGTGGGCAGTGGCGGCGCGGCCAGCGGCGGCGCGGCCAGCGGCGGCAGCCCGGCGGCTTCTTCTTTCTGCCCCGGCGGGACCTATCCCGCGGTCACTTTGACAGGCCTCGCGCCGACGCGTATCAGCGCGGTCCCGCCGCACGACGACTTCAATCTGAACGGGAGCGCGCCGCTCACGATCATCGAAGGCCCCGTCTGGACGGGCGACGCGCTCTACGTCTCGGAGCTCGATTATCTGACGCAGGCGGAGGCCATCCGGGGCACGAAACCGCCCCCCTCCCGCATCCTGAAGGTCACCCCCGCCGGCGACGTCACGATCGCCGCGACGGATACGGGCACGAACGGAATGGCCCTCGACGGTGCCGGCGGCCTGCTCGCCTGCGATCACAAGAACGGCGCCCTCACCCGGTTCACCTTGCCGGCCCTCATGCCATCCGTCGTGGTCAAGGGCTACATGAACGCTCGCTTCGACTCGCCGAATGATCTGGTGGTCGCCCCCGACGGCAACGTCTACTTCTCCGATCCCGACTATCAGGCGCCGCAGATGCGCCCGCAGACCGCGACCAGGCTCTATCGCCTAGCCCCCGGGGCAACGGAGCCCACCGTGATCGACGAGAGTCGCCGCCAACCGAACGGCGTGACACTCTCACCGCGCGGCGACTTTCTCTATCTCAACAGTCAGGATGGAATTTACCGGTATCCGATCAGCGCCGGCGGTGCCGTGGGTGCGGGAGCCAAGTTCTCGCAGGCGGTCTCGAGCGGCGACGGCATCGCGATCGATTGCGCGGGCAATCTGTACATCGCCAGCGGCCAGGCGATGGTTGTGCTGGATTCGAGCGGCGCCCAGCTCGGCCAGATCATGGTCTCCGGCGTCCAGAGCGTCACGAACGCGGCGTTTGGCGGCGCAGACCGCAAGACCCTCTACATCACGGCCCTCGGGATGGGCTCCTCCGCGGGTTTGTTCAAGGTCTCGCTCAACATACCGGGCTATCCCTATTAGCCTCACAGGCAGGAAAGCGCGAGATCGCCATGACTCCGCCGGGACACGTGACGACGATCTTCCCGAGACACCTCTGCCAGAGTTGATTTCGCCGAGCGAGAGACCCTGCGGGGGACCTCTCCCGCCCAACGCTTAGTCAATTCTTAGTCATCCCTGAGCAGCCATTTAGCAACGCGGTCCAGGCCGCCCCGGCACCATGTCCGCACACCCGAGGCATGGAGAAGACCGCGATGCGAACCCTGAAAAAGACCCTGAAGTGGACCGCGATTGGCCTGGCCGGCCTGATCGCCGCCCTGACCGTGGCCATCCTGGTGATGGAGCGGCGCACCTATGACACGGCCCTGCCCGACCTCCACGCCAGCAGCGATCCGGCGTTGATCGCCCGGGGCAAGTATCTGGTCCGTGGCGCCGCCCACTGTGTCGATTGCCACGGCGATCAGGACCAACGGGGCGAAGTGGACGACGGGCGGGAGGTCGCCCTGTCGGGCGGTTTCGAGTTCAAGCTGCCTGTGGGGATCATCCGATCGGCCAACATCACCTCGGATCGCCAAACCGGCGTGGGCGCCTTATCGGATGGACAGCTCGCCCGGGCCTTGCGCCACGGCGTGGGCAGCAACGGCCGGGCCCTGCTGCCGTTCATGCCCTTCGCCGACCTCAGCGACGAGGACCTGACGGCCATCATCTCCTACCTGCGCACCCAACCGCCGGTGCGCCACGAGGTAACCCGGCACTCGCTCAATCCGCTGGGTCACGCTGTGCTGGCCTTCGTGATCAAGCCGAAGGGACCGACCGCGCCGGTGCCCGCCCGGGTCGCTGCCGCGCCCACGGCCGAGTACGGCCGCTACTTGGTCCACAACGTCGCCAACTGCAGCGGCTGTCACACCAAGATCGACATGCGCACCGGGGAGAAGATCGGCCCGACGCTGGCCGGCGGTGCGAAGCTCGGGCATGGCGCCAAGTTCGTCACTCCCAACTTGACCCCGGATCCGCGCACCGGGCGGATCACCCACTGGACCGAGGATGTATTCGTGGCCCGCTTCCGGATGGGCCAGGGCGCCCAGGGCTCGCCCATGCCGTGGCGGGCCTTCGGGCGCATCAACGACGACGATCTGCGGGCCATCTATCGCTACCTGCGGACGGTGCCGGCGGTCGAGAACGACACGGGCGAATCGGCGAGTGCGATCACCACCGTCGCCACCTCACGTTGAGTTCAGGCGTTGTCCTTCTCCAGCAGCTCCAGGGCGCAGTCCACCTCCAGGGCGAAACGTCCGCGCCGGACCGAGACCAGGCGGATGTCGGAGCACTGCTGCTCGAGGCGTCGACGCAGCAGAATGAGCCGGCTCTCGAGGTTGCTCTTGACCGGCGGGAGACCCAGGGTCGGGTCGAGCTTGAGCTCGCGGTTGGAGAACTCGCTGCGGCCGTCGCGCTGGTAGCTGGTGAGCAGCTTCCACAGGATCTTCCCCGGAACGTTGCGGATCAGGTACTCCCCGTCGACGAACACACAGTCGTCATTGCGGAAGAAGGTGAAGGCTCGTCGACGGCCGGCCGGAGGGCGCGGGCCGGGCGCTGCTGCTGGCGCTGGAGGCTCTTCGTCCTCGCGGGTGGTGTTGCGGTCCATCGCGATGGCAATGTGGTTGGCCAGGATCTGCAGGACCGCCTCGTCCCAGGACCCGAAGGCCAGCGGGTCCCGGCTCTCCAGGGCCAGCAAGCCCACCAGGCGTTCCTGCACCACCAGGGGCAGCGCCAGCTGGCTCTGCACGCCAGGCAGGCCGGGCAGCGGGATCTCGGGGCGCAGGGTTCCTCCCCCGCCCCTGGCCTCGACCTGTTGACGGATGGCGCGGCCGTAGCGCAGCTCGTTCTCGATGTTCGAGACGCGCAGCACCCGCTGCTGCTCGGCCGCGGCGCCGATGAAGCCGTCCCCCAGCCCCACCTCGGCCCCCATCCCCTGCTTTCCCAGCGCGCCGTAACCGCGACTGGCGATGGCCACCAACCGCCGACCCGACTCGTCGGGAAGCAGCACCATGGCGTGCGCGAAGCCGCAGACCTCGTCCAGAGTTTTCAACAAGAGATCCAGCGACTCATCGAGATCGCGGGCCCGGTTAATCTGCTGCGAGACCACCTGCACTCCAATCAGCGTGGAAAGCGAGAACTCGGGCGCCGACGGAGCCGCGGCCGGTCCGGCCAGGAAGCCCGCCACCGACTCGATTTCCAGGACCTCGTACACGTCGGCGCCGATCAACTTGAACACGCCGTCCATTCCGGTCACGGTGGCGATGGCCTGGATACGCAGGTCCATCTCGTCGAACAGCCGGCCTTGGGTCTCGGTGTGAGTGAAACGCACGCGCAGCTTCCACGCCTCCAGCGTCACCGGATCCAGAACCTCCACGCAGGCGTGGGGGTTCTGCCCGACGTTGCGGCGAGTCTTGTTGAAGAACTGGCAGCTGAGGGCCACGTGGGTGGGATCGACGTAGTACACCTGGCTGAGGAAGGTCACGTTGGGAGTCCCGTCGGGCGCGCACGTGGCGATGGCCGAAGGCAAGAGGCCCTGGAAGCACCGGCTCAGCGCCTGGAGGGCGACCGTCACGGCGCGCTCCCCAGCAACGCGCCGGCCCCCGGTCCCGGCGTCTGGTCGAAGACCGCCGTCACGCGCATGACAATCTCGGTCGCGGGCCAGCGCACCACCCGATCCAGGAGCCGGCGCGGCAGGCCGATCGCCAGGCATTCCTGGGTGAATGCCTCGAAGGCCTCGTTCAGCATGGGACGCCGCTTGGCCGAGGCGTTCCCCACCTTGATGCTCACCCCCTTGAGCTGGCGGGTCTTGTGCAAGGAAGGCCGCTCCACCGCCACCGCGATGCGCGGGTCGACCGCCAGATTGCTCACCGTCCGCGCCGCATCCGAGATCGGCAGCCACAGAGTCACGTGGTCCTCGTCTTCCCCGCAGCGCAGCACCAGGGCCCGCGCCGCCTCCGGCATCAGCCGACCATCTTGCGTGCCGACGATGATGGAATTCGGCCCATCCAGGAACTGGCGCAGGTCGGTGGTGAGGAGCGGCATGGGGAAAGGAGAGGCCATTCTGGCGACCTCAAAACCTCAGACTACCTTGGTCCGCGTAAACGAGCCCATGGTTGCTCCCTCCAATAAACACGATTCCAGCCGTGTGTGCCCGGGCGCTCACGATTCTGAACGCCAAGAATCCGCCCAGCTCGCCCGTCAGGTGGCAGCGTCCCGGAGCGCTCGAAAAATCAAACTGGGAGAGGCCCCGCAGGGGGACGTCTCCGTCGGCGGACATCGACCTTGGTGTGTGTGTGTGTAGCACGACACCCCCAATAATTGATGGAACGCTTTGCAAGGGCAGAATCGCCTGAACACCGCTCGTCACGTAGGCATTGATGGAAAACCGCAAGTGGCAGGCAAGATAGACGCGCATCATTTTGATCAATCGCCGCGCCACCCAAGATGCAGCAGAGAAGGAGTGCTATAGAAGGTGCACGTCCTAGGCCGGCACAAGTCCACCCGTTGCCGGCGTTGAGAGGTTGGCGGGGCTCATGATGATGCTGCGGATGCTCGAAACGGCTCGCCGGTGAGCCTGGTTCGGACGCCGGGAAAAGCCGTCCCAACGCTGAAGAGGCTTTCTATTCCCCGCCTTCGGCGCTTGCTCCTGATCGTCCTCACGCTGTCGACCATCGCCTTCACGGGCGGCGTCTACGTCTTGGTCCAACGAATCTTTCAGAATTTCGGTCCCGGGGTGGAAGCAGATCTCATCTGGAAGACCGTTCGCGGCGCCCAAGAGATGGCACACGCCGCCGACCTGGGCATCGCCGTCAAGGACGCCCGGATGGTCACCGAGGGCCTGGACCACTATCTCCGTTCGGACGACGTCATGGGGATTTCCGCCATCGCCGCCGACGGCAGTCCGATCACCAGCACCGGCCAGCTGCCCGAGCCGCCCGACAAGCTCTTCTCTGGCCCGCCAGGCGTGTATCGGCGGATGCCGGAGTACTTCGTGGCCTGGGCACCCGCGGTGATCGAGGGAAGCCCGGTGGGCAGAGTCGCCCTCGTCGTCAGGACGCGGCGGCTGGTCGAAGCGCAGGCGCTCTTGCGCCGGATGTCGCTCTACACCGGCGTGGCCGGGCTGGGTGTGCTGGTGCTGGGTGTGCTGTTCGTGAACTTCTTCACCCGCAGTATCGTTGAACGCGACGCCCAGCTCGCTGAATACGCATCGGGCCTGGAACAAAAGGTCGCTCTGCGGACCGTCGAGCTGGATCGAGCCAACGAGGGGATGCGATTGGTCCTCGACAACGTCGAACAAGGCTTCATCACGGTGGCGCTGGACGGCAGCATGGCCAACGAACGCTCCACCATCGTCGATCGCTGGTTCGGACCGCCGCCCCCGGACGGAAAGTTCACGACGCTGATCCGGCCGTCGGACGAGAAAGCGGCGACCTGGTTCGCCGAGGGATGCGACAGCCTGCAAGAGGGCTTCATGCCGGCCGCTGTGGTGCTGGACCAATTCCCGAAGCAGATGAAAGTCGGCAATCACACGTTGCGCATGTCGTACATTGGCATCGGCCAGGACGATATCCCCGATCGGCTCCTGGTCGTGCTGAGCGACATCACCGAGGAACTGACGCGCGAGCGCGTCGAGCGCGATGCCCGCGAGCTGACGCGGGCGTTCCAACGGATCGCCGCGGATCGTTCCGGCTTCGAGCAGTTCTTCGCCGAAGCGCGCGGCATCGTGAAGGAGATCCTGGCCGGGACCGCAGAACTGAGCATCGAGAAGCGCCTGATCCACACGCTGAAGGGGAACTGCAACATCTTCGGCATCGACTCGGTCGCGGAGAGCTGCCACCGCCTGGAGACGCTGCTGCAGGACGAGGGCCGCGGAACCACCGAAAGCGATCGCGCGAAGCTGGGCGCTGAGTGGGAACGCGTGGCAGGGATGATATCGGGACTGCTGGGCGATCGCCGCAACATGATCGAGCTGGACGAAGACGAGTACCAGAAGCTGCTGGCGGCGTTGCGCGGGGGCACGGGGGGCCCGGAGCTCATCACCTTGGTCGAAGGGTGGCGGCTCGAGCCGGTGTCACTGCGACTGATGCGCCTCTCCGACAAGGCACGCTACATGGCCGAGAAGGTGAACAAGGTGCCGCTCAGCGTTCACGTCCAGGGGGCCGGGGTGCGCCTGGACGCAGGCGAGTGGGCGCCCTTTTGGAATGCGCTGGTGCACGCTGTGAACAACGCCGTCGATCATGGGATCGAGACGAGCGACGAGCGAAAGGCGCAGGGAAAGCTGCCGGGCGGGAACCTCTGGCTGTCCGCGGAGGAGAACGGCGACGCCCTGGTGATCTCGTTGCGCGACGACGGACGTGGCATCGACTGGGAGCGCCTGAAGGAGAAGGCGCGTGTGGCGGGGCTGCCGCACGCCTCGCGCAAGGATCTGGTCGAGGCGCTGCTCACCGATGGCGTATCGACCAAGGACTCCGTCAGCGTGTTGTCTGGCCGCGGCGTCGGGATGGGCGCGGTGCGCGAAGCGACGGCCGCGATGGGTGGCCACATCGAGGTCACGTCCGAGCCGAAACAGGGCACGACGTTTGAGTTTCGGTTTCCGCGACAGTCGAGGGGACACGGCAGTGCGGCCCCGTCGACGAAAGCGGTGGGTTAGTGGGCGAACGTCAGACGAGCCGCTGCCGCGGTCGAGGGGAGATGTTGCGATGAGGACGAAAGTGTCAGGGAGGGTGTGTCTGCTCGGCGCTGCGCTGGCGGTCATGCTGGCAATGACGGCCGGCTGCCTGTACAACGCCAGCGAACGCTGTGGCCCGGGCGAGGTGCTAGACGTTGCCGACAACTGTGTGTGCGCCCCGGGAAACGTCCCGGTGTACCGGGACATCACCGTGTTGATGCCGGTGAGCCCCGCCGAGGTGAGGCCGTTTTCCTCGTGCAAGCCGTGCGGCGACCACCAGGTGAAAAGCGGGGACAAGTGCGTGTGCGCGCCGGGGTTCGTGCTGGGGGCCACCGGATGCATGACTAGCAACCTCGGCGCCACCTGCGCCGCTGACGCGGCCTGCGCCGCCGGCGACCAGAAGTTCTGCAGTCTCCCCGCCGGTTATTGCACCACGGCCGGCTGCGCCACCAACGCCGACTGCAACGCGGAAGCCGACTACGCGTGCGCCACCACCGCGACTCCCCCGTACTGCAAGCGGCCGCCGCTGGGGCAGGGAGCCGCGTGTACCGCCGCGCAAGGGGATCCCGCCTGCACCGCCGAGGCGCCGTTGTGCGTGCTGGGAGGCTGCGTGGCGCCGCCGGGCTGCCAGACCAACAGTGACTGCTCGCCCAACAGAAAATGTTGTGACCTCACCAACGTCGGACAGCCGGGGTTGACCCTTTGCCTGGCAGGAGCCTGCCCATGACTTCCGTCGGTCGAGTCTCGGTAGCCGCCGCGTTGGCGCTTGAGCTCGCGCTCGCCGCCCCGGCCGCATTGGCCCAGCCCGCTCCGCCTTCCGGCCCCCTTGCGCCACAGGCGCCCGTGCCAGACGCGACGCCGTCGGATACAGAGGCCCCGACACCCGCACCACCCGCCCAGGCGCCGTTATCCGTGGTGACCCCCGCGGCGCCACAGCCCGCCGCATCGCCGGACGAGGACGCGGCGAAGCTGGCCGAGCTCCTCGGCCAGGACAGCACAGGCGGGGCCGCCGAACCAAGCCTCAAGTTCTACGGATTCGCCGACTTCAACGCTCTCCAGTACGTCCAGCTGAGTCCCAAGTGGGAAAACACGCTCGCTGAAGAATTGTCGCTGTACGTGGGCAGGCTGAACCTCTACATGGAAGGAAACATCGCCCCGGACTGGAAGAGCCTGATCGAGGTCCGGTACATGTTCCTGCCGAACGGCGCCACCATCATGGGCACCTACACCGATCCCGTCGCGAACACAGGGCGATTCAATGGCATCGCGGCCGACTACACCGACAGTGACCGCCCGATCGCGTGGGGGAGCATCAGCATCCAGCGCGCGTACCTCGAGCACAACTTCACCAATTTCCTCAGCGTCCGCGTGGGACGCTTCCTGACGCCCTGGGGCATCTGGAACGTGGACCACGGCTCACCGGTCATCATCGGGCCCTCCAAGCCCTACATCATCGGGGACGGCTTCTTCCCCGAGGCCCAAACCGGTTTCGACGCCTTCGGTAGCGTTGCCGTCGGAGAGGGCACCCTCGGGTATCACCTGACGTTGTCGAACGGCCGGGGCCCGACCGAGGCCACGCGGGACCAAGACAACAACAAGGCCGTTGGCGGTCGCCTGTCCCTGAAGATGTACGTCCTCGGTCAGCTCGACGTCGGAATTTCCGGCTACGGCGGCACCGTCACCGACAAGCGACAGAGGGTCGACCTCGTGGCGCAGGGGCTGGCCAACTTCAACTACGAGCACTACCGAGAGGTGAGCTGGGCCGCCGATGTCCAGTGGACCTGGAAAGCGCTGCATTTCCAGACCGAGGCGGCGTTCCAGGACCGGGTCTGGGACAACGACGCCCGTCCGGTCAACGGTGCCGGCCTTCAACCGGACGTCAGGCGCTTCGGACTCTACGGTCTGCTCGCCTATCGCCTGCCCTGGCTCAACCTGATGCCGTACACGATCGTCCAGTATTACGACACCGGCTGGCGGGGCGGATTCGGTGGCTTTGCCAGCAAGGTGACCGGCTATTCATTCGGCTTGAACGTCCGTCTCAACCCCAGCGTTGTGTTCAAGATCGAATACAGCCTCGCGACATTTGGCAACGTGGTGGCCGGCTCGCCCTTCGAGGATACGCTTCACCTCTTGGCGTCCCAACTCGCGTGGGCGTTCTGAGTTCTGAGCAAGCCGCATGAAGACCTCTTACTCAAAGCGCCTCTCCACGACCACCGTCGGAGCGCTGGTCATCACCCTGTTGGTTGCGATCGTGGTGCCGGTACTGCGCGCCGCCGACCAGCCCCTGGTCGTCATCGTGGCGGCCACTAGCCCCCTGCAGGACATCTCGCGCGCAAACTTGCGGCGCGCGTTCCTGAGCGAGCCGACCGGCGGCCCCGGGGGCAAGATGATCCCCCTCAACCAACCACCCGGCACCCCCGCTCGCGCCCAATTCGACAAGGCGGTGCTTGGCCTCGCGGGTGACGACGTGGCTCGGTTCTGGATCGATCAGCGCATTCGAGGACAGGGGGGCGCTCCCCGCGCCATCCCGGCCGCCATGCTCACGCGCGTGGTCCCTCAACTCGTGGGGTCCATCGGGTACATTCGCGCCAACGAGATCGTGCCCGGTGTCAAGGTCGTCACCATAGACGGCAAGAAACCCGGCGATCCTGGTTACCTGTTGCAATGACGGTTTGTCTTCCATCCCGCGATCCTCGTTGGAGCCGGGACCGCGAACGACGATGTTTCGCAAAGTAACGTTGGCGGCCCCGTGGATGTGGACGGGTGCTTTCAGTGGCGTGCGCGATTGTCGACAGCGAAGAACGATGTAAAAGGTCGAATGCAGTCATTCGGGGGCGTTTTCGGGGTTGCGTTGACGTGCGTCGCCGGCTTGGTCTTCTCGTCGTGCAATGATTTCCGGACGGTCACGAAGGGCGATGGCGGCGGAGGTGATGGCGGAATGGGAGGCCCGATGGATGCCGGGACCATTCAGATCATGACGCCCGACGCGATGGCCGACGCTCCTGTCGGTTCTGTCGATGCACTCTCCGGCTCCGATGACGCGGGATCTGACGGCAGCCCAGGCAGCGGGGGTGGTGCGGTCATCGCAACGGGTGGAACTACAGGAGCAGGCAACAGTGGTGGCGGTGGTGGAACCGGTGGCGCGATCGCAGGGACGGGTGGTCAGGGCGGCCGAGCCCCTACGGGGGGACGTGGAGCCGCGGACGCGGGAACGGGCGGCGCAGGAACGGGCGGTGCGGGAACGGGCGGTGCGGGAACGGGCGGCGCAGGAACGGGCGGCGCAGGACCGGGCGGCGCGGGAAGCGGCGGTGCGGGAACGGCGGGGGCCGGAACCGGGGGCGCGGGCGGCGGCGCTGCAAGTCCGCTTGCGATCGAATTCGTTACTGGTCACTCCATGTCCGATCCATTTTCGTCCAAGCAGGTGAACGTATCTTGCCCAACGGGCACCCAGGCGCTCGGGGCAACCTGGTCCCTCTCGGAACCAAACTCCACGCTGGTGGGCGGGCGGGCAAGCTACTTCCTGCCATCGTTCGACGGCCGAAGCTGGCTGGTGAACGGTGATCTCGGTCTGTCGGGGCCGACCTGGCAACTCGACGTCACCGTCGCCTGCGGAAGCGTCGCCGGCTACAGGGTCGTCACCAGCACCTCACCGACGGACGCGACAGCACGGAAGTCGATCAACGTGGACTGTCCGACGGGAACGCAGGCTCTCGGCGCGGGCTGGGCGGTGCTCGATCCGACCAACGGAATCCTGGATGGCGATGCCCTTCAGTTCCAGATGAGCCCCACCGGGACGGGCTGGCAGATCGCAGCGTCGAATCGTTCGACAGTTGCGGCAACCTGGAAGCTGCAAGGGACAGTCCTCTGCGCAACGATCGGCGCCGTGCCTGGTTACCAGATCGTCACGGAGGCTACGGCGGTCAGCCTCGCGACCCAGCACCAGGGCACCGCTTCCTGCGCCCCGCCCAAACGGCCGGTCGCGGGCGGATGGAGGTTGTTCGACGGTGCTGGGACGACCCTGGACGGGACGGCGTTCATCTCGACCGTCAACGGTTCGTACTGGTTGCTCGGAGCAGGGACGGGCCAATCGGCAAACGCCGGCTTGGAGATACGGGTGGTCTGCGTGAATTGACCGGGCTATTTCCGGGTCCTGTCCTTGGACAACGATCGACGATATGTTCGTCGACTTTGGCTTAGACAAAGAAATGAGGACCCCATCGTGAAGCGTCCGGTCTCGACGAAAGCCCCTCTCGTCGCGGGTTTCGTGCTCGTGGCATCAACCGCGGTGGCCGCGCCGCAACCCCTGATCAACTACTTTCGTCCGATGCCGATCGTGAAGGGGCTGTCGACGACAGTGTGGGGCGCATCGACCGTGGGCCCACGGGATCCAGCCAACGGGCTCGAGGACGACGGACACAACGCCGGGGTCGCGCCCCACGCGGAGACCAACTTCTACTGGGACGGCAAGATTCTAAAGGGCGAGGACGGCAAGTACCATATGTACGCCAGCTACTGGAAGTACAGCAACGGATTCGGGCCACCCACGGGCGCCAACGGAACCGGCTGGCAAAGCTCGATTCCAATGCAAGCGATCAGCGACAACGTCATGGGGCCGTACGTGCCTCAGGGCGATTGCTATGCGCGCAACCAGGAAGGCAACAACAAAGGACACAATACGACCGCGCTCGTGGCGCCAACCGGCGCCTCTCCGTACACGCTTTCCGTTGGCGAGATCGTTGCCGGCCAGATGTTTTCGGCAAGCTCGGCAAACGGCCCATGGACGTTGCTCGGCGCGATGAAGACCAACACCAACGGCCACAACGGCTGCGGCACCCTGTCATCGAACTTCACGTTCACGGTGGGTCCGGACAATCGGTTCTGGGCGACATCGCGCAGCGGCTGCGTGATGGACAGTGACCAGGTCCTGGGAACCTACAAAGTCGAGACCGACAGCGTTCTGCCCAACCTCGAAAACAACTCCAACAACAATGCGGAAGACGAGGTCATCTGGTACAGCGGCGGCTACTTCCATGTCGTGTACAACTACTGGCACGTGCAGCGCGCCTACCACATCATGTCCAAGAACGGGACGACGAACTGGATGAGCACTGGACTCGCGTATCAAGCCGTTCAGACGCCGTCCAACGCCAACTCGAAGTGGCTTCGATACACCGACGGCACCGTGAACCAATGGCACAACATGGAGCGCGTGAGCGTCTATCAAGAAAAAGGGCATGTCACCCACTTCACCTTTGCCGTCACCGACGTGGACAAGAACACCAGCGCCGTCAATACCGGTGGCAGCAAGATCCTGGTGGTCCCCTTCGACGGCGTGCAGTTCGATTGCGACAACGGTGATGCTGCGTCCTGTGCCGAGTTGTCGGGGGGACCGGGCGGCGGCGGTGGCGGTGGCGCCGGCGGGACAGGCGGTGGGACGGGCGGCAACGGAGCCGGCGGAACGGCCGGAGCGGCGGGCCGCGGTAGCGGGGCCGCGGGAGGACGGGGCGAGGGGGGCGCTGTCAATGGAGCGACGGGCGGTGCCGCTGGAAGCTCGTCGGGCGGGTCGGGCGGCAGCGCCACGACCGGAAGCGGTGGGCTGCCCGGTTCCGGCGGCGCAACCAATGCGACGGGCGGGACCATGGGCGGAACCGGCGGGAAGATGGAAGCGACGGGCGGAACGACGGGTGCATCGGGCGGCAGCGCGGTCGGGACAGGCGGCTCAGGAAGCGGCGGCGGGCCGGGCCTTACAGGTCAAGGCGACAGCGGATGCGCGTGCGACGTTGGCTCGACGAACACCGGCGGGACAATGGCTGCCCTGCTGTGCCTTGGCGCGATGGTGAGCACCCGCATCAAACGCCGGACTTCGAAGAAGGCTTCCTAACGGATCGCCTTCACGGATAGCGTTGGTTTCGCGTATCCGCGAACGGCCCAGCGATGGGCGATCCCACCGGCCCCGGTGCTGACGCCGTTCGGCCAAACCTTGGATCCGGAGATGTGGCGCGAACGCCGCAGACTCGTCGCCGTCCGCGCGGCACTGATATCCGAGACAACGCATCGACGAGCCGCCCTTTCCTCTGAAGCTGTGCGGTGTCTTTGCGAAGCCGACGCTGGCGGCCGGCGGTTCCGCGACGCCGTGTTCGAGACCGGGGGCGACCGCCCGCGTCGACGAAAGGCCGATTTCGTCCGGTTTTCCGAAACGGCAGAACCCGTGATTTCCTGGAAAAACAGGCAATTCTGGCGGCGGATGACGGATAGACTGCGGCCGCGGTCTGACATGTCGAACCTGGCGAGCGCCGTCCGAGCTGAGCAAATTCGAACGCTCTATCGCCAAAGCGTCTGGGTATTCATCGCCAACCCCGTCAATGCGGTGATCACCGCGCTGTCGCTGTGGCAGCGGGCGCACCACGGGGCGTTGCTGGCGTGGATCGCCGGGATGAGCCTGGTGGCCGCAGGACGACTGGCGGTGCGGCGGAAGTACCTGCAGGTGAATCCGAGCGCCGACGAAAGTGGCCGCTGGACCACCTACTTCGTTTCCGGAACCATCGCAACCGGCGCGGCCTGGGGCGTGGGAGCCGCGGTGTTCTTCGATCCCGCTGATCCGGTCGTGCAGCTCATCGTCACGTTCGTCATCGGCGGCATGATCGCGGGGGCCTCCGGCACTCTGGCCACGTACGTGCCGGCGTTCATCGGCTTCGAGGTTCCCGCGCTGCTCGGGCTGGCGGGCGGCATGGTGGTGATCGGTGACACCGCTCACGTGGGCTTCGTGTTCCTGTTGCTGGTCTACGGCGTGGTGATGACCATGGTCGCCTCCAACACCCAGCGCGCCATCGTCGGGACCTTCCGCTTGCGCTTCGAGAACGACGAACTGCTGGCGCAGCTGATGAATGCGCGGGCGTCGCTGGAGAATGTGAATCGCACTCTGGAAGACCGCGTGGCCGAGCGAACGTTGGCCTTCGAACGCCAGAGCGAGACCCTGCGGGATGCCCAACGCATGGAATCGATCGGCCTCTTGGCCGGTGGCGTGGCCCACGACTTCAACAACCTGCTGACGGTGGTGCTGGCCAACGTGGCCATGCTGGAGGGCGGCCAGCTGAGAGATGCGGATCGGATCTCTGTCGAGGAGATCCGCACCTCGGCCAACCGCGGTGCGGCGCTGGTCAGCCAGTTGCTGGCCTTCAGTCGACGGCAGATCCTGAAGCCGCAGACGCTGGATCTGGCGCGGGTGGTCGCCGAGATGGAGCACTTCTTGCGGCGGCTGATCGGCTCGCAGGTCGAAGTCGAGGTCAACGTCCCGGCGGACGTCCTGCCGGTCACCGCCGACCCTTCGCAGCTTCAGCAGGTGATCATCAATTTGGCCACCAACGCACGCGATGCCATGCCCAGCGGCGGAAGGCTGACCATCCAGGCTGGTTCTTTCGACAAGACGCCGGGGGGCCCCGGGCCCGAGGTGCCGGCCGGGCCCTACGCGACGCTGGAGGTGAGGGACACCGGCGTCGGCATGGACGCCGAGACGCGACGGCTGGCCTTTCATCCGTTCTTCACCACCAAGGAGCAAGGGCGAGGAACCGGCCTGGGACTGGCGACGGTGTACGGCATCGTCGACCAAAGCGGCGGCTACACCTTCGTCGAATCTCAACCGGCCAAGGGCAGCTCGTTTTCCATTTACTTGCCCCGCGTGACGGGCGCGGCGGCGGCGCAGTTCCTGGCCGCCGCGCCGGCCGTGACCAGCGACGCGACCGAACCGCGACGCGGAACGGTGCTGCTGGCCGAGGACAACCCGATGGTGCGAGATGTCGCCGCGCGCATCTTGAACAACGCGGGCCATACGCTGCTGCTGGCCTGTGATGGTCAGGAGGGCCTCGAGGTCGCGGGCAAACACGACGGCATCATCGACGTGCTGGTCACCGATCTGGTGATGGGGCGGATGGGAGGCATCGAGCTCGCCAAGCGCCTGGCCGAGGCGCGACCGGAGCTGCGGATCCTCTTCATCTCGGGCTTCGCGTGGGACAACAGCCTGCCGGCGATCGATCCTGTGCGCGGGATCGATTTTCTGCAGAAGCCGTTCGCTCCGGACGCCTTGGTCGAGGCCGTCCAGCGGCTGCTGCGGGCGCCTCGGCGCTCGGACGGCAGCGGGCCCACGCGGCCACCCGTGGCTTCCTGACCTTGGTACGGCCCGCGCACCCGACCTGGCCCGCGCCCGGGTATGTATACTGACGGCGGTCATGAGCGAGGTGCTTCGTCCGGCTTTCATCGTGGACGCGTTGCGGACGCCGATCGGACGGTACGGAGGGGCGCTGGCGGCCGTGCGACCCGACGATCTGCTGGCGGTCGTCATCGGCGCGCTGGTGAGCAGGACCGACGTCGACCCGTCCGCACTGGATGACGTGATCGTCGGGTGCGCCAATCAGGCGGGCGAAGACAATCGCAACGTTGCGCGCATGAGCGCGCTGCTGGCGGGGTTGCCGGTGTCGGTGCCGGGATTGACGGTGAATCGCCTGTGCGGGTCGGGGCTGGCGGCGGTTGCGGATGCGGCGCGCATCATCGCGATGGGTGAGGCGGATCTGATCATCGCCGGTGGCGTCGAATCCATGTCGCGCGCGCCGCTGGTGATGCCGAAGGCCAGCGAAGCCTGGCCGCGTGGCAACGTGACCGTCTTCGACTCGACGCTGGGCTGGCGCTTCATCAACCCGCGCATGGAGGCGCTTCACGGAACGCACGCGCTGGGCGAGACCGCCGAGCTGGTGGCCGAGCAGCACCAGGTCACCCGCGAACAACAGGACGCCTTCGCGCTGGAGAGCCAGCGGCGCTGGACCGCGGCGAACGCGGCCGGGCGCTTCGCCGACGAGATCACCGCGGTCGAAGTGCCCACCCGCAAGGGACCGCCGAAGCGGATCGAGGTGGACGAACATCCGCGCCCGGAGACCACGCTGGAAGAATTGGCGGCGCTGCGTCCGGCGTTTCGAAAGACGGGCGGCTCGGTGACGGCGGGGAATTCGTCGGGCATCAACGATGGCGCGGCGGGGTTGCTGCTGGCGTCGGAGGACGGCCTCAAGCGTCTGGCCCGCACGCCGCTGGCGCGGGTGGTGGCGTCCGCGGTGGCGGGCGTGGCGCCGCGCATGATGGGCCTGGGTCCGATTCCCGCCACGCGGCGGTTGCTGGAACGCACGGGACTGCGGGCCGACGCGCTGGACGTCATCGAGCTGAACGAGGCCTTCGCCGCCCAGGCGATTCCCTGCGTGCGCGAGCTGGGCCTGGATCCGGCGCGCGTCAACGTCAACGGCGGCGCCATCGCGATCGGACACCCACTGGGCTGTTCGGGCGCGCGATTGGCAGGGACGCTGGCCCACGAGCTTTCCCGCCGGCCCGGCACGCGCTACGGACTGGCCAGCATGTGCATCGGTGTGGGCCAGGGCATCTCGCTGCTGATCGAGCGGGCTGCATGAAAGGTGAGGATTCGCAGAACGCCGCCGCCCCCCCAGCCGCGCCGCCCGCCCTGTCCGAAGACGCCAGTGCCATCATCGCGATGGCCGCGCACGAGCTGAAGAATGCGCTGGGCGGACTGGGTGTCGCGGTGGCGCGTTGCGAGCATCGCCTGACCGTTGGGAAGGCGGTCACCGCCGATGATCTGGCGGTCGCCCGCGCGGAGCTGCGTCGCCTGTCGGCGCTGGTGAACGCTCTGCTGGACGGCGCTCGTGTCGATCTGGGCGTGGTCCACGTTCAGCCCGCGCCCTTCGATCTGGCGCAGCTGACGCGCGAGGTGGTTGCGATGTTCTGCGCCGCCCGCGGACGGCCGGTGAACCTGGACGTGCCGGCCACCGCGACAATCAAGGCGGATGCCGAGCGCGTGCGCAGCGTGCTGGTCAATTACCTGGAGAACGCCGCGAAGTACGCACCTGCGCCGGCGGGGATCACCGTCAGCGTGGGGGCCAGCCCGTCGCCGGGCCGCCTGCGCCTGTCGGTGCACGACGAAGGGCCCGGCATCCCGCTCGCTGACCAGGCGCGCCTGTTTCAACGTTTCTTCCGCGCCTCGTCGGCGGCCAGCCGCGCCCAGGGGCTGGGGGTGGGGCTTTATCTGTGCCGGGCGACCGCCGACGCGCACGGCGGGGCGGTCGGGGTGACAAGCCAACCGGGCGCCGGTGCGACGTTCTGGCTGGACCTGCCCGAGACGCCCGGCCCGTGATCCGTCCGCCCTCTCCGCGCCGGCGGCTTGCCGCGCCACACTGACATCGCTATTCTGGCGCGTCCGCAATCGGAGAATGGCCTTGGCCCGCGACGCAAAAATTACCCCGATCACCCGTCACGAACCCCGCACGTTCTACGCCACGCGGGTCACCCGCACTGAGGTCGGCGAGTGCTGGGACCTGTGGGCCGTCGAGGATGGCCGCCGCGTCGGGTTCATGTCGGTCGTCGACGACGGCCACGTGGTGTACGCCCTGGCCACGGTCAAGCGCGGCACCTCGCACGAGGAGGTCGCGGATCTGATCGAAGGGTTCTTCACGCCATCGTCGACGGACGCCCTGAACCGCGAGATCATCATCGCGGATTACGACGCGGATCCCGAGATGCTGGAATCGGAGATTCGCCCGGGCTAGGCCTCCGGCGTTACCGCGATGTCGGTCGCCTCGCTTCCCCTCGGTCCCTTTCGGGGCTTCGTCGCGTTCGACGAGGCCGCCGCCGACGTCTTCTTTGGCCGCAGCGCCGAGATCGAAGCGCTGGTCGAGCGGGTGGTGGGCAAGGGCGAACGGGTGGTGGCGGTGACCGGCGAAGCCGGCGTGGGCAAGACCTCGCTGGTGCGCGCCGGGCTGGGAGCGGCGCTGGGCAAGCGCGGCATTCCCCTGCTGTACCTGGCCAGCCCGGCCGAGCTGGACGCCGAGGTGCAACAGGCCGCCAGCCGCGCCGGCGGCAGCCCGCAAGCCCCCGGTGAGGCAACCGCCGACTACGTCACGCGGCTGGCCCGTGAAACCCCGAGCGGCCTGGTGGTCATCCTGGATCACCTGGAAGAGGTCCTGCTGGACCAGGCTCCCGCCAGCCAGGCAGCAGCGCTGGGGGGCTTCGTGGCCCGCGTCGCCGAGGGCGCCGGGACGCGCGTTCACTTTGTGCTGGTGGTGGATCGGGCGGCGTTCGCCAGCCTGGATCGACTGGGCTTGCCGGTGGCGTTGCAACCGCGCCCCGGCGCGTGGCTGACCGTCGAGCGCCTGGACGAGGCCACGGTGATCGACATCCTGGATCGCACCGCGCAGCGCTCGGGCACCTTCTTCGACGCTGGCCTGCCCGCCGCCGTGGCGGCTGACCTCTGTCGATCCGGGCGGGCGCTGCCGCTGGAGTTGCAGCTCTGCGCGCGGGCGCTGGTCGACCACCGCATCACCTCGACCCGACGGTATCAGGCCGCCGGAGGCATCACGTCCCTGCACGCGATGTTCTTCGAGCACACGCTGGGAGGACCCGAGACGGTGGCCGCGCGCCGGGTGTTGCTGGACGTTGCCAGCGCGGGCGCGTCGTCCAGCGCCGAGATCGAAGCGCGCACGCACCTGCCGCATCCGTCGGTCAGCGAGGCGCTGCGCCTCCTGGTGGCCCGCGGCGTGCTGGGACGGCACGCGGGTGACCCCGACGAAAAGTTCGTGCTGGCCCACCCTGCGCTGCGACCGTTCATCGACACCTTCGGCATCGAGGACCGCGCGCGCGCCGAGGCGATGCGCCGGCGCCTGCGGTCGCGCCTGGCCGACGGCGGTCGGCTGACCATCAAGGATCTGCTGGCGGTGCGGCAGACGCTGGGCGCGGCCCTGACCGCGGCGGAACAGGGCCTGGTGCGCCGAAGCCTGCGGCGGCTGATCGTGCAGGGCGCACTGGTGCTGGCGCTGGTGTCCGCCGCCGCCATCACGGTGCTGGTGGATTCGCGCCAGACCTTCGTCCTGGCGTTCGAGCCGCCCCAAGGCGGAGCCGGTTCGCACGTGGTCGTGCGCGTGGGCCGGCCGCGGCGCGGGTTGATGCGCCTGGTGCCGCGTTCGTCGACGGGCGGCACGCTGCTGGCCGACACCGGCTTCTCCGGCGCCGGGATGACCTCCGCCGCCAGCGCACAGGTCATCGCCGGGCGCGCGGGCGGCACGCTCGAGCCGGGCGGCGACGACACCGTTCCCAACTGGCTGCGCGATGTGGTGAACGGCCTGCGGCCCGTCCCCCGCGGGGTGGCCAAGACCCTGATCGGTGACAACGACGGCGTCACGTCGCTGCGGCAAGCGTTCGCCGATCCGCTGGCTCGCCTGCAGACGCTGGACGCCCTGGTGGTGATCGGCCTCGGTCGCGCGGGCGAAGATGAAATCCTGGCCGCCGCGCTGGGGGACGCATCGCCCGAGATTCGCCGGCGGGGCGTCGAGGTGGCGGCCGCCATCGATCGCCGCCTGGGCCGGGGCGCGCACGTGACCACGCTGCGAAACGCGCTCGGCGATCGTTCGGCCGACGTGCGGCTGGCCGTCTTGCGCGAGGTCGAGACGTTGCCGCCCGACGAGGCGACCGACGTGCTGGCCGCTGCGCTGCGCGAGCGCGATCCCAATGCTCGGCGTTCGGCGGAGGACATGACATTCGCGCTGGCGGTTCACCACCCCGAAGCCGCCGCCGAGGCCGCGGCCCGCGTGCTGGAGAGCGCTGACGGCAACGCGCGCCGCAACAGCCTGGCGCTGCTGGAACGCATCGCGGGTCAAGCACCCGGCGCGTGCGCCGCCGTGCTGGAGCGGCTGGTCATGAACGCCAAGGCGCCGGAGGAGGCGCGCGTGGCCGCGCTGCAGGTGCTGCGCAAGGCCGGCCCGGTTTCGCCCAAGCTGAAGCCCGCGCTGGAGCAGGCCGTCAGCCAGCCCTCCGCATCGCCGCGGTTGCGCACCGCCGCGCTGCCGCTTTATGCCCGCTTCATCGATCCGATGATGGCCGAGGAGATCGCGCGGGCCGAGATGAAGGGCTCGCAGTCGGCGCGCGCAGCCGGCGTCGCGGTGTGGGGAGCCATCGCGCTGACGCGACCGGAGCTGGCGCACAAGCCGCTGGCGGCGCTGATCTACGATCCGTCGTCGGAGACGCGCCTCGAGGCGGTGCGCGCGTTCGCGCTGCTGAAGCGCAACGGAATCCCGCTGGTGGAAAAGGCGCTGCGCGATCCCAGCGCCGAGGTCGAACGCGCCGCGATTGATTCGGCGATGGCGCTGGCACCGATCAACCCCTACGCGGTCGGGACCATGCTGGGAAAGGCGGTGAACCTGTCGCGTCCCGAGATGCGGCGTCACATCGTCGCGGCGCTGGGCCACCTGGGCGAGACGCGCGCGGCCGCCGCCTTGCCACCGCTGGCGCACACGCTGAAGGATCAGGACGTCGGCACGCGCACGGCGGCCGCCACGGCGCTGTGCCTGATGTCGCAGAAGAATGCCGTCGCCGTCGCACCCTATCTTCGCATCGCCGCGCGCGACGAAGCCCGCGACGTGAGGGCCGCCGCCGCATCGTGCATCGGCGAGCTGGCGACCGGCGATCCGCGCGGCGGCGCCAAGATGGCGGCGCAGCTGGCGGCTGCCGAGGAGGCCAACGTGCGCGCCGCCGCTGCCGAATCACTGGGGCGGCTGGCCGTGCAGGCCCCCGAACTGGCGTTGCCCACGTTGCTGAAGTTGATCGACGATCCCGAGGCCAGCGTGCGGACGGCCGCCGAACGGGGACTGGGCAAATTCGGCGAGGGCGCCGAGGCCGGTGCGGGCACCGAGGGCGCCGGGCGCAAGGAGCCCGGGACCCCCTTCGCCGAATCCAAGCGCGGCGCCGAGGCCGAGCGCGTGTTGCTGGCGGCGCTGGCCCGCGGAGAGGCGGCGGAGCGGCAACTGGTGGTCACGGCCGCGGCCAAGAATCATCTCTCGGGGGTGCTACGCCATGCCTCGTCCGATGTGTCGGAAGCCGTGCGACTGCAGGCCGTGCGCGGCGCCGGCGCGTCGAAGCCGCCCGCGCTGGACATCGTACGCGGCGCCATCGACGATCGGTCCTCGGTCGTGCGCTCGGAGGCCACCCGCATCCTGGCGGCGACCTCCGGTCGGGGCGCGCGCGAGACCTTGCCCCAGTACGAATCGGCGCTGGCGGGGGGCGACCACGCCGCGCGCGAGGCGGCCATCGTCGGTCTGGGCGAGCTGCCGGGGCCGGCCGAACCCGCCGTGCGCTTGCTGGGAGAGGCCCTGTCCCAGCGCAGCGAATCTCTGCGGGCCGCGGCGGCGCGGGCGCTGGGCCGACTGGCCGAGCGTGATCCCGCGGCCACGATTCCGACGCTCGAGCGCGCGCTGCACGACTCGTCGTACGACGTGGCGGCGGCCGCGGCGCCTGGCCTGGCGCTGGCGTGGTCGCGGCAGTTCTCGCCGACGGCGCTGGGCGATCTGATGATCGCGTCCGAGACCGACAGCGCGCGCCGCTTCGTTGCGCTGGAGGCGCTGGTCCGGCGCGCCGAGCGCAACCCCGAGAAGACCGCCGATCATGCCGCCACCGTGGCCGCGCTTCGCCACGTCGCCGAAACCGGTCCACCGCTGGCGCGCCTGGCCGCGCGGCTGGGTCGTGTATTTCTGGCGGCACCCCCGTCGGATCTGCACATGTTCCTGGCGCGCCTGCTGGGCACCTGAGCCGGTGCCACCGACATTTCACCGGGTCGTTGCGCCGTCGACAAGACGCGGGATTAGACCAGCGGGGCCGTGAATGACGCCCAGGCTATCCGCCACGATTCTCCCCAGGGCACGACCAGGCCCGCGTCGATAACTGGAGCCACAGGGCGGCGGACGCGCGTGATCGAGCTGATTTCCCTCTTTGTCCTGGCGCCCCTGGTCGCATCCCGCGGTCCCCGTTGGTTGGTATTGCCGACCATCCTGTTTGCCGGCTGCGTGTGCCTGAGTCTGCTGCTGCGCGATCCGGGGTTTCGCCGCCAACAGCTGGGCGACTGGGCGACCGTCGGACGCCGGCTTCCCATTCTGATGCTGCGGGTGGTGATGATCTGGGTCGGGCTGCTGGCCTTCGCGGCGCTCACCAAGGGCACCGGCGCACTGTTTCAATTTCCCCAATCGCACCCGCGGATCTGGCTGGCGGTGGCGCTGCTTTACCCGGTGTTGTCGGTGTACCCGCAGGAGGTGATGTACCGGACGTTCTTCTTTCACCGCTATGCCGGCTTGTTCCGGACCCCGCGGGCTCTGTTGCTGACCAACGCCGTGCTCTTTGGGTGGGGGCACATCCTGGTCCACAACGCCGTCGCGATGGGTCTGTGCACCATCGGGGGCCTGCTGCTGGCCGCGACCTACCGGCGCTGGCCGTCGACGGCTCTGGTCACCATCGAGCACGCCCTGTACGGGGTCTTTGTGTTCAGCGTCGGCGTGGGCGGGATGTTCGTGAACGGGGTGCGGCTGCTGTCCTCGCTTTTCCGGTGACCGGTGATCAGTTGCACCAGCCGGCGGCCGAACCATCGGTGGCGCCGCCGCAGATCGATTCGCTGGCGTGGTCGTAGTGGGCGTTGAAGAACGCGCCAAACGCCGCCGCATCAAACGTCTCCGCACGCAGGGTCCAGCGCCAGGCCGCCGCCGCCCATCGCACGTCCAGCGTGGGATCGGGGGCCAGCACGATCCGTGGCCGCGCAGTGCAGTTCGCGTCGGCCGGCAGGCTGTCTATCCACGCCTGCGCGGCCGCCACCTCGTCGGCGCAGCCACACGGGCAGTTGTACGACACGATGACCGCGCCGTGCTCCAGGCCGTGCACCAGAAATCCCCAGGGCACCGGTTGCGGGTAGGTCTTGTAAATCGGCCAGGTCCCATAGTGATGTCCCGACGACGGCGGGTTGGTCCCGTAGCACACCGTCGAGCAGAGGACTTCGTGGTTGGCGCCCTCGTCGGGCTGCTCGGAGACGCCCAGAGGAGCACCCGAGACGGGAGGACAGCCGGTCGCGGGCAACGGCACGACCGTCGACGTACACGCCGACTGACCGCCCGCCCCGGCCCCCGCGATGCCTCCGGCGGCTCCGCCGGTTCCTCCACCCGCCCCGC